>WNGF01001381.1_pt1 | contig 35588 bp, 27 predicted proteins | sample 5400641 | NCBI WGS metagenome assembly WNGF01 (sample SAMN13153371, study PRJNA577476) | soil metagenome | isolation source: 80 cm soil or saprolite under grassland replicate 2 | place: USA:California | collected 2016-06-15 | reverse complement strand
TCACCCGCGCACAGTGGGGCGTGGCCGTCCTGATCCTCGCGGTTATCGCCGGATCGATCGCGTACCGCCTCCTCGTGATCGGCCGGCTCGAGCAGACGTCGCTGCTGTTCATCGGCATCCCGGGACTGCTCGCGATTGTCCTGGCGATGACGCCAAAAGCAAAGACCGCAAAGGGGGCCGTCATTCGAGGAACCATGATCGCGCTGCTCTTGTCGGGACCGCTTCTGGGCGAAGGATTCATCTGCATCCTGACGGCCACCCCGATCTTCCTCGTCGTCGGGCTCGTTATCGCCGCCATTGCGGATCACATGAAGAGCCGGAAGCCGACGACGCTGTTCTGCATTGCCGTCATCCTGCTGCCTGTGAGCATGGAGGGGACGTCCGCGACGCTCTCTTTCGATCGTTCAGAGATCGTTCGTGTGTCACGCATTGTTCGCGGCGCGCCCGCGCAAGTGGCGGAAGCGCTCGCGCACGCGCCGCGCATTGATACACCGCTTCCGGCGTACCTGCGCGCCGGCTTCCCGCGGCCGACGATTGCGGCAGGAGGCGGCCTCGCCATTGGCGCGCGACGGAGCATTCATTTCGCGGGCGGGGAGGGACATCCGGGAGACCTCACGCTGCGTGTCGATGAAACGCGGGACGGTCACGTCCGGTTCACGGTCGTGTCGGACACCAGCAAGGTCGCGCACTGGCTCGACTGGAAATCCTCGGACGTGGACTGGTCGGCGGTCGACGCGGACCACACGCGCGTCACGTGGACGATCCGTTTCGACCGTCGTCTCGACCCGGCGTGGTATTTCCGCCCGTGGGAGCGTTACGCCGTCCATCTTGCGGCGGATTACTTGATCGCAGCCAATGCGACGCCTGCCGCGTCCGCGGTGAGGTAACGCCGTGGATCGAGCCTTCGCCGTGCGCGCGCTCGCGGTTTACGGCCCCGCAGCCGCCGCCGCCGCGCTGCTGATGTTGCGGAGCGGGACGCCGCGTCTGCTCGCCGCGTGCCTCACCGGGTTTGCCTGGACCGTGATGTCGCTGCACGCGCTGCAGATGGCAGACATCCAGGCGGCCTGGTGGTCGTTTCACGCGCAGGGCGGCATGTTCCGCGGGATGCCGATCGATCTTCTTCTCGGCTGGTCGGTGCTGTGGGGCGTGGTCCCGATTCTTGCATTTCCGAACGCGCGAGCGTTGCTTGTGCTCGCGTGCTTTTTCGTGCTCGACCTTCTCCTGATGCCTGCATGTCGCCCGGTGGTGCAGCTGCACGCGCACTGGCTGCGGGGCGAAGCGGTTTCGCTCGTTGCGGTCCTGGCGCCGGCATACCTCTTCGCGAGGACGACGCTCAGCGACACGCACCTTGGGTTCCGTGCCGCCATGCACGTGACGACGTTCGTCGGCGTGGTCCTGCTCCTCATTCCGGAAATCGTGTTCGCGCTCCGCCCCGGGATCGGGTGGGCGGCTCTCCGCGCATCGCCCGGCTGGGTCGTCGCGCTGGAGCTCCAGGCAGCCGCGCTGCTCGGGGTGATTGGCGTATCGGCCGTCCAGGAGTTTGCGGCGGCCGGCGGAGGCACGCCGATTCCCTACGACCCGCCAAAGGAGCTCGTCACGTCAGGTCTCTACGCGTACGTCGCCAACCCCATGCAGCTCTCGATGTCTCTCGTCCTGACGGCGTGGGGAGTCGTGCTGCTCAATCGGTGGATTGCACTTGCCGGCGTCATGGCTTTCATCTACGGCGCCGGTCTCGCATCCTGGGATGAGGGGGACGATATGCGATCGCGCTTCGGCGGGCGATGGCAGACGTATCGCCGCAACGTTCGCGCGTGGGTGCCGCGCTGGACGCCATGGCACGACGCGGAGCAACCGCCGGCGATCCTGTACATCGCCGAGACGTGCGGCCCGTGTTCGGAAGTGCGGGCGTGGTTCGAGGCGCGTCATCCCGTGGCGTTGCGAATCGTGGCGGCGGAGGATCACCCCTGCCGCGATCTCGATCGCATCACGTATGAGCGCTCCGGCCGCGTCGACGAGGGCGTTCGCGCGGTCGGCCGCGCGCTCGAGCACCTCAACCTCGCGTGGGCATTTGTCGGTGCATGCCTCCGTCTGCCGGGCGTGTCTCATTTCGTGCAGCTGCTGCTTGATTCGACCGGCGTGGGCCCGCGCCCCACCGCGCGGCGAGCGGCGTGTCAGCGGTTATAATCGCCGTTCCCCTGATTGTCCACGTTCCCGCCGCGGCTTCGAGTCCGCGCTGATGCACGTGCCGGAAGTGACCGCGCCAATCCTCATCATGCACGGCACCGCGGATCCGACGGTGGCGTTCACCAACGGCCTCGCCTTCTACAACGCGCTCCGCTATAACAACAAGCAGGCGGTGCTGCTCGCGTATCCGGGCGGGGGACACGGCGTGCGTGGCATGGCGAACCGGACGGACCTGACGGTCCGCTACTTCGAGTTCTTCGATCACTACCTGAAGGACGCGCCCGCGCCGAAGTGGCTGACCGAGGGTGTCGGGTATTTGAAGAAATCGAGCGGAACGTAGGCGGGCCTTCAGACCCGCCTCCTCGCTCAGCGCTGCGGCGCGAAGCGGCCGGTGATTGTGATCGGCGTTTCTACGGGAACGCAATTGAGCAGGGTCGAGTCGAATTGCCACTGCGTCACCGCCGCGATGAAGGCGTCGACGAACGGCTGCTGACTGCCATCGCGCGCGCGGATGTCGTGGATGAACCCGTCCGTGCCGATGACCGCGTCGAGCACGACTTCCGCGGTCGTCCCGGTGCCGCGCAGGCTCGCGGGGTACACCGGACGCACGTCCTTGAGCTTCACGGGCGCGCGGACATTTCCACCGATTCGGACCTGCCCCGTCGCCGGCTGCTGCCCGCACGGCGGTCTCAATCGCGCGGGCGCCGCGCTCGTCGCTGGGACGACGGAATCGCCGTCATCGACGTTGACGGTCTCGCGCACCTGCCCGAGCTGCAGCGCAATCGTCTGCACGATATTCGTCGTCATCGCGCTTACCGTCGCCTGGTAGCTCTGGAACCCGGGCACCTGCACGCGCACAACGTAATCACCCATCGGGAGGCTGGTAAATTGGAACTGCCCCGAGCGGTTCGTTTCCGCATCCTGACTCGTCTGCCGTTCTACGTTCATCAACGTCACGCGGACGCCGGGCAGCACGGCGCCCTGCGGATCCACCACCGTTCCTGACAAGGTCGAGGAGCTTTGCGCGGCGGCGACCGCAACGGTAGCTGCAAGCAGGAGTGCAAGCGTGGCCAGGCGTCCACGCAATGTCAGTGGTCTGCGGTCGATACCGCTGTTCAACATGGCGGCAACTCTCCTGTGAAGCGTGGATGGACGGGCCATAGCGGGAGCAGGAATCCACGAACGATCGGGACCGAGCGTGCGAGCGAGCGACACGAGGTGACCCGCATACACCGGCGGCTCAACGCCGCGATTCAGCACGTCGTCGTCACACGCCTGCTCGCTTTCGGCGCGCAGCCGGGCGCAGGCGATCCACACCAGCGGGTTGAACCAGTAGACGGAGCGCAGGAGCTCACCGGCGATCTGAATCAGCCAGTCACCGCGGCGGATATGTGCGAGCTCGTGATGGAGGATCACCCGCATCAGATCGTCCGGCCACGCCGACGCGCCCGCTGGCAGGATGATCGTCGGCCGGGTCGCGCCCCACGTGGCGAGAATCGCCGGGTGCGAGCTCTCCACGAGACGCACACGACGGCGGAACTTCTGGTCATCTGCGATCTGGGACATCGCGCTGAGCCATCGGCCGTGGGGCGGTCGAGCCCTGGACGTGAGCCAGGCAACGCGAGCCAGCCCGATGCCGAGAATACCGAGGCTGATCACGCTGCCCGCGAGCCAGATTCCCGAAAGCCAGACCGCTCCAGTCATGACGGTATCGCGGGGCGCTGACGGAACGCCGCTCCGAGTGGTCTCGCCAGGCCGCACCGTGACGCTGATGCTCGCGTCCGCGGGCGCTGTGCGCCCGAACCCGGGCACGATCGGCGCCGAACCGAACTGCAGCGGCGAGGCCGGCAGGAACGGGACGAGCACCGGCATCACGCCGGCACACGCGATCGCGACGGCGATCACCCAGTGACGCAGGGCCGCGGAGCGACTGCGGAGACACGCTGCTGCTGCGAGCCCCGCCAGGATGATGATGGACAGTTTCATGATCGATCCTTCCTGGCTTTGCGAACGAGGTCCGCGATGCGATCGAGTTCGTCCGGCGAGAGGCGCGAACCTTCCGCGCCGAGCACCGCCGTGATGACCTTCTCCGCGGATCCATTGAAGAACGTGTCGACGAGGTGCTTGAGCGCGGACCTGCGTGCGGTCCCTCGCGCAACGGCGGGCATGTAGACGTACCGCAGCCCTTCTTCCTCGTGCCGGACGTGCCCCTTTTCCTCGAGCACTCGCAGTTGCGTGCGCACCGTGGACAGGTGCGGGGTGCCGGGAAGATCGTTCATGATTGCGACGGCCGTCGCCCGCCCGCGCCGGTACAGGCTGTCCATGATCTGCCGTTCGCGCCGTGTCAGTCCGTCGAGCGGGCGGTCAGACATGTTACTTTTATAACACTACTGCTACAAAACTAACATGTCAAGCGGCCCCCGCCCGCGATGGGCTATCCTGTGCCCGTTCACGGTCTCACGCTCATGATCAAACTTGCCACGATGGCGGCATTGCTCCTTGCCGCGGCCTCGACCGCGATCGCCGCGTCCCCCGGCCAGGGGAGCCCGCAGACGCCTCCTACGCGGTTTCGTACGGGCGTCGATCTGATCGCGGTCGACGTGCAGGTCATCGACCGTGACGGCCGGCCCATCGCTGACCTCGGCCCCGACAGCTTCCAGGTGACGATCAACGGCCGCCGCCGCCGCGTCGTCACCGCGGAACTGATCAGTACAGATGCGGACGTTCGCGCCGTCGTGGCGACGCCTGCGGCTGGAACCGTCGCCGGCCCGCAGCGTCCGGCTCGCGTCATCGTGCTCGCGATCGACTGTCTGAGTTTCCGCCCCGCGGCCTCGCACTTCGTCACGGACGCCGCGCGCCGGTTCGTCAGCGGCCTGGCGCCCACCGATCTCGTCGGGCTCGTCGCATATCCGATCGGACCGAAGCTCGATCCGACAACCGATCATGCCGCGGTCGCGGTGGCGCTCGGTTCGGTGGTCGGGCAGCGCGAGGCCGAGGCCAGCCAGTTCCATCTCAGGCCGTCGGAGATCGTCGATCTCACCGCCGCCCTCTCGGGCCACGCGCCGAGCGCGTCGTCGGCGCTCGAAACGGTCTCGATTCGCGAATGCGGCAATCCCGTCGAGGAATCGTGCCGCGCGCGCTTGATTTCGGAACTGACGGGCACCGCGCTGTACTACGAGGGGCAGGCGAACCTCAGTATCGGGATGCTTCGATCCTTGCTGAAGACGATGGAGAGCGTCGCCGGCCGCAAAACGGTCGTGCTGATCAGCGGAGGCATGATCGCAAGCGACTCGCCCGGCGGCCGGCCCGACATCAGCGAGATCGGCATTGAGACGGGAAAAGAAGCGGCGCGCGCAAACGCCGCGATCTACACGCTTTATCTCGATTCCACGTTCGCGGACCGTTTCTCCGCCGACTCGCCAGGCCAGAGAGGCCTGGACAACCTGGATCGCGACAGCGCGGTGCTCGGACGGTGGCTCGATCAGTTCTCAGGTGCGGCCGGCGGATCGCTCTTCCGGCTGCAGACCGGCAGCGGCGAATTCGCGTTCGATCGGATCCTGCGGGAGATCAGCTCGTACTATCTTCTCGGCGTGGAGCTCGCGGACGCCGATCGCGACGGACGCACACACGAGATCACCGTCAAGGCGAACCAGCGCAAGATGGCCGTCCGCGGCCGAAAATGGGTGATGGTGCCAAAGCGCGATGCGCCAATCGCGGCGGCGGCACCGGCTGCAACGCGCGCTCCCGCTGCCCCGGATCCTGCGGCTTCTCCTGCACCCGCGCCGGTCGCGCCCGTCGTGCCTCCCGAGGTCCAGGCGCTCGCCAATCTGTTCGACCGCGGCGACCACGATGCGCTGCAGCTTCGATTGAGGGCCAGCAACGACCTCGGCACGATCCTCCACGATTTCCGCACGCTCGATCGCCCCTGGCCCGATGAGCCCCGGCGCGCCGCGGTCTTCGCGCTGCAGATAGCCGTCGCGGGGCTGCGCAGCGGCGATCGCCGCACGACCGACGAAGCCGGCCGCATCCTCTCCGAATTCACGACGCGCATCCGGACTCCCGGGCCTCCCGGCCGTTTTGAATGCACGTGGCTCGAGACCGAAGCCGCCGCATTCGAGGGAGTGTTCATGACCGACGCCGCGATGGCGTTCGTCGCGAGAGCGGTGGAACGATGCCCCGATACGCCGCGGCTGCAGCTCGCGTACGCGGCGATTTCCGATCAGCAATGGCTTCGCGGCGCATCTCCCGTCGCGGGCGGCGGGGAAGTCCTGCCGAGATATGAGCGGGCGATGCGATTCGCGGAGACAGACGCGGAGGCGCGGATGCGGGCGGCGTGGCTGCTCCGGCGATCGGGGCAGCTCCAGCGCGCGCTCGCGTTCCTCGATGGCGCGCGCGAGCCATCGTCCGATCAGCAGGTGCGGTATCTCTTCGAGCTCGTTCGCGGAGAGATCCTTCGCGCCCTCGGGCGCCCGGACGACGCCGCGGCCGCGTATCGTGCAGCGTTGACGGAGTGGCCGGGCGCGCAGTCCGCGCGCGTCGCGCTGATGACGCTGCTCGTGCAGCGAGGCGACCGCGCCGAGGCGGCCACGCTGGCGGAATCGGTCGAGACCGCGGCCGACGGGCAGTTCGATCCCTGGTGGATGTACTGGCTTGGCGGTCTTCGTCGATATCCGGCGAGCCTCGCCATGCTCCGCGAGCTGGCGCAATGAAGACGCGCCTGTTCGTCCTCGGGCTCGTGGCAGTGGCGCTTGTGGGCGTCACGCTCGACGGCGCGGTGTTCCACGCGCCGGCGACACAGGAGCCGCAGCGGACCTTTCGCACGACCGCGGACGTCGTGAGCGTAGAGGTCTCGGTCCGTCGAGACAAGCGGTCCGTCGTGGGACTCACCGCCGCTGACTTTGAGGTGCTCGATGACGGCGTGCCGCAACAGGTCGATACCGTGAGCTACGAGCGGCTGCCGGTCGACGTCACCGTCGCGCTCGATGTGAGCGCCAGCGTGACCGGCCCCGTGCTCGACCAGCTGCGCCGCTCTGTCCGGCAACTGAAGGCGGATCTCGGCGCGCGCGATCGTCTGAAGCTCATCGCGTTCAACATGCGGGTCCTGCGCCTGATGGATTTCCGCGCGCCGGGAACGGCTGGCGACGCGGCGCTCGCGTCGCTTCCCGGCGCCGGCAGCAGCGCCATCTTCGACACGCTGGCGGTGGCCCTGACCGGCGCGGCGCCGGCCGGCCGCAGACATTTGATCATGGTGTTCACGGACGGCAAGGACAGCAGCAGCGTTACCGATCCGAATGTCCTGTTCGACGTTGCCAGGCGCAGCACACCGACCGTGTCGGTGGTCCTTGCATCCGCCACGCCGGACCTGCCCGCCTCGTCGTTCGGGGGCTCGCCCCGCCTGTCAATCCGCGACTTGTACGACCGCCTGGCAAATGAGACGGGTGGACTCGTGGTGTACACGCATGCCGATGACGATCTGAGCTCCACGTTCCGGCGAGTGCTGTCGGAATTCCGCTCGAGCTACGTCCTGTACTTCGCGCCCAAAGGGGTTGAGCCCGCGGGCGTCCACACGCTCGATGTGCGCGTCAACCGTCCCGGCTCCGACGTGCGCGCCCGCCGCAGCTACGCCTGGCGCTAGGCGCGGCGCGCTAGGCCGGCACTTTCTTCAGCAACCCCTTCGCCTTGCGGAACCAGGGGCGCTCGCGGCGCTGGAGGTAGAGCGGCATCGCCGGCTTCTTCCCCAGCACGCGCTGCGCCCATTCGCGTGCCTCCGCGTTGCGGTGCTGCGAGACCAGAAACGCCGCGTAATTCAGGTAGGTTTCCGATGCCGTCGAGATTTCTGTCGCCTGACGGAAGAGCGTGTCCGCTTTCTCCGGCTCGCCCGTGTTCGCATACGCGTGCGCCAGCAGCGCGATGGCGCGGTGCAGGTCGTACTTCGGATCCTTTGCCGCCACGTACTCCAGGTCCTTCACGGCCGCCGCGAAATCTGCCAGGTGGACCTCGGCGACCCCGCGCCGGTAGATCGGATCAATGTCGGAGCGCGACGTGATCGCCTTGTCATAGCACTCCCGCGCCTTTGCGTATTTCCCGTCATCCAGGTACAGGTCGGCGAGCTCCTCGTAATTGCCGGGCGAGGGATTCTGCAGGACCAGCGCTTCCAGGTGGTTGATGCGCTTGCGCCGGCCGAACGCGTCGAACGAGTGGCGCAGCAGCGTCGCGTCTGGCAGCACCTCGACGAGCAGGTAGACGAACGCGCCCATCGGCCCGAGAAACAGGATGACGAACATCCAGTAGGTCTCGGGGCGACGACGGAAGAAGTGCACCATCGCGAGCACCTGGAGGAGCGTGCCCCAGGGAAAGAAGAGCGAAAAGAATCCCATCTCTCGTCAGCGGGAGTATAGCTGACCAAGCTTCCGGATCGCCCGCGAGAGGGAACGTTTCGTCCGGCGCATGTCCGCCCACAAGTCGCCGACACGCTCGACGCGGTCCGCCATGTTTCGCACGGTGAATGTCGCCGGGCCCACCTTCCCGCGCTCGATTTCCTCCCACGTGCACGGCGCCGAGACGGGCGCCCGGGGCTTCGCGCGAATCGCGTATGCCGCCGCAAATGTCGCGCTGTAACCGTTGCGCCCGGTGTCGACCAGGATGCGGCCGCCGCGATCCGCCTTGTGGAACTCCTGCGTGAGGTTCTTCGGATCGCGCTGCACCAGCACGGCGCCCACTCCGTGGGCGAACCGCTCGACGTCGCCGAACTCAAGCGAACAATCCAGAGGCACCACGATGTGAAACCCTTTCGAGCCGGAGGTCTTTACCCAGCTGGGCAACCCGAGCTCCTCGAGCAGATCGCGCAGCGCCAGCGCGGCCCGCCGCAGCACGTCGGGCTGCTCCTTCGATGGATCGAGATCGAAGACACAGATATCCGGGTGATAGAGATCGGGAGCACGCGACGTCCAGACGTGCGGGGTGATGCTGTTCTGGTTCGCCAGCCACAGCAGCGACCGCGTGTCGGTCACGATGGGGTGGTGCACCACACCGTCCTTCTTCGGGACCTCGACACGCTGCAGCCAGTCGGGGAACCCTTTCGAGACGTCCTTCTGGAGAAAGCCCTTCTTGCCGATTCCGGCGGGGAACCGCTCCATCGTCACCGGCCGGTTGCGGATGTGCGGCAGCATCAGTGGCGCAATCGCCTCGTAATACGCGGCGAGTTGTCCTTTCGTAATCCCGTCGTCAGGGAAGAGCACTTTCTCGGGATGCGTAATCATTGGCTCTCGCGCACGACGTCGCGTGCGTTCTTGTCGAAGCGGACGCCGATCAGCCGCGGATGGCGGAGCTTGCCGTGCACGGTCCATTCGATGAATGCAACCTGCACGATGATCTCCGGGCGCACCCAGTGCGCGCGGAGTCGAGGCAAACCCTTCGCCCTTGTGAACGGCGATGCCGGCACCTCAATGGCGTCCAGGCGGCGGCGCAGGTCCAGCAACAGCTTCGTGTCGAATCCAGTCCCAATCTTTCCGGCGAAGACGAAGTCGCCTTTGTCGTAGTAGCCGACCAGCAGGGCGCCGAGACCGACGCGCGCCCCCTGCGGATCCGTGAAGCCGCCGACGACGAGCTCCTGCGACGCCTCGCATTTCATCTTGAGCCAGTGCGGGGAGCGGCGGTGCTCGTAGCGCGACCCGCGCCGCTTCGCGATGACCCCTTCCCATCCCTCGCGCGCCGCGCGCGCCCACGGTTCTGCATCCGTCACTTCCGGCACGCGCCCGAGCGGTGCCTCGACCGGCAGCCGCTTGAGGATCGCGCGACGCTCCTCGAGCGGCAGCGCCGTCACGTCGCGTCCGTCGATCCAGAGGATGTCGAACACGTGATACGCGACCCTGTTGCCCGGATCCCAGGCGGCCTCGCCATCGAGAATCACGTCGCGCACGGGGATCTCTGCGATCGCCTGTGCCACGGATGGATAGTTCTGCGGGAGGCGGTTGCGCGAGAGCAGGCGCACCTGAGAGCCGCATTTGAAGGCGAGGAGGCGGATGCCATCGAGCTTGCGCTCGAAGATCCATTCCGGGCCGGTGAACCGTTCCTGGGTGAGCGTCGCGGCCATCGGCTCGAGCCATTCGGGGAATGAGGCCGTGTTACGTCCAGATCTGTCAGCCGCGGTGTCGCTCATACCAACGTTGTACGCAGTCACGCTGTCTTTGCTGCCAACAGCAAACAGGAGAATGGGAGAAAGAGAGAATTCTCGCGACGAGTCCTGGTAGCGCGAGCGCCGTTACTTCACTCCGCCGCCACGCGCCTTCACCGCCGCGAACCAGCGGCACGGCAAGTACCGCGGAGATCGCCACCGCAACCGTCTGATCTCTGCGGGGGGGCCGTTCCGGCGGCCCCCCGCGCGGTCGGGTGCTACCGCTCGCTCTGCCTGCGCTCCTCCTCCGACTCCTGCCGGAACACATCTGTATCCTTCGTCACCTTCTCGCCGGAACTGTCGGGGGACGGCTCAGCCAGCGAGTTCCGGATGTCGGTTTCGCGTTTGATCTCGGTGTTGCGGAGACCTTCTGCGAGGCTGCCCGGTCTGGGAGTGCCTTCCATGCTCGACCTCCATTCTGAATCCTCGGGTCTGGAGTCTCTGCGGGAGACGTGCAAGCGAGGTACCCGTCGATCTTCCGGGCGCCGCTTTTAATGTTCCGCTTTGCACGGGCCGAGTGCACAATAGCGCCCGCGAGAGTTTGCATGCTGGCCCGGCTGTGTCTCGCTCTTCACGCCATGTGTTTGGGCGTGCTGATGATGCCGCCAGTGGTGTGCGCGTCCGCCTTCGCCAAGGCTTCGGCGGGACGATCCCAGGCCGCTGAATCAGTGTCCGTCATTGGCGAGATGGCGTTGCCGGGAGGACTGCGCGCCGCGCTCGCCGTTCTGAACGACCCTGTTCCCCCCGATCGCAGCCAGTTCCTGGTCGAACTGATCCGGCGAACGTACGCGACGCCGATTGCGGTGCGGGCCGATCCGCGCGAGGCGGCGCTTCGCGCGCTGCTCGCGCATCTCGAACGCGCAGCGCTGACGCCGGGTGCGGGGCCGAACGACACGCTTCCTCTGCCGCTGACACCCGCGATCTGGATCGGCGTGGTCTTCGGTGGCCGTGCGAATCCCGCCAACCTTCCCGGTGCGATTCTCGAATCCCGCAACGCCTCGCTGCTCTACTCCGGTCTGCTCGCGCTCGACGGACCGACGCGCGAATGGATCGCCACAGAGCGAAATCTGCTGTCGGAAATGGCGACGCATTATGCGCCCGCGTTTGCTGTCGCGGCACCCGGCTTTCGTGTGTCGGGTGGTCGCGTGCGCGTGCCAGGCGGCGAACGCGCGGACGCGGCGTGGGAGGCGGTCATCGGCCGGCACGTCAACGACCCTGCGGAGTTTCTCCACGCGCTGCTCGCCACGAACGACGGACGGCTCGGTTATTTCCTGACCGCGATGTCGGAGCTGACGCCGGGTCAATTCGCGGTCGCCGTCGGTCCGGATCCGGCGAACTACGCCGCGGCACTGCGTCGCATCGCCGGTGTGTTCGATCGCGCCGCCCCGGGATGGAAAGTCAACGAGCGGACGCTCTGGCGTCCGCGACGCGATCCGGCGCTGCTGCTTGCGGATCTCGCGACCGACGAACGCGGCAGGCTGATGCTCCCGGGATCGCGCGCGTTCTGGACCGCTGTGTTCTCATCGGACGCTGCCGGCGTGCAGCACGGCCGGACCGCGGATTTCACCGGCGAGGCGCCGGACTTCGCGTGGCTCTGCGACCAGGTTTTCTCCGGCACGCCCGCGGAGCAGCGGCGCCGGCAGGAAGCGGTGCTGTTCGGGTCGCGCGTGATGAAACGCGTCACTGCCGAGACCGCCGCCGGCGCCCTCGAGGCGGTCCGCTCGGCATCTGCGTATCCGGCGCTCGCGGCGATCCTCGAGAGAGCACGCGCCGCGGACGTCATGACCTACGCGGCGGCCGCGCGTCGTGCGGCGCGTTCCTCGGCAATCGGAAACGATGAGCGTCGCATCCGCGCACTGTCGCAACTCCAGGGAACACTCGGGCTGCTGGCGCGCATGGTCTCGCGCGGCAGCATTGCCCCCGCCGCCTTTGAAGCCGCAGTCACCTCCTTGTCGCAGGTGGACTGGAACGACAAGGGTGAATACGACGGCGCGCTGGTTCGCTGGTTCGCCGGATGGCTCCAGTCCGTGAAGCCGAACACCGGGGCCGACGACGCGCTGATGCAATTGCTCGCGGGTCCTGCCACTTCTTCCCGGTACGTCGACTGGGAGGGGACGCATTACAAGGTCGATCTCGCCGCGGCCGAGGGCGCGCGCCTGTCGCGGGTGTTCGGTGAGCACCCGCGTCCGTACTTGTTCGCTGCGCAAGGACTTGCCGCGGCCGCAGACGCGATCGCGACGCCGGATCTGACCAAGGAAGCTCTGCGCGACTGGGCGCAGCGGCTCGAGACGATCGCGGCCTCGATGGAATGGGACGCGCAGGATTGGCAGCGCGCGTTGTCGACGGCCGTCGAACGCGGCGACGTGCGCGGCGCGGCACGGCTCGTCCCGCGGCTCCGGCTTGCCGCGGACGACACGTGGACGCACGGCGCCGTCGACATCGCATACGCGATTGCCCTCGGGCAGCCTGAGCACGCCGCGATTTCGGTTGCGGACGTCGCGCGGCGGCACGACTTCGGGATCCACGCCGACGCGCCGCACAATACCGGCCCGTGGATGCTTCCCGTCGCCGACGTCAGCGCGCGCGGATACCGCATCAGCGGCGCGGTGCTCGGTCTGGAGATGGCGCTGGCGGAGTTCGCGCTGACGCGCGTGTCGACGAAGACGCCCCCACGAAAGCCAACAATCAGCAGCGAGGAGCGGGCCGTGTTCGTCGCCAGCGTGCCGCTCGTCGAACCGGCGCTCCTGTCCGACGACGACCGGGACCGCATCGTCGATGCGATGCGAACCGCGCGGACGCGCGTGGCCGCGATTCGCACCGGCGACGACGCCGTAGCGCTGGCCGATGCGCTTCCCCTGGGCTCCATCCGCCGCACGCTGTTTCCCTGGATCCTCGTGCACGACCCGTCGCGAGCTGCGTCGTTTCTGTCGCCTGTCGAATTGCTGTGGCTCGGGCTTGGCGATGCTGCCACGCGCCCGTCGTTGAATGGGTGGGGCGTCTCGGCCCAGGCGCGGCTCGGATGTCTCTGTTTGCAGGTGATCGACAGGCGCACTCCCGATATGCTGGCGGCGCGCGTGAACGCGGGCATTCTCGCGAGCGGCTTTCCGGATCTTGGCCTGCGCCTTGCGGAACTGCTGGCCGAGCTGAAGATGCCGGCCGAGCTGCTCGGGGGCGTGCTCGCCTCGGCCATGTTCGATTTCGTAAACGGCGCCACCAGCCGCGACGAGGACGACCGCCGCGGCCTCACCGAATTCGTGCTGGCGCTTCGCGTCGATCGCGTGGAAGAGTATCTGGCGATGCTGACGACGGGCGGCCCGCTCGTGCCGCCGCGTGACGATGCAGACCGGTTGGACGGGGTAGCACTGGCGAGGAGACAACCATGAAGCTCGCGTGGGCCAACGCGGTTGCCGTGGCAACTGCGGTGGTGTCGCTCGGTGCAGGCGCGCCGGATCGCGCCATCCGCATTACCTATCCTCCTGCGGACTCGATCGTCAGCGGGCCGACCCGGCTCGAGGCGACGATCACTCCGCTGGATCTCGTCCGGCAGATCACCTCCGTCACGTTCTACGCAAACGGACGGCTGGTCTGCACGACGGCACACATGCCGTTCGCGTGTCCGTGGGATCCCGGCGATGCGGTGCGCGGCAACCATCTGCGCGTCGTAGCGACGCTCGCCGACGGCTCCCGCCTCATCGACAACGTGCGCACGAAAGACCTCGGGTACGCCGAACAGGTCCGCACCGACGCGGTCCTGGTCCCGGTCATCGTGACCGAGCATGGCCGGTTTGTCGGCGGGCTGCGCCAGCAGGATTTCGAGATCTTCGAAGACGAGAAGCCGCAGCGCGTCGCGACGATCAGCAGCGAAGAGTCACCCCTCGACCTGGTGGTCGCGATCGACATCAGCGGCAGCATGGAGGACGCGCTTCCCGAGGTGAAGGCCGCGGTCAAGCAGCTGCTCGCGAAGCTGCGGCCGGGCGATGCCGTCACGCTGCTCGGGTTCAACGACACCACGTTCACCGCCGCCGAGCGCGAGAAGAGTCAGAAGGTGCGCGAATCGGCGGTGGACCTGCTCAGCGCGTGGGGCGGGACCGCGCTCTACGATGCGACGGTGCGCGCAGTCGAACTGGTGACGCGCCAGACCGGCCGCAAGGGGGTCGTCATCTTTTCCGACGGCGACGATCGCAACAGCCTCACCACGCGCGACGCGGCGATGGCGCGCGTCCAGTCGAGTGACGCGATGCTCTACACCGTCGGGTTCGGGGCGGGCGCCACGGTGCCGAAACTGCGGAGCAGCCTCGAGTTGTACGCGCGTGCCACTGGTGGCCGCCCCTTCTTTCCGCGCCAGGCGAAAGAGCTCGACGGCGTATTCGACGAGATCGTCGCCGATCTCGCGCACCAGTACGTGCTGTCGTATGCGCCGAGCAATGAGAAGCGCGACGACAGCTGGAGGAACATCAAGGTTCGAGTACGGAACGGACAATACAACGTCAGAGCGCGGCGGGGATACCGCGCGTCGAGGTCACAACCCCTCGGGAGTCAATCATGAGGACACGCAGTACTCTGGCAGCGATCGTCGTCGTGTGCTGCGGGCTGGTGACATCTGCGCAGCAGGCGCCACAGGGCCCCAGGCCCGCGTTCCGCAGCGGCGTCGAGCTCGTCACGTTCGACGTCGGCGTCACCGACAAGCAGGGGCAGCCGGTGCGCAACCTCACCGCCGGCGACTTCACCGTCACCGTCAACGGCGTGCCGCGCCGCGTCGTCAGCGTCGAATTCATCGATACGCAGTCCGCGGAGGCGCGCGGCACCCGTAGTGCCGACGTCACTCCCGTCAGCTCGAACGACGGCGCCGGCATCGGCCGCCTGTTCGTCTTCGTCGTCGATCAGTCGACGCTCGATCCGGGACGCCTGCGAAACGCCGCGAACGCGGCGTCGCGGTTCCTCTCGAAGCTGACGTTCGCGGACCGGTCCGCGATGATGGTGCTGCCCGTCGGTCCGAACGTGGGCTTCACCTGGGCACACGACCGCGTGCGCGACGCGCTCCAGCACGTGACCGGCACGGCGCGCACCGGGTTCCAGTGGGAAGGCGGCTCGCTGATCGAGGCGCGGGACATCGCAAACCGGAACATGTATGCACTGCGGTCCGTCGGAGAGCGGGAATGCGGCAGCTCCACGCTCGCATCCGCCGGGGGGCTCGCGTCCAGCGGCGGATCGCCGGGCTCGACGGGCGTCGCGACCCCCTCGTCGCCTCCTGGCGGCGGAACCCCGTCAGCCGACGGAGGCGCCGGCGGCGGCGGGGCGCCTTCCGCAGGGGCTGCGACGCCAGCCACGCGGCCCAACTCCGGCGGCGGAGGGGGCGGAGGCGGGGGCGGTGGCTTCGGCATGAACTCGTGCATGCGCGAGCTGCAGATGAACGCGGAGATGACGTGGCGCACCGCGCAGATGATGGCGCAGTCGAGCGTCGCGTCGCTTCGGCAGCTGCTCTCGATGCTCGAGCGCGTGCGCGGAGACAAGACGGTCATCCTGATCTCCGGCGGCTGGCCGCTGGATGAGCGCGACGAGACCACGTTGATGGAATCGGTGGCGTCGGAAGCTGCCGCGGCGCGTGCCACGCTCTTCACGATGTACGTCCCGACGTCCACGTCGTCAGCGGATCGCCGCATGATGTCGCTCGCGCCGGGGCGCGATCAATATATGCAATGGGGACCGCTCGATACGCTGGCGTCGATGACGGGCGGCACCTCGGTCCGCGCCGAGGTCGGCGCGGAGGTCGCGTTCGATCGGCTCGCGCGTGAGCTCGCCGGGTACTACCGCGTTGGCGTGGAGAAGGAACCGGGTGATGCCGATGCGAAGGGGCGCCGGATGAAGGTGGACGTCGCGCGCGGCGGCAGCACGGTTCGCGCGCGCACGATCTTCGACACCCGCACGTACGAGGATCGCGATTGGTCCGCGCGGCTCGCCTCCGCGCTCGAGTCGCCGATCCCCGCAAGCGGCGTGGGACTCCGCGTCACGAGCTACATCGCCGCGGATCCGGAGGATCGCACGCGCGTGAAGCTGGTGGTGACGGGGGAAGCCTCGCGCATCGCGCGCGGCGAGACGATGTTCCAGATCCTGGTGCGCGATATGGACGGGAAGAAAGTCCTCGCGGCGGAGCCGCCTCCGAGCGACGCCACCACTGACGTGTTGCCGTTCTCGACGACGCTGCCGATCGCGCCGGGAACGTACCTCGTGCGCGTGGCCGCGATGGACAGCTCGGGACGTGTCGGATCCGTCGAACATCGCGTCGACGCGCGCCCCACCACGCTCGGCGCGCTCGCGGGGACCGGCCCGCTGCTCGTGCGCGTGCCGAACCGGCCCGCCTCAGAGCCGAAGCTCGCGCTCGACGGCCTCACGCAGGATGAGCGGCTCGCGATGGAGATCGATCTGCAGGGTGACGCGAGCCGGCTCTCCGCGGCCGACGTCACCTTCGAGGTCGCGTCGAGTGCGGGCGGTCCCGCGCTGGTGCACACGCGGGGAACGATTGGCCTGGCGGAGCATGATGGGATGGTGATCGCGCAGGGCGTCACGGACATGCGCATGCTGCCGCCTGGCGACTACGTCGCGCGTGCCCGCATCACCACGGGCGATGAGACGATCGGTGAGCTCCGTCGCATGTTCACGCTCACCGGAGGCTCCGCGGTCGCCGACGACGGCGGCACGGTCATGCCGACGCTTGGCGGCGCGTCCGCATCGATGGGGCGATCGGTGCGGACGATCGGCGCCGTGGCGCCGTTCAAGATCGAGCAGGTGCTCGCGCCGGAGGTCGTGCACGAGTTCCTCGAGCACGCCGGCCCGCGTTCCGAAGTGGACGGGCCGGTTCCCCTGTTCAGGAAAGGGCTCGCGCTCCTCGAGAATCGCGACCTGGAATCGGCAGCGAACGCGTTCCGCGACGCGATGCGCGCGTCCGCCGATTTCTATCCGGCGATGGTGTATCTCGGCGCGTGTTACGCAGCCGGCGGGAATGACAAGGAAGCGGCGAGCGCCTGGCGCACGGCGCTCATCAAGGAAGGTGATGCGGCACCGCTGCACCGCCTGCTTGCCGATGCGCTGCTGCGGCAGGGACGCGGCGAGATGGCGCTCGAGACCGTCACCGCCGCGCGGTCGCGGTGGCCCGAAGACGGAACGTTCAAGCGGCAGTTCGCGATCGCGGCGCTCGCGGGCGGACAACCGGCCGACGGACTTCGCGCGCTCGACGAGATCATCACGGCGCGCGCGGCCGACGAACCATCGCTCGCGCTCGCGCTGCTGACGATTTATGAAGCGTTCCAGAAGGGGCATCCGATCGAAAGCGTGGAGGAGGATCGGGCGCGGATGCTGCGGCTCGCGGCCCTCTATCGCGCGCAGGGGGGGCCCTCGCTCCCACTCGTGGATACGTGGGTGGCCGCCGTGAACGCGCGAAAATAGCCCGCGCGTGCATAAAACGCAGCCCGCCGCGTAAACCCGCAGGTTACCGGGCCCGTCAAACCCTCCATGACGTCACTCGGTGACCTCCGCCTCGCCTTCCGAGGGCTCCGACGGAGCCCTCTGTTCGCCACGGTCGCGATCCTGTCGCTGGCCCTCGGCATCGGCGCCAACACCGCGATCTTCACGCTGATCGATCAGCTGCTGCTCCGGGAGCTTCCGGTCCGCGCGCCTGAAAAGCTCGTCATGCTCTACCAGAGCGGCCCGCACAACGGCAGCAACATGGGCCCGCGCATGCACTCGTATCCGATTTATCAGGATTACCAGAAACGCGCCGAACCGCTCGCCGAGGTCATCTGCCGCCGACTCATCCCGGCGTCGATCAGCATCGAGAACCGCACGGAGCGCGTCGAGGCCGAGATGGTGTCGGGGAACTATTTCACGATGCTCGGCGTGCAGCCGGCGCTCGGCCGCGTGTTCAATCCGGAGTCCGACGACCAGGTGTATCGCGGACACCCGGTGGTGGTCCTGAGCTACGACTACTGGACGAGCCGCTTCGCGAATGATCCGTCAGTCATCGGCAAGAAGATTCTCGTCAACGACTACCCGATGGAGATCATCGGCGTCTCCGCGCGCGGGTTCGCCGGGCTGGATCCCGCGGAGTCGCCGCAGATCCGGGTGCCGATCCTGATGAAGCCGGTGATGGCGCCCGATTGGGAGTGGCTGCACATGGACGATCGGCGCGCCCGCTGGGTGCAGGTGTTCGCGCGGTTGAAGCCGGGCCAAACCGTCGAATCGGCGAAAGCGCCGCTCCAGGGTCTGTTCACGCAGGTCCGGCAGTACGAGATGACGCTTCCGGCGGCGAAGGACTGGTCCGCGTATTCGCGCGAGCAGTTCATGAAAGGGCAACTGCTCGTCGAGCCCGCCGCGATGGGCTACTCGCAGCTGCGCAACAGCTTCTCAACGGCGCTCGTCGTGCTGATGTCGATGGTCGGGCTCGTGCTGCTCATCGCCTGCGCGAATGTGGCGAACCTGCTGATCGCGCGCGCATTCATGCGCCAGAAGGAAATCGCGGTCCGCCTCTCGCTCGGGGCGTCGCGGTCGCGCCTGGTGCGGCAGCTGCTCGTCGAGAGCCTGGTGCTCTCGGTTGCCGGCGGACTACTCGGCCTCGGGCTCGCGGTCGTGCTCACGCGAACGCTGCTTGCGCTCATTCCCTCGGAGGGGCAGCCGCTCCAGATCACCGCGCATCCCGATCCGCGAATCCTCACGTTCACGCTCATTCTGAGTTTCGCGACCGGCATCATCTTCGGGCTCGTTCCCGCGCTGCGCGCGAGCCGGCCGGATCCGTGGACGACGCTGAAGGACACCACGGGCTCGATCGCCGGAACGGGGGGCTCGCTCTTCCTGCGCAAAGGGCTGGTGACCGCGCAGGTGGCGTTGAGCTTCCTGCTGCTCTTTGGAGCCGGCCTCTTCGTTCGCAGCCTGCAGAACCTGAAGACGACAGACACGGGAGTCGGGCTGGACAATCTCGTCACGTTCCAGCTGGCTCCGACATTGAACGGCTACGATGCCCCGCGCACGGTGCAGTTCTACCGCGCGCTCCTCGATCGCCTGCGCTCGGCGCCCGGCGTGAAATCGGCGGCGTTCGCGGTGGTCCCGATCCTCGCCGGCAACGAGTGGGACAGCTCGATGTCGGTTGAAGGGCATCGCTTCGCCGACGGCGAGGACATGCAGGCGTTCATGAACGCGCTGTCGCCCGGCTACTTCGACACGATGAAGATCCCGTTCATCGAAGGACGCGACTTCACGGTGATGGACGCGAAGGAGGATGCGACCGTTGCGATCGTCAACAAGCAGTTCGCGGAACACTTCTTTCCGGGGCACAGCGCGCTCGGGAAGGACATCGGCTTCGGTGGCGGCCCCAAGGCCAAGCTGAACATCGAGATCATCGGCGTCGTCGCGAACGCGCTCTACGAAGGTCCGCGCGAAGGCGTGCATCGCCAGGTGTTCATCCCGAACTGGGGAAAGAACAGCGCCGCAGTGTACGTGCGGATGCACACCGGCTCGGCGAGCGCCTACAGCATCATTCGCCGCGAGGTGAAGAACCTCGACGCCGCGATGCCGGTGTACGAGATGAAGACCCTCGAGTCGCAGCTCGACGAAACGCTGCTGACGGACCGGTTGATCGCGCTGCTGTCTGCCGGCTTCGGCCTGCTCGCCACGCTCCTGGCGTCAATCGGCCTCTATGGCGTGATGGCGTTTGTGGTCGCGCGCCGGAGAAAGGAACTGGGAATCCGTCTCGCGCTTGGCGCGCAGCCGGGCGGAGTCGTGTGGCTGGTCATGCGCGAGGTGCTGGTGCTGCTCGCGATCGGTCTCGCGATCGGCGTTCCCTCCGCGCTTGCGCTGGGCCGTTACGTGGGCGGGCAGCTGTACGGCCTCGAGCCAAACGATCCCTGGATGGCCGCCGCAACGCTGGTGCTCCTCACGATCGTCTCCGCCGCCGCGGGATTGATCCCCGCTCATCGCGCCAGCCGCATCGATCCCATTCTCGCGCTGCGGTACGAATAAAGGCCATCCCGCCACCAGGCGCGGCTCGCTTTCACCGGCGGAATCCGTAGCGTGAGCTCGGCGCGTGGCGGTTTGAGTTCCAGACTTCGCCGCACGAGAGGCAGCGCCAGTAGCTGTTCCGATCGATGGTCTTCGAGGTGGTCGTCAGCTGCCGGCCGCCGCAGTGCGGGCACTTGCCGGGCGCCTGCACCGGTGCGTTCTCCTCGGGGCTTGGATTTCTCATGCTGCCTCTCACTTCGTGGTCGGCATGGCCGGCGCCTTCGTGCGCGGCGCCGCGCTTTCGGCGGTGTGGAGGATCTGTGCGACCGTGTCGGGCGACGCACTGTTGCGCCACGTGACGATCGCGATCACGGCGCCGACAACGGCAGCGACCGCGAGAAACGCGAACGTCGAGACGGAGACGAAATTCATGGGGCACCTTCCCGGTGAAACAGCAACGTGGATGTGGCCGGCTCGCCGCGCGGGGCATACGCGATCGAGATCCTCAGTGAGGCTGGCGGCTGCTGTGCGCCGGGAGGCTCAGGAAGTAAGCGTTAGTGTATCACGCAACCGTCGCCGCGCTGGCTCGCGCTCAGCGGTAAGCGAATAGGCATCAACAGGTGTGGATCAGCGCCGGCCTTCCCGTTTCAGCTCCCGCAACATGCCCTGCGTGTTCGCGAGGTGATTGTTGAAGATACGGCGTGCGACTTCCAGCAGGTCAGCGACGAGCGGATCGCGCAGCGTGTAGCGCATCGACAGTCCGTCCTTCTGCGCCGCCACGATTCCCTGGTTGCGCAGGACCGCAAGCTGCTGCGACACGATCGGCTGATCGAGCCCCAGCGCCTCCTGCAGTTCCTGCACGGTTCGCCCGCCGCCCACGAGGATTTCGAGGATCCGGATTCGCACGGGATGCGCGAGCGCCCGGAAAAACTGCGCCTTGAACGTCTGCAGCTGACTGGGTGCCATCGAATTACCGGCCTTCGGGCCTTCGGCCCTGAGTCCTATTCATGAGAAGAAATCTCTGCATTGTTGCTCCGTTGCCCCCTCGCCTCGCGCACGCCCATCGCGACGAGCAGGCCATTGAGGATTGCCTGAGGCCGCGGCGGGCAGCCGGGGATGTAGACGTCGACCGGCAGCACGCGATCCACGCCGCCGACCGACGCGTGCGTGCTTTCGCCGAAGATCCCGCCGCTGCACCCGCACGCGCCGACGGCGACGACGACGCGCGGGTCTGGCGCCGCGTCGTAGGTGCGCTTCAGCGCGATCTCCATGTTGCGCGTCACGGGCCCGGTGACGAGAAGCAGGTCGGCGTGCCGCGGGCTTGCGACGAAATGGATCCCGAAGCGCTCGAGGTCGTAGACCGGGTTTGTCGTCGCGGCGATCTCGAGCTCGCACGCGTTGCAGCTGCCGGCATCGACCTGGCGGACGTGCAGCGAACGCCCGAGTCGCCCGCGGATGCGGTCGCGCAGGCGCGCCGCCGATTCCGCGACGCTCGGCCCCTCATGGATCTCTTCCTCCCGGAAGCGACAGCGACTCGAAATCGGATCGACGTCGAAGAGTCCCGTTCGCGCGAGCTGCGCGCGCGAGTACGCCGCGATCTCGACGTCATGCGAGACGCCCACCGCCTGTTCCGGGCAACCGGTCACGCATTGGCCACACTGGATGCAGGCGGCGTACGACAAGGTCAGCGCCTTCGCAATCGCGCCCTGCCCTGAGCGAGGGCTCTGGCCAGCCGAGTCGAAGGGCCGGGTGTGAATTGCTGCGGTCGGGCAGACGCGCGCGCATGCATCGCATGCGGTGCAGCGGCTGAAATCGATGACGGGAAACCCGAAGGGCGCGGGCGTGCCGAACGGATCCCGCTCGGTGATGACGCCGTTCCTGACGCTCTTGGCAATGATGCGAAGCATGGGCGTTACCTGTCGTTTCCGGAGTACGAGAGATTGAAGCTCTTGTTGATCACCGGGAAGTCCGGGATGATGTTGCCCGGCACCGCGTGAACGAGGCCGGGCCAGTTCAGGAAACTGGGATCGGTCACCTTGACGCGCGCGAGCTCGCCGTCGGCGCCGGTCGCGACCCAGTGGACGCACGGACCGCGCCACGCCTCGATCCACCCGAGCGCGCAGCGATTGGCCGGCAGCTGCTGCGGCATCGGCGCCATGAGCGGCGCGCCATCGGCTGACGGCATGATGTCGAGCACCCGGCGCACGATCACCAGCGACTGTTCCACCTCGCGCGCGCGCACCATCAGCCGCGCCCGCACGTCCCCTCCGTCTTCGACCGGCACCTCGAACGACACGCGGTCATAGCCATCGCTCGGATGATCGCGGCGGAAGTCCGTGTCGATGCCCGAGGCGCGGGCCGCCATGCCGGTGACGCCCAGGCTGCGCGCCGCTTCGTTGGTGAGGATGCCCGTGCCGTCCACGCGATCCGTGAACGTGCCCGCATCGATCAGGATCTGAATCAGATCGTCGAACTTCCGCTCGAACGACCGCAGGTGCGTGCGCAGCGCATCGAGTCCCTCGGGCAGCAGGTCGCGCGCGACGCCGCCGAGCGCGATCGCGCCTCTCAGCAGCCGCGTGCCAAAGAGCGAATCCTGCAGCCGCACGAGCCGTTCGCGGAGCGCCTGCGCGCGGCTGGCTGCGACCGTAAACGCCACGTCCGTCGCGAGCGCCCCGATGTCCGCCGTGTGGTTGTATACGCGCTCGAGCTCGACGAGCACGACCCGCAGCGCGCGGGCGCGCGCCGGCACCGTGACGTCCGCGAGACGTTCGATCGCGTGCGCATAGGCGAGCGCGTGGCCAACGCTCGTGTCTCCTGAGATGGATTGCGCGAGAAACAATCCGTGCCGCCAGGGCAGACGTTCGAACTGCTTCTCCGTGCCTTTGTGCGCGTAGAAGAGCCGCAGCTGCAGATACAACACGGGCTCGCCGGCGACACCGAACCGGAAATGCCCGGGTTCGATGATCCCGGCATGCACCGGGCCGACGGGAACCTGGAACACCCCTTCGCCGGTCACGGGACGGAACGGATGGAAATCACCCTCGACGCGCGGCACGGCCTGGTCGTACGCGAAGTCCTTGCGAAGCTCCCACGCACCTTCGGGCCAGTCATCGTGCAACGCCACGCGCGCGGGGTTCGGATGGCCTTCCGGCACCAGCCCGAAGAAATCCATGACCTCGCGTTCGAACCAGTTCGCCGACGGATGCCTCGCCGCGATGGATGGAAATGACGGCGAGGCTGGATCGACCGGCGCAGTGAACTCGAGAAACGTTCGAAGCTGCGGCAGCGACCAGACGTGGTGCAGCACGAATCGGCCGCTCGTGTGTCGCTCGTCGGTTGCGAACAGGGTCACGAGACGTCCGCTCAACGCGGCGGCGCGATCGGCAAGCGCCGGCACGGCCTGTAACCCCGTCTCCAGGACCAGTTCGCCTGCGTGCCGCTCGGTAACGGCCCCGTCGGCGACGCCGAGCGCCTGCGCGACGGCCGCGAGAGCAGAAGTCATGACACCCCCCAGACGACGGCAGTCGCCGATCGAATCAGCGTCATCAATGAGCCGGGCAGGTAGAACGCCGAGATGATCGCGATGATGGCGGCGACGATCGTGGTGTTCATCCCGAGATCCAGCCGCTCCGGCAGCGGCTTTCGCCGATCGGCGGGATCGCGCACCGGCCCGAGGACGATGCGGCCGACCTGGTAGGCGAAGCCGCAGAACAGCACGATCAACGCGGCGAGGAATATCGAGGTCGCCACCGCGTGTGCGCCCAGGAATCCCGCCTTGAGGATCACCATCTCGCTGAAGAACAGCCCGAAGGGCGGGGACCCCGTGATCATCAGCGCGGCCACGACGAGCAGCGCGCTGCCGATCGGCGCGCGCGTGAACGTGCCGTTGCCGATCCGCGTGAAGTCCGACGAGCTGTGGAGCTGCGCGAGCGATCCGGCGGAGAAGAACGCGACCGGCTTGGCCAGCGAGTGATAGGTCATGTGCAGCAGCGCGCCGAACACGCCAGCCTCCGCCCCCAGGCCGACGCCAATCGCCATGATGCCGACATGCTCGATACTCGAATAGGCGAGCAGCCGCTTCAGGTTCCACTGGATCAGGATGAACGGCATCGCGACGAGCACTGACAGCAGGCCGAGCGTCAGCAGCAGGCCGCCGGAGAACTCCGGACCGAGCGCGGCTTTCGAGATGAGATGAATGCGCAGGATGCAATACAGCGCGCCGTTCAGCATCCCGACCGCCATCAGCACGCCTGCGGGAGACGGCGCTTCGCGATACGCGTCCGGCTTCCACGTGTGCATGGGCGCGAGGCCCGCCTTGGTCCCGTAGCCGATGAGCGCGAACACGACGCCGAGACGCAGCGTGAACGGATGCAGCTGCGGCGCCGCCTGCATGAACGTCGTCCAGTGCAATGCCGACATCCCTTCGCCGAGATGTCCCTGGCCGGCGGCGAACAGCAGCACCGTGCCGAGCAGCGCGAACGCGAGCCCGAGGCTGCCAAGCACGAGAAACTTCCATCCCGCCTCGAGCGACGTGTCGTCGTCGTGAAACGTGATGAGGAACACCGACGCCAGCGTGGTGAGCTCGACGGCGATCCAGAGGATGCCGAGATTGTTCGACATCGAGACGAGGAGCATCGCGGCGACGTAGAGCGGGATCAGCCCGAAGAACTCACGGCGCATGCGCGGCTTGACCAGCCCGCGCGCCTCATTGCGCCGGAGATAGCCGACGCCGTAGATCGACGACAGCAGCCCGACGAACGCGCACAGCACCAGTACGAGCGCCGACAGCCCGTCAACGCGCAGCGCGTCTCCGAACGCCGAGGGCACGGCGCCGCGAAGGAATTGCCGCGCCGTCGCGATCGCGAGGGCGAACGTCGCCGACAGGCCGCCGATCATGACGGTCTCGTTTACCCTGCGCGGACCTGCGACGCCCCCCGCGAGGCCGGTGATGACGGGAACGACAAGTGTCCAGGTGAGAAGCGGCACGCTATCCTTTCAATTTCGAGAGCCGGCTGACGTCCATGGATTCGAAGCGATCGACGATGCGGTGCACGAGGATGCCGAGGATCAGCACGGCCAGGATGACGTCGAACGCGATCCCGAACTCCACAACGAGGGGCATGCCGGTCGTCACGCCGACGGCGACGAGGAACACCGCGTTCTCGACCGTCAGCAGCGCGAGAATCTGGGTGATCGCTTTCTTACGCGTCACCATCAGGAACAGCCCGATCAGCAGCATCGACAGCGCGACGCCGATCACGTGATGGCTCGCGTTCGGAGCGCCGGCCGGAAACCCTGTGCTGACGCGGTAGCCCACGACCGTGAGTCCGACGCAGACGAGGAGCGACGTCGGCACGTTCAGGAACGGCTCGATTTCGCGATGGATGCCGATCCGATCGATCACGCGCATCAGGAACCATGGGATCAGCACCGCTTTCAGCACGACGGTGATCGCGGCGGTCACGAACAGCTCGTGCCGCCCGCGTGAGACCGCGATCGTGGCGGCGACGACCGCAAGCAGCAGTGACTGCACGCCATACAAGCGGATCGCGGTGAAGAGCGCTTTCTGCCCCACCATCAGGTAGGCGCTGACGAGCATCCCCGCGGCGCACAGAATCAGCACATCGTTGGCGGTCATGACCCCAGCCTCACAGGAACCTGATGGCGAGCGCGAGAAACGCGAGCCCCAGCGAGATCGATACGAGCTCCGGTACGCGGAACAGCCGCAGCTTCGCATTCGTGCTTTCGACGACGGTGACCGCGATCGCGAGGACGAACACCTTGCCGATCCATGCGGCGGCCGCGATCGCGAGTGCCGCCGGCGCGGCGCTTGCCGCGATGCCGATCGGCAGGAACAGATCGACAAGCAGCGTCAGGTACAGGAGCTCCTTGACGGCGGACGCCCATTCGACGAGCGCGAGATCGGGGCCCGCATACTCGAGGACCATCGCCTCATGGATCATCGTCAGCTCGAGATGCGTCGCCGGATTGTCGACCGGGATGCGGCCGGTCTCCGCGATGACGATGATGAACAGCCCCGCGAACGCGAGCAGGTCGCTTGGATGGAAGGCCGCGCCGTGCTGGAGCACGTTGCGCACGAGCCCGCCAAGATTCAGGGATCCCGCCGCCAGGGCGGAGGTGAACAGCCCGAGCATCAGCGCGGGCTCGGCGAGCGCGGCAATCGTCATGTCGCGGCTTGCGCCCATGCCTCCGAACGCGCTGCCGGTATCGAGCGCCGCCGTGGCGAGCGCGAAACGCCCGAGCGCGAGCGTGCCGACGAGGAGGAGAATGCCGCCCGCTGATTCGAGCGGCGCTGCCGCCACGAGCACCGGCACCAGCGTTGTCGCGGCCACGGCGGTGGCGAAGTACACGCGCGGTCCGGCCGTGTAGATCCAGGACGCGGTACCGGAGCGGATCGGCTCCTTCCGCAGCAGCTTCGCGAGGTCGTAGTACGCCTGCAGCAGCGGCGGTCCCTGCCGGTTCTGCAGGCGCGCCTTCATCTTCTTGATCAGCGTTTTGAGCAGCGGCGCGACCGCGAGCATGCCGGCGGCCTGAACGACCGCGAGCACGGCGGCGAACGCGAGCGGTGCCGGGGATGTCATGACGCACCTCCGAGCCAGATGAGCAGAAGCACGCCGAGCACCAGCACGTACGCGAGGTAGGCGTGCAGGCTGCCGGCCTGCAGGACTTTCATCGCGTCGGCGACGCGCATCACAGCACGCACGACGGGACCATAGACATAGCGTTCGAACGTCGGCTCGATTTGCGCGCGGTACCGCACTTCCTCCGGGAAGTACGGCGAGACTCTCGCGAGCGCCTCGACCTCGCGCGTCGGACGGTACACGGCGCGGAAAACCATCATCAGAGGCTTTGAGAAGGCGGTCGCGGTGTATTCCGTCACCGGCGAGAGCTCGCCTCCGCAGCCCCACGTCTGCACGCGGCGAACGCGCGACTGCCTCGCCCGCATGGTGACCGTCGCGGCCAGCAGCAGCGCGCCCGAGAGGCCTGCGGCGAACGCGAGCGGCGCCACGTGATCGACGGATCGAAAAGGCGACTGCATGCCGAAGCGGCCCCAGGCCAGGTCCGCCGGCGTGCCGAGCACCGGCAGTGATGTGATGACGGCGGCCAGCGCGCGCAGAAGCACACCCGGAAACAGCCCGAGCGCGAGGCACAGCAGCGCGAGTAAGGCCATCGGCGCGAGCATGCCGCGGGGCGATTCATGCGCGTCCGCCGCGGCATCGCTGCGCGGCATCGCCAGGAACGTGATGCCGAACGCTTTCACGAAACACGCGGCCGCGAGCGCGCTGGCCAGCGCGAGCAGCGCGCCGCTCAGCGGAAACGTCAACCGCAGCAGTCCGGGCGTGGCCCTGAATCCATCGAGCAGCGCCTGGAAGGTGAGCCACTCGCTGACGAACCCGTTGAGAAGGGGCAGCCCGGCGATCGCGATCGAGCCGGCGAGGAAGAACAATCCGGTCCACGGCATGCGCCGCAGCAGTCCGCCGAGCTGTTCGAGGTGACGCGTCCCGCTGGCCATCGCGACGCTGCCGGCGCCCAGGAACAACAATGACTTGAACAGCGCGTGGTTCAGCACGTGCGCGAGGCTGGCCGTGACCGCGAGCCCCGCCAGCTGCGTGCGACCGAAACCGAGCGCGGTCATCGCCGTGCCGAGCCCGAGCACGATGATTCCGGAGTTTTCAATCGTGCTGTATGCGAGCAGCCGCTTGATGTCGCTCTGCGTCAGCGCATACAGCACGCCGAGAATCGCCGAGAGCGTTCCCAGCGCCATGGCCGCCAGCCCCCAGCTCACCGCGGGCACGCCAAGGCCGAACGCGCACACGCGAAAGAGACCGTAGATGCCGGCGGTGATCAGGACCGCGGACATCAGCGCGGACACGCTGCTCGGCGCGGCAGGATGGGCCTCCGGCAGCCAGACGTGGAGCGGGACGATGCCCGCCTTGACGCCGAAGCCAAGGAAGAACAGCACGAACAGCACATCGCGCAGCGGCCGGACGACAGCATGGCCGCTGAGCATCAACGGAAACGACAGCGAACCGGACTTCGCGCCGAGGATCAGAAAGCCGGCCAGCAGGCAGCCGGTGCCGACGTGCGACATGACGAGGTAGAGGTACGCGGCGCGGCGGCTCTCCGCGCATTCGTGTTCCGTCGCCACGAGCGCGGCGGTCGCAAGCGACATGATCTCCCACGCGAAGAGGAACCCGATGACGTCGGCCGCGGCGAAGACTGCCTCGACGGCGCCGAGCAGCACGTTGAAGCCGATCGAGACCGCGAGCGTTCGAGACGGGCGGACGGCATGCGCGAAGTAGCTGTCGCTGTGGACGGCGACGGGAATGGCGACCAGCCCCAGCACGAGAAGAAACCAGGCGGAGAGTGGCGCCACCGAGTACGCGAGCGAGATGCCGGAGGCGCCGTGGTGCAGCAGGACGCCGCTCGTGTCGTCGTCGCCGGAGACCAGCACGCGGATCGCGAGCATCAGCGTGAGCGCCGAGGCGACGATCGATCCCGCCAGCGCGACGCGGCGGCACCAGGCGGTGCGCCGCGCGAATACCAGCGCAGCGGCAATCGTCGCGAGACGGACAATGATGGCAACTCTCAATTCACCCCCGCAACCAGACAAGAAGGACCAGCCAGACGACGAGGGCGATCACGTAGGCGAGGTACGCGTGCAGGCTGCCTGCCTGCAGCACCTTCATGCCGTCGGCGATCTTCAGGACCGCGCGCACGAGCGGGCCGTAGACGTAGCGCTCGAAGGTGGGCTCGATTTCCGCGTGATACCGCACTTCCTGCGTGAAGTACGGCGAGATGTCTCCGAGCGCGTCGACCTGCCGCGTCGGGCGATAGACGGCGCGGAAGATCATCATCAGCGGCTTCGAGAACGCGGTCGCCGTGTATTCGGTGCGCGGCGACAACTCGCCGCCGCATCCCCAGGTCGGGACACGACGCGAGCGTCGCCCCGGCGCCGTGAGAACGCTCGCCGCCAGGACGACACCGACGAGGACCGCGCCGAGCGCAACGGGCACGACGAGATCGAACGTTCCGCCGCCGGAGATCATCCGCAGGTTTCCCCGCGCGATCGGCGCCTGCCCGGCAATCGGCGAGAACGACGCGATCACGATCGCGAGCACGCGCAGCACGGCGCCCGGGAACACGCCGAGCACCACGCAGAGTGCGGCGAGCCACACCTGCGGGAGCAGCATGACCGGCGAGACCTCGCGGGCGACGTCGGCCTCTTCGCTCCGCGGCAGCGCGAGAAAGGTGATGCCGAACGCCTTCACGAAGCACGCGGCGGCCAGCGCCGTCACGAGCGCGAGCAGCGCGCTGCCGGCGGGAAACAGGAAGAGCACGAGCGGGTCGGTAAACCCGCGGAATCCGTAGAGGAAGCCCTGGAACGTCAGCCACTCGCTCGCGAAGCCGTTCAGCGGCGGCAATCCGGAAATGGCCATCGCGCCGATAAGGAAGAGCGCGCCGGTCCATGGCATGCGCCGCAGCAGCCCTCCGAAGTGTTCGATCTGCCGGGTGCCGGTGGCCAGCACGACATCTCCCGTGCCAAGGAACAGGAGCCCCTTGAACACGGCGTGGTTCAGCACGTGGTACAGGCTCGCCGCGAGACCGATCCACGCGATCTCCGTGTGGCCGTACGCCAGCGCGATCATGGAGGTGCCGAGCCCCAGGAGAATGATCCCGATGTTCTCGATGCTGTGATATGCCAGCAGCCGCTTGAGGTCGTGCTGCATGAGCGCATACAGCACGCCGAGCACCGCCGACAGCCCGCCCAGCGCGAGCACGATCACGCCCCACGACACGCGCGGCACGCCGAGCCCGAACGCGCACACGCGCACGATCCCGTAGAGGCCCGTCTTGATCAGCACGCCGGACATCAGCGCGGAAATGTTCGTCGGCGCGGCGGGGTGCGCTTCGGGGAGCCAGATATGGAGCGGGATGATGCCGGCCTTTACGCCGAAGCCGAGAAAGAACAGCGCGAACAGCCCCGAACGCGCCGGTTCATGCGCGATGCCCCCCGACAGCATGGCGGCGAACGAGCCGGATCCCGCGAGCGACGCGAGCGCGAGGAAGCCGGCGAACAGCAGACCCGTGCCGACGTGCGACATCGCGAGGTAGAGATAGGCCGCACGGCGGTTGGACGGATCTTCATGGTCGGTCGTGACCAGTGCCGCCGTCGCGAGCGTCATCAGCTCCCAGGCGAACAGGAACGTGACCGCGTCCGACGCGACGAACACGAGCTCCACGGCGCCGAGCAGCACGTTGAATGCGGCGCCGATGAACGCCGTCCGGCGTGGCTCGTGACGACGCGCGACGTATCCCAGGCTGTAGATGGCGATCGGTGTCGCGACGACCGAGAGCACCAGCAGAAACCACGCGGCGAGGCCGTCGATCGTGTAGCTGAACGCCAGCTGCGAGGCGCGATGCACGAGGAGCACGCCGTTCACCGGCGCGCCGTCGACGAGCATCCGCGCGGCGGCGAGGCCCGTGAGGATCGAGACGGCCGCAGATCCCGCAAACGCGATCCGGCGCGACATGGACGCGCGACGGTACGTCCCGAGCGTCAGGACAACGAGGCACAGGCGAATGGCGAGCGCCGCCGGCAGGACGGCCGCGGATTCGGGTGGGAACATGTCGATTGCAGGAACACAATATAGCAATATTGCTATTTATCCAAAACGGCCTCGAGGCGCAGTCCCGGCCGGCCGATTTGCGTTGACGTTCACTCAGGCGCGCCCTAGACTACCGGCTTCGTTTCTCCCTCCCGTTTTTCTCGGTAAGCTCGTAACGCCGTCTCCCGGTTTCAAGGAAGCAATGCGCGTTCGATCCGCTCCTGAACGCTATATCCTGGCCCTCACTGCATCCCTTTGCGCCGCGGGCGCAGGCATCGAGCTGCACTCATGGTTCGGGTATCGATTCCCGCTCATCACGTTCTATCCGGTCATCATGCTGAGCGCGTGGTTCGGAGGGTTATGGCCGGGGGTTGCCGCCACGCTCGCCTCGACCGTCCTCGTCGATTACCTGTGGCTCAACCCGCTGCGCGCGTCGCACCTCTCCACGGCAGGCGACGCTGTTGCGCTCGTCCTGTTTGTCGGCACCGGCCTGGCGATCAGCGGATTCAGCGAGTCGCTGCACCGGAGCACCGCGCGTGAACGGATCGCACGCACGCAGGCCGAAGCGGGCGAGAGCGCGCTGACCGGGCGCGAGCGGCAGCTGCGCGCCGCGCTGGCCGGCGAGCACACGGCGCGCGCCGAAGCCGAGGAGGCCAATCGTCTGAAGGATCAGTTCCTCGCGATGGTGTCCCACGAGCTGCGCACGCCGCTGAACGCGGTGCTCGGATGGGCCGACATGTTGAAGGACCACGTGCTCGATGAACGCGGCCGCGGGCGCGCCGTCCAGGCGATTCACGCGAACGCCCGGCGGCAGGCGCAGCTCGTGGACGATCTCCTCGACATTGCCGGCATGATGACGGGCAAGCTGCAACTGCGCCGGACCGCCGTCAACGTGGAGGAGATTGCCAGGGCGGCCGTGGAGATTGTGCAGCCCGCCGCCGACAGGAAGCAGATCGAGATCGCGTTTCACTTGGAAACGCCCGTCCCGGCGCTCGAGGCGGACGCCATCCGCATTCAGCAGGTCTTCTGGAACCTGCTTTCCAACGCCATCAAGTTCACTCCGGAGCACGGCGTCATTCATCTCCACGTCCGGCAGGCCGCCGAGGCCGTCGAGATCGTCGTCCGCGACACGGGACAGGGCATTCCCGGGGAGCTCCTGCGCTCGATTTTCGATCCGTTCCGGCAGGCGGACAGTTCGACGACGCGCGTGCATGGCGGGCTTGGACTCGGTTTGTCAATCGTGAAATACATTGCCGAGGCTCACGCGGGCAGCGTCGATGCTGAAAGTCCAGGCACGGGTCGAGGCTCGACGTTCACCGTGCGTTTGCCGCTGCGATCGCCAGCGGCTGGCGGCCCCGAGTCCGCCGCGCCTGCATCGTCGATTCCGGCGCGGGCACGGCTGCCCGGCGTCAAGGTGCTCGTCGTGGACGACGATGCGGATACGCGCGAGGTGGTCGCCGCATACCTCGAGCAGCAGGGGATGTCGGTGCAGACGGCTGCGTCTGCCGCGGAAGCGATGGAGATCGTGCAGCGCGAACCCGTGGCCGTCCTGCTCGTGGATCTGGCCATGCCGGATCAGGACGGCTACACGTTCATCCGCGGCATCCGCAGCTCACCGTCACCTGGGATCGCGGCGCTCCCCGCCGCCGCGTTGTCGGCGCTCGCTCGAGTTGAAGATCAGGCGCAGGCGCTCAGGGCGGGGTTCCAGCTGCACGTGGCCAAACCCGTCAATTCCACGATCCTCGTCAATGCGGTCGCCCTGCTCCTCGAAGGTGTCAGTATCCCGAACTGATACCGAACGCCAGGCAGATCGCCGCGTTCGCGGTTGCCATGAAGAAGTCGTCGGTGCCGCGCGGGGCGAAGAGCTCGATGACGGTGTTCGATAGCGCAATCACGCCAGCCAGCACAAACCACGGTGCGGGCAGGTCCTGCGCCGCCACGATCCACACGCAGAACACGAGCGCCCCCGCGAACGCGGACACGGTGCCTCCGACCGACTTGCGGTTGACGTCGCCGATCCCGAGGACGCGGATCCGCTGCCTGCCGAAGAGCGAGCCGCCGATTTCCGCGAGCGCGTCGGCGACGATGTACGAGCCCCAGATCAGCGCGAACACAGTAGCGAACTGTGATGGCGTGTACACCACCGCGAGCCGCGTCCCGAGCGGCACCATCACGAACTTGAACGCCGTCCAGAGCGTCGTGATGAGCAGGCAGTTCGCGCGCGCGAGGACGCCGTCCATGACGCGCGACTGCGGGCCGTAGAACGTCGCCGCGAGAAATCCCTCCGCGCGATAGAACGCGAGGAAGACCCAGCTCGTGATCACGGCGTCGAAGAGGTTGTCCTGCAGGAACAGGGTCGCGAAGGTCGACAAGTGCTCCGACTGCACGCGCGCATACAGATAGAAGAAGCCCGCCATCGCGAGCGTGATGAAGCGGCCGCGCCGCCCGATCATGTCGGTGATGCGAATGCGCCGTTCCGAATAGCGCTCAGTGAACGCCGCGACGTCGAACGGCTGTCGCATGCGCGACGAGAATGCCTGCCGCCGTTCCGCCTTCGTGAACCCGACGAAGTACTTGAGCAGCAGGTTCTTGACGACGTACCAGATCACGCCCCAGATGACGTAGAAGAACAGGATGCCGCCGCCGACCCGCGGGAGCGTGTCCCACCCGATTGGGTAATAAGTGAACAGCCCGAACCCCTGGTGCGTCAGCTGCACGAACAGCCAGAAGGCGGTCAGCGCCGTGTTGAAGATCAGCGCGCCGCGGTAGACGCGGTTCGCGATTGTGAGCCGATCGTCGAACGTCACGAGCCGGGGAGCGACGTCAATCGTGAGAGTTGAAGTCATAGGGGAGCCGACATTGTAACTGCGCTATCATGTCGGGGCCATTCGCCGGACCCGACGGAACATGCCGCCGTCCCGATCGCTCCGACTCGCGCTGCTGTCGCCGCGTGGCCCGCTGTACCGCCACCGCGGCGGCATCTGGAAGAAGACGATGCGGTACGCGCCGCTGACGCTGACCACGCTCGCCTCGCTGGTCCCGTCCGAGATTTCCACCAGCATCCAGTTGATAGACGAGGGAATCGATGAAATCGATCCATCGACCATCGACGCGGACCTCGTCGGCATCAGCGCGATCACGGGCACCGCGCCACGCGCGTACGCGATGGCCGCGGCGCTGCGCCGCCGCGGTATAGCCGTGGTGCTCGGCGGCGTCCACCCGACGCTGGTGCCGGACGAGGCGCTGCAGCACGCCGACGCGATCGCCGTGGGCTACGCGGAGGAATCATGGCCGCGCCTGCTGCGCGACTTCGTTGCCGGCAGGATGGCGCGCCGCTACGATCAGGATCCGAATCTCACACTCGAAAACCTGCCGTTCCCGCGGCGCGACCTGTTTGCCGGTGGGATGGTCAACGTCGCCCACACGCTCGAGGCCACGCGCGGCTGCATCTACCAGTGCGACTTCTGCGTCGTCCCCGCGGCGTGGGGAAAGCCGCTCCAGAAACCGGTTGCCGACGTGGTGGCTGACATCCGCCAGATGCGCGCGAAGCGCGTCATCTTCCTCGACCTGAACCTGATTGCGGACGTCGCCTACGCGAAGGAGCTGTTCACGGCGCTCGTGCCGCTGAAGATCCAGTGGGGCGGCCTCGCGACGACGACGATCGCGTGGGACGACGAGCTGCTGGACCTGGCGGCGCGCGGCGGCTGCCGCGGGCTGCTGGTCGGCTTCGAATCGTTGAACCAGGCCGCGCTCGTCGAAGCAAAGAAAGCATTCAACATGCGCCGCGACTACCACGAGGTGGTGCGCAAGATTCGCGAACGCCGCATCGCGCTCATGGGCTGCTTCGTGTTCGGGTTCGACAACGACACGCGGGACTCGTTCGACGAGACCGTCGAGTTCGTGATGGCGTCGCGCATGGATCTGCCGCGCTACGCGATCGCGGTGCCCTTTCCAGGCACCGGCCTCTACAAGCGATTGAGGAGTGAAGGGCGGATTACGACGAAGGACTGGAGCCTCTACGACGGGCAGCACGTCGTGTTCGAGCCGAAGAACATGACGGCCGACGAGCTGCTGCGCCACACGCGCCGCGCGTGGACGACGACCTATCGCTACTCGTCGATCTGGAAGCGGCTCAGCGGATCGAGGACGCGTCTCCCGATCGCGATTCCCGCGAACCTGGGGTATCGATTCTACGCATATAACCTGGACACGTTCTACACGTGCGACTGGTTCATGGATCGACCGCGTGCCTTCCGCCTGAAGGCGGAAGCCACAGGGCAGGCGAGGAGGGGCACTCCGGAAACTCCGTGCCTGCCGCCTGAAGGCGGAAGCCACAGGGCAGGCGAGGAGGGGCACTCCGGAAACTCCGTGCCTGCCGCCTGAAGGCGGAAGCCACAGGGCAGGCGAGGAGGGCCACTCCTGAAACTCGTGCCTGCCGCCTGAAGGCGGAAGCCACAGGGCAGGCGAGGAGGGCCACTCCTGAAACTCCGTGCCTTCCGCCTGAAGGCGGAAGCCACAGGGCAGGCGAGGAGGGGCACTCCGGAAACTCCGTGCCTGCCGCCTGAAGGCGGAAGCCACAGGGCAGGCGAGGAGGGCCACTCCTGAAACTCGTGCCT
>WNGF01001379.1_pt1 | contig 35597 bp, 36 predicted proteins | sample 5400641 | NCBI WGS metagenome assembly WNGF01 (sample SAMN13153371, study PRJNA577476) | soil metagenome | isolation source: 80 cm soil or saprolite under grassland replicate 2 | place: USA:California | collected 2016-06-15 | reverse complement strand
ATCGGGGTCGAGGCTGGGCCGGCCGCGGTCGACCTCGCGCGCGTCTACGCCTGGAAGGAGTCCCTGAAGAAGCCGCAGGAGAAGTGGGTCGAGGACCTTCGAGCCCAGGGCTTCACGACCTACACCGGTGAGGCGATGCTCGTCGACGCGCACACAGTGCGGGTCGACGAGGCCGAGCTCCGGGCCGACCGGATCTTGATTGCCACCGGCTCGCGGACGGCAGTCCCTCCGATCGACGGGATCGACGACGTCGGTTGGATCGACCACATCTCGGCGCTTGATCTGCAGGAGCTGCCGCAGTCGCTGCTCGTCGTCGGCGCGGGCGCGGTCGGCCTCGAGTTCGGCCAGATCTTCTCGCGCCTCGGCTCGAAGGTGACGATCGTGGACGCCGCCGACCGGATCTCTCCGGCCTCCGATCCCGACGCTTCGACCACGCTCACAGCCTCGCTCGAGGAAGAGGGGATCGACATCGCCGTCTCCGTTTTCGTCAAGAGCGTGCGTCGCGACGGCGACGAGATTGCAGCGGTGATCGCTCCGCGCGACGGCTCCGACGAGTACGAGGTGCGGGCGACGCAGATCCTGCTCGCCTCGGGCCGCGTGCCCAATGTCGAGGGCCTGAACCCCGAGGCCGTCGGCGTCGAGATGTCGAAGGCGGGCATCGTCGTCGACGAGCACCTTCGTACCTCGGTTCCCGGGATCTGGGCGGCGGGCGACGTCAACGCGGTCGCGCAGTTCACGCCCGTGGCGCAGTACCAGGCGCGGATCGCGGTGGCCGATATGTTCGACGACGACGCCCCGGCCGCGGACTACTCGGTGCTACCGACGGCGATCTTTACCGACCCGGAGCTCGCCGGTGTCGGCCTCACCGAGGACCAGGCCCAGGAGGAGGGCTACGACGTCGAGACCGTCCGGAACGAGTACGTGAAGCGCTTCTCGTACATCGGTGAGAAGCACGGGCTCTTCAAGATCGTCTTCGACCGCTCGAGCCGCCGCGTGCTCGGCCTGCACGTCGTCTCCCGGAACGCGGGCGACGTCGTCCAGGGGTTCTCGCTCGGACTGCGGCTCGGCGCGACGGTGGACGAGCTCGCGGCGATGCACCACGTCTTCCCGACCTTCGGAGAGGGCGTCAAGGCCGCGGCCGAACAAGCCGCCGCTCCCGTTCTGGTCTAGCGAAGAAAACGAGAGAGGCCCGGGCAGGCTACGGGCCTCTCTCGCGTGATCCCAGCCGGCCATGCTGGCGTACGGCCTCTGCCGGGAACCGAGCCCCAGGGGGTGGGGCCGGACTGGACGGGTCAGCTTCGCGTGGTTGGCTGCCGTCCCAACTTGACGTTGATGGTCAGGTGCGTGTCGCCGCGGAAGACGCCGAGCTCGACCTTGTCGCCCGGCTTCTTGCCGGCGATGGCATCGCGAAGCTGGTCGATCGAGTAGAGCTGGACGCCTCCCGCGGTCTCGATCAGGTCGCCGCCGAGCGGGTACGTGACCCCCGCGACGGTGGCCTTCTGAGCGCCCGCGCGCAGGCCGGCCTTGGCGGCTGCGCTGCCGGGCTGCACGGTCTCGACGAGCAGGCCGTGGGACGAGGGCAGGCGAAAGAGCTTGGCGGCGGAGCTCGTCACGGGCTGCGCGGTGATCCCCAGGAACGCGTGCTCGGCGTGCCCGGTCCTGATGATCTGCGCCGTCACGGTCTTGACCGTGTCGATCGGCACCGCGAAGCCGATACCAACGTTTCCCTGCGCCGCCGCACCGGCGGTCGCGATCTGGGAGTTGACGCCGATCACATCGCCGCGCGAGTCGAGCAGCGGCCCGCCGGAATTGCCTTTGTTGAGGGCCGCGTCCGTCTGGATGACGTGGTCGATCGAGTAGGTGTTGGGCGCCTGGATCACGCGCTGGAGCGCGCTCACGATGCCGGTCGTGACGGTGCGCTCATAGCCGAGCGGGTTCCCGATCGCGACGACCGAGTCGCCGACGTGGACCCCACGCGAATTGCCGAGCGTGAGCGGCGTGAGTGCGCGCGAGTGCGCATCCACTTGCAGCACGGCGACGTCGGTCGAGGGGTCCGAGCCGACGATGCGTGCCTTCAGGCTCTCGTTGTTGGAGAAGCTGACCTCGACGGCGCGAGCTCCCTCAACAACGTGGAAGTTCGTCACCACGTGGCCTGCCTTGTCGATCACGAAGCCCGAGCCGAGCGCCTTGGCCTGCTGCTTCTTCTGCGGGAACGGGGAGCCGAAGAAGGGGTCGATCGCGGGAGTGCTCACGCCCTGCGTGGCCGTCACCTGGACGACGCCGGGCGCGGCGCGGCGGTAGATCTGGTTGATCGTGAGGCCCTTGCTCGAGGCGCCGGAGACCGGAATGGGCGCGGCGGGGGCCGGCAAGAGCACCCGCTCGGTCGTGGTGGAGCCGCCGATGCCGCCGAGAAGCGCCGCGCCGCCGAGCGCGAGGCCCCCGCCGAGTACGGCGGAGACCACGAGCCCGGCGGCGAACATCAGGCGCAAGCGTCCAGCCAAGGCTCTGGTTATAGCCGGGGCATGTTCAGAGGTCGTTGCGACGGATTAAGGCTGCGTTAAGCCGGGTCGTTCAATTCCCGGCCGAAACGGCCGATACGGTCAGAACGATGCCGCCCGTCTACCGCGGAGCTTTCGGCAAGCCGCAGGCCGAACGTCTCCTTTGGCGTGCCGGTTTCGGCCCCCGCCCCGGCGAGGCCGAGCAGCTCGCGCGCCTCGGGCTCGACGGCGCTGTCCGCTCGCTGACTCACCCGCGCCGGGAGCGGCTGCGGGGCCCGAAACCCCACGACGGCCGCGGCCGCCGGCTCGCGCCCTACGACGCCTGGGGCCACGACCAACTCTGGTGGCTGGACCGGATGGTGCGGACGAGCCGGCCCCTGGCCGAGCGGATGACCCTCGTCTGGCACGACTGGTTCGCCACCTCCCGCGACGGCGTGGGCTCGGCGCGGCTGATGCTGCGCCAGAACAAGCTCTTCCGGCGGCGCGGGCTCAGCTCCTTTCCGGTGCTGCTCGCCGAGGTGACGTGCGACCCCGCGATGCTGCTCTGGCTCTCGGGAACCGACAACACGCGCTGGTCGCCGAACGAGAACTATGCCCGCGAGCTGATGGAGCTGTTCACGCTCGGCGCCGGCCGCGGGTACACCGAGCGCGACGTACGCCAGCAGGCGCGCGCCCTGACCGGCTGGCACAACGACTGGAGTGAGAACCTCGGCCCGGTCCGCTTCCGCTACGACAAGGAGCGCCACGACCCCGGGGTGAAGACGATCTTCGGCAAGCGCGGCCATTTCGACTGGCGCGACTCGTGCCACCTCTGCGTCCACCACCGGCTGCACCCGTCCTTCTTCGTGACCAAGCTCTGGAGCTACTTCGTCCCGGTGCCGCCGAAGGCGGGAACGAAGCGGGCGCTGGAGCGGCTGTACGTGCGCAGCGGCTACGAGGTGCGCCCCGTGGTCGAGGCGATCCTCCGCCACCCGGCCCTCTACACCGGACCGCGGATGGTCAAGCCGCCGGCGGTCTACGTGGCAGGGCTCCTGCGCGCGCTCAAGCGCGGGATCGACACCGACTCGTGGACTTGGCTGATGAGCCTCGCCGGTCAGCAGCTGTTCTACCCGCCGAATGTCGGTGGCTGGGACGACGCCCGCTGGCTCGACACGGCCACCTACCGAGCGCGCTGGATCATGGCGTCGTACGCGATCCGGCCGCACGTCCTGAAGAGCGACAAGGGGAAGCTGCCGAACGACGCCGCGAAGCTGCTGCGGCGTGCGGAGGCGCTCCTCGGCGAGCCCACCCTCACCGGCCATACGCACGCCGAGCTGAAGCGCTTCGCGAAGAGGGCGCTCTCCGACGCCCATTCGCAATGGAAGAAGGAGCAGTACCCGGCCCTGATCGAGAACGCGCTGCGGCAGTTGCTGGCCGTTTCCCCCGACCTGCAGACCTGCTGATGGACCGCCCCTGCCACCATTGCGACGAGTTCAGCCGCGCCTCGCTCCTGCGCCGCGGCGCCGCCGAGGCAGGCCGGGGGCTGCCAGGGATCGAGCCGGGCATGCCCTCTCCGGCGGGCACGGGGCTCGACCGGCGCACGTTCGTCGCAGGCGCTTTCGGGCTCGCGCTCTCGGTCTACGGGCTCGGCAAGCTCGGCCTCTTCGAGGACGGGATCGCGCGCGCGGCCTCTGGCCCGGCGCAGCCGGTACTCGTCTCGGTGTTCCTGCCCGGCGGCGCCGACTCGCTCTCGGTGCTCTACCCCGTGCTCGACCCGAACTACAAGAAGCTGCGCCCGAAGCTCGCGCTTCCCGCCTCGGCCGGGCCCCAGTTCAGCGAGGACAACCGGCTGCACTGGCACCCCTCGCTGACGCCTTTCGTGACGCTGCACGGCGAAGGCAAGGTCTCCGTCCTCCCGGCGGTGGGCTACACCCATCCGGACCAGTCGCACTTCACCTCGCGCCATTTCTGGGAGGTCGGTGCGACCGACGCGCGCCTCTCCACCGGCTGGATGGGTCGCTACCTCGACCACGCGGGGACGCGCGACAATCCGCTCCAGGGGCTTTCGCTCGAGTATCAGCTGCAGCCGTCGCTCGCGTCCGCGAAGGTGCCGGTGGCCGCGGTGGCCGGCCCCGACGACTACGGCTTCTATGCGCCGGGTGTCTGGGGCGAGGTCGAGGAGCGGATGCTGGAGACGCTCAAGCCGCTCGGCGCGCGGCGCTCCGATCCATTCCTGAACCAGGCGGCCAAGGCGACGGCCCAGTCGGACCGACTGAGGCGACAGCTGGCGCCGTTCGCGGCGGGAAACGGGAACGGCTTCGGCAGCCCCGTCACCTATCCGCAGAGCGACGACTCCTTCCCGCACCGGCTCGCCGGCCTGGCGGCGATGCTCGGCGCCGGCCTGCCGCTGCACTGCGTCGCCCTGACCGGCCCCGGCGAGTACGACACTCACGCCGACCAGCCGAAGGCGCTCGCGGACGGTCTCGACCTTACCGCGCGGAGCCTGTTCGCCTTCCAGCGCGACCTCGAGGCGCGAGGCCTCTCCGACCGCGTGCTCACCCTGGTCTGGTCGGAGTTCGGGCGCCGCGGCGAGGAGAACGGCAGCGACGGCACCGATCACGGCGCGGCCGGCACGGCCTTCCTGATCGGCTCCCGCGTCAGGGGGCAGATGATCGGCGAGTTCCCGGGCCTGAACAATCTCGACAAGGACGGCAACCTGCGACCGACCTCCGACTTTCGGGCGCTCTACTGCGCCCTGGTCGAGCAGTGGCTCGGCGGCGATGCCGCCGCCGTCATCCCCGGCGCGCGGTCTTTCGGCAGGCCGGCTCTGCTCTCGTGACGAAGCTCCTCGGGACAGCCATGCTCGCTGCCGCGCTCAGCTGGCACCCGACACCGGCCAGGCTCGGCGTGAGCGCCAAGGAGTTCCATCTCGTGCTCTCGCGTCCCTCGGTGAAAGCGGGGCGGATCGAGATCGAGCTGCAGAACGACGGCGAAGACGTCCATGACCTGCGTCTGCGCCGGATCGGCGGGACGCGCACCTACTCGGTTCCCGGCACGAAGCCCGGCCGCCGCCGGACGATCGAGATCGCGCTACTCCCCGGCCGCTACCGGCTCTGGTGCTCGATCGCGGACCATCGGGCGCTGGGGATGAAGGCCGTCTTGCGCGTTCGGCGCTGAGCGCGACACAATCGGGGTATGCGCGAGCCCGTCACCGTCGCGTGCGCCCAGATCGAGCCGGTCATCTTCGACCGCGACGCGACGATCGAGAAGCTCGCCGCCAACGCGTCCGAGGTCGCGGCCAAGAGCGCCCGCCTCGCCGTCTTCCCCGAGGCGTTCGTCCCGGCCTACCCCTCCTCCGTCTGGGCGAAGGCGCTTGCCGGCTGGGTCGAGGAGGGCGCCAAGGAGGCTTTCGCGCTGCTCGCGCAAGAGGCGGTCGAGATCCCGGGGCCCGCGGAGCGGCGGCTCGGTGAGATCGCCCGCGAGCACGCGCTCTGGCTCGTCACCGGCGTGACCGAGCGCGACCCCGCCCGGCCGGGCACGCTCTACAACACCCTCCTCTACCACGGTCCTGACGGCGAGCTCGCACTGAAACACCGCAAGCTCGTGCCGACCAACCACGAGCGCCTCGTCTGGGGCCCCGGCGACGGCGGGGGACTGCGTGCGATCGCCACCCCGCTCGGCCGGCTCGGCGGGCTGATCTGCTGGGAGAACTACATGCCGCTGGCGCGCTTCTCGCTCTACGAATCCGGGGTCGAGCTCTACATCGCCTCGACCGCCGACGACGGCGAGGCATGGCAGTCGACGCTCGTGCACATCGCGCGCGAGTCGCGAGCGTTCGTGATCGCCCCGTCGCACTTCCAGCGAGCCTCGAGCTACCCCGACGACTTCCCGCTCCGCCGGCTCCTCGACGGGGTCGGTGTGATCGGCCGTGGGGGCTCGGCGATCGTCGGGCCGGACGGGAGCTACCTCGCCGGCCCGCTCTGGGACGAGGAGGGGATCCTTTACGCGGAGCTCGACCCCCAGCGGCTCGACGAGGAGCGCCAACGCTTTGACCCGGTCGGGCACTACCACCGGCCCGATGTGCTGCGCTTCGAGCTTCGCTCGTAAGCCGGGACCTACTCCAGCGCGCGCGGCTCGATCGGCTCTTCGCCGCGCCTGGTGACGCGGTAGGCACGTGCGCCGGGATGCGCGGTGACGGCCTCCGCGAGCTCCCGGCCCTCGAAGCGCAGGGCCACGCAGTCGTCCGCGGCGAGGCCGGGAGGAAAGCCCTCGGCGACGAGCCGCGTGTAGACCGGGCGCCGCTGCTCCTCTCCGTCGTAGTGCGGGCAGGCGCTGCCCGGCAGAAAGCCGAGGCCGTCACGCAGGCCCTCGAGCTCGGGCCCGAACGAGTCGGTCACGCCCGCTTCGAACCAGCAGAGCATTCCGGCGCTCCAGCCGGCGAGCACGACGCCCGCCTCCCACGCCGCGCGCAGGATCTCTTCGAACCGGTGTGCCCGCCAGATCGAGAGCGCGTTCGCGGTGTTGCCGCCCGTGACATAGATCACGTCCTGTTCGAGCGCGAGCTCGCGCAAGCGGGGCGGGGGCCACGGGAAGAAGGGCAGGTGCGAGACCTGTGCGCGGTCGCCCAGCTGCGTGTGGAGCCGCAGCGTCATCCCGGCGTCGTCGGCGACGGCCGTCGGCACGATCAGCACACGCGGCCGCTCGCGCGCGGCGAGGCCGAGCACGTAGTCCTCCAGCCGGCGGCGCTCCGCGTCGTCGTCCCAGCTGAGCCCGCCCATCGCGACGATCGTCCGCACAGGCGCGAACGGTATCGTCGCTGCATGCCCGACCCGTCCCGTCTCGCGCTCTTCGTCGGGGCCGCGCTGCTGCTGCTGGTGGTTCCGGGGCCCTCGGTGCTGTACATCGTCACGCAGAGCGTCTCGTACGGTCGCCGCGCCGGCATCGTCTCGGTTGCGGGGATCACGACCGGCACGCTCGTCCACATCGCCGCCGCCACGATTGGGCTCTCGGCGCTGCTCGCCTCCTCGGCGCTTGCCTTCGACGTCGTCAAGTACCTCGGCGCCGCGTACCTGATCGTGATCGGAGTCCGCCGGCTGGTCGGCTTGGAGCGGACGCAGGACACCGAGCTGCCGCGTTCCCACGACCTCGGCCGCCTCTACCGCCAGGGGATCGTCGTCAACGTGCTGAACCCAAAGACGGCGCTCTTCTTCCTCGCCTTCCTGCCGCAGTTCGTGGACTCCACGCGAGGGGCTGCCTGGGCGCAGATCCTCGCGCTCGGCCTGCTCTTCGCAGCCCTCGGCTTCCTCAGCGACGGGGTCTGGGCACTCGTGGCCGGGACCTTCGGTGAGCGGCTTCGCCGCAGCAGGCGCTTCCCGCAGGTGCAGCGATACGTCTCGGGCTCGGTCTTCGTCGGCCTCGGCGCCGCGGCAGCGCTCTCGGCGCCCGTGAAGACGTCGCGGTGAACGCCGCGCGCCGGCGCCGCGGGCGCTAGCCTCGGCCCGCGTGGACGAACGCACGCCCTCCTGGGGAATCACGCCCGTGCCCGGGCGGCTGCGCGTGCTCGGGCTGCTCGACCTGACCCTGCTCTGGGCCAACCTCTCGGTCAGCCTGCTCGTGATCGTGGCGGCCGCAGGCCTCGTGCCGATGCTCTCGCTCAAGCAGGCGATGGTGGCGATCGTGGTCGGCGCGGTCGCCGGCAACGTCCTGCTCGGGCTCGCCGGAATGATCGGCGCCGACGCCCGCGTGCCGGCGATGGTGCTGTTGCGGGCGCCGCTTGGCCGGCGCGGCTCCTACGCGCCGACGGTGCTCAACGTGGCGCAGAACCTCGGCTGGTCGACCTTCGAGCTGATCATCATCTCAACGGCGGCCGCGGCGCTCTCGAACCGCGTCTTCGGCTTCGAGGCGCGCTGGCTCTGGGCGCTCGCCTTCGGAGCGGTCTCGCTCGCGCTCGGCCTGCTCGGCCCGATCGGCTTCATTCGCCGCTACCTGCGCAAGTTCGCCGTCTGGGCCGTCGCGGCCTCGATCGTCTACCTGAGCTGGTGGGCTCTCGACAAGGCGAACGTACACGGCCTGTGGCAGGCGGGTGGCACGGGCGGGGTCTCGCTCGGGCAGGGCATCGACCTCGTGATCGCGAGCATCGTCTCCTGGACGCCGCTGGCGGCCGATTACACACGCTTCGCCCGCGACAGGCGCAGCGCCTTCGTCGGAACCGGGCTCGGCTACCTCCTGCCGACGATCTGGTGCTTCGGGCTCGGCTCGCTGCTCGTGCTCTCACGCGGCCTGAGCGAGCCGTCGCAGATCCCGACGGCCGTGGCCGCCGGGAGCGCGCTCGCGGTGGTTGCGCTGCTGATGCTGACCGTGGACGAGAGCGACGAGGCGTTCGCCGACATCTACTCGACCGCGGTCTCGATCCAGAACATCGTGCCGCAGGTCTCCCAGCGGCTGCTGATCGTGATCGTCGCCGCGACCGCCACCGGAGGCGCGATTGCGATCGACCTCGGCAACTACCTGACCTTTCTCTACCTGCTCGGCTCGGTCTTCGTGCCGCTCTTCGCGGTGCTGCTGGCAGACTGGCTGGTACGCGGTGCGCACTACTCGGAACGGGACATCTTCGAGGCGCCCGCGGTGCGCGCCGAGCGGCTGATCGCGTGGGTCGTCGGCTTCGGGCTCTACCAGTGGCTCTCGCCGCAGGGGCCGAGCTGGTGGACCGACGTCGTCGAGCACCTCAGCCCTGGCCATGCCCGGCTGACCGCCTCGCTGCCCAGCTTTGCCGCCGCCTTCGGGCTGACGCTGCTCGCGGCCTGGGTAGATTCGCGCCGTGAGACCGCTCGCAGTCGTCGGGAACCTCTCGCGCGACCTCGTTGACGGGGGCCTGCCGCGCGCCGGCGGCGCCCCCTTCCACGGGGGGCGTGCGCTGCGGGCACTCGGCTGCCCGGCGCTTGTGGGAGCCAAATGCGCGCACGGCGACCGGGACTCGCTGCTGACGCCGCTCGTGCGCCTGGGCCTACCGGTGCTCTGGCGCGGCGGCTCGTCCACCGCGACCTTCTCGTTCCGCTACGAAGGTGACCGGCGGGTGATGGAGGTGCACATGCTCGGAGATCCCTGGACCGTCCAGGACCTGCACGGGCTCGAGCAGGCGGAGTGGGTGCACGTGGGCGGCCTGGCCCGCTCGGATTTCCCGGCCGCGACCCTGGCGGAGCTGGCTCGTGACCGCCGCGTCTCTTTCGACGGCCAGGGGCTCGTGCGACCTGATCGCACCGGGCCGCTGGCGCTCGACGACGACTACGACCCCGAGGTACTGCGCCACGTCTCGATCCTCAAGCTCGCCGAGGAGGAGGCGCAGGCACTCGTCGGCGAACCCGACGAGGATGCGCTCCGCGCTCTGGGCGTGGCGGAGGTGGTGGTCACGCTCGGCTCGCGTGGCTCGTTGGTGCTCGCCGACGGGAAGCTGGAGCGGGTCGCCGCACAGCCGGCCGGGGAGGAGATCGATCCCACAGGCGCCGGCGACGCCTTCGCGGCGGCCTATCTGGTCTCGCGCTCGTCGGGCCATCCGCCCCTAGCAGCCGCGCGGCGGGCGACGGTGCTCGTAGCCGGCCTGCTCGGCCGGCGGCTGCGGTGAGGGCACTCGTGGACACCGTCGACGGCGTCTTCGAGGTCGACCTGGACGAGGAGGAGGTGCTCGGGCTTACGAACGCCGTCGTCGAGCCGCCCGCCGTTCAGGTGTCCCTCCCGCTCGTCGTCGCCGCGGCCGCGGTGGGCTCGACGGTCGTCGCGGTCGTCGCTCGCCGGCCGCCGCTCGCGATCTCCAACGATGCGGCCCGAACCTGGCGCGAAGCCGGGGGCGGCCTCCCGGCGGGCCGCGCGATCACGATCGCCGAGGACGACCCCGACCTGATGCTCTATGCGGCCCGCAACCGCCTCTACCTCTCGACCGACGGCGGCCGCTTCTGGCGCGGCCTCGTACCGGAGCTCCCGGAGATCCAGGCTGTCGAGCTCCGCCCCTAGCGCACGCGCCGGGGCCTTTTTCCAAGTAACAGACTGTTACTTGGATCGGTCTTGCCGCTCTGGGGCGGCGCGCTCGGTGTTTGTCGACTTAGTAACAGACTGTTACTAGGGCAGGCCGAACTCGCCGCGGGCCACGATCACTGCGCTGCCGCCGACTTCGACACGCTCGAGTCGGTCGCCCGACCCATCGGCGCGCGCGTAGAGCGTCGACGGCCGCCCGATCTCGGCGCCCTGCGAGATCTCGATCTCCTCGCCGAAGGCGATTCGCCCGTGGCGCGCGAGATGCACGGCCAGTGGACCGGCCGCCGAGCCCGTGGCCGGGTCCTCGGCGACGCCGCCGCTGGGCGCGAACATGCGCGTCTTCCAGCGTGTGCCTTCCCCGGCGACGCAGTTCACGCCGAGCACCGCGGGTACGTCCGCGAGCGCCGAGAGGTCGGGCTTCAGCGCCACGACCTCCTCCTCCGAGCGCAGCGTCACGTAGACGTTCCGCATGCCGTTGTCGTAGAGCTCGACCGGCAACTCTGAGCGCGCCAGGCCGAACGCCGCCAGCAACCCCGCCTCGTCGTCGTACGGCTTCCAGGTCGGCAGCGGCTGTCGCATCCGCCCGAAGACGATCCGGTCCTGCTCGCGCTCGAGCGCCACGGGCACGACCCCTGCGCCTGTCTCGAGCCGGATCTCGGGCAACTGGAGCGGCCCGGCGAGCACGAACGCGCACCCGAGAGTCGGGTGCCCCGCGAAGGGCAGCTCGTCGGTCGGGGTGAAGATCCGCATCCGCGCGTGACCCTCGCCCTCGGGCGGCAGGACGAAGACGCTCTCGCTGAAGTTCATTTCGCGTGCCAGGGACTGCATCTCGTCGTCCTCGAGCCCGCGCGCGTCCGTGAAGACGGCGAGCTGGTTGCCGGCGAGGGGCCGGTCTGTGAAGACGTCGGCGATGACGTAGCGGAAGTTGCGCACAGGCCGACGATAGCCTTGCCGCTCATGCCGAAGAAATCCGTGCAGCTCTCGGGGATCGTCGTCGCCGAATCGGCGATCTGCTCGATCGACCCCGACGAGGGCGTCCTCATGTACCGCGGGTACGACATCGTCGAGCTCGCCGAACGTTCGAGCTACGAGGAGGTCGCGCTTCTGCTGCTGGAGGGAGACCTCCCGTCGCCGGGAGCGTTCGAGGCCTTCCGGCGCGAGCTGGCGGAGCAGCGGGGGCTCCCGGCCGCAACGGCCGAAGCGATCGATCGCGAGGCACGGGAGGCGGCGCCGATGGAGGTGCTGCGCACCGCCGTCTCGACACTGCACGGCGCGACGCCGACGCAGCTGATCGCACAGCTGCCGACGATCGTGGCGCGCTACCACCGCCGTCGCGAAGGGCTCGAGCCCGTCGCGCCGGACCCGTCGCTCTCGTACTCGGCGAACTTCCTGGCGATGCTCCACGACGAGCCGCCGAGCGAGCGAGATGCGCGCGCCTTCGACGTCGCGATGATCCTGCACGCCGAGCATGAGATGAACGCATCGACGTTCACCGCCCGCGTCGTCGCAGGCACCGGTGCCGACCTGACCGCGGCCGTGGTCGCCGCGATCGCCGCCCTCAGCGGCCCGCTCCACGGCGGCGCCAACGAGGCGGCGATGGAACTCTTCGAGCGGATCGGCTCGGCCGAACGCGCCCCGGACGACGTACGAGCCGCGCTCGAGCGTGGGGAAAAGCTCTTCGGCTTCGGCCACCCGCTCTACCGTGCGTACGACCCACGCGCAGTCATCCTCAAGCGTCTCTCGCAGGAGCTCTCGGAGGCGGCCGGCGAGCCGAACTGGTACGCGATCACCGAGGCCACCGAGCGCACGGTCGTCGAAGAGAAGGGTCTCTATCCGAACGTCGACCTCTACTCCGGCTCGGTCTACCGCTACCTCGGCGTCCCGACCGACCTCTTCACCCCGCTCTTCGCGTCCAGCCGCGTCTCCGGGTGGTCGGCTCACGTCCTCGAGCAGCAGGCCGACAACAAGATCATCCGGCCGTCGGCCGAGTACATCGGGCCTCCGCCCCGCCCTTTCCCGACCTAGCGCCCCGGGTGGCCGGCGGACGAGCTCGCCGGGCGCACTATGCTCCGGCCGATGCAGCTGTTCCTCGTGCGTCACGCCGAGGCTGCCTCGGGAGAGCCGGACGAGCTACGGCCGCTGACCCCGCAGGGGCGAGATGCGGCGCGCGCGCTCGGCGAGCAGCTCGCGGCCGAAGGCATTCGCCCCGACGCCGTGCTCTCCAGCCCCCTGCTGCGTGCGCGCGAGACGGCGCAGGAGCTGGCGCGGCCCGCCGGCCTCGAGCCGGAGCCGGACGAGCGCCTGGCGCCCGGCGCGACCGCCGAGGCCGTGCGCGCCGCCGCGGCCGACCGGGGCGCGACCGTGGTCGTTGTCGGACACCAGCCCGACTGCTCTCAGATCGTCGCCGCGCTCACCGGTGGACCCGAGCCCGCCTTCCCGCCGGCCGGCATGGTCTCGATCGAGCTCCCATGAGCGCGATCGGCGTCCGCGACCTGCGCAAGTCCTACGGCGCGCTCGAGGCGGTGCGCGGCATCAGCTTCGAGGTGCAGCGCGGGGAGGTCTTCGGCCTGCTCGGCCCCAACGGCGCAGGAAAGACGACCACCGTCGAGATCCTCGAGGGCTACCGCAAGCGCGACGGGGGGCAGGTCGAGGTGCTCGGCACCGACCCGGCAGCAGCCGGCAGCGAGTGGCGCGAGCACATCGGGGTCGTCCTCCAGAGCTCGGCGATGTACGAGACGCTCACCGTCGCCGAGTCCCTGAAGGTCTTCGCCGGCTATTACCGGCAGCCGCGGCCGCTGAACGAGGTCGTCGAGCTCGTCGGCCTCCAGGACAAGCGCGACACGCGGGTGCGCCTGCTCTCGGGAGGCCAGCGCCGCCGGCTCGACCTCGGCCTCGCCCTCGTAGGCGACCCGGAGCTGATCTTCCTCGACGAGCCGACGACGGGCTTCGATCCCGGCGCCAGGCGCCGCGCCTGGGAGACGATCCGCTCGCTGCGGAGCCTCGGCAAGACGATCCTGCTCACCACGCACTACCTCGACGAGGCAGAGCAGCTCGCCGACCGCGTCGCCGTCCTGCGCCAGGGCGAGATCGTCGCCGCCGGCGCGCCGGCCGACCTGACCGGCTCGGCCCAAGAGACCGAGATCCGCTACCGCGAGAACGGTCGTGAGGTAGTGCTCCACACGGACGAGCCGACCCGGGCCCTGCACGAGCTGACGGCGAAGGCGCTCGCCGAGGGGCGCGAGCTCGAGGGCCTCGTCGTGCGACGGCCGACCCTCGAGGAGGTCTACCTCTCGCTGACCGGCGAGGCGGAGGTCGGCGGATGAGGCTCCTCGGGCACGAGCTGAAGACCGAGCTGCTGCTCTACGCGCGCAGCCGCGAGCTCGCCTTCTTTACCTTCCTGCTGCCGATCATCCTCTTCGTCCTGCTCGGGTCGGTCTACGGCAACGACACGGTCAAGGACGACCCGGGGGTGAAGCAGTCGAAATACCTCGAGGCCGGGATGATCGGCTACGGCGCGATCTCGATCGCCTTCGCGGGGCTCGCGATCGTGCTCGTGATCCGGCGCGAGTCGGGCGTGCTCAAGCGCCTGCGCGCGACCCCGCTGCCGGCCTGGGCCTACATCGCGGCGGTGCTGACCTCGTACGTGATCGCGTTCGCGGTCGAGGTGGCGTGCCTGATCCTGCTAGGCCGCTTCCTCTTCGACGTGGGTGTGCCGGACCAGCTCGGCTCGCTCGCGCTCGCGCTCCTGCTCGGCGTCGTCGCGTTCTGCGGGCTCGGCATCGGCCTCACGGCCCTGATCAAGAGCGCCGAGGGCGCCTCCGCGGTCGTGAACGCGATCTACCTGCCGATGGCCTTCATCGCGGGCTCGTTCTTCTCGCCGCACTCGTTCCCGGCCTTCCTGCGCGCGATCGCCGACGTGCTGCCCCTGACCTACTTCATCCGCCTGGTGCGCGGGATCATGCTGCACGGACAGTCGATCTGGGATCTGCCGGGAGACGTCGCGGTCATCACCGCCTGGGGCCTGGTCGGAGTGCTCGTGGCCGTCAAGGCGTTCCGCTGGGAGCCGAAGGAGGGTTAGGTTCCGGCGGGTGCGGTAAATGCAATCTGCAATGAGCACCGAGCCGCAGATTGCCTTCTGCGTGCGAGAGGTCAAGCCGCCGGGAGTCGAAGTCCGTGTCAACTTCGGCGTTTTCGCGGGACGCGGAGCCACCGCCGCCGAGATCGACGACCTCGCGCAAGCGCTCCTGCCCAAGGTGGGCGAGGTGGCGATCGTGGCCGAGCGGCGCCATGAGATCGGCGCGGAGAGCGAGGCGTCGCTGAACCAGGTGCGGATCGAGGTCGCGTCCGACCAGCTGCCCACCGACGAGCACGAGCTGGACGTCCTCTGCGGCCGGCTGCTCGAGGCGTCCGAGGCCTGGGCGCGCTCGTGCATCTCCGAGCGGCACGCCGAAGTCTCGGAGCCCTAGGCCCGAGCCAAAAGCCGCCGTGGTTTGCGCCCAGCGCGGGCGGCGCCGAGCGCAAAGCGCACGAGCGCCCTGGGCATTCGCTCCGCGTGTTCGACGGACTCGTACAGCGCCGTGACGAACCAGTCGAGATCCTCCTCGGTGACCACGAGCGGCGGCAGCGCCTTGACCACGTTCATCCCGTGGCCCGCGACCTGGCTGAGGACGCGGTGGTCGCGGAAGAGCGGCACCACCACCAGCTGCGAGAACAGGCCGGGTTGGATCCGTTCAAGCAGCTTCCAGGTGCGCGAGCCGCCCGGCGGCTCCTCGAACTCGATCGCCCACATCAGGCCGAGCCCGCGCACGTCGCGAACCACGTCCGAGCTCTCGACCAGCGGGCGGGTCCGCTCGAGCAGCCGCTCGCCGAGGCGGGCCGAGCGCTCCACCAGGCCCTGCTCGTCGAGCTCACGCAAGGTGGCGAGCCCGGCCACCATCGCCAGGTCGTTCGGCGCGAAGGTCGAGCCGTGGCTGACCGCGTTCGGGAGCGAGTCGAAGACCCCGTCGTAGACCCGGGCGCTCATCAGCAGCGCGCCCACCGGCACGTAGCCCCCCGAGAGCGACTTGGCGACGGCGACGAGGTCGGGCTCGAGACCCCAATGCTCGAGCGCGAGCAGGCGGCCGGTGCGGCCGAGGCCCGTCTGCACCTCGTCCACGCAGAAGAGCGTCCCGTAGCGGCGGCAGAGCTCCTGCGCGCCCTCGAGGTAGCCCTCCGCCGGGAAGTTGACGCCTTTGCCCTGCAGCGGCTCCACCAGGAAGAGCGCGACATCCTCGCGCTGCAGCTCGAGCTCGAGCGCCTCGAGGTCGTTCCAGGGCACGTGGTCGAAGCCGGGCAGGAGAGGCCCGAAGCGCGAGGTGAACTCCGCGTTCGCGTTCGCCGAGAGCGCGCCCAGAGTGAGGCCGTGGAAGCCGTGCTCGGCGGAGAGCACGCGCGGCCGCCCGGTCGCGGCGCGGCCGAGCTTCAGCGCCGCCTCGACGGCCTCCGCGCCAGAGCTCGTGAAGAGCGTGCGCTCGAGGCTCGCAGGCGCGCGGCGCAACAGCTGCTCGGCGAGCAGGGCGGGCAGCACATCCACGCCGAGCTGCACCGAGCCGGGCCGCTCGAGCTCCAGCGCTTCCATGAGCGCCTCGCGGATGCGCGGGTTGTTGCGCCCGACGTTGAACATGCCGAAGCCGCCGAGCATGTCGAGATAGCGATTGCCGTCGGAGTCCCAGAGGTACGCGCCCTCCGCGCGGGCCCAGCGCCGGTCGAAGCCGATCGTCCGCAGGAGACGGACGAACTGCGGGTTGATCGTCTCCGCGTGCAGGTCGAGCGCCTCGGCGCCCCGTTCCTCGACGAGCTCGCTCAGCCAACCCACGAGGGAATTATCGCCACGCACCGATCAGCGCGCCGCCGGCGACGATCAGGGCCGCCCCGAGCACCAGCCGCCGGCCGACGAGCTCGCTCCGCCGCAGGAGCAGCGCGGCGAAGAGCACGCCCCAGAGCGACTCGGTCGCCACGAGCGGCGCGACCACGGTCACGCGGCCTCGGTAGTAGGCCTCGAAGAGCGCCCCGTAGGAGACGCCGAAGAGCAGCCCGGCCGGAAGGAAGACACGGACGGCTTGGCCGAAGCCGTCGGCCCAGGCCCGCCCGCGGGTGGCGGCGAGGTAGAGCGCAATCGTGGCCGCACCGGCCAGCAGCGTCACCGGTGCGGTGACGAGCGCGTGCGCGTCCGTATGGCCGGCGAGCCAGCGCAGCAGGTTGTCGCGAATCGCGAACATGATCGTCGCCGCGACCGCGAAAACCATCCCGAGGCGCCGGAAGTCGGCCGGTCGCACCCGCTCGCCCGCAAGAGCGATCCCGCCGGCGACGATCAGCGCTGCCCCGACCAGGAGCGTCGCGCGCACGGGCTCGTGCAATGCCGCGAGCGCGATCGCGACCGTGGCGAGCGGCGCCGTGCCCATCAGAACGGCTGTGCGAGCCGCCCCCGCCTCGCGCACGGCGCGCGTGAACAAGATCTGCGAGAGGCCCGGCGCGATCGCTCCCGCGAGCAGGAACGGCCAGAGATCGGCGGCATGGAGGCTCTCGCCCGCGCTGGAGACGAGGCCGATCGCCGCGGTCACGCCGAGAGCGACGGTGGAGGTCGCGAACGCCCCGAGCACCGGGTCGTCGAAGCGCCGCAGCGCGAACCGGATCGCAACCGCCAACGCGCCGAACAGCGCCGCCGAGACGCAGGCGAGCAGGACGGCGATCACGGAGCAACCCTAGTGCCGGCTTGCCATCGCCTCCACGTCCGCCTGCGTCAGCGGGCTGAAGCGAAGCACGGATCAGGCCGTGCTGTGGATGCGCCCGCTGCGCTGGCGGAGCCGGCCGCCGGAGCGGCCCGCTCGTACGGCCAGCACCTCGGCCAGGATCGAGACCGCCGTCTCGGCTGGAGTGTGGGCGCCCAGATCGAGTCCCGCCGGACCGGCCAGCCGCCCGAGCTCCTCCTCGCCGAGGCCCGCCTCGAGCAGGCGCTCGCGCCGCTTCTCCTGGGTGCGCCGCGAGCCGATCGCGCCCACGTAGAACGCCTCGCCGGCGAGTGCGGAAGTCAGCGCCGGAACGTCGAGACGCTCCTCGTGCGTGAGCACGACGACAGCGGTGTCACGGTCGGGCGCCAGCTGCACCAGCGCCTCGTCGGGCCAGGCGACGAGCAGCTCGTCCGCGCTCGGTTGCCGCTCGAGCGTGGCGAGCGCGGGGCGCGGATCGGCGACGGCTGTACGCCAGCCCAGGCCCTTTGCGGCGCGGCAGAGCGCCTCGGTGGTGTCGGTCGCGCCGATCACCACGAGCCGCGGCGGCGGGCCCAGCATCTCGGCGAAGACCGTCGCGCCGTCGAGCTCGAGCACACGGCTGGGCCCCGGCTCGATCGCTTCGAGGCCGACGAGACGCTTGTGGCCGGCGCGCTCGCCGTCGAGCACGGTCAGCGCAACCGCAGGCTCGTCCGACTCCGGCAACTCGCCCTCGAAGCGCTCGACGAAGACATCGATCTCGCCGCCGCAGGGCAGCCCGACCTCCCAGGCCTGATCGTCGGTGATCCCGTAGGTGAGCAGGCGCGGCCTGCCGTCCACGATCACGTCGGCCGCCTGGACGGCGACGTCGCTCTCGACGCAGCCTCCGGAAACCGACCCGAAGAGCTCGCCCTGCTCCGAGACCGCGAGCTTCGCCCCGACCGGCCGCGGCGCCGAGCGGCGGGTCGCGACCACGGTGGCGAGCGCGACCCGGTCGCCGCGGGCGCGCCAGCGCTCGATGGACTCAGCGAGCTCGCGCATGCGCCCAGCCTAGCTAGGAGCCGCGTTCCGCTCGTCGAGCTCCGCGCTCTGCGCCGCTTCGCGGCGGGTCAGCCGGTGTGGTGCCGCAAGGGCCCGAGAGCAAGCACGAGGACCAGCTCGGCGGCGACTACCGTCGCCGTGCCCGTCCAGAAGCGCAGAGCCCACGGCGGCGCAGGGAGCGCGCGCAGGACGCGCCGCGCGGTCAGCCCGACGACGAGAGAGGCCGAGACCACGTAGATCGCGAGGGCCCAAAGCGTCGTCGAGTCGGTTCCCGCCGCGAGCCCGTGGCCGAGGGCGAGCGCCCAGACCGCGAAGTTGAGGTAGTGCGCCCGCCGCCAGAAGCGGGGAGGCAAGCGCTTGCGGTACCGGTTCGTGAGCGCCAGCGCCGCCAGCAGCTCGGCACCCACGATGCCGAGAGCTACGGCTAGCGGCCGGTAGGGAGCCGTGCCCGGAATCACCAGGTTGCCGAGCGAGAAGGGCAGGTAGCCGTCCACCAGCAGCGCGCCCGCGTGCAGGACGAGGAAGAGGCCCGCCAAGAGGCCGAGGAACCGGTGGACGTCCTCGACCGCGAAGCGCGGCCAGTGCTTCATGCGCTCGCGGCTCGACATGAGCAGGCCCACGACGACCGACGAGCTCAGCAGCGCGAAGGCCAGCATCCCGCCGGCCCGCGCCGCGTACCAGGTGACGTTCACGAGACGTTGGTCTGCGCCTGCGGCGTGCTGCCACTGGACGGGCTGATCGAGCCGGAGCCGAGACCGAAGTCGTCGCTCTCCTCGCTCGAGCTCACGTTCGGCCGGGAGCTCGAGCCCGAGCCGGTCGACGAGCTCGCCACGCCAGGATGGCTGGCGCGGGCGAGGAGGAGAGCCGCGAGGAAGCCCGCCGCCGCGAGCGCGGCCGCGGCCCGCTTGGCCCCGGCCGCACGGCGGCGGGCTTCCTGGATCCGCGACGTGCCTTGCTCGTTCAAGCGGCCGCTCCTGGGAACGAGGCGGGGGGCACGCCGTCGAACCCGTGGTGACCGGGGCCGCCGAAGTCGAAGCCGCGATGTTCGCGGAACCGCAGCCGCAGCTGCCCGTTGACGAGGTCGTCGATGCGGCTGTCGAGGTCCTTCAGCACCCGCGTCTCCTCGTCCTTCGTCAGCCGGCCGGCCTTGACGGCCGCGTCCAGCTGCTCCTTCTCGTCCTTCTTGAGAGCCGCCTTGAGGCCGTCGACCGACTTGCCCTCGGCCTTGGCGATCTCTGCGAGGGTCTTGCCGCCGTTCAGCCGGGTGCGCAGCTGCGCCTCGGTCAGGCCGAGATAGCCGGCGGCCGCGTCGAGCCCGTGGAAGAACGGGTGCGGCATGCCAAAGTGCGGGCCGAACGCCGGCGGGCCGAAGAGCGGGAACTCGTCGGAGGCGATCTGCTTCTTCAGCTCCGCGCCTTCTTCCTTGGTCAGGCGGCCGGCCGCGACTGCCGCGTCAACGCGATCGCTGAGCGCCTTCTTGATCGCGCCGCTGAGCTCGCTGGGCTGAATGCCGAGCTGCTTGGCGGCGTCGTTCACGATCGCCTTGCTCTCCGCGCTCGGCGAGTCGCCGAGCTGGGTCGCGGCGATCCCGGCGCCGGCACCGCCCACCGCGAGCGCGGCGACGGTGCCTGCGACGACCTTGCGTCTGAGGGAAGCATCCATGCAGTCGTTCTCCTTTCAGCTAGCCGAGGCGGACGAGCCGGCCGAACAGGCCGCGCCGCTCCCACGTCGCCGACGAGATGGCTTCCTCGGCGGGCGTGGGCGGCACGGTGCTTCGGAACGGCATCCGTAGCTCGGGGTGGCGATGGGCTGAGCTGGTTACACGCATACGGCCTCCTTTGGGCTTGTTGGTTACTCGCACCAAAACACCCGAGCGTGAAAGGGGCCTGAGAGGGCGCTAAGAAGTGCCTAAGAAGTGCCGCGGCGGTCCAGGCGCAGGCGCATGAGGGTGCCGCCGCCCTGCGCGGTCTCGGCGACGACGGTGCCTCCGTGCGCGTCTGCGACCTGCTTCACGATCGCCAGGCCGAGCCCGGAGCCAAGCTGGCCGCGCGCCGAGCGAGCGCGGTAGAAGCGGTCGAAGACGTACGGCAGGTCCTCGGCGGCGATCCCGGGGCCATGGTCGCGAACCGTGATCTCCCCCGCGCGAACGACCACCTCCACCTCGCCCCCGGGCGGGCTCCACTTGGCTGCGTTGTCGAGCAGGTTCGCCACCGCCCGTTCGATCGTGGACGGCGCCCCGTGGACGAGCGACTCCTCGAAGTCGGTCGTGAAGGCGACGTTCGGTCGGTTCCGGCGCGCGCTCTCGACGGCGTCGGCGGCGATCAGATCGAGCCGCACGTCCTCCGGCTGCTCTTCGTGCCGCTCGCCGCGCGCGAGCTCGATCAGCTCGCCGATCAGCGCTGTCATCTCCCCCGTCTGCTCGACGACGTCACTCAGCAGCCGTTCCCGTTCGCCCGGAGGAAGTTGGTCCCCGCGCGCGAGGACCTCGATGTTCGTGCGCAGGCTCGTCAGCGGCGTGCGCAGCTCGTGCGACGCGTCGGCTACGAGCTGCCGCTGGGCGCGGCTCGACTCCTCGAGCGCGGCCAGCATGGAGTTGAAGCTGGTGGCGAGCCGGCTCAGCTCGTCGTGGCCGGTGGCCTCGATCCGCTCCGAAAGGTCGCGGGTCTGTGCCACGCGCTCGGCCGTCTGCGTCAACCGACGCACCGGCGCGAGCGCCGCGCGCGCGACGGCGAGCCCGAGCGCCGCGGCGACCGCTACTCCTCCCAAGGCGATCAGGAAGAGCGCGAGCCTGACCTTGTGGAGCGTCCGGTCCACATCGGTGATGTCAGCGACTTGAAGCGCATAACCCGGAGCGGGGATGGTCAAGACGCGAACCTGCCGGCCGTCGATGCGCGCATCGCTGAAGTAAGGCTCGGTCACACGGGCCCGCGCCGCGTCAAGGGCCCGGTGAGTGACCGGGAGAGCGCCCTGCTCGCCTCGAGTGCGCAGCACAGTGCCGTCCGCAAAGACCTCTTGCACGTAGACGCTGAATCCTCCCGGTCCGGCATCGAGGTGCAAGCCGCCGCCGGGACCGGGTTCCGGGTGCACGGCACCCGCGACCTCGTAAGCGCGGCTCTGCAACGTTTCATCCACCTGGCTGCGCAACTCGTTGCGGACAAGGACGAAGGTCACCGCCGACGCGGCCACGACTGCGAGCCCGACTGCCGCCGCGGCGACGAGCGCCAACCTTGCTCGAAAGCTCATGTCTCGCGCAGCGCGTAGCCGACGCCGCGGACCGTGTGGATCAGCCGCGGCTTGCCCCCGGCCTCGGTCTTGCGCCGCAGGTAGCCGATGTAGACGTCGAGCGAGTTCGAGGCAAAGCCGAAGTCGTAGCCCCAGACGCGCTCGAAGATGACCGACCGCGTCAGCACCTGGCGCGGGTTGAGCAGGAACAACTCGAGCAGCGAGAACTCGGTGCGCGTCAGCTCGATCGGGTCGCCTCCACGCTTCACCTCGCGGGTTCCCGGATCGAGCTCGAGATCGGCGAAGCGCAGCGTCTCGCCCCCGTCCCCCTCGCCGGAGCGGCGCAGCAGCGCCCGGATCCGCGCGAGCAGCTCCTCGAGCGCGAACGGCTTCGTCAGGTAGTCGTCCGCGCCCGCATCGAGCCCCTCGACCCGGTCCTCGACCTGCGTGCGCGCGGTCAGCATCAGCACCGGCAGGCTGTTCCCGTTCCGGCGCAGGGTGCGGCAGACCTCGAGCCCGTCCACTCCGGGCATCAGCACGTCGAGGATGAGCGCATCCGGCTGCTGCCCGGAGGCGAGCCGACCGAGCGCCTGGCTCCCGTCCTCGGCGAGCTCGATCTCGTACCCCTCGAGCTCGAGGGCGCGGCGCAGGGACTCCCGCACGGCGCGCTCGTCATCCACGACCAGGATCTTCACGGGCGCATTGTGCGCGCTGCGCGTGAGAAGTTCCTGAGATCACCCGGTGAGCGCGTGTTTCTTAGGAACTTCTTAGACGGCTTTCAGCTCGCTCTTAGGCCGCGCTGGTCTGATGCAAACGTCATCGAATAAGGGATCCCCCAACCCTTGTGCGACAACCGGGCCCCGCTGTCCGCGACGGACGGCGGGGCCCTTCGTGTCAGGCACACTCTTAGCGACTTCTTAGCCACCTTTTACGCGGGTCTTAGAGGCAACTGGTCTCCTGGTCTGCGTCACCGACTACGACCGAAAGGACCTCCCCCATGCCCCGCCGCCCGAGCACACCGCTTCTCGCCTCCCTCCTAGCAGTTGCCTGCATCGGTGCGGGCGGCGGGGCAGTCGCTTATTCGACCCTCTCCGACCGGGGCACGGTCGTCAGGCAGGTGACCGTCCAGAACTCCGAGCCCGTGGCGACCACGTCAGGGCTGTCGGTGAACTCGATCTACAGGCGCGCGTATCGCGGCGTCGTCGAGCTCACGGTCACGACCCCCAGCGGCCAGGGCGAGGGGTCTGGCTTCGTCTACGACTCGAGTGGCGACATCGTCACGAACTACCACGTCGCCGGCGCCGCCCAATCGATCTCGGTCAAGTTCTGGAACGGAAAGACCTACGAGGGCACCCTCGTCGGCGGCGACAGCTCGACCGACCTCGCGGTGGTCAAGGTGGACGCCCCCGACGCGCAGCTACACCCGCTCTCGCTCGGCAACTCGGGCAGTCTCGCCGTCGGCGATCCAGTCGTCGCGATCGGCAGCCCCTTCGGGCTCGAGGAGACGGTCACGACAGGGATCGTCAGCGCCCTGCACCGCTCGCTGGACTCGCCCGCCAATTTCTCCATCGCCGACTCGATCCAGACCGACGCCGCGATCAACCACGGGAACTCGGGCGGCCCGCTGCTGAACGCCGACGGCCAGGTGGTTGGCGTCAACTCGCAGATCCGGAGCGACTCCGGCGACAACGCCGGCATCGGCTTCGCGATCCCCTCGAACACCGTGCGCTCGATCGCCGGACAGCTCATCTCGACCGGCAAGGCCGAGCACGCCTACCTTGGCGTCTCGCTGGATGCAACGGCCACCTCGGCCCGTGTCGCCGATGTCCGGCCGGGCACCCCGGCCGCGAAGGCGAACCTGCAGGCGGGCGACGTGATTACCGCGGTGAGCAACACCACCGTCGACTCGGCGGACGCACTGACGCGGGCGATCGACGCCCACCATCCGAGCGACACCGTGACTGTGAAGTTCCGCCGAGACGGCAAGGACCAGTCGGTCCAGGTCGCGCTGGCCAGCCGCCCGTCCTAGCGGCTTCTACACTTTCTGGTGGAGCCCCCGTAGCTCAGTGGAAGAGCAGCGGTTTCCTAAACCGCGTGCGCAGGTTCAATTCCTGCCGGGGGCATCGCCGTCGAAAGTCCGCCCGCTTCGCGGACATGACGACTTTCAACGGCTTCTCGTCCTTCGGACAAAGCGCGGGCGTGCCGCAGCCGCGCAGGTCGGCTGCGGCGGCAAATCTCGTTCCTCGAAATGTTGCAAAGACGGCGCAAAGGCCAGAGGTCCGCTTGGAGGACGTTTCTTCGCCCCTAGCACCTATCCCGCTACCGGAGCATGCAGTGCTCCGGGCAGGATTCGAACCTGCGACCTGTCGATTTAGGAGTCGATAACGGCAACGTCGCCAGCATCTCGTGGACACCGTTCAGCGGAACACACGGGATTCTCAGGGACACAGACGACGCGCCGACCGAAGCGCATGTCCACTGATCGCGTACGAAGGAAGCGACCACCGAGTCCAGATTCGCGGCGGCTGGTTCTTCTTCGTTGCGTGGAACACGGCCTACACGCAGGAACCCACCCTCTTGGGGTTCGAGTAGACGCTCAGGGTCATTCCGGAACACTGGCGCAGGTCAGCGTGCCCGGGAGGCAACCAGGTCAAGTAGACGTTGCCCGGCGAGCTGCACGAGTCAAATCGGCGCACGCAGACACAAGCCGACAGATAGCTGAAAGTTCAGAGCTGGTTAGGCGTCGCGCGGCGCGTAATCGACCTGCTCGAACGGCCATTCAGACGCGAGCCAGTCGCTGACCGCGCGCCAGAGCGGAATGTCGAGTTCAGCTCGACTCGCGCGCACCCACGACTGCACGTGGGCGTCAGTCGCTCCGGTGCGATCGGGATAGATGTAGACGCAGCCCACGACATCGTCGCTCTGTGGCTCTAGCACTGTGTAGGTGAAGCCTTTGCGGTTTCTGAAGTCATCGGCATGACGCTGCAGATCTCCTAGGTTGTCCGCTGCGGTCCGCCGGTCGGGCCAGGCGCTGTTCTCCCACCCAGGCGTCGCGTGGATGTGATCGGCTGACGACGACCAGGCTTCGTAGTCGGCGTCGTTGTGCGTCGGCCCAAGCGGCTCGAGTCTGAATTGGTCCCTTAGAAGAACGAGCGGGACGATGAAACCGGTGGGAACGAACGTGGGTTCAGCCAACGACGAAGACTCCGCTGCGACGGTACGGGAAACCGGACAACAAGACACAGGCCAACCGCAATCCATCGGCAGCCGCCCGGCGGCTGAGTGAGCCCCTTGTGTGCTCGAGGGACGGTAAGACTCGCGCGCGGTTGGCCGGTTTCGGGGCCATCCAGCGCTGCCGTCGCTGTGACCGTTGTGTGACCGTGCTGTGACAGTGCCCTGAATCTGGCCGACCGGCTGTGCGGTTTGGTGGCCGTTTTTCGCATTGGTCCTGTGCAGAGACGTTGGCTGTGCCTAAACGCCGTGCTGAGGGACCTTTCTATGTACGGGAGCAAACCTAGATCGGAGGTGACCCGAAACGGGCTCGCAACGGGCCTTTCTAATTGAGGGGAGCGCTATGAGTGATCTCTCGACGCCGTCGATGAGGCGTGCCGGCGGTCCGGAGGTGGATGAGTAAGAAGAGGTGTGAGATCAGGTTGTTGCCGCCGCGGCGAGTGCCGCTGAGCGTCGAGCAGGAGCGCGACGCTGTTGCAGTGCTGGCGGAGGTGCTGCTCGACGTCGCTCGTAAGCGCCGGGCCAGCGTTTCCGGCGGCGATTTGGCTGGCGGTTCGGGTGGCGCTATCGGCACTGATCAGAAAGGCCCTGCACGTTTGGCGGTTCGACCGATCAGGGCCTTGCACGGTCGAACCACTTTGGTGGCCGTTCGATCTATCGAACCCGCGTCGTGTGCACCAGTCGCCAGCGCTTCCCGGCGTCCGTGGTGGCGTAGAGATTCTGTTCGCGCGCTCCGCGGAGGAGCGCCCAGGCAGCCCGGCTGCTGGCTGCGTGAACCTGGGGGAGTGGGCAGCCAGCGACCGGGTGCGGCGCAGCTATTTGTCGCGCGTGCCAGGCTCGCCCCGCAGTCGTGGTGTGATAGACGACGGGCCGGCCGGAGCGATAGGCGGCTGCCCACCAGTCCCGCCGCGACGTGAACGAGACCGAGAGCGTTGTAGGCAAGCAGGGCGCCGGCTCGACGCCCCGGATCGCAAGCAGTGTCGCCTTTCTCCAGTGACGGCCATCGTCGGTGCTGCTGTAGACGGCGAGGTCGGCGCCGTGCCCGCGGACGAGTGTGACCGGTGCCAGCGTTTCGTGCCCGAAGAACGCGGGCGGGCCGTAGAGCGCGCTCGCTTCCCGCTCGCTGTCTGGGATCGGCAGCTTGATCGGACGCCAGCTGCGGCCACCGTCTGCGCTGCGAAACAGTGCGCGGCTGTCCGGCCCACCAGCCTGCCAGACCTCCGTCGGGCTCTCGAACTCGACCGGCGCTACCTCCGGCAGATCCGCGACGGCGTGCCAGCTCGCGCCGCCGTTGCGGGTCGCGAAGAGGCCCGCGCCGGGCGCGGTCGGCTCTTGCGCGACGAGCCAGCCCAGCCGCCGAGTGAGGAACTGCACGGTGTCGACGGCGCCCGCGTTCTGGCTGTGGCTGCCCGCACTCGCTGCTCGCCAGCGCCGTCCTCCGTCGTTTGTCCGGTAGACGGTCACGCGGACGGTGTCGAGATTCCAGATCACGACCCAGCCGTGCTTGCGGTCGAGAAACGAAACGTCGTCGACCCGCGTCGCGTGGGCGGCGGGCGGGCTGATGTCGTCGAAACGCGCACCGAAGTTCGTCGTGACGAGCAGGCGAGCAGGACGCTCGGTTGCCCGCGAGGTGAAGTCGCCACTGAGGCCCACGAGCCCGAGCCGGAGCGACTCCAGGCGGACGAGATCGAGGTGGTAGCCGGTCTGTGAGCGCCCCGCGGGCGAGGCGGTCGCCTCTACGGCCGGCTGGGCCGAGCGAGTTGCGGAGTGGACGGCCGTGGACGCGGAGGCCGCAGGCGGCCTGCCGCCAGAGGAGCTCGCGAGGGCCACCAAGATCGCTGAGCCGACAACCAACGCTGGCGCGTGTGAGACTCGCCGATGCCCCCACCCAGCTCGGCGCGCGGTCGCTCTCACCACCCCGCGCGGATCGCCGAGACGAACGAGAGCCATCAAGAGCACGTCGTATCCGAGCGAGCGCTTCGCCATCCTCCCGGCCGTTTCTACCTACCGCCGATTATGGCGCCGGGGCTTCGAATAGCGGGCGCTGAGTTTGAACGGCTCAACCGACACGACTGCGGCGTGGTTCGGATTATGTGAGGCTGGGGGCACCTTCAAACCCTCGATGTCTGGAGCTGAGGGGTCACCTCATCCGCCGACACGAGCCTTGTCCTCCAGTACTTGCCGCCTCAGCGCCTCTGCGAACGATGAGTCGCAGACGACGTCCTCAAGCTCGATGTCCTCGGAATCGAGCAGCTGCAGGCGGAGGTGGTCGTGGCCGTCCGACCCGTGCAGGACGAGGCCCGCGGCGAAGAAGCCGACCTCGTTCAACTCGTCCGTCGCCCTGTCGACGTCCCCCACCGCCACCAGGTCGACGTCGGCGTAGACGACGTCCACATGCCGCGAGAGCAGGTGGCGCACAGCCCGCTTCAGGGCCGTGCTGGTTTCCCGGTCCCAGCGCCGGAGCCGCAGGAAGCCAAGGGAGCGCGGCTCGTCGACGTTGACCGTAACCACCTCGCCCTCGACGGGAGTTGGCTCCGTGCGCGCTTTGATCGAGAGGCCCACGTTGGCGTAGACCCCCTCGAGCAGCTCGCGGTAGGGAGCCGGCAGCGCCGCCTGCCGCGAGTGGTCGTCGAAAGGTCGGTAGGAGCGGAGCGTGGCCGTTCGTCGTCTCGGCCCCTCGCCGCCGAACCCGCGCATCGTCGTCCGCGCCGGGACCATACCGAGCTGAAGCGCCGTTTCGCGGTAACCGTGCGAGAGTTCGGCGCGCTGACTGAAGGGATGGAGCGTGACGGCATCGCCAAAGACCGAAGCGAGGCCGCGCTGGGTCGCCGCGGCGAGCGTGTGCTCGAACAGCCGGCCGAAGATACCGAGGCCGCGATAGGCGGAGTGGACGACGGCAGCGCCTGTCTCAGCGGACGGGACACCAGGGAGCGGCATCAGGGCGTGGTGCCCGATTACTCGCCCGTCGTGGACGGCGACCGTCGACAGCAGCCCGCCCGACGTGAGTGCCGCCATCAAGTACCGCGGCCGGTAGAAGTCGGCGTGCACGTAGCTCAGGTGGTAGTTCTCATAGAGGAGCTGGGCGATCGCTTCGGCATCCTCCGGAGTACCCGCCCTCACCTCGATCGCGTCGGGCGTCTTTGCGCCCACTTGTGCACGGCGCGGGGCAGCCTCGATGTGGTGCCGCCCGGCCTGTCCAGGGCCGGTCGAGGGGACGGAGATCTCCGCTGTCAGGCGCTTCCCTTCGGAACCGAGGTTCAGGAGCCGCACGTTCCTTGCGTCAAGTGCGAGAGCGGCGAGTGGCTCTGGCAGTGGCCCGAAATCGTCCCCGGCGCTCGTCAGCGGCAGGCCCCAATCGTGCACGGCGACGTGGACGAGACCGTCGCCCGCCTCGATCGTCACCTCGATCTCGCCGAGGTCGTCGTCCGGGTAGGCGTTGTCAAGAGTGAAGCCGACGAGACCCTCGACGACCGTGCTCAGACCCCGCGCGTCCCCTGCGGGGATTCCAGCAGCGGACGCGAACGCGGGGAGGAGGGCCAGCACCAGCGACGGCGCGCTCGCGTCGCTCAGAACGGTGACCTTCACCCTCGACACGGCAAGAGGCGATGTTAGAGATCGCGCTCGGGCTGCGTCTCCCCCGGAGCGGCTGCAGCCTCGCCCGTCCAAAGACGCTACGGCTTCTTCGTCCGAGCTCGGGCACGGCGGGACCCGTTGGCCCTTCTACGCGGAAGAAGGGCGTTTCCTAAACCGCGTGCGTGGTTCAATTCCTGCCGGGGGCACTCCTGCTGGCGGAGCCGAGTCCGGAGGAAGTTCCCGCAAATCGGCCAGTTGTGGTCGAGACCGTTTGCCCTGCTAGGAACCGCATCGACCCGCCACAGACCCTGCTGCCAGGGTCTCCGCAGGGTGGTCCAGAGTCTAGCCCGCGTCTCAACAAGGCGTGCCCGGACGGCCTCTACGAGACTGGGAGCTGCCGGTCTCATTCCTCTGGGGGAGGGCGGCTTGGCCTTTGTCGACTTTTTGGCTTGGCTTCTCCCGCTGGCTGGGTCGGGGCGGCTTGGCCTTTGTCGACCTCTGGCTTGGCTTCTCCCGCTGGCTGGGTCGGGGCGGCTTGGCCTTTGTCGACATCTGGCTTGGCTTCTCCCGCTGCCTGGGTCGGAAGCAATCTACGACCAGCTAGAAGGCCTCCGGTCGCCGCTGTGAAGGTTGCTATGGCTAGCGCCGTGATCTGAGTACCAGGGTCGTCACCCCAGGTGGCGTTCTTGTTGTAAATCGTGAAGTAGGTAAGCGCGCCGAGGACCACGCCGATGACAATCCCGAATACGAGGCCAGCCCAATACGTCAGGTTCCCCTTCTTCTTCCCGGAGCCGGAAAAGTCAGAGATCACGGCGATGAGCGCGAACCCGAGTAGGGCGATGGCGATAAGGCCGGCGGCCGACCACCATGGCCATTTTGTAGTGACCACGAGCGCGTAGCTGAAGTCCGTGAGCTTCGGGCCGTATACGGCAATCGTCCCTTGGTAACGGCCCGCTTTGAACGGCGAGTGGTCCTTAAAGCAGACTTCAACTACGGCTGTCCGTCCTGATGGCGTGCCGTGAGCGGCGACGAAGAGTTTGCCGTCAAGGGGTTGCGAGCCCGAACGCGGCGGGTCCGTGACTTCTGCGGCGAGCATTGCGTCGTGTCCAATTCGCCTTCCGCCTTTCGGCGTGAAGTAGATCTTGTCGTCACCGCTGGGCTTGTCAGTCAGTCCAACTTCGAATGTCGGTCGCGCCGCGTTCGGTTGGAGTTCAATGAGATTCTGCTCATCCGTTGACGAGGGTTCGATGTTCTGCTCGTTCTCCATGCAGGGCGGTTGCTGAGCCCCCGCTGGTGGTTGTTGAGCCTGCGCTGACGCAGTGAGGGGCGCGAAGAAAAGAGCGGCACAGACGAGCGGCGCCGTAACTGCTAGTCCCGCCCGGGTCTGCGGCACCTTGCCCCCTCCTAAAGCTCGTCCGCAAGGCCGCAACGACATTGGACCTACGATCTCGAATTGTCAACCCAGCCGAGCGCATACAGGCAAAGCACAACGCGTGCGAAGAACGGCACAGGTAAGACGTGCAGCAGCTCGCCCAAGTACCCTCTGACACTCTTAGAGGCGTCTCTCAGTCACTCTGCGAAGTCGACCTGACGATCGGCGCTTCGAGCAGACCGTGGCGATACGCCCAGTGAACGGCCTCGGTCCGGCTGTCGACGTCCAGCTTGCGGTAGATGTTCGTGAGGTGGAACTTCACGGTCTGCTCGGCGACCCAGAGCGAGCGCGCGATCTGCTTGTTCGAGTGCCCTTCCCGAAGCGAGCGGAGAACGGCCAGCTCCCGTGCAGTGAGTCCCTTCTCCTCGACGGCCGGGTTCGCGCGCTTTGCCGCCTTGCCGATCGGCTCCCTGACCTCGCCCTCGGCAGCCTGACGGAGCGCCGGCCCGAGCAGCTGGGGTTCCACGTTCTTGGAGATGAACGCGCTCGCCCCTAGCCTGAGCGCAGACTCGACCGTCTCGTCGGAGTCCAGGCCTGAGAGGACGGCGATCTTCACGTCGGGGAACCGCTCCCGCAGGAGCTTGATGCAAGTGAGGCCGTCGATGCCCGGCATTCGCAGGTCGAGCACGACCAGGTCGGGGCTGGTCTGCCGGACGAGCGGGAGGACCTGGCTCCCGGACTCGGCTTCCCCGACGATCTCGAAATCGGGTTCGTTCTCGACCGCGAGCTTGACTGCCTCAATCATCAGAGCGTGGTCGTCTGCGATGAGGAGCTTAAGCGGCCGCATCCGTTCCTCTCTCTCCAGGAAACGGCGTTGCCGCAAGCCGCGCGAATGACATCGATACCTCGTCGAAAGGCCGAGGGGAATGCCTGGAGGGATGATTCACGAGCGCCTCGTCCACGTCTCGACAGATGCGCGAGGACGCAGAAACCCGCGCGCGAGCAAGGGTGCTCGATCAATCTGCCGACCTGAGCTGGCCTTCGTAGGGCCCCCGTCCGGTCATGCACGCCGCGCCACACCGCGCCCCGAGCGCCACCGCCTCCTGGGGTGAGCGCCCGTCCCCCAGCCCGTACGTAAAACCCGCGGCAAAGGAGTCTCCGGCACCGTACGAGTCCACCAGGGCAGCAGATAGGGGTGCGGCCGCCCAGTGTGTCGTGCGGCCGTCGGGCATCAGAAGCGAGCCGCCGCCGGCGCCTGCCGTGCGAGCGACGAGGAGCGGCGACGGGTCGATGGTGCCGGGCGCGTAGCGCTCGCCCTGGTCTTTGGCGCTCGACACCAGCGCATCGAGCTGCACCCCGGCCTCCGCCAGCGCCTCGACGGCGCGCACCGTCGCGACCAGCTTGCGCGCAGTTCGTGCCGCACGCACAGCCGCTGGGTCGCCGGCTGTGAAGTAGAGGGCATCGACACCATCGAGCTCGACCCAGGGCAGCAGGTCGTTCCCGTGGGGGCCCACGCGTGGGCCCATCACCGTGATCGTGCGCTCGCCCTGCGCGTCCAGGAAGACGAACGCTCGCCGTTGCGGCTCGGAGCGCCACGCCGCCTCGACGCGAACGCCCAGTGCCTCCAGCCCCTGCCTCGCCTTGTGCCCGAGAGCATCGTCGCCGAGCGCGGTGATGAACAGGCACTCGCCGGCAAGACGCGCCAGCTGCACGGCGGCGACGGCTCCGCCCCCGGCCGGTTCTTCCCACGACTCGAGTGCGTGGACGATCTCGCCCGGGGCCGGCAGCCGCTCCACGCGTGCGAACTCGACCCACTCCACGTGCCCCACAACGGCCACCCGCATGGGGCCGGCTCGTCTCTGATGGCGTTTGAATCGGTTTGACTCCATCCGCTGATCCGTTGGCAGTAGCTACGCCGACCTCGAGCCGCCGAGCGCCTGAACCTCCACCAGCTTGACCTACGGTCGTCTGCGGCGCAGGCGCGTCAGGCCCACGGCCAGTCGACGCCCTCGACGTAGCCGAGCATGCTCAGCGACGGAGATTCCCTTCGCGATGCAGTCCAAAGACCTCTCGAGCAAAGCGCGGACGGCGCGCCGCTCCGTCAGCCACTCAACCGTGTTCTGTGATCTGAAACCGGCCGGTCACGAGTACCGGGAAGCCCGGGTACGTGTAGGTGCAGGTGACAAGCTCATGGTTGTTGCCGATCCCCGGATTCGTACGCACGACGACGAGCTCGCCGGTATCGGGGTCGACGAAGGAGATGACCTGGGAGATCGCCACGAAGGTCTCGCCCTCGACCTGGAAGACGACCGCATTGTTCTGAAAGATGGTCACGCCGGTCAGCACCCGGCCGGGGCAGCTCAACGTCACTGCGACCGAGTTCTTGTTGCTCGGGTCCGCGCCGGCCGCACTCGCGAGGACGCCGGCGGCGAGCAGTGCCGCAAGCAACGAAGCCATCCTCATGTCCGCCTCCTTACGTTGTAAGGTAACTACCATACGCTGTAAGTGAAAGCGCGTCAACTCTCACCGCGCCTGAGCCGCGAGGCCATTCTCCGGGCAGCCGTCGAGCTCGTCGACGAGCGGGGGCTCGCGGCGCTAAGTATGCGCTCGCTTGCGAGCCGCCTCGGAGTGGAAGCGATGTCGCTGTACCACCATGTCGCCTCGAAGGACGCGCTACTGGACGGGATCGTCGAGGTCGTTCTGGATGACGTCGCCGCGACCGAGGGGGGAGGCTGGCGACCGACGCTACGCGAGCTCGCACGCCGCTATCGCGCAGCCTCACGACGCCACCCACGCGTCCTGCTTCTCTTCTCCAGCCGGACTCTGACGATGCCATCGTGGCGCCGGGCCGTCGAGGACACGCTCGCAGCCCTCCGCTTGGGCGGCTTCTCGGACGAGGAGGCCGTGCACGCCTACCGAGTCTTCTGGGCATACGTCGTCGGCTATGTGCTCGCGGAGCTCCGTCTCGGGGAGTCGGGCGGCGTGGACGAGTACCACAGGCAACTGTCGGCGTCGGAGTACCCCGCGACCCTTGCCCTCACCCCGGTTCTGCGCGATACAGATCGTGACGAGGAGTTCACCCGCGGTGTCGAGCTCTTGCTCGACGCTGTTGCACGCTTCCGCAACCGGGCCAGCGGGAGCCGCAAGAACCGCCGGTCCGCCTGAAGGCCTCGACGAGATGGTTCATTCCCAGAACGCTGCGTATGCCGGGAGATTCGATCCTGCCGCCGCCATAACATCGCGGGCCGCACGACGTTCTACGCTTAGCACGTGAACCAGTGCTCGAGCTGCGGACAGGAGAATCCGGACGTCGCCCGGTTCTGCCTCGCGTGCGGGCAGCCGCTCGAAGCCGGTGCCGCTGACGCCCGAGACGAGCGGCGCATCGTCTCCGTCGTCTTCGTCGACCTGGTCGGGTTCACCGCGCGCTCGGATCGGCTTGATCCTGAGGACGTTCACGCGATCCTGACGCCGTACCACGAGCTCGTCCGCCGCGAGCTCGAGTCGTTCGGCGGAGTCGTGGAGAAGTTCATCGGCGACGCGATCATGGCGGTCTTCGGTGCGCCGACGGCGTACGGGGATGACGCGGAGCGCGCCGTGCGGGCCGCCCTCGCAGTTCGAGACATCGCCTGCGAGACGGACGAGCGCGAGCTCCAGCTCGACCTACAGCTACGCATCGCCGTCAACACCGGCCAGGCGCTGGTCTCACTCGGTGCGCGGCTCGCCCTCGGGGAGTCGATGGTCGCGGGCGACGTCGTCAATACGGCATCGCGACTGCAGCAGGCGGCGCCGATCAACGGCGTCATCGTCGGCGAAGAGACGTACACCGCGACGCGGGACGTGATCGCGTATGAGCCCGCGCCCGAGGTGCACGCAAAGGGGAAAGCAGCGCCCTTGATGACGTGGACGGCCGTCCGCCAGCTGCGCCCGGCCGGCGAACGCAAGCTCTCCGGAACGCTCGTTGGACGCACCCGCGAGCTCGACGTGCTCCGCGGCATGTGGGAACGCGTCGCAGGCGACCGCGTCCCGTACCTCGTTACCGTCCTCGGTCCCGCGGGGATCGGAAAGACACGTCTGGCGCAGGAGTTCAGCCAGGTCGTCGAGCAGCTAGGCGGTCGCAGCGTCCACGGGCGCTCGCTCCCTTATCGCGAGAGCAGCGCCTACTTCGCCTTTTCCATGCAGGTCAAGGAGCTGTGCGGGATCTTCGAGAGCGATCCGCCGGAGGTGGGACTGCGAAAGCTGCACGAGCGAATCGCTCACCTGCCCTCCTCCGCCGACGCCGAGACCGTGACCCGGCACCTCGCCATCCTGCTCGGCCTCGATCCGGAGGGATCCGTCGCTGACCGAGAGGAGCTGTTCTTCTCCGTCCGCTGCTTCATCGAGGCCGTCGCCCGCGACCAGCCCACGATGCTCGTGCTCGAGGACATCCACTGGGCGGACAGCAGCCTGCTCGACCTGATCGAGCTACTGGCGGCGCGGCTTCGCGACCTCCCGATTCTCCTCTTGACACAGGCGAGGCCGGAGCTGCTCGACGTGAGGCCCGCATGGGGCGGCGGTCTGCCCGCCTACACGGCTCTGCCGCTGGCGCCGCTGAACTCGGACGACGGCGAGAAGCTCGCGTCGCTCCGGCTGGGCAGCCTCGGGCACGACGCCGCCGCTCGCCTCGCGCGGACCGCCGAGGGCAATCCGCTCTTCATCGAGCAGCTCGCAGCAACCATGGCCGAGGCACCGTCCTCAGGGCCGGAAGCTCTCCCGACGACGATCAGGGGGATCCTCGCCGCACGGCTCGACGCGCTTCCGGCCCGGGAGCGCTCGCTCTTGCTCGACGCGGCCGTCGTCGGGAAGACGTTCTGGAGAGGAGCGCTCGAGCGGATCGCCGGCGGGAGCGACGGCATTCCAGCGCTCCTCGGCGCGCTCGAGGCGCGCGACCTGATCGTCCGCGAAACCGCCTCGGCCATCGAGGGCGAGCAACAGTTCAGCTTCAAACACGTGCTGATCCGTGAGGTGGCGTATGAGCGTCTTCCGCGCGCCGGCCGCCAGGACCGCCACGCACGCGTGGCGGAGTTCTTCGAGGAGGCGACCGCCGAGCTCGGTGAAGCCGCCGCCGCGCTTGCGCGGCACTGGCGCGACGCCGGCGACCACGAGCGCGCGCTCGTGTACTTCATCAGGGCGGGCGAGCAGGCAGAGCATGGATGGGCGAAGGACCATGCGGCGATCCTTTACCGCGAGGCGCTCGAGCTCATCGGCGAGGACGACGGGGAGCGCCTCGCGTTCGTGCGCCGCCGGCTGGCGCTCGCGCGTGCCGCGGCATTCCACATTCCGGACGCACGGCAGCTGATGCCCGAGAGCTAGCCGGGAAAATCAGCCGGCGTCACATCGCCGGCGATCTCGTGGACAAGCTCGATGTTGTGCTGGCCGAGGTCCGCCGAGTGCTGGCGGATCATCTCCTCGCTGGGCGCCGCATAGACGCAATAGGTCTTGACCTTGCCCCGGTCGTCGACGACGACGTGGCTGTGCTCCCACACGATCTGCGGGTATCTCTCTTCGATCGTCGTGCGGGACCGACGCCCGACCTCCGGCATCTCGTCCTCACCGACATCGAACGCACGAACTATCAAGTACCTGGGCACAAACCATCCTTTCCGGGGGCTGAGGTGCTGGCTCACGTGAAGATGTTGGGGGATCGTACTCACCTTGACCGGCGAGGCCGCCTAGGAATCGAGCCGCCCCGCGGCCTGATGCCGTCCGCCGGCTACTCGTCCTGACGGAACGCCTGTGCTGAGCGGCGGCCGCGGTTAGCGCTTACCAGGCGGGGGCTTGCTAGGCGGGCCTGTGTGGCGATGGTTCTTGTCCCCCTTTCCCCAGCCCGGGCGGGGGGTAAGGGGGACAAGAACCATCGCCACACAGGCCCACCTA
>WNGF01001375.1_pt1 | contig 35708 bp, 38 predicted proteins | sample 5400641 | NCBI WGS metagenome assembly WNGF01 (sample SAMN13153371, study PRJNA577476) | soil metagenome | isolation source: 80 cm soil or saprolite under grassland replicate 2 | place: USA:California | collected 2016-06-15 | reverse complement strand
GGTCCGTTTCTCCCACCTGGACGTGCCGATGGGAAAGGTGCCATCGGCGGGGAGCGCACTGACCGGAAGGAGATCGCCCTCCCCGGCCAGCATCCGCGCCGTCACGCGCTGCACGAAGTCCGGAGCCTCGGGCGGGACCGCCGGCCGCCGACGGTGCGTGGCCGTCACGGCGGCCGGGACGTCCACGCGGTGCAGCGCGTCCAGGGCGGCGTCGATGGCAGCGAAGTTGCGCATGACGACGGCCTCGCCACGCTTGGCGAACGTCTTCTCGACCCACCGCTTGATGGCGGCTACGGCCGCATCCTTCGGGACGACGCCTGAAAGGGCGAAGAAACATGGCTGCATGATGGTATTGATGCGAAGCCCCATCCCGGCCTCGCGGGCCACGGCATAGGCGTCGATAACCCAAAGGTCGAGTTCCTTGTCGATGATGTCCCGCTGGACCTCCACCGGCAGGTGGCTCCACACCTCGTCTGGTCCGTACGGGCTGTTCAGCAGGAAGGTCCCCCCGGGTTCGGCCAGCTTCAGCACGTCGAGTCGGTCCAGGAAGCTGAACTGGTGGCAGGCCACGAACCCGGCCCTCTCGACCAGGTAGGTGGAACGGATGGGGTTCGGCCCGAAGCGAAGGTGGGAAACCGTCACGCTGCCGGCCTTCTTCGAGTCGTACACGAAGTAGCCCTGCGCGTAGAGGTCGGTTTCGTCGGCGATGATCTTGACCGAACTCTTGGTGGCGCTGACCGTCCCGTCACTGCCCAGGCCGTAGAAGACCGCCCGGACCGTCTCTCGGTCTGTGTAGAGCGCCCGATCGTAGTCGATGCTGGCGTGGGAGACGTCGTCCACGATCCCGACGGTGAAGTGATTCCGGCGGCCGTGGTCGGCCAGGTGGTCGAACACCCCCTTCGCCATCGCCGGGGTGAACTCCTTCGATGCCAGACCGTACCGCCCGCCCGTCACCCGAGGGTGCTCTTTGAAGGCCGCCCCGCCAGTTGCGCTCAGTTCGGCTATCGCGGTCACGACGTCCTGGTAGAGCGGCTCTCCGGGGGCGCCCGGCTCCTTGGTCCGGTCCAGTACGGCGACGGCCCGGACGGTCGGAGGGAGCGCCGCCACCAGGGCCTGCGAGGGGAACGGCCGGAACAGCCGGACCTTGACCAGGCCGACCCGCTCGCCGGTGCCGACGAGGGACTCCACGGCCTCCTCTGCCGCTCCGGCCCCCGAGCCCATCATCACGATGACGCGGCGCGCGTCCGGTGCCCCTACGTAGTCGACCAGGTGATAGCGACGCCCCACGCGCTCGACCAGCTGGTCCATGGCCTCCTGAACGAGGTCCGGCACCGCAGCGACGAACAGGTTGCCCGCCTCTCGGGCCTGGAAGAACACGTCGGGGTTCTGCGCGGAGCCTCGGAGCACCGGCAGGTCCGGAGTCAGGCCTCGGGCTCTGTGGTCGCGGAGGGCCTGCTGGTCGATCAGCGCCAGGAGGTCCTCGTCTCCCAGAGCCTCGATCTTGAGGATCTCGTGCGAGGTCCTGAACCCGTCGAAGAAGTGCAGGAACGGGATGCGGCTGGAGAGAGTCGCCGCGTGGGCGACCAGGGCCAGATCTTGTGCCTCCTGTACCGATGAGGAGGCCAGCATGGCCCACCCGGCCGAGCGCACTGCCATCACGTCGCTGTGATCGCCGAAGATCGAGAGGGCGTGGGTGGCCACTGCCCTTGCGGCGACGTGGATCACTGCCGGGGTGAGCTCGCCGGCGATCTTGAACATGTTGGGCAGCATCAGGAGCAGCCCCTGGGAAGAGGTGAACGTCGTGCCGAGCGCCCCCTTCTGCACCGCTCCGTGAAGCACGCCGGCGGCTCCCGCCTCGCTCTGCATCTCGATGACCTCCGGGACCGTTCCCCACAGGTTCGTCTTGCCCGAAGCCGCCCAGGCGTCGGACAGCTCGCCCATCGGCGAGGCCGGAGTGATCGGATAGATGGGGATCACCTCAGCCAGCCGGTAGGCCACGGAGGCTGCCGCCTCGTTCCCGTCCACGCACACCGGCCGGCCGGTAATGGATGTCGGGTCGCGCTTCTCCGTCGCAGTGGTCACATCCGCTCCGATCGTCGTACCGGTCTCATTCGTGCCTCACCCTACGTGGCTCCGACGAGCAGACGTTCGGGGCGATCGGCCCGCATCACACGGGCCGATGGACCCGCCCGGGAGCGTGCGGGGAACCGGGCTGTCGGACCCCTGCACGGCGGGACTCCTGGCCCTGGGTGACGCGATCCCACCCTGGGACGCTCTGGGCAGGAAGGAGGAGTCCATGGAAGAGACAGACGACACCCTCTCGCTCGTGTTGTTCTCTGGAACGGACGACAAGCTGACCGCCGCCGCGGTATTGGCGGTGGGTGCGGCGGCCATGGGCCGCAAAGTGAACGTGTTCCTGCAGTACTGGGCCCTGGAGGCCTTCCGGGCCGATGGGATCCACGAGGACCACGGGTTGGCCCCGGAGGCCGGTTCAGAGGGGACCCGGTCGGTCCGCCTCAGCCATCTCCGGGACGGTCAGCAGCATTGGAGCGAGATGCTTCGCCAAGCCAAGGATGTTGGAGAAGTCGGGATCCACGCCTGCTCACTCTCCATGGACACATTCGGGCTGGCCAAGGACGACCTGGACCCACTGGTGGATGACGTGGAAGGCGTTGCCGCCTTCATGGGCGAGGCCACCGGCCCAGTCGTGTTCGTGTGACGAGAGGTGAGGGAGCGATGACAGTTGTGCAGATCGACCGTTCGATCGACGCCCTGGGCATGCCGTGCCCGGGGCCACTGATGTCGCTGATCGGAGCGATTCGAGAAGCGCAGGTCGGCGACGTGATAGAGGTGCTCTCGAGTGACGAGGGCTCCAAGACCGACATCCCGGCCTGGGTCGCCAAGGCCCGCCACGAGCTGATCGAAGTGGTCTCAGAGGGATCTTTCGCCCGCTTCGTTGTCCGAAAGGCCCGGTGAGCCCAGATGCCTGCCCGGATCGTGATCCTGGGAGGGGGGGTCGGCGGCACGCTCGCCGCCAACCTCCTGTCGAAGGACCTGGGCCACGATGCGCGGGTCACCGTGGTCGATCCCACCGGGATGCACGTCTACCAGCCCGGGTTCCTGTACGTCGCCCTGGGGCAGGCCAACAGCCGGTGGCTGGCCAGACGCGAACGGTACCTCCTACGGCACGACGTGGTGCTGGAGGTTGAGGCGGCGGAGCACGTGGACCCCGAGCAGCAGGTTGTGCGCCTGGACGACGGGTCCACCCTTCCATACGACTACCTGGTGATCGCCTCCGGCGCCCGCCTGGTGCCGGACCAGGTCCCCGGGATGGTCGAGGGGGCGAGCGAGTTCTACTCGCTCGAAGGGGCCGAGCGCCTGCGCAAGGCGCTGTGGGAGTTCCGGGGAGGCCGGCTCCTCATCGGAGTGGCCGGCATCCCGTACAAGTGCCCGCCGGCACCCGTCGAGTTCGCGTTCATGGTCGAGGAGTTCCTGCGGAAGCGGGGGATCCGTGCCAAGAGCGAGGTGACCCTGCTCTCGCCGCTCAATCGGGCCTTCACCATCGAGTCCGCTTCCAAGGTTGTCCAACCAATCATGGAGCGGCGCGGGATCGGGCTGGCCACGTTCTTCAACGTGGAGGCGGTCGATCCGTCCGCTCACGTCGTGACGTCCCTGGAGGGGGAGAAGGCCGAGTACGACCTGCTGGTCCTGGTACCCCCACACAGAGGGCAACGGTTCGTGGAGGCGTCGGGGCTCGGGGACGCGGGCGGCTGGCTTCCGGTTCATCGAACCACCCTCCAGCACGCCGATCACGAGCAGATCTTCGCCCTTGGCGACGCGACCAATCTTCCGATCTCCAAGAGCGGCTCCACGGCCCACTTCGAGGCTCCCGTAGTGGCCAGTAGGATCGCCTCCCTGATCCGAGGAACCGCGCCCAAGACCCGGTACGGAGGCCGGGTGATGTGTTTCCTGGAGACCGGCGGCGGCAAGGCCACGGCCCTGCGGTTCGACTACGAGCACCCCCCGGCGCCGCCTCAGCCGAGCCGCTTCTGGCACGCCGCCAAGTGGATGTTCAACCGGTTGTACTGGGTGACGGTCCCTCAGGGCCGGATCCCGGAGCTTCCCTCCAGGCGGGGGAAGCGCCAGGACGAAAGGAGCGCCACATGAGCACCACCCTAACCAGCCTGGACCTGAAGGGACTGTCCTGCCCGCTGCCGATCATCAAGACGGCGCAGGCGCTGAAGCTGCTGCCCTCGGGGTCGCTCGTCGAGGTGCTGGCCACCGATCCCGGTTCGGTTCCCGACTTCACCGCCTGGTGCCGGTCCACCGGCAACACGTTGGTCGACCAGGAGGACCAAGACGGGGTGTTCCGCTTCGTGATCAGGAAGAGGTGAGTGAGATGACCGACAAGGTGAATGCAGGCGAGGCGATCGAGGGCTGGCAGGGCCTCCGCGGGACGGCGGTCCCGCCGCAGCCGCCAGACCCGTGGCTGGAGGCGTTGCGGGAGACCCGCGGGCCGGACGAGGAGAGGGGACGGAAGCTCGTCATCTTTGCCTGGAGCGGTGACCTGGATCGGGTGTGGGCGACGTTGATCCTAGCCACTAGCGGGGCGGCCATGGGCATGCAGACCACGGTGTTCTTCACGTTCTGGGGGCTGTTCCCCCTGGTGAAGAACGATGTGCGCATCACCGGCGACAACTGGATGCAGAAGATGCTCTCGCTGATGGATCGGGGGGGCACCGAGCACCTCAAGCTCTCGAAGATGCACTTCGCTGGGGTGGGGCCGCGGATGATAAAGAGGCTGGCGAAGGACCACAAGGTGGCCAGCCCCACCGAGTTGCTGGAGATGGCTCGGGACATGGGCGTGAACTTGGTGCCCTGTCAGATGACGATGGACCTGATGGGGCTCAAGCGAGAGGACCTGGTCGAAGGGCTGCAGGAGCCCGCCGGGGCCACCACCGCACTGCTCGAGGCCCAGGACGCCATCACGCTGTTCATTTGAAAGGGGGTTGAGGCTATGAGCGACAGTCAGCGCATCGTGGTGTTGCACGCCAGCGGCGACCGGTTCTTGGCGGAGATGAGGGGTCACATCGTCGTGATCGACCAGCCTCGAGACGCGGGAGGAGACGACGTGGGGCCGACTCCCACCGAGTTGTTCGTGACGAGCCTGGCCTCGTGCGTCGCGTTCTACGCCGAACGGTTCCTCCGCCGCCACAGGCTGCCGCTCGACGGACTCCGGGTCGAGTGCGCTTATGAGATGGGCGAGCGGCCTGCGCGAGTGGACTCGGTCGACCTGCACGTGTCGGTGCCCGCCGAGCTCACACCCTCGGAGGAAGCTGCCTTGACAGCCGTGATCGACCACTGCACGGTCCACAACTCCCTTCGACACCCCCCGTCGGTGAGGATGAGTGTAGCCTCGCGTAGTCAGGCCGCGTAGCCGACGTGCTCAAGTCTGCGCGAGCGCTTGCCGGATGGCATTGACGAGCTGCTCTCTCTCAATCGGATGGCTCACCGCCGGCGCGGCATCGCCGAGACGTGGGTGTATCCCCTGGTCATGAACCAGAAGCGTCCGTGTGTCATCCCGTAACTTCGTGCAGGAGAGGCTTTCCCAGGCTCCTCGGGCGTCGTCTCCCGCACCCACATCGATCACGGCCACATCGGCCCACTCGCGGAGCACGCAGGAAAGGCCAAGCGCCCGGGGGCAGCGGACCACGGCACCAGGGCCGGCACATGTCGCCACGTCCAGGCCTTCGACCTGGAGCCATGACGCCCATCGTTGGCGCGTGACGAAGTCCTTGCTCACGAGGAGCGGTCGTGGTCGAGCTGCCTCTCGCCGGTCCATGGATACCTCCTCGCTCCTCATCGAATGCTGGCCCCCTCTGAAGATTCGATAGAGCTTCGCCGCTCCGGGCAGCACGGCACCAGGCCGTCATCGCCCGGCCAAGGCGGCCTCTTCAAGCAGGTCCCGGATCGAGACCATGCCCACTACCTCGCCGCCCACGACGACTGGGAGATGGCGATCTCCTCGAACTGCATCTTGCTCGCCGCCTCGGCCAGGGTTCCTCTGCTTCAACCGAGAAGACACCCTGTCGGAACACAGATTCCAGTCGCATGAACGTGCTGCTGGCCGAGGGCGACGTGCCCTTCGACCAGCTGTACGACATGGACCAGATCAACCCGGAGTTCCTCCATTGCAACGTGGCGCTTGTGATCGGGGCGAATGACGTGGTGAACCCGGCGGCTCGCCACGACGCGGCCAGCCCCATCTAAGCATGCCGATCCTGGAGGCGGACAAGGGTCGCACCGTGATGGTGATCAAGCGGAGCCTGCGCCCGGGGTTCGCTGGCGTCGAGAACGAGCTGTTCTACCTGGAGAACACGATGATGGTGTTCGGTGACGCAAAGGCGGTGGCCGGGCTTGGAGGACGAGCTCCCGAAGCTCGCCACCGTGGGCTGAAGCTTGGAGGCCCCTGCCGAGGCCTCCGGTGGAGACGGTGCCACACTCTGGACCGTGCGGATGCGTTCCGGCAGACTCGGGTAGGCGAGGGTGCGAACCAGGGAATCGCGCGAAGTCCCGCCATATATCGAGGCTTCCAGCTCGCTTTCGGTCCCCGAGGCCGCTTCTCTTGACGTCGGAGCGGTCTTCGAGCGCCTGTCGAGCATGCCGGAAGGGCTCACTTCGGCGGAAGCGGCGCTACGCCTCGCCGCCGCGGGTCCCAACGCCGTGCGCACCCACCACGCTCAGCCCCTGGCGGTCCTGGGCCGCCAGTTTCGGAGCGCCCTGCTGCTCCTGCTGCTGATCACCGCCGTGGTGTCGGCCTTCCTCGGCGAGCAGGTCGACGCAGCGATCATCGGGGCCATCCTGGCCATCAGCGTCGGCCTGGGCTTCGTCAACGAGTACCGGGCCGAACGTGCGGTGGAGGCCCTGCACGAGGAGATCCGCCACCAGGCTCCAGCCCTTCGGGACGGTGCGTGGTCGGACGTGGATGTCACGAAGCTCGTGCCGGGGGACGTGGTACGCCTGGAGCTCGGGATGATCGTGCCCGCAGACCTCCGGATCGCCGAAGCGGCCAACCTCGAGTGCGATGAGTCGGTCCTCACCGGGGAGGCCGAACCGGTGGAGAAATCCCCGACTCCCGTGGCCACCGGGCTGGCCATCGCCGACCTTTCATCGTGCGTGTTCATGGGAACGACGGTGCGGGAGGGGAGCGGTCAAGGGGTGGTAGTGGCCACGGGTGCCCACACGGCCTTCGGCACCATCGCGCTCGCCCTGGGTCAGCGCCACCCCGAGACCGCCTTTCAGGTGGGGCTGCGGCGCTTCTCCGTTCTCCTCGCCTGGGTCGCCGCGGGGCTCACCGGCTCGATCTTCGTGGTGAACCTCTTGCTTCGCCGCCCGGTCATCGATGCCCTCCTCTTCTCCCTGGCCATCGCGGTGGGCATCACTCCCCAGCTCCTGCCGGCGGTGGTCACCACCAGCCTCGCCACGGGCTCCCGCCGGCTCGCCCGCAGCAAGGTGCTGGTGAAGCGACTGGTCGGCATCGAGGACCTCGGCAACGTGGAGGTCCTGTTCACCGACAAGACTGGCACCCTCACCGAGGGCCGCATCTCCTTCCAGCGGGCCACCGACCCGGCGGGCCGTGCGTCCGACGACGTGCTCCTTCTGGGGCTGCTTGCCAACGAGGCCACGGCCGGTGCTGTGGGGGTGGTGGGGGGGAACCAGCTGGACCGAGCGTGCTGGGCGGCCCCCGGCGCGGTGGGTATCCGGACCAAGGGGCTCCGGCGCCTATCGCTGCTTCCCTTCGACCACGATCGCCGGATGACCTCGGTGCTGGTGGAGGACGCCGGTCGGGGCCGATTGGTTGTGACGAAGGGTGCGCCCGAGAGCGTCCTGGACCGCTGCGCCGCGGTGCCCGACGAGGCGAGGGCATTCCTGCAGACCGAGTTCGCGGCCGGCAGCCGAGTCGTGGCCGTGGCCACCCGAACCGCTTCGGGCCTGGAGAAGGTCACGCCGGCAGATGAGCGGGACCTCGATCTGGCGGGGTTCCTGGTCTTCCTCGATCCCCCGAAGGGGACCGCCCGGGATTCGCTGGCTCGCTTGGCCCGCCTGGGCATCGAGGTGAAGATCGTGACCGGAGACAACCCCGCAGTGGCCCAGAAGGTGTGCACGGATCTCGGACTGACCTTGGCCGGCACGCTCACCGGGGCCGAGTTGGACGCGCTGGACGACGATGCCCTCGGGGCGGCCCTGGGGCGGACCACGATCTTCGCTCGGGTCAGCCCGGAGCAGAAGTCCAGGATCATCCGGGCCCAGCGCCGGATCGGCATGGACGTCGGGTTCTTGGGGGATGGGGTGAACGATGCCCTCGCCCTGCACGACGCCGACGTGGGCATCTCGGTCGACTCGGCCGTGGACGTGGCCAAGGACGCCGCCGACGTGGTCCTGTTGGAGAAGGATCTGGGCGTGCTGGCGAACGGCGTGGTGGAGGGCCGGCGGATCTTCTCGAACACGATCAAGTATGTGCTGATGGGGACGTCCTCGAACTTCGGCAACATGTTCTCGGCCGCGGGGGCGTCGGCGTTCCTCCCGTTCCTGCCGATGCTGCCCTCACAGATCCTGCTGAACAATCTCCTGTACGACGCCGGGGAGATGACGATCCCTACCGACGACGTGGACGAGGAGCTGTTGGAACGGCCCTCCCGGTGGGACATCCGGTTCATCGAGCGGTTCATGCTCGTTTTCGGGCCGGCCAGCTCCCTGTTCGACTTCGTCACGTTCGCGCTCATGCTGGGGGTGTTCCACGCCGGGGCGGGCACCTTCCGCTCGGGTTGGTTCGTGGAGTCCGTCTGCACCCAGACGCTGGTGATCTTCGTGATCCGGACCCGGCGGGTGCCGTTCTTCCGCAGCAGACCGAGCCGCCCGTTGCTCGTCGCGAGCCTGGCGACGGCAGCGATCGGGGCCGTGTTGCCGGTCTCGCCGCTGGCCCACGTCCTGGGCTTCGGCCACCTCTCCCCGGTCTTCTTCCTCGCCCTCGTTCTGATGGTGGCTGCCTACTTGACGCTTGCCGAGTTGGTCAAGCGGCGCTTCTTCCACACGCTCGGTCAGCTGCCCCTTCCGCTCGCCCAGCAGCGGCGAGACGGGGAGCGCAGGATTCAGCGCCGGGCCTTCCGGTGGAGCCACTGAGCCGGAAATGCCCGGAATGCGCTGGGCTTGGGACCTCTGGGAGCGCCTCAGCTCACGATCAGCGCTGTGGCCATCCCGAACATCCCCTGGGGTCCCTCCACGTGACTGAGGATGTGGCAATGGAAGGCCCACACGCCCGGATTCGTCGCGCGCACGATCACGTCGAACGTCTCACCCGGTCCAACGACCAACGTGTCGGCGGTGTAGGGGCGCCGCACTCGCGCTCCGTCCTGGGCCATGACGGTGAAGTGGTAGCCGTGCAGGTGCAGCGGGTGCAGCATCTGCCCCACGTTGGCCAGGCGGATCAGCACGCTCTGCCCGGTCTTCGCGGAGAGTGGGGCGGTGGCAGGCCAGCCCTTGCCGTCGATCGTGTAGCCGAGGGTCCCGTCGTTCAGGATCTCCGTGAACTCGACATCCCACGAGCGATGGCGAGGTTCGATCACGAACGCGCCGTAAAGCCCGCTGCCCACCTGCTCCGTGGAGTTGAAGTGTGAGTGGTACAGGTACGTTCCCGGCGGGTCGACCACCCTGAACTGGTACGTGAAGGCCTGATCCGGCATCACGGGGTCCTGGGTCACGTAGGGGACGCCATCCATCGAGTTCGGGACAGTGAGCCCGTGCCAGTGGATGGTTGTGGGCTGCGTGAGGTGGTTGGTCAGGACGATGCGAACGGTGTCACCTCGATGGACGCGGATCTGGGGTCCGGGGACCTGCTCGTTGTAGGTGAACGCAGTCGCGAATTGTCCCGGGGAGACTTCCCACCGTGCCGGCATCGCCATGAGATGGAAGACCTTGACCCCCTTCTCCATGGTCGGCTGAAGCACCTGACCACCGAGGCCCACCGTCTTTGCTGGGTAAGCCTTCATGGACCTCTCGTGCATCGCGGCCATCTGATCCGAGCTCATCGAATCTGTCGAGCCGGTCTGGTCGGCCATCCCCGACATGCTGGAGTTGGCGCTGGTGGTCTGCGTGGCAGCCGAGGCGGCGCTGGCCCCGGCCCTGCTGCGCTTGCTCAGTCCGTTGAACAGGAGCATCACGACAAGCGCCACAGCCATCAGGATGATCAGGCCCCGAAACAGGGGGTCTCGTTCTGGATCAGCAGGCGGCATCCTTCTCTCCTCTCTCCTCGACCCTGGAGGGGCGCGCCGTACTTCTGTCAGTCCTTCGTCAGTCATCCGTCAAGTGTCGGCATCCACCGGGGGACGATCTTGGGCAGATCGGCCCTGAATCAGTGGGACTTTGGGGCCCCTTCGACGCCGCTATTCGCATCCGGGGTGCCGAGCCGCCCGCTCAAGCCTCCCGTCGACGTGCCGACAGGGGAAGGGGCGGCATCGGAGCCTCCACCCGGACGCGGGCGTCCACAACCGTCACGCCCGACGGGAGTACCATCACGGGGTTGCAGTCCAGCTCGGCGATCTCCGGATGCTCCTCGACCATGGCTCCCACTCGAAGGATCGCGTCCTCCAGCGCCGGGACGTCGGCGGGCGGGGTGCCGCGGTAGCCCTCCAGCAGGGGGAACGTGGCCAGCGACCGGACCATCTCAGTGGCATCCCGGTCCGTGAGCGGCGTGATACGGACCGAGACGTCCCGCACGAGCTCGACGGCCGTGCCGCCTCCTCCGCACGCCACCACAGGCCCAAAGGATGGGTCGTGAACCGCCCCGATCAGCATCTCCACGCCGGCGGGCACCATCCGCTGGACCAGGAACCGTTCGACGCGGTGCCCTACGGCCCCGACAGCCGACATCATCTCCCGCGCCGCCTGTTCGACTTGTGGCGGCGTGGCCAGACCCAGCCGGACCGCCCCCGCCTCCGTCTTGTGCACCAAGCCGGGCGCCACAGCCTTCAGCGCAACGGCCCCGGCTAGCTCCTCCGCTGCCCGCGCTGCCTCCTCCGGCGAGTCGGCCAACCGCCAGTCGGCGAAGGGGAGGCCGTAGCAAGACAGGAGCTCGGCCACCTCGTCGGGTCGGAGCCACCTGGGGCCCTCCGCGACGGCCGCCCCGAGGAGGGCGGTGGCGTCGGCCGACCGCACGTCGGTGAACTCCGGCACCGTCCCCTGGGGGCGAGCTCTCCAGGCCCTGTACCGCGCGGCGTGGGCAAGGGCTCGGGCGGCCTCCTCGGGAAAGGCGTAGGACGGGATCCTCACACCTTCGGCACGGAGCTCAGGCGGCACTCCCTGCGCCGACATGAACACCGACAGAAGGGGCAGCCCATCCGGGAGTCCCCCGGCGGCCTCCCTGAGGGCCCGGGCCACGTCCGCCGCCCGGGTCACCAGCGGAGGAACGAAGATCACGATCAGGGCGTCCACGGCTCCGGCCGTAGCGAGAACCTCGATTGCCTGGCGGTAGTCCGCGGCCGTGGCCGAGGCGATCATGTCGACCGGGTTGGCAACGGAGGCTTCAGCTGGGAGGAACTCGGACAGCCGCCGGCGTGTCTCTTCGGGCAGCGTCGGGATCTCCAGCCCGTCTGCCTCGCAGGCATCCGCGCAGAGGATCCCCAGGCCCCCGGCATTGGTGAGGATGCCGACCCGCATGCCCGCGGGCGGGGGCTGGTTGGCCAGCAGCGAGGCCACGTCGAACATCTCCGCCAGTGTGTCCGTCCTGATCACCCCGGCCTGTCGAAACAGGGCATCTACGGTCACATCGGACGCGGCGATCAGCGAGCCGGTGTGGGAGGAGGTGGCCCGGGCCCCCGCCGAGGAGCGGCCGCTCTTCACGGCCACGATCGGCTTGGTCCGGCCCACCCGGCGGGTGATCCGGGCGAACTTCCGAGGGTTCCCGAAGGACTCCAGGTACAGCAGGATCACGTCGGTTTCGGGGTCGGCCTCCCAGTAATGGATGAGGTCGTTGCCGGAGATGTCGGCCTTGTTGCCCACCGACACAAACGAGGAGAGCCCCAGGCCCAGGCTGCTGGCGTAGTCGATCACCGCCAGGCCCAGCGCGCCGCTTTGGGAGGAGAAGCCGACCCGACCGTGGGGCGGGAACGCCGGAGCGAACGTGGCGTTCAGCCGCACCTCCGAGGAGACGTTCATGAGCCCCATGCAGTTCGGACCGATCAGGCGCATGCCGAAGCCGCGACACACAGCGAGCAATTCGCGCTGACGGGCTCGCCCCTCCTCGCCGGTCTCCGCGAACCCCGACGAGATGACGACCAGGGCCCGAACGCCCTTCTCCCCGCACTGATGGGCCGCCTCCACCACAAGAGACGCGGGCACGACGATCACGGCCAGATCGACCGGGCCGGGGACGTCCCCGACGGTCGAGTAGGCGGGCACGGACTGGACGACATCCGCTCCAGGGTTGACCGGGTACACGGGACCGTTGAATCCGGTGACCAGGAGGTTGTGGAAGACTTCCCCTCCGATCGTCCCCCGGGAGCGGGATGCCCCGATCACCGCGACCGAGCGGGGGGCGAGGAACGACCCCATCGCCGCAATGGCGGCGGTCTGCTCCCGGCGTTCGAAGCGCTCGATAGCTTCGGGGGAGATGGAGGTGGGGAAGGTAACGTTGATCTCCCCCAGGTCATAGCGGACATCCACGGGGAACCCGCTCTGCCGGAAGACCTCGATCATCCGGTGGTTCTCCGGCAGCACTCGGGCCTCGAACTCTCGTATGCCGTGCGTATTCGCCGCCTCGGCCAGCTGGCCGACCAGGATCGTTCCCAGTCCCCGCCCCTGGTAGGCGTCCGAGATGGCCAGAGCCACCTCGGCTCGCTCCGGAGCCGTCGAGAGGTAGATGGCGTGCGCCACGACGTGGCGCTCCCCGCCCGCTTCCGCCACCACGGCGAGTTTCCGGTCGTAATCCACGTCCACGGCGCGCGTCGCGGCATCCGCCAGATCCACGGATCCGGAGAAGAACCGTAGGTACCGGGAATCCGCGGAGAGCCCCCGCAGGAATGCCAGGAGGGCGGGCTTGTCCTCGGCCCGGACGGGCCGGACGTGAACCGTGGAGCCATCGCGCAGGACGACGTCGGCCTCGCGGCCCGCGGGGTAAATGCTCACGCCCGCTCTGGGGAGGGGGCTTCGTCCGCGAACCGAACCTCCACCACCCCGGGCACGCTCTTCGCCAGCAGGGTGGCCAGCCTCCGGTCCCGCTCGTCTTTCGGCCCCCGGAGCACCACTACCCCTCCCGAGACCTCCGCCTGGAACCGAGTCATCATCGCGATCTCGTCGTCGAGAAGATCGCGGAGCTCTATCTGGATCTGGTCGTCGCTCCTGGCAAGGACCTTCAAGATGTCCCGTCGACTGACGATCCCAACGACTTGACCGCCCGCAATGATCGGGATCCGCTTGACGTGCCGCTCGAGCATCACCCTGGCTGCTTCAGCGACGTCGGCATCCGGGTTGAGGGAGATGACATCGTGGCTCATCGCCTCCTCAGCCGTGGTGGGTAGGGGCTCTTGCCGGGGTGGCGAATGCAGGATATGGCTGCGAGGGTCGGGCTCCGTCTCCATCGGGAGAAGGTCCGCCTCCGTGACGATCCCCAGGAGGCGGTCCTCGTCGTCCACCACGGGGACGCCGCTGATCCGCTTCTCGACCAAGATGGCCGCGACGTGCTTGATCGGCAGGCCGGGAGGGACCGTGATCACCGGGTGCGACATGATCTCTCGGATCTTCATGCCGGGACGTCTTCTCGCGAGAGATCTCGCTCTGCTTCGCTCTCCATATGGGCGAGCCTGGTGTAGTAGTCGGGCAGCTCTCGGAGATGAGCCAGAGCGATCTTCGTCGTGAGCAGGGGGTCGTCATCGGTTACGTTCGTGTCCCGTGCGTGCCTGCCGTGCTCCAGTTCCACGTCCAGCCCTCGCCGGAGCTGCTCCACGTCGAAGGGGGACTCCTCCCACCGTACGCCAAGCATCGCTCCGAGCAGCCGTGCCTCTTCCTTGATGAACCTCGTTCTCCTGTTCATAGCTCGCTCCCTTCAGCCCTCTCGGATCCCATGGTGACCTCTGAGGCGTCCCATCACACGGGGCGAGCGGCCCCGCATGACCGGGACGTGTGGCCTGCGGCGTAGTTCAAGGGACGATGAGCATGGGCACCTTGCACTTTCGCGCGACGGGCTCGGCCACGCTGCCGAGAAGCCATCGCTCGGGGCCGTGTAAGCCGCGCCGCCCCATTACCATCAGGTGCGGCCCTCACTCGGCCACTTCCTGAAGGATCTCCTCGGTGGGATTCCCGAACCGGTGGCACACCTCGATTCGACGGGCCGCGCCCCCGAGCTCGGCCTTTGCCCCTCTTGTCGCCTCATCGACGAGATCCCTCACTCTCTCGGCCCGCTCTTGCGTGTCGGCGAGCTCCTCTCCCCATCCGGCGCGGGGCTGTTGTCCGGAAGACAGCACAATGAGGATGCGGATGTCCGCGTCGGGGGCGGTGCCGAGGGAGCGCAGCGTCCGGGCCGCCCCGGACGGCGGAGAGCGACCCGTCCGAGGCCAGAAGAATCCTGGTGCCGCCGGTCATCAGACCGACGCGGCAAGGGCCTCCAGAACCGGGCGGTCCGGGGAGCTCGCACGGGGCACCTCAGCGCTCTCCGCGAACTCCCGCTCGTAGTCGTCGACCAGCCTTTTCAGCGACGTGACCCTCTCGGCCAGGCCCCTGATCTCGCTCAGGGCGATGCCCGCCTCGAAGACCTCGACGGACTTAACGATGGTGCCGGCCTTCGCCTCCAGAGGCGTCCCGCCGGTCTGGCAGAGCACGCGGTGGACCGCGGCGGTCAGATCCTTCAGCCTGGACTCCAGCTCGTGAAGGCGGCGGTCCAGCTCGTCGCCCCGCCGATACATCGCGTCCTCCGCCATGTAGATCCTGCACTCGAGCGTCTCCCGGGATGTCATTTGACCTCCTTTCGTCCGCCTCAAGCCTCCACGGCAGCGGGGCAGCCGGCTAGGGGCCACCAGCCCCCTCGTGGCGGGCCATTCGTCCGGTGCCTCAGTCTGCTTGCGGAGGGATGCTTTCTATGAAAAGCAGGTCCTGCCCACGCGGCGGGAAGAGGAAAGAAGGTGCCGATGTACAGGACCATCTTGCTGACGATCGATGGATCGGAAGCCTCCGACCGTGCCGCTGAATCGGCTCGCGGACTCGCGTCCGCCCTGGGTTCCGAGGTGGTGGTGTTGCACGTTCGAGAGCGGATGCCATCGAGGGCGGGTGCGTTCGACCTCGAAACCCATGAGGAAGCAGTCGAGCTCCTCGATCGCACGGTGGCGTCGATCAAGGACGCCGGCGTCAGCGCGCGAGGGGAGCTCATCGGAGGGGTCAGCGGCCACTCCGCCAAGGCGATCAGCGAGGCCGCCCGGGAGGCCGGGGCGGAACTCATCGTGGTGGGGTCACGTGGGCTCACGGACTTCGGCTCGATGATGCTGGGGAGCGTGACCCACCGGCTCCTGCACATCGGGACTATTCCGGTCCTGGTGATTCGGTGAGCTGTACGAACCGGAGGTGATCAGGGTGAGCGACATCGGTTTCAGGGCCGCGATCGATGATTTGCTGGGCACGGTGGACGAGGTGGCCCTGCGATCCGTGGTTTCGCTCTCGCCGCATCAGCCGATCGGCGAGGCCGCCCGCGAGCTGGAGGAACATGGCGTTTCGGGCGCTCCCGTGATCGAGGGGGGCAGGATCGTCGGCGTGGTCAGCCTGAAGGATCTGTTCGCTGCGGTTGGTGTGCCGCTGTCCATCGCCGCGACTTCGGGGCCGTGGCATCGGTACGAGCATCACCTCGACTCAACGGGCCTGAGCGTCCGGGACGTGATGACTCGCAACGTGGTTACTCTTCCCGCCGGCACGCCGCTGGCGGAGGCAGCGGCGGTGATGCGGGAACGCGGCGTGAACAGGATCCCGATCATCGACGGCGAAGGAGCGGTGGTGGCGATCCTCGCTCGGGACGACATCGTGGGAGCCGTGGCTGGCGTGATCCAGAGAGTTCACCGCGCGCCACGCTCGCGGGGCGTGCAGACGCCGGACTGAGCGATCCCCTCGGCCGATGTATACACGAAAGGATGCGCATACGACACTCCCGCTCCGCCTTGTCGGGGACGACATCTCCGTCACGTGCGTCGACGGCGAAGCGCGGGTGGCGATCGGCCTGGACAACGCGGCGTCGACTTCGGCCCTGCCGGCGGTTGCCGCGCGGGTGGCGGAGTTCCTGCCCCGGTACAGCAGTGTCCACCGTGGGGCCGGAGCCAAGTCTCGAGCGTCGACCGAAGCCTACGAGGCGGCTCGAGTCGCCGCGCTCTCCTTCGCCGGCCGCGTCGGGCCAGACGACGTCGCCATCGTCTGCCGGAACACGACGGAAGCTATCAACCACCTCGCGTACCGGCTCCGGCTGTCCCGCGATGAGGTGGTCGCCACGACCGTGGTCGAGCATCACTCCAACCTCTTGCCCTGGGGGCGGGTCGCCCAACGCCGGTACGTGGAGTGCGGGCAGAACGGAACATTCGGCCTCGACGATGTCGCCGCTGCTCTCGAGGAGCGGCCTCGGCCGAGGCTGTTGGCCGTAACCGGTGCTTCCAACGTTACGGGGTGGCTTCCGCCGCTCGAGGCGATCATCGGGCTCGCCCACCACCACGGTGTCCCGGTCTTCGTCGACGCGGCGCAACTCGCACCTCACCGCGCGTTGCCCCCCGACGCGGACTTCGTAGCCTGGAGTGGTCACAAGATGTATGCGCCGTTCGGGTCGGGGATCCTCATCGGGCCGAGAGATGCTTTCACCGAAGGCGATCCCTTCCTGGCCGGCGGCGGCGCGGTGGATGCCGTCGACCTGGATGAGGTCGCGTGGACGGAGCCCCCCGAGCGCGAGGAGGCGGGTTCGCCTAACGTCGTGGGCGCCGTGGCTCTTCACGCCGCCCTGGACGAGATCGAGGCCTTGGGATGGCCGGCCATCTCGGCCCACGAGGCATCGCTCGCCGAGCGACTGCGCTTCGGTCTCACCAGCATCCCGGGTGTGCATCTGCTAGGCCCTCCCCTGGAGCAGCCCACGCTTGCCGTTGCGTCGTTCGTCGTGGACGGCGTGCATCATGCCCTCGTCGCGGCCCGTCTGTCCGCGGAGTTCGGCATCGCTACACGGCATGGCTGTTTCTGCGCGCATCCGTACCTGTTCCGCCTGCTTGGCCTCGGTCACGATGACGTCCTCGCCCACCGCGAGGCCGTGCGCAAGGGCGACCGGCGGAACGTCCCCGGTGCCGTGCGGGCAAGTGCGTCGCTGGCCACGACGGAGTCCGACATCGACTCCCTTGTCGAGGCCGTGGGCGTGATCGCGAGTGGCCAGCAGCCAGCCGTCACCTACGAGCAGGACGCTCGCACGGGCGACTTCGAGCCCGTTGCGTCGGCGGGCTGGGACGCGGCTGTCCCGGGGCTGGAGGCCGCTTGCTCGCGAGGGTAGCCACGTAGGCGGCAGCAGCCGCGGCGCCTCCGAAGCCCCCGAGTCAGGTTACGTACCCGTCTCGAGTCTCCAGAGGAGGTAATTCTTGAAGGCGACCCTGGCGGCGCGGTCTCACCCAGGTTCACGCCGACGGCGTCCTCGTTGAACCGGTCCTTCACCCCTCGAACCCGGTGAGGGGGAAGTTGGCGGCCGGGGCGATGGGTCGGGGGAGGCGCCGGCCATGACCAGCTCGCGATTGCCCTCGGGCTGCCGCGGGGATCTCGGTCACCGAGATTGGGTCGGATGATTCCGGTTTGGGTCCTCCGCTCCAGTCAGGTGGGAGGAACAGAGATGATCGTGGCTTCGGCGGTTTTTCGAAGGCGGGCTCCCGAGGGTGACTTCCGCGACTGGACCGAGATCAAGGACTGGGCGTCGCGAATCGCCCGCGAGTTGACAGTCCGAATCCTGACGATCCTCCCAGGGGTTACCCGACGCGCTCGGCACCGTACCTCTTGAGCTGAGCACGGGGTTTCCCAGGCGGTTGGCCATCCGGCGTCGACGCACGTCGGGTACCGCACCAGCAAAGCTGATGGGTCCCGGAGCTGAGGTGTCTTTTGACCCATACGGGGCTCGCTCCGAAGCCACAAACTGAAGCAGAGACCAGAGGAAAGGAGGGCGTCATGCGCGCCGTCGTGTATCAGGGACCCGGCCAGAAGGCGTGGGAGGAGGTGCCCGACCCGAAGATCCTTGAGGACACCGACGCCGTCGTACGGATCGACACCGCCACGATCTGCGGCACGGATCTGCACATCCTGAAGGGGGACCTTCCCGAGATGGCGTCCGGGCGGATCCTCGGCCACGAGGCCGTTGGGACGGTCGAGGAGGTCGGCCTCGCCGCGCGGTCCCTGAAGCGAGGCGATCGGGTCCTGCTCTCCTGCATCTCGGCCTGCGGGCGCTGCCGGTACTGCCGAGTCGGGCAATTCGGGCAGTGCCGGGGCGGCGGTGGCTGGATCTTCGGCCACCTCATCGACGGGGTCCAGGCCGAGTATGCGCGGGTGCCCTTCGCCGACACCTCCACCTACAAGATCCCCGACGGCCTGACCGACGAGCAGGTAATCTTCCTCGCGGACATCCTGCCCACGGGCTACGAGGTCGGAGTGCTGAACGGGAGGGTTCAGCCCGGCGACGTGGTGGCCGTGGTCGGCTCGGGGCCGATCGGTCTGGCGGCCATCCTCGGCGCCAAGCTGTATTCGCCCAGGAGCGTCGTGGCCATCGACCCGACGCCCGCGAGGCGAGAGTGGGCCATAAGCTTCGGGGCGGACGTCGCCGTGGAGCCGGCTCAAGCGGTCCCCACCATCGCCCAGCTTACCGATGAGCTGGGTGCCGACGTGGCCATCGAGGCCGTAGGTATCCCGGATACGTTCGAGCAATGCACCGATCTCGTCCGTCCGGGCGGCCACGTGGCGAACGTCGGGGTCCACGGCAAGCCCGCGACCCTGCACCTCGAGACGCTCTGGATCAAGAACGTGACGATCACCACTGGTCTGGTCGACACGTACACAACCCCCACGCTGCTCAAGGCAATCCAAGGTGGCCAACTCGACCCGACGAAGTTCACCACCCACCGTTTCTCGCTGGATCAGGCGATGGACGCGTACGACACGTTCTCCCGGCCCAGCGAGACCAACGCGCTCAAGGTGGTGATGTCGGCCTCAGGCTAGGCGGTGGTGACCTGCGGCCCGTCTAGCGACGGCTATTGTTCGCATTTGTCGCATGGTCGTCCATCGTGGAGTTCGTCGGATCCATAGTCAACGCGAACCGCTGGCTGCTCGAAGACGTCGTTCCTGACCCATGTCGCCCACGCGTCCGCCGCAGACCCCAACTGGACCGCCGGCGCGAGACTCATCATCGGGCTCAGCCTCCTCGGCGCCGTCGGGGATTGCCGCCTTCGGCCGGAGCGACCTCGCCAGCGCATTAGGGATCCCGAGTAGAGCTCGTGAAGGCCGTTGCAGCGAGCCCGCCCCCCGCCCGTTGTTCCGGATCGGACCTTCACTCCTCGTGGGCCCTGAATTGGGCCGGATCCCAGGCGCCTTTGAGCGACATCAACATTGCGGGGAGCGATCCTCCACCCAGCACCAAAAGCCACTCTCGGAACGTGAGGTGAGCGGTTCCGAACAGGTCGTGTGCAGCCGGCCAGGCCACCACGGTGAACTGAAGAGCGATCCCTCCGGCGACCGCTGCCAGGAGCCACCGGTTGGCCAGGACCCCTCGAGATGGCCGACGAGCGGCGAACGCGTAGAGGAGATGGGCCGTGACGAGCACTGTGAACATGGTCGCTCGGGCATGGCCCCATGGCTCGTGCCAGCCGAATCGCGCCACGGCCAAGCTTCCGATCGAGCCCATCGCGATGAGTAGGCCCCTACCGAACAGGAGCTCGAGCCGGCGGCCGGACAGGAGCCGCTCATCCCCGCGGCGGGGCGGACGTGACATGAGGGTGGGATCGACGGGATCCACCCCGAGCGCGATCGCCGGAAGCCCGTCGGTGAGGAGGTTGATCCACAGGAGCTGCAGGGGGAGCAGGGGAACCCCCAGCGCAGGGAAGAGGAGCAGGCACGCCACCACCACGGTGATCTCCGAGAGGTTGCCGGCGATGAGATAGTCCACGACCTTCCGGATGTTGTCGTAGATCCCCCGGCCTTCCCGCACTGCTTCGACGATCGTGGCCAGGTTGTCGTCGGAAACGACCATGTCGGCTGCCTCCCGAGCGACCTCACTTCCGGAGCGCCCCATGGCCACGCCGATGTCGGCGCGGCGAAGGGCGGGAGCATCGTTCACGCCGTCGCCGGTCACGGCCACCACATGGCCTCCCGCCTGGAACGCCTTGACCAGCGCGAGCTTCTGGCTGGGATCGACCCGAGCGTAGACGCGCAGGGAGGCGGGGTCCTCGGGCGGTCCGTGCGTGAGCTCCGTGCCCGTGAGGATCCGACTGCCCGGCTCCGCCAACCCCACTTCCTGGGCCACGGCGGCGGCCGTCCCGGCGTGGTCACCGGTGACCATCACCACGTTGATCCCCGCCGCTCGAGCTTGGGCCACTGCCATCGAAGCTTCAGATCGAACGGGATCTCTGAGCCCTGCCAGGCCGACCAGAGTCATGTCACGCTCGGCAGCTTCAATGTCCTTGGGCTCTACGGACATGGCCCGCCGGGCCAGGGCCAGGACTCGCGTGCCCCGCCCGGCCATATCGGTCGCTGCCGCCAGCAACGCGCGTCGATCAGAAGGACCGAGCGTGCTGATCTCGCCACGATCGGTGAGGATCTTCGAGCATCGAGGGATGACTTCCTCGGGGGCGCCTTTCACCAGGAGGAGCAGGCCGTCTCCGGCTCGGTTGAGCGTGGTCATTCGCCGACGGTCCGGATCGAAGGGAAGAGTGGAGATCCGAGGTCGGGCGGACCGCAGCTCCTCCACTTGACCCGGGGCCATCTCCAGGAGGGCGACCTCCATCGGGTCGCCTGTCGGCGGGGCTGCCGTTGCGTCGTTGCAGAGGACCGCCACCTCGGCTGCCCATTCCATCGGTATGCCGGAGAGCTCCGCCGGAGCCACGAGCGAACCACCGGTAACCAGGATCGACTCCAGGCTCATTCGGTTCTCGGTGAGTGTGCCGGTCTTGTCGGTGGCGATGATCGTGGTGGAACCAAGGGTCTCCACGGCCGGCAGGCGGCGGACGATGGCGCCCTGGGCGGCCATCCGGCGAACGCCAAGGGCCAAAGCCACCGCGACCACGGTGGCAAGGCCCTCGGGAACGGCGGCGACGGCAAGAGCAACAGCGGAAAGGAAGGCCTGCTGGACGCTCTCGCGACCAAGCCCCGTGCGCATCAGGATTAGGGCGAACACGCCGCCGGCAATGAGGATGGACATGAAACCGAGGCGCGCTGAGAGCTTCCCCAGCTCCAATTGGAGAGGCGTGTCGGGCGGGCGCTCCTCTAAGTGGCGAGCGATCCGTCCGAGCTCGGTCGTTGTACCGGTCGCCACCACCACGCCCTCCCCCGAGCCCCGAGTCACGAGGGTCCCGGCGTAGGCGCGCCAGGGCTGTTCACCTGCGGGCCCCGGGGCATCCCCCAGGTTCCTGGCCTCGGGCGTCGGCGCCTCAAGGGCCGCGTCTTCGGGGCTGCTCGTTGCGGCCTTGAGGACAGAGAGCGACTCGCCGGTGAGCAGCGATTCGTCGATCTCCAAGCTCGCCGCCCGGGTCAGCCGAACATCTGCAGCCACTCGGTCTCCGGCTGCCAGGAGGACCACGTCGCCCGGTACCACCTCAGGCGAGGGGACCACCACCACCGATCCGCCTCTCCTCACCCGGGACGTCGGCGTTTCCATCGTCCTGAGTGCCTCCATTGCCTGCGCGGCCTTCCCCTCCTGGATCAGCCCGATCAGTGCGTTCAAGAGGACGATCGCCAGGATCGCCACCCCGTCGATGCGCTCTCGAAGCCCCAGGCCAGCCACGCCGGCAGCGACGATGAGAAGGAGCGCCATCGGTTCGGCCAGTTGCCGCAGGAATCGAAGCGCTAGAGGATCGCGTCGGGATGGGGGCAGCTCGTTACGGCCGAATCGCCTCAGTCGAGCCTCGGCTTCCCCAGGATCGAGGCCTACAGCAGGACGCCAACCGACTTGCGGGTCGGAATGGACGGGCTGGGAAAGGTGAGAGCCTGGAGTCGCCACCCCTCTATGGTGCCCCGAGTTGAGGAAGTGTCCACAGGCCAGAGGTCTGGCCCCGGCCAGGACCTTCGCTCGTCGATTCAGGCATCTCGATCGTCCCATCGCCAGAGACCTTCATGACGAGGACGCCGGAGCCACGTCCATGCCGATCGAGCGCCGGCGGCCGCGGGCTCGGAGCGCGGCTGCGACCCGCCCCGGTGGCCCGCTGCGCGCGGGCGGGGCGGAGGCCAGCCGTGAGCCCTCGCAAGACGACCAGGAACAGCACGACGGACAGAGAGTTCGCGGCGAACGCGGCGCACCAGCTGCGCACCCCGCTCTCGGCCCTCAGGCTCTCATTGGAGGAGGCTCTCGCTGTGCGGGACCCTCGCGCGGAGATCGAGCACTCGCTTGAGCAGGCAGACCGGCTGGCCGGGACCGTGGACACGCTCCTGCTCCTCGGGGCGGCTCGGGAGCGGGGCACAGAGGCGGTCGACGTTTGCGAGCTGGCCGGACGGAGCGCCGCAGGATTCGGCAACGGGGGCCCGGTGGTGCGGGTCACGGGCGCGGGGAGGGCCATGGCGGATCCGAGGCGCTTGACGCAGGTGGTTTCGAACCTGGTGGACAACGGCCGCCGATTCGCCAGGAACACCGTCCGCGTTTCGGTGCATCGTCGGGCGGACCGCGTCCTGCTGTGGGTGGAAGATGACGGGCCGGGTATTCGAGAGGAAGAACGGTCCAGAGTGTTCGACCGCTTCTTCCGAGGCCGGTCGAGCCCGGGCCTTGGATCGGGCCTGGGCTTGGCAGTTGCGACCGAGCTGGCCCGTGCCGATGGGGCCACTATCTCCGTGGCCGCCAGCGAGCTCGGCGGGGCATGCTTCGAGGCCCCCTACCCCGCCGCGACGGTATGACGGGGAGGCCGTCAGCACGCCGAGCCTAGATTACGATTCGGCGAGAATGAGAAAGAACGGGACCGGTCAAGCCCGTACCTCTTGGACAATCCCATGCCCAAGCCACGCATCCTGATGGTCGAGGACGAGGAGTCCATCTCCGAGCCGGTGGCGGCTGCGCTGGAGCGAGAGGGGTTCGTCTCGGATGTGGCGGCCACAGCGGCACAGGGCCTCGAGGGATTCCGAACCCGCTCGCCCGACCTGGTGTTGCTCGACGTGATGTTGCCCGACGGCGACGGTCGCGACGTCCTCCGTCAGATCCGGATCTCCTCCCGGGTGCCGGTGATCATTCTGACGGCACGGGGGGAGGAAGTGGATCGAATTGTCGGGCTGGAACTCGGGGCCGACGACTACGTGGCCAAGCCCTTCAGCGCCGCCGAGCTGATCGCCCGAATCCGGGCGGTGCTGCGCCGGACAGCGGCGCCCGCCCCGAGGAGGCAGTCCACTCTCGAGATCGGCGATGTCACGATCAGTCTTGAAACGCGAGAGGTCACCAAGGCTGGCGCACCCGTGCAGCTGACCGTCAAAGAATTCGACGTGCTCAGGATGCTGATGGGGGAGGCCGGGCGGGTGGTGCGTCGCACCGAGCTGATGGATGAGGTGTGGGATCCGAACTGGTTCGGATCGACCAAGACGCTCGACGTCCACATCAACTCGTTGAGAAGAAAGCTCGACGACGACTCGAACGGCCCTCGCTACATCAAAACGGTTCGGGGGGTGGGCTTTCGGTTCGCGTCGGCGGAGGAGCTGGAGGGGTGAGCTTCTGCCCGCGGCGGATCCAGGCCGCGGGCAAGGTACACCTACGGTCCTGCCAATCGCGGACATCCGCCGGCACCGAGACGGAATAGCAGCGCCCGGAGCTTCTCATCCCGTGTCCTTGGACGGCTTCCTCCCACCTGGCAACCCCCTGGGAAGGCCCGAACACGACACGAGTGCGAAGATGAGCTGCGGCCAGACGTTCTGGTCCGGGACCAGCGGGATTGCGGTCATGGGACTCACCTCCTTCACCTGCTCCCAGCCCTAGAGTACCCTGGGGGGGTATCAAGGCGAGGGGGCCGTTAGTCCCCCCACCAGCGGGTCGCCCGGCCGTACCGAGAAGGCCCTCTGGAGCGCGACGCTGTGCGGGATGCCGTGCTGGGGTACGGCAGTGAGAGGAGAAGGACGAGGATGGCGGCACGACCAGCCTCCACACCTGCGCCGGTCGCCGACGCCTCGATCCGGACCCACCACGGCGAGATCGTGCGGCGGCTCCAGCGGATCGAGGGCCAGGTGTCGGGGATCGGGCGCAGGTTCCACGCCGACCGATACTGTATCGACGTGCTCGACCAGATCTCGGCGGCCCGAGCGGGGCTCGAGGGCGCGGCCCTTCTGATCCTCGATGATCACGTCAACGGCTGCGTGACCGAGGCCATCGAGGGCGGTAGGGGCAGGGAGAAGACCGAAGAGCTCCTCGACGCCGTCCGCCGCCACGTCAGGAGCGTGTGAGATGCCTCGCCTCGGCCACCACACCTTCGTCCGGATGGTCCTCGCCGCGACCACCGTGCTCGCGGTGATGGTCGGGCTCGCGTCCCCAGCCCTCGCCCACGAAGGGGAGGAGTCCGTTCCAGCGATCACCGATGTCCAAGAGGCGATCGCGATCCTTGCTGAACATACCGGCGAATTTCCTAAATCCGAAGTCGTGGACCACGCCGCCGACAAGGTGCACGACGCCATGGATTCGAACGACACGCGGGGAGTGCGCCTTGATCTGGTGAAACAGGCCGACACGGCCCTCGAGGCGGGCCGAATGGGGGAGGCGGTGACCCTGCTCGAGCGGTCGATTGGAGCCTGTCCCGGTGCACCCGTGATCGAGCCGGAGAATGCTCCGCGGACCCCGCCGACGCTGACCTCGCCATGCCCGTCGGTCCCACATCTGCAGGCACTCGACCGGAGTCCGGTGGGGGGCGCGAAGGAGCCGATCCTGATCGCGCTGGGTGCGGTCCTGATCCTGGCCGGGCTCGGCCTGGCGAGGAGGATCCGATGAGCGAGGAGGCCACGTCAGTGGATGCGACGCTGGCCGAACCGAAGGCCGCTGCCACACGCCCACAGCGACTCTGGGACGCCCTCGACGAGCGGCTCGGCCTGAAGGGGCTGCAGTATCCCATCCCCGAGCACGCCAACAAGCTCGCCTACTCCCTGGGCGGCCTGTCGCTGATGACGTTCGTCCTGATGGTGGCGACGGGGATCTACCTCACGCAGTTCTACAACCCCGACCCCACGGTAGCCCATGAGAGCGTCCGGCGGATCATCACGTCGGTCTCGTTCGGGAAGTTCGTCCGAGGCTTCCACTACTGGGGCGCCATGGCAATGATCGTGCTGATCGGCCTGCACCTGATCCGGGTGTTCGTGTCCGGCTCGTTCAAGCGCCCCCGCGAGGCCAACTGGATCTTCGGGGTGATCCTAGCCGGGGTCACGGCTACGTTGTTCTTCACTGGCACCGTGCTCAAGTGGGACCAGGAGTCCCTGGAGGCTCTGGAGCACAACATCGAGATAGGGAAACTCCTGGGCCGGTTCGGCTTCTGGTTCTCGCCGACCTTTGGAGGCGTTCCGCTGTTGACGCGGCTGTACGTGGTCCACATCGCGGTGCTGCCGTTCATGTTCACCCTCGTCGTGGCCATTCACCTGCTGCTGGTAAAGCGTCTGGGAATGGCGCCGTCGCCGTTCCGGAAGGGACCCGAGCCCGAACCGACCCGGCCGTTCACCAAGCACCTCGCGGAGCTCGGCGCTCTGGCCCTGGTCCTGATCGGGGTGCTCGCGATCCTCGGGGTGCTGGCGCCGCCGCCCCACGGAGCGGCCCCCATCGAGGGGATCGAGATCACCAAGCCCCCCTGGCCGATGCTGTGGGTGTATCCGATCGAGGACTGGGTTGGGGTGTCGGGGATCCTGTGGGCCACCCTGGCCATCTTCCTGGCGCTGTTCCTGGTGCCGTTCGTGGACCGCAGTCCTGAACGGAGCCCCCGGAAGCGCCTGCCGATGATGATCGTGGCCGGCCTGGTGGTGGCCACGGTCATAGCCCTCATCATCTACGCGGCGGTCCAGCCGGTTGCCTCGCACATCGGGATGGGCTGATGGGTCGCCGGTCGATCGTACTGTTCTGGGGCTCCGTCGCGGCGGCGGTGTTCTTCCTCGGTTCGGCGTGGAGCACGGCGGGGCGGCTGGGATCGGGCTCCCACGGGCCCGCGAACGCGGTGGTCATGGCCATCGCGGTCATCGGGTTCGCGGCGACGGCTTTGGTGGCTGGGCGAATCGCCGTCGTGATCGGAAGAGCGCAGCGCCGGGCCCGCGCATACGCCAAACGCCGGCCGGCTCGGGTCTCCGCGCGTTCAAGTACCAGCCGGCGGGGGGTCTGAGGTGGGCACGGCAACGATCCTGGTGGTGGACGACGAACACAAGATCCGGGACCTGGTTCGTTCGTACTTTGAGCGCGAGGGGTATTCGGTGCTCGTGGCCGGACACGGGTCAGCGGGCACTCGAGGCGTCCGCATCCCCCTGGGCACATCGGTCCTTCAGGACTCCTTCACCGCGTCTTCACGAGAGGGTTCTGGCGTGAGGACCGAAAGGAGGAGATGAGGAATGCGCAAGCGATGGATGCTCCTGGGAGTGGCGGCGGCGGCGCTCGTTGCCCTGACGGCGGGGATCGCCTTTGCGGCGGGCCGGGGATCCGCGACGCCGAGCTCGAAGTCCACTGGATCCGTGACGACAGTGTCGACGTGGCAGGGGATGGTTCAGACGTGCGACGCGATGCACGACTCTCCGGCCATGGAGGCGATGCGTGATCAGATGCCCGCGAACCTCCGGGCTCAGTGCGACGCCATGCACGAGCAGATGGCGGAGATGATGCAGGGCATGGGCTCGATGATGGGTGGCTCGAGGATGATAGGCGGCCAAGGCACGATGTCCGGTGGCTCGATGGCAGATCACCACGTCACCGGCTCATCTGGGAGGTGAGCGCCATGATGTGGGGACACGGCTGGGGTTGGTGGGTCTTCGGAACCCTGATGATGCTGGCGTTCTGGGGTGGGCTGGCGGCCCTGGTGGTGTTCGCGATCCGGGGCTGGGGACGCCCGCACGACGGGTCCCCGCAATCCGGTCGGCCGGACGCGAAGGCCATACTCGAGGAACGGTTCGCCCGCGGGGAGATCTCCAAGGAGGAGTTCGAGGAGCGCAAGCGGGTGCTGGAGCGCGGCGCCGCCTAGTTGCTGATCGGGTTCTCTCGGGGGCCGCCGGTTTCACCCGCGACGGCGGCCCTCATTCCTGTTCAGACGGGTGATGTCATGCGCTCAGCCGTTCCAGCGACGCGATCCGTCCGGTCCCGGCCAAGGCGGAGATGCTGCCTGCTGGCCGACAGGGACATGCGGCGCCCGCCCGACCATCACACCGACTCATCTTTTCTCACCTCCATGGCGAGCTTCGACCCTCCGGTTGACTGGCGGCACGGGAGAAGGTCCCGTTCGCGTCGAACGTCCTCGATCGGACTCGACAGAGGCCCAGAGGCCTCCGAGGGGTGGTGACGCTCCCGGTTGAGCGAGGGACTACATACCGTTGGGGTGGAGAGCAGGTATCCTTCGACGAGCGCAGCGGGGGTCGCGGATCGATGCTGCGTGTTCTCGAGAAGTGCACCATCAGGGGGAGGCGTCGTTTCGGTTGGCAAGCATCTTCTTCTCTCGGCCGGAGTGCAGCGTCCCGCAGAGCCGACGCGTGAACCTGGGTCTCCGGTCCCGCCATCGTGGGGCCAGATGGCCCGTGCGAAGGGGCGGGTGGGGGGAGAGTCTGGACCGCGCAGCCGGCGGGCTCGAGAGATGCGCGTGATGGTGCGGCGCCTCGAGGGCACCGTTCGCCGAAAACGTGCGCCCTGGTAGTTTGCGCCCGCCAGGGACATGGAGGGGTCATGACGGAGCCGAGGGCTGGGGAGGTCAACGAGCAAGAGCAGTCCACGCTGCCGGCCCGGCCGGTTTCCTCGTCGGAGAGTTGGGGACGAGCGCTCCTCATGGCCGGGGCGATCTTGGCGCTAGCCTACCTGGGTTTGATGGTCTTCCCGAACCGCCTGGTCGCCTTCCTGGCCACAAGGGTCGGGCCCAACGTCCGTGACGGTGTGGTTACAGGCTGGGTGACGGTGTTCTTCCTTGCGCTGTCGTGGGTCTTCGTGGCGCTGCAATCGCAGCGAGATCGAGGATAGCCGATGCCGTTCCAGGCGGTTTCCGTGGGTCCTGGTTGGCTCGACGAGAACGTGCCGTGCACCCGAGCCTGCCCCGTGCTCACGATGGCGGGGCGGTACGTGAGCGCTATCGCCGCCGGCGACGACGAACTGGCGTACCTGCTGGCGCGCATGCCGAACCCGTTTCCATCGATCTGTGGACGGGTCTGCGCGGCGCCCTGCGAGCTGGCGTGCCGGCGCGGACTCATCGACGAACCGATCGCCATCCGCGCGCTCAAGCGCTTCGCGTGTGAGCACGCCGGCGTGGAGAGCGGGCACGGCGACCGGATGTGGCGGATGGCCGTGGAGGCCATGCCGCCCCGATCGGAGAGGGTCGCCGTCATCGGAGCCGGGCCGGCCGGGTTGGCATGCGCCCACGACCTGGCGGCCTATGGCTACCGCCCGGTCGTGTTCGAGGCCCACGACCGTCCCGGCGGGATGATGGTGCTCGGCATCCCCACCTATCGGCTCCGCCGGGACATCCTCCAAGCGGAGATCCAGGCCATCGTTGACCTAGGGGTCGAGCTCAGGACCGGTGCCGTGATGGGCCGCGACTTCACCCTGTCATCGCTGAGAGAGGAGGGCTTCGCGGCCATGTTCGTCGCGATCGGCTGTATGCGGAGCCGGGATCTCACCATCCCGGGGGTGCAGCTGGACGGCGTCCTGAAGGCCGTCGACTTCCTCATCAATGCCAATCTCGGATACCAGGTCGACCTGGGCGATCGCGTCCTCGTCATCGGCGGGGGCAACGTCGCGCTCGACGCGGCTCGCACCGCCCTCCGAGAGCTGGCGGAAGGGGGGGCGCGGGCCAGGGCAGAAGCCGAGGCCGCGACCGACGGCGTGGAAGCGGCAGCGACGGCGGCCTTCGACGCCGCCCGCGTGGCGATGCGCATGGGCGCTCGTGAGGTGCGGGTGGTATCCCTCGAAGCGCGGAACGAGATGCCCGCTCACGAGTTCGAGATCGAGGAGGCCGAACGAGAAGGCATTGGGTTCCTCCACCGTCTGGGCCCCAAGAGCATCCTCGGCGATAAGCGCGTGGAGGGCCTCCAGACGCTGCGCGTTTCCTCCGTGTTCGACGCGGATGGGCGATTCAACCCTCGGTTCGTGGAGGGGACGGAGTCGGTCATCCCCTGCGACTCGGTGATCATGGCCATCGGCCAGGCGCCGGACCTGGGTTGGCTCGAGCCCGGTGATGGGGTGGACCTCAGCGCGCGCGGGACGATCGCCGTCGACCGGGACAGCCTGGCAACGTCGGCTGCCGGCGTCTATGCCGGTGGAGACGTGGCCTTCGGCCCCCGGAACCTCATCGACGCGATCGGCGACGGAAGGCGTGCGGCTGCATCGATGCATCGCTACGTCGCCGCCGAAAGAACTCCGGAGCAGCGGTCCAGAGTCCGCCGGCCAATCCCGATCCAGGTGGTGCACCGACCGGTCCTCGGCTACGACGGGGTACCCAGGGTCGAGGTCCCCTCGGCGCCATCCGAGCGCAGGATCGGGGTGGCCGAGGTTGAGCTGGGCTACACCGAGGAGCAGGCCCGCCTGGAGGCTTCGCGCTGCCTGCAGTGTTTCCTGAACATCTGGCTCGACGTGGACCTGTGCATCCTGTGCGGCGGCTGCGTCGATATCTGCCCCGAGCACTGCATCAGCATCGTGCCGGTGGAGAAGATCGACGCGCTGTCGGCGCCGGGTCCGGCCAGCGCGCTGATCCTGCAAGAGGACCGCTGCATCCGCTGCGGCCTCTGCATCGAACGGTGCCCGACGGACGCGCTGTCATGGGTCCGGTGGGATGAGGCCACCACCGAGTCGGTCGGGGTAGCTGCTCTCGCAACCGGGGGGTAGGGTGGCGAGGGAAGGGCGGAACGGGAAGCGTGTCCGGGATAACGTCCTTTTCCAGGCCGTGTTCAATCCCGGAGCGCGGTTCCGGCAAACGGAGCTCTACCGATCGGTAGTCCGGCATCCGCCGCTTGACACCCCACGGGGAAGGGCCATGACGTCCTTCCACAACTTCTTCCTGCACATCTACCCGGTGAAAGTCCCCCGGAAGGCACTGTCGTGGCGATCGACGCTCCGGCTCGGCTTCATCGCCGCCGTGCTGTTCCTGATCCTGTACATCTCCGGGATGTACCTGATGTTCTTCTATCATCCTGCCGTCCCGGAGGCCTACTTCGACATGCACAACCTGAGCACAGGGGTGGCGTTCGGGCAGTTCGTCCGGAACATCCACCGGTGGTCGGCCCACGTCATGGTCCTGGTGGTGTTCCTGCACCTCCTCCGCGTCTTCTACTCGGGGGCGTACAAGCGGCCCAGGCAGTTCAACTGGCTGATCGGCGTCGGCCTGTTCATCCTTACGCTGGGGCTGTCCTTCACCGGGTACCTGCTGCCGTGGGACCAGCTGGCCTTCTGGGCCACGACGGTGGGGACCAACATCGCCGGTTACGTCCCGTTCCTGGGAGACTCGGCGCGGAAGGTGCTGCTGGGCGGTCCCGACGTCAGCGGGGCCGCGCTGCTCCGGTTCTACGTGTTGCACATCTACGTACTCCCTGCCGCACTGATCCTCCTGTTGGGCGTCCACATCTGGCGTGTGCGCAAGGACGGGTTCGCCGTGGCCGACAGGGCTCAGCCGGAGGAGAGGTCCCGGCTTCCCGAGGACGGGGCGGCACCGGATGGCCAGAGAGACTCGGAAGATGAGGTGACGGCAGATGCCCGATGAGGGGAAGGACCAGCGGTACCGGCTGCTCGGCGTCGTTCCGCGCGAGGTGGAGGTTCGAACGACGCAGGAGCCCGAGGACACCGTGTTCACCTGGCCCCACTTCCTGGTTCGGCATGCCGTCGTGGCCGGGGCGACGGTTGCCGTGGTCTTTGCCCTCGCCATCGCGTTCAACGCCCCGCTGAAGGACATGGCCAACCCGAACGTCACCCCGCCGGTTGCCAAAGCGCCGTGGTACTTCGCTGGGCTGCAGGAGCTCCTCTCGCACTTCAATCCGCTGGTCGCGGGGATCCTCGCTCCCGCCGCGGTGGCGGTCTTCCTGGTTGCGCTACCGTTCCTGGACCGCAGCGAGGGGTGGCGCATTCGTGATCGCAAGATGGTGGTCATTGTCTTCACGGTACTGGTCGCCGTAGCTGTGGCGCTCACCCTCGTGGGCACCTTGTTCCGCGGACCCGAGTGGTCGTGGGTGTGGCCCTGGAAGCACCTCTACGTGGAGCTCTGATTCGCGTGGATGACCAGAGCGCCAACGCATCGCCCCGGAGCGACCCGCCCGACGACGGCCAGATCGGGAGGCGTCGGTTCCTCGGCTACGCCTGGAAGGGGCTGGCCGTCGGCCTGGCGGTCGAGGCTGGGTGGACGACCTACGACATCCTGAATCCCCAGCCGTCCACCGCTTTCGGCGGGATCGTCGCTGCCGGCAGCGTCGGCGACTACCCCGATGGCACGGTCCGGTACTTCCTGGACGGGCGCTTCTACGTGGCCTCCGCCGCTGGCGCGCTGGTTGCCCTGTATCAGAAGTGCCCGCACCTGGGGTGCCGGGTCCCCTTCTGTGACAGCTCCGGCCGGTTCGAGTGTCCCTGCCACGGCAGCATCTACAACATCCGCGGCGAGTACATCCAGGGCCCGGCTCCTCGAGGCATGGACCGGTTCCTGATCAAGGTTGATGCGGACCGGGTCCTGGTGGACACCGCAAACGTGATCGAGGGGCCTCCCCGGGGCGTCAGCTCAGCGTCGAACCAGGCGAAGGGTCCGTCGTGCATCACCAGGCCCGGCACGGAGAAGGCCTCTGGCTCCTCCCCGACGTCACCTGGGGGTACCCAGTCGCCGGGAGCGACGCCATGAGCGTCGCGCCCAGGCCTTCGATCACGGAGGACCCCACCGTTCGGCGAAGCCTCGAGCGCTGGCAGATGGCGGGAGTCATCGTGTTCGTGCTGCTGGTGGCGTCGTTCCCTCTCTACAAGGCCCTGGAAGGACCGCGCCGGGAGGACGCGCTGAAAGCTCGGCAGACCGCGCTGGTGTCGAGCGGCCGGCAGCTGTGGGCGCTGAACTGTAGCTCCTGCCACGGGGATCAAGGGCAGGGGGTCAGCGCGCCGGCGCTGAACTCGAAGCAGTTCCTCACCAGCATCGCCGACGACCAGATGCACCGCATCGTGGCGGCCGGAATAACCGGGACCCCGATGCCCGCCTGGTGGAACGAGTTCGGGGGTCCGCTCACCGACGAGCAGATCGCGGCCATCGTCGCCTACGTCCGGTCTTGGGAGCCGAAAGCGCCAAGCAGACCGGACTGGCGCACCCCCCATCCACAGGCATCAGGGGGATAGGGAGCGCAGGCCGGCCGCTTGGCTAGGTCACCTGGAACTCCTGGTGCATCCCCATCCGATAGTGCCCGGGCAGGTTGCACGCCACGGCGTAGTGCCCGGGGGCCAGGGTGATCACCAGGGTCTTGGTCGCTCCCGGCTTGAGGTCCCCGGTCTCCCCGACGTTGGCCCCGGCCTGGTCCTCGTTGAACCGGTCGGTCTCGCCCTCCCAGCTGGTGATGGGGAAGTTGGCCGCCGGGGTGTCGGTCTTGAGGACCACGAACTCGTGGGTGGAGTTGCCCTCGTTGTGGACGTAGAAGGTGACCTTGCCGCTGAGGGCGGTGTTCGAGCTCAGCTTGATGAACATCTGGCTGGTGCTGGCCTCGCCCAGGGCCACGGTGATCTGGTTGCTCGGCGAAGCGGAAGCGCCAGGCGACGCACTGGGCAAGGAGGCGATCGTGCTGAATCCGCTGCGCGAGGTTGATTTCGAGCCCCCACCACACGCGGGGATCGAAATGAGTGCACCCACTACCATGACCAACAGCGTCTTGTGCATATCCGGCCTCCCTTGACGACAGCGAAGACTCTGCCCGACGGGTCGAAGACCGATCAGGGTCGAAAGGCCTCACCTCGCCGTGACCAACGGCCCCCTTCCCATCGATCTACGCAACACGGTGGGCTGAGTGACAACTTGGAGAACCGGGGCTTTGGAATGCGGGTGGGGGAGAAGGGTCCAGGTCTTTCCTGGGTGCGACTGTTTGGACGGTGGAGGTCCCAAAGACGAATGGTCGGAAACTCAGTGTATTCCGCAGGGAGAGGGGTCAGAGAGGGAAGGAGAGGGGCACCGATTGGGTGCAGGAGACGACCGCTGGGAGAGATCCGAGGACCTCTCCCAGCGCAACTCCGGTACCCCCTGACTCAGTGCACCAGCGCGAACTCGGTTGTCACCTTGGACGCGCGCTCGACCTGCTGGGGGATGGCCTCCCCAACGGTGAGCCACTCCACCCGCAGGTGGTCCACAAGGAACTGGGCCTTCAGGGTCAGCCACTGGAAGGTCTCGTCTCCCACGATCTTCCAGACCTTGTCGCGCTCCCCCTTGACGATCCAGAACCCCGCATCGGCTTCCAGATCGCCGCTCGCGTAGAAGAAGGGCTCGAAGTAGGTGATGTAGCCTGTGTTCCGCTGCTCCTCGAGCCACTGCGTGGTCTCGGCGAGCAGCGCGATGGCTTGCTCCTCGCGCCCAGGAACCAGCTTGCCGTACTTCACGATGAGCCCGATCTCCATCGAGCCACCTCCTCTGTGCTGGAGTCGCTTGGACCGAGCGGCTCTGCCTCACAGTCCCCATGATGGGGGTCCAAACCGCCATGTTGCTCCTGGGTCAGGGTTCCTGTTAGGGCCGATAGTCCCGTTCCGTTTGGGACCCCTCCGGGCGTGGGACGTCTCAGCGTTACCTTTCGAATCAGGCCGTACGATTTCCCAGCGGGTTCGTGGGAGGAGGTACTGGTCGACGGTCGTCATACGCAAGGACTCAGGCCATCGACGGCGCCATGGCCACGCTCGTTTGCCCAGTGGTCCGTTTGAGCTGAAGATGGGGACAGGGAGTGGAGCATGCGATGAAAGTGCTCGTCACGGCAGCCACAAAATACGGAGCAACGGGGGAGATCGCCCAAGCCATTGGGAACGAGCTCGCTGAGCAGGGCCTCGACGCCACGGTGACCCCGCCCGACCAGGTCGACAGGATCGAAGACTACGACGCGGTCGTGCTCGGAAGCGCGGTCTACGCGGGCCAGTGGCTCAAGCCGGCGAGGGAGCTGGTGGACAGGTCCGCTGACGCCCTCGCCGCCCGGCCGGTGTGGCTGTTCTCGAGCGGCCCAGTCGGCGATCCTGCGAAGCCGGCAGAGGATCCAGTCGATGTCTCGGAAATTCTCAAGAGCACGAAGGCCCGGGACCATCGAGTGTTTGCGGGCAAGCTTGTGAAGAGACAGCTGAGCTTTCCGGAGAAGGCGATCACGGCGGCTCTCCGAGTCGCGGAGGGGGACTTCCGGGACTGGGACGAGATCAAACGCTGGGCGTCAGACATCGCCGACGCACTCGGGACCGAATCCTGACTCCGCGAAGAGGGATCCATGAGCTCCTCGTGATGAAATTCGAGCATCGATTGGCGGCGGCAGCCAGAGCGTCGATGCATAGGTCGTGACCTGCGGAAATGCTTACTCTGCTCCGCGGCACACACGGATAGTGACATGACCTCGCCCTACGGGTGCCTGTAGTCCCCCAGATGCCGGGCCGAACGACCGTGGTGGCCCCATCTCCCCAGGACCACAGTCACAGAGAGGGCAGCCCGTATGCCACTCGAGGCTTTCGGCCAAGGCCGAACGGACGTCATCGACGAGGTGCTCGCGCCCGATATCGTCGACCACGGGACCCTCCCGCCCGGTATGCCACAAGGCGCGGAAGGCGTAAAGGCCTTCGTCGCTGTCGTCCGCAACGCGTTCCCCGACCTCACCATCACTATCAATCATGCGATCGCCGAAGGAGACCTCGTCGCCCTTCACATCACCAGCTCGGCAACGATGAAGGGCGAGTTCACCGGGATGCCTCCGAGCGGCAAGCACGCGACCTGGGATGCTGTCCACATCAGTCGCTTCGTCAACGGCAAGGTGGCCGAGCACTGGGTGGTGCAAGACCAGCTCGGCATGCTTCAACAGCTGGGCTTCGTACCGACATAGCCAGCCGATCCTGCCGGCTGAGGCAAACTGACCTCATTCGTCCCGATCGAGTCGGCGGACCGAATCTCCGCCCGCTCGAGCCTGATGGCTCCGTGGTCCGACCACTATGAAGCGTCGCGGATACGGTCCGTGTTGGGCGGCTTCGGGCCGCAGTGGGGGCGCATAGGAGGCCGCGCCCGCGCAAGTGGTGTATGAGAACACCGCTTCAACCTCGTCGATCGTGAGTGGTTAGCCGGCCGCCACCAGCTCGGGCCTCACCTCCTCTCCGACGTCGCCACCCTCGATCACGGCCATGCGAGCCTTCG
>WNGF01001371.1_pt1 | contig 35742 bp, 35 predicted proteins | sample 5400641 | NCBI WGS metagenome assembly WNGF01 (sample SAMN13153371, study PRJNA577476) | soil metagenome | isolation source: 80 cm soil or saprolite under grassland replicate 2 | place: USA:California | collected 2016-06-15 | reverse complement strand
AGTTCCTGGAGCAGGCCATGGACCTGTTCCCGCATGCGCGGCGGGCGCTGCTGACCGCCTACGCCGACACCGACGCCGCGATCCAGGCGATCAACGTGGTGGACCTCGACCACTACCTGCTGAAGCCGTGGGACCCGCCGGAAGAGAAGCTCTACCCGGTCCTCGACGCGCTGATCGAGCTGTGGCGCGTCACCGGGGACAAGGCGGTCACCGAGACTCAGGTGGTCGGGCACCGCTGGTCGGCGCGCTCGTTCGAGGTGCGGGACTTCCTGGCGCGGAACTCGGTGCCGTACCGCTGGCTCACCGTCGAGCAGCCGGAGGGCCGGCGGCTGCTCGAGGCTGCCGGGCTCGACGCCACCAGCATCCCGCTGGTGGTGACGCCCGCCGGCGACTCCCTGGTCGACCCCAGCGTCGAGGAGCTGGCCGCCCGGGTGGGCCTGTCCACCACGCCCGCCACCGACTTCTACGACACCGTGATCGTCGGTGGCGGGCCCGCCGGGCTCGGCGCGGCCGTGTACGCCGCGTCGGAGGGGCTGCGCACGGTCCTGCTCGAGCGGCAGGCCACCGGCGGCCAGGCGGGACAGAGCTCAAGGATCGAGAACTACCTCGGCTTTCCCGACGGCGTCAGCGGCGCGCAGCTCACCGACCGGGCACGCCGCCAGGCCCACAAGTTCGGCGCGGAGATCCTCACCGCCCGCAGCGTCGCCGGCCTCGAGGTGCGCGGGTCGTCCCGCGTGATCCGCTTCGGCGACGGCGGCGAGGTCGCCGCCCACACGGTGGTGCTCGCCACCGGTGTGGCCTACCACAAGCTCAACGTGCCCGGCGCCAACCGGCTCACCGGCTTGGGGGTGTTCTACGGGTCGGCCGCGACCGAGGCGCCCGCATGCGCCGGTGAGGACGTCTACGTGGTCGGCGGCGCCAACGCCGCCGGCCAGGCTGCCGTGTTCCTGTCCAGGCATGCGCGGCGCGTCACGCTGCTGGTGCGCGCTGACGGCCTGGAGCGGTCCATGTCCTATTACCTCATCCGACAGATCCGCGACACGCCCAACATCCAGGTGCGGCCCCACACCCAGGTGGTCGCGACGGCGGGCCAGGAGCACCTGGAGCGCATCAGCCTCTGTGACACCCGCGCCGGCGGGGTGGAGGAGGTGCCGGCGAGCTTCCTGTTCGTGTTCATCGGCGCGGCGCCGTGCACCGAGTGGCTCGACGGCGTGATCGAGCGTGACCCCAAGGGGTTCCTGCTCACCGGCCCGGACCTGCTGGTCGGCGGGCGGCCGACGGGCTGGCCGCTGGACCGGGACCCCTACCACCTGGAGGGCAGCGTGCCAGGGATCTTCGCGGCCGGCGACGTGCGCGCCAACTCGGTGAAGCGGGTCGCCTCCGCGGTCGGTGAGGGCGCGATGGCGATCCAGCTCGTCCACCGCTACCTGGAGGCCCAGTGACCGAGCGGCTCGGCGCCGGCGCGCTCCGGGAGCTGTTCCTGTTCGAGAAGCTGAGCGACGAGCAGCTCGCCTGGCTCGCCGAGCGCGGCGAGGTCAGGAGCTACCCGGCCGGCGCGACCGTTTACAGCGCGGGCGAGCCCGCGACCCACCTGTTCGTGCTGCTGAACGGCACGCTGTCGATGTCGGTGCGGGGCGGCGGCGCCGAGATCGAGGTCGTCCGCACCGACTACCGCGGCGCCTACGCCGGCGCGTTCTTCGCCTACCTGGACGTGCCCAGCGCCCGCTCGTACTCCAGCACCGTCCGCGCGGTGACCGGCTGCCGCTTCTGGGAGCTGCCCGGCGCCGACTTCGCCTGGGCGATGCGGGAGTGGTTCCCGATGGCCACGCACATGCTGACGGGCTTCGCCGTCCAGGGGACGGCCACACAGGAGCTGGTGAGCACTCGCGAGCGGCTGGTCGCCCTCGGCTCGGTCACCGCCGGCCTCACCCATGAGCTGAACAACCCGGCGACCGCCGCGGCCCGCGCCACCGCCACCCTCCACGAGCTGCTGGCAGGCCTGTGGGACGAGCTGGCCGTGCTCACCCACGGCGAGCCTGCGGCCGGCCAGCTCGCCACGCTGGTCGACCTCATGCGCCAGACCCACGGCCGCCGCGCCGAGCAGGCGCCCCTTACCCCGATGCAGGCGTCCGACCGTGAGGACGAGCTGGGCGGCTGGCTGGAGGACCACGGCGTCGCCGGCGGCTGGAAGCTCACGCCGCCGCTGGTCGCCGCCGGCGTGGATGCCGCCCGGCTCGAGCAGGTCGCCGCGAGCGTCCCCGCCGAGCTGCTCCCCCATGCCGTGGGCGTCCTCGCAGTCACCTGCGAGGCCGGGAGCCTGCTCGATGAGCTCGCCGAGGCGGCCGGGCGCATCTCCACCCTCATCGGCGCGGCCAAGCAGTACACCCAGATGGACCGCAGCCCCCTGCAGCTCCTCGACGTGCACGACGGGCTCGAGTCGACCCTGACGATGCTCGGGCACAAGCTCGGCACGGGCGTCGACGTGGTGCGCGACTACGACCGGTCGCTGCCCAAGCTGCCCGCCTACGCGGGCGAGCTGAACCAGGTGTGGACCAACCTGATCGACAACGCCATCGACGCCATGGACGGGCGCGGCATCATGACGGTGCGCACCCGCCGCGATGGCGACCGCGTGCTGGTCGAGATCGGCGACACCGGCCCGGGCATTCCCGACCCGCTCCTCGGCCACATCTTCGAGCCGTTCTACACCACCAAGCCGGTCGGCAAAGGCACCGGCCTCGGCCTGGACATCTGTTGGCGGATCGTCGTGCAGCGCCACGGCGGCGACCTGCGTGTCACCTCGACCCCGGGTGACACCCGCTTCCAGGTGCTGCTGCCCACGGGCGGTCCCCCCTCCCAGTAGCGGCGAGCAGCCCGGCCGCTGCCGGCCGCCCCGCCCACCACCTCCTCAGTATGGTGATCTCCTGGCCTGGCGGTGTGAGCGGCTGGTCAAGCCCCCTCAGGAAGAAAGGACGCTCTCCTGGCGTTCAAGCAACGGGCGTCGTGGCGAAGGACGCCGGACTGGAAGGGCGATGGCGAGGTGTGTCACCTGCGGGAGCGAATTGCATCCCGAGCGGGCGGAGAAGTACGACTACTGTACTGACCGTGAATGCCAAGAGCGGAATGCCAAAGCCTTGACGATCCTGGCTCTTGGCGTGAACAAGGCCGCAGACCAATATCAGATCCTGGACGAGCGCACGCAGGAGAAAGTGGCCAGCGGCGACTACGTCGAGGAGATGGCCAGTGGAAGGCAGGATCGGCGACGCGCCTCCTCCGGGGGCGGAAGACGCCGCCGTGAAGGGGCTCGAAGCCCTGTCCACCCCACTCGGGCCAGGCGAAACACGGCCACCTCCGGGAGCCCGAGGCGTCCGTGGACCGATTCGCAGCAGGATCTCGCGCTGATCTACAACGCGAGAGGGGTGCCACCGCACGAGATCGCGGAAAAGCTGGGCCTGAGCACCTACACCGTGACGCAGATGATCTTGGAGGGCCGCAGGCGGGCGAAGCCATGACAACCCGGTTCATCAGCCGACGGAATCCACTGCGGAGCGGCCCGACGACGAGGAGACGGGAACGTGACCCCTGAGGACGACCGGACGGAGACGCTGGGCGAGCGGCTGTCGCGGAATGCCGTGGGAGCACTCGAGCTCTACACCGTCTACCTTGGTGTACGACTCGGCCTGTACCGGGCGCTCGCGAAGGGCGGCCCGGCCACCTCCTCGGAGCTGGCCGAGCGCACCGGCACGACCGAGCGGTACGTGAGGGAGTGGCTCGAGCACCACGCCGCGAGTGGGCTTCTCGAGGTCCACGACCCGCGCGCGGAAGCACTCGTCCGCAGGTACCACTTGCCGGCCGAGCACATCCCCGTCCTTGCCGACCGTGACGACGTCCGCTACGGGGCCCACACCGGCATCGAAATCGTGCGCGCCGGGCGCTGGCTTCCAGAGCTGGTGGAGGCGTTCCGGATCGGCGACGCGCCACCGCCACTGCCCTGGGAGCCAGAGGGCCGGGCGGAGGCCAACCGGGCTCGCTTCATCAACCTGCTGGGGAGGGTGTGGCTCCCCGCGGTCACAGACGTCGACTCGCGGCTTCGCGCCGAGCCCCCAGCGCGAGTCGCGGACGTGGCATGTGGCACCGGCTGGTCAAGCATCGCGATGGGCCAGGCGTACCCCAGGATCATCGTAGAAGGCATCGACCTCGACCAGGATGCCATCGCCGCTGCCCGCCAGAATGCCGAGCAGGCCGGCGTGGCTGACCGAGTGACCTTCTCCGTCACCAACGCCTCAGATCTCAGCGCGCCAGGCGGGTACGACCTGGTGACGATTTTCGAGGCTCTTCACGACATGTCGCGGCCTGTCGAAGCGCTCAGGGCGGCCCGGGAGATGCTTTCCGGGGACGGGACGCTGCTGGTGGCCGACGGGTTGACCCAGGACGAGTTCACAGCTCCCGCCCCGGAGCGGGAGCGGCATGAGTACGGCTGGAGCGTGGTCTCGTGCCTGCCTGCCGCCATGGGAGACCCGCGAACAGCAGCCACCGGAGCGGTGATGCGCCCCTCCCTGCTTCGTCAGTACGCCATTCAGGCGGGCTTCGGCGCGGTGGAGGCCCTCCCGATAGACACCGACTACTGGCGCTTCTACCGGCTGATCCAGTGAATGGCACAGGACTGCTCATCTGACCCTCAGCTGCCCGCTGCCGATGCGCGCCAGGGAGCCCTCGCGGCGCCGGCCCTCGGCCCGATAGACGAAGCGGATGACCTCGCCATCCTCGGCGTGAGCGATGGCTTGCCACCCGGTCACGTCGGTCTGGTCGTGGCTGTCCTTACCAGGGCGCACGACGAACCGGACCAGCTCAGGCTGGGCCGGGAATCGTTGACCGTTGCCGGTGGTGTAGCCGAACAGGAGACGGGCCAGCTCTGCCTTGGAGTCGAGCGGCCGATGCTGGGCGAGACGGTGGTCGAAGACCATGACGTCGTACATGCGGCACTGCTCCTCCTGGACGGTTGTCGCAGTCTACTCACCCGCAGGCTTCCGCGCGCCGCGCAAGCTCCGGGACAGGCCGGATCAGGGCAGCTGCGGCGGCACCCGGGGGTCGTGGTGGGCGAGGACGCGGCGCAGGAGGCGATGGAACAGCTCGCGCTCGGTGGTGGTGAGGGGGGCGAACAGGGCGTCGTCGGCGTGGTCGACGCGGCGGTCGAGACGGCCCAGGGCGCGGCGGCCGGTGGAGGTGATGCTGACGGCGTGGCGGCGGCGGTCGCGGGCGTCGCGGACGCGGGTGACGTAGCCGGCGTGCTCGAGGTCGTCGAGCACCGCGACCATGTCGCTGCCGTCGATGCGCAGGCGCTCGGCGATGTCCTTCTGGCAGGTGGGTCCGGAGTCGGCGAGGGAGCTCAGCACCGCGAGATGGGGCAGCCGGTGGTGCGGCAGCTCCAGGTCCTCGGCGGCGAGCTGCTCCACCAGCGCTCGCTTGGCGACGTTGGAGAGTTTGCAGAGCAGGAAGCTGGACCGCTTCAGCAGATCCTCGGGCCAGACCCGGACGGCGTCCGCGCTTGGCCGCGCCGTCACGCCCATGTTGTCGCACCCCTCTGCTAAGTTGGTTGCAGCCAATCGTTGGTAGGTGTACATCAATGACTGATCCAACGATAAGGATACTCAAGAGACGAGGTAGCTGCATGGCGGTGGCGGACCTGAAGACACCCGCAAAGACGGGGAGAGCCCCAAGCGACAACCTGATCCTGGCGCTGGTCTGCCTGGCGCAGTTCATGGTCATCCTCGACATCTCGGTCGTGAACGTCGCGCTGCCCTCGATCCGCCACGACCTGCACTTCAGCCAGTCGGGGCTGCAGTGGGTGGTCAATGCCTACGCGCTGGCGTTCGCTGGCTTCCTGATGCTCGGCGGGCGCGCTGCCGACCTGTTCGGGCGCCGGCGGGTCTTCCTGGCGGGCATCGGGCTGTTCACGGCGGCCAGCCTGGCCGGCGGTCTGGCGCCCAACCAGGCGACGCTGATCGCCGCCCGCATCGGGCAGGGGCTTGGCGGCGCGATCCTGTCCCCGGCGACCCTCACGATCCTGACCACCACCTTCTCCGACCCCTTGCGCCGCGCCAAGGCGCTCGGGGCGTGGAGCGCCATGGCCGCGGCGGGCGGCGCGGCCGGTTCGCTGCTCGGCGGCGTCCTCACCGACGTGGCCAGCTGGCGCTGGACGCTGTTCATCAACGTGCCCGCCGGCGTGGCCGCGATCATCGGCGCCCGCGCCCTGCTGCGCAGCGACGATGGCGCCGCGGCCGCCGCCGTCGGCAACCGCCGTGGCCGGCGCAGCCTCGACGCGCTCGGGGCGGTGCTGGTGACCGGCGGGCTGATGGCGCTGGTGTACGCGATCGTCGGGACCGACCAGCACGCCTGGACGTCGGATCGCACGCTCGGCACGCTGGCGGTCGCGGTCGTGCTGCTCGGGTGGTTCGTGTACCACGAGGCACGGGTCGCCACCGCGCCGCTGATGCCGCTGAGCCTGTTCCGGTCGCGCTCGGTCAGCGGCGCCAACGTGGTGATGCTGTGCATGGGCGGCGGCTTCTTCGCCATGTGGTTCTTCCTGTCGCTGTACATGCAGAACGTGCTCGGCTACTCGCCGCTGAAGGCCGGCTTGGCCTTTGTGCCGATGACGTTGTCGATCGCGGCCGCGGCACAGGTCGGCTCGCGGCTGCTGCCGCGCACGGGTGCTCGCCCGCTGCTCTTGATCGGGCCGCTGGTCTCGGCGGTCGCGCTGCTGTGGCTGTCGCGCATCACCGCCGACGGGACCTACCTGCGCAGCCTGCTCGGCCCCAGCGTGCTCGTCACGCTCGGCCTCGGCCTGGCGTTCGCCCCGGTCGCCTTCGCCGCCACCGCCGGCGTGCCCCGCGAGCAGGCCGGCCTCGCCTCGGGGCTGCTCAACACCACCCGCCAGGTCGGCGGCGCGATCGGCCTGGCCGCCCTGGCCACCGTTGCCACCACCCGCAGCCAGGCCATGCTCGCCTCGGCCACCCCGCCGGCCGCCCTCACCGCTGGCTACGCCAGGGCGTTCATGGCCGGCGCCGCCATCGTCGCGCTGGCCGCCGCCGCGTCCTTCCTGCTGCCCGCGCCGAGCAGGACGCCGGCCGCGGCGACCGTAGAGCCCGAGCCCGAGCCGCGGGCCGAACCCCACCACGCCGCCTGACGGCATGGTCGAGGCGCACGCTGACACGGTCCTCCCCGTTCCCGCTTCGCGGGCGTTCGAGGAAGCCACGGACCTGACCCGGGCGGACTGGCTCCCGGCGGTGCGCCGACTGCGGCACATTGGGGGACCGGTCCACGGCGTCGGCGCCCGCTACCAGGCCGAGGTGGACGTGCCCGGCCACCGCCTGCACGGCGTGCTGGTCTGCCAGGAGCTCGAGACGCCGCGCCGGGCCGTCTACGTGCTGGAGAGCGGCCTGGATCTTGCCATTGTCGTGACGGTCCATCCCGCCGAGCGGGGCTGCCGCCTGGAGCTGCACGTTCGCTACACGATCGGTGGTTTCGCCGGCCGGGCGCTGGAGCGGGCGACGATCGGTCCGGCGCGGCGGGAGATCGTGCGCGCGCTGGCGACCCTTGCCACCCGGTTCTAGGGTCGTGCCAGGTCGCGCCAGGAGTGGCTGGGGTGGACGACCGCGGGTGGGCTGTTGACGCGCCCCGCTCAGCCCTTGACGCACAGGACCTGCTTGAGCTCCGCCTGGACTTCGACCAGGTCACGCTGCGCCGCGATCACTGCGGCGATGTCCTTGTAGGCGCCAGGGATCTCGTCGACCACGGCGGCGTCCTTGCGGCTCTCGACGCCGGCGGTCTGGGCGGCCAGGTCGGCGGGCGAGAAGGTCTTGCGCGCCTTGTTGCGGCTCATCCGGCGGCCTGCGCCGTGCGCGGCGGACTCGTAGGACTCGGCGTTGCCCAGACCCTGGACGATGTAGGAGCCCGTGCCCATCGAGCCGGGGATGATCCCCCACTCCCCGGCGCCGGCGCGGATCGCGCCCTTGCGGGTCACCAGCACGATCTCGCCGTAGTGGAGCTCCTCGGCGACGTAGTTGTGGTGGCAGCGGACGGTGCGCAGCACTGGGACCTCGCGCCGGAGCGTGGTCGCGATGGCGCCGCGCACCAGGCGCAGCATCGCCTCGCGGTTGGCCGCGGCGTAGCGCTGCGCCCACTCGAGGTCGCGCCGGTAGGCGGCCATCTGCGGCGTTTGCGCGAGCAGCACTGCCAGGTCCGGGTCTGGGAGGTTCGCGTTGTGCGCGAGCCCGCGCGCGACCTCCATATGGTGCTCGGCGAGCACCAGCCCCACCCTGCGCGACCCGGAGTGCAGCATGATCCAGACCCCGCCGTCGGTGTCCAGGCACAGCTCGATGAAGTGGTTGCCGCCGCCAAGCGTGCCGAGCTGCCGCCGGGCACGCTCGAACAGGTCCTGCACCGGCCCGCTGAGCTGGCGGAACTCGCGCCACAGCGGGTCCTCGTCCTCCAGCGGCTCGGGGTGCATGGCGAAGCCGACCGGGACCGCCGCCTCGATCGCCGCCCGCATCGGCCCGAGATCGTCGGGCAGGTCCTCGGCGCGCAGGTCCAGCCGCATGGCGGCCATGCCGCAGCCCATGTCGACACCGACCGCGGACGGCGCGACCGCATCCCGCATCGCGATCACCGAGCCGATGGTAGCGCCCCTGCCGAAGTGCACGTCCGGCATGACCGACACATGGTGGAACACCCACGGGAGGGCGGCGATCCGCTGGAGTTGCGCGAGCGCCTGCTCTTCCACCTCCTCAGGGCGGACCCACAGGTAGATCGGCGCCGTGGCGCCTGGAAGCACAGCGGTTGGCACAGGAGTCTCCTTGGCTTGACGCTTGGTGCCTGTTTCTCAACCTCGTGTCATGCAGGGCCAGGTGCTGCTGGGGGCTGAACACCTGGTTCACGGCGGCCGCGGACAGCACGGTCACCGCCGCTGTCGCGACGCTGACGAGGGCTCTGCGGATCAAGACCGCCTCCACTCGGGCGTAGACCACCGACGGTGCGAAGCGCTTTGGAGGTGCGGCACCTATGGACCCGCCGGCGCAAGGCAACGGAACGTTCACAGTGTCCATCGTGGAACAGGAGAGGTCCGTCTCGGCGCCAGCATGGAGCCCCCGGTCGCAGCGAGTGTACTCCGTGGCAGGCGGTGCCCCCGAGGATCTGCACGGTAGCCGGGCGACGCCGTGTCACGGTCACGCGCCGTGCGAGGCGCCCGGGTGGGCTACGGTGGCGTGGTAGCGGCGGCCACGAGCCACCAGTGGCTGCTGACCGACGGAAAAGGGGGCCAACGCCATGGCGCCGTGGAACGAGCTGACCTGGGACAAGGCCATGCAGCGGGCCTACGAGGCGGTCAGCCTCTCCGAGCGGCTCTACGAGGAGATCGATGCGGAGGAGGGCCGTTCGAACGTCGACATCGAAAAGCACCTGCGCAGAGTCGAGGTGAAGGCCGCCCATGCCCGGACGTGGGTCGCCATCGCCCAGGCGCTCGGCACCCAAGGTGACCGGTACGAAGGCGTGTAGCTGCGCCAGCGGGGTGCATCGCCAGGCCCGCCTCGATGAGCCGGTCGCAGCATCCAGGGCAGGTCTCCCTGTTCCGCCACGAGCGCAAGTCGAACCGTCCTACCCCGCCCCTTCCGGGGGATGACGGCTGTTCCCAGCCCGCTGGCCGTTTCGCCTCCATGTTGGCGCACGTGGGGCAGATGCGGGAGGGCATGGTCATAATCTCCAGGAGCGCTCAAAGGGAGGACGGCGGCAGATGAAGGAGATCGACACCAGCGTGGCGCACTCGGCTCGGATCTGGAACTACTGGCTGGGGGGCAAGGACCACTACCCTGTCGACCGCAGGGTCGGTGACCAGATCGCTGAGATGTTCCCGGACATCGTCCGCTTGGCCCGCGCCGACCGGGCGTTTCTGGGCCGAGTCGTCCGGCATCTGGTCGGTGAGGCGGGGATCCGCCAGTTCCTGGACATCGGCACCGGCCTGCCCACCGCTGACAACACCCACGTAGTCGCGCAAAAAGTCGCCCCGGCGTGTCGCATCGTCTACGTCGACAACGACCCCCTCGTGCTGGCGTACGCCCGCGCCCTGCTCACCAGCACCCCCCAGGGCATGACCGACTACCTCGACGCCGACCTGCACGACCCCGACAAGATCGTGCGGGAGGCCGCGAGGACGCTGGACTTCACCCAACCGGTGGCGGTCATGCTGCTGGGAGTCTTGATCCACATAACAGACGACCGCGAGGCGTACGCGATCGTCGACCGGTTGCTGGACGCTGTACCCTCCGGCAGCTACCTCGTGATCGCCCACAGCACCAACGAGATCACCGGCGCCGCGATGGACGAGGCCGTACGGCACTGGAACGAGTTCGGCAAACCCCCGATGACCCTCCGCACCCCCCAGGCGATCGCGCGGTTCTTCGAGCGCTTGGAGCTGCTGGAGCCTGGCGTGGTGTCGACCACGCGGTGGCGGCCCGACCCCAGCGACCACGGCAGGCGCGACGTGGATGAATTCTGTGGTGTCGGGCGAAAGCATCCTCCGCCGAGGTAACCAGTCGCATCCTCACCCAGCTCTCCGTGGTGCGAGTCGGCCGTGAGGCGGGTGAGAGCGACACCGCACCGACCGCCGCCGAGCCTGGCCTGCTCGACCCTGGCTGTCACGGCAAGACCGTATGATCCGCCATGGAAACCCCACCCACGCCATCCACCAGAGCTCCACGACCGGCCGCTGAGGTCACGAGCGGCGAAGCGTGCCGCGACAGGGAGCGGGAGAACGCTCATGGACCCATCGACCAGGAAACTGAGCACGTGACCGCCCCTGCTGCCACGCGGGCCGGGCGGCGCGAGTGGATCGGGCTGGCGGTGCTCGCCCTGGCCTGCGTGCTGTACGCCATGGACCTGACCGTGCTGCACCTGGCCGTGCCGTCGCTGAGCGCGGACCTGCGGCCAAGCAGCACCCAGCTGCTGTGGATCACCGACATCTACGGGTTCATGGTCGCCGGGTTCCTGGTCACCATGGGCACCCTGGGCGACCGGATCGGCCGCCGCCGGCTGCTGTTGACCGGCGCCGCCGCGTTCGGGGTCGTCTCGGTGCTCGCCGCGCGCTCGACCAGCCCCGAAATGCTGATCGCCGCCCGCGCGCTGCTGGGCATCGCCGGGGCGACCCTGGCACCGTCGACCCTGTCGCTGCTGTTCAGCATGTTCGCCGACCCGCGCCAGCGCTCGACCGCCATCGGCGTGTGGATCACCAGCTTCTCGGTCGGTGGCGCGGTCGGGCCGGTGCTCGGTGGGGTGCTGCTGGAACGCTTCTGGTGGGGCTCGGTGTTCCTGCTGGCGGTGCCGGTGATGGCGCTGCTGCTGGTGCTGGGACCGCGGCTGCTCCCGGAGTACCGTGACCCGGGTGCTGGCCGGCTGGACCTGGTCAGCGCGGCCATGCTACTGGCCGCCGTGCTGGCGGTGGTGTTGGGGCTGAAGCTGATCGCCCAGGACGGGCTCGGCTGGCTGGCTGCCTCATCGGTTCTGGCCGGGCTGGTGGTCGGGGTCGGGTTCGTGCGCCGGCAGCTCACCTTGGCCGACCCGATGATCGATCTGCGGCTGTTCCGGACCCAGGCGTTCACCGCGTCGCTGGCGACCAATCTGCTCGGCATCTTCATCGTGGTCGGCTATTTCCTGTTCGTCGCGCAGTACCTGCAGCTGGTGCTGGGGCTGTCGCCGCTGCGGGCGGGCCTGTGGTCGCTGCCGTCGGCCGGCGGGCTGGTGGTGGGGTCCAACCTGGCTCCCCGAATCCTGCGCCACATCCGCCCGGCCTGGGTGATCGGCGCCGGGCTGGCACTGGCGGCCGTCGGTCTTGGGGTGCTCACCCAGGTCGGTGGCTCCGCCGACGCCGACCTCGCGATCCTCGCGGCCGCGTCGCTGGTGGTGTCGCTGGGGCTGGCGCCGGTGTTCACCGCCACCACCGACCTGATCGTCAGCTCCGCCCCGCCCGAGCGGGCCGGGGCCGCCTCGGGGATCTCCGAGACCGGCGCCGAGCTCGGCGGCGCGCTGGGCATCGCGATCCTTGGCAGCATCGGCGTGGCCGTCTACCGCGGTGAGCTGGCCGACACCCTACCGGCCGGTGTCCCCAGCGCGGCCGCAGCGGCCGCCCGTGACACCCTCGGCGGCGCCGTCGGCGTCGCCCACCAGCTCCCCGATGGGGTCGCCGCGGCGTTGCTTGCCGCCGCCCGCGCGGCGTTCACCCAGGGGCTGCAGGTGACCGCCACGATCAGCGCCGCCGTCGCGGTCGGTATCGCGGTGGGGGCTACGGTCCTGCTGCGGGGGGTGCGCGCAAGCTCCCAGGCTGCGCCCGCCGAGCAGCCAGCCATCGCCACCGAGCCGGACATTGCCGCCCAGCCCGAGGAGGCCGTCCAGCTCATCCGGGTGGGTTCGGGTTGCCTTGCATGCCCGGGTGAGCGCCGGCTCTCGGATGTCCAAGGCGCCGAGCGTTGAACTCCCAAAGACTGCCATACAAGAGGATCGCCCGTTCCGGTGACAGGCACGGACGGCGCCCCTGCAGATGAGACGGATGCAGCGCCTGGACGCTGTCACGGGGAAGCGCGAACCTCTGTAGGTTGCGATGGATCTTGCGAAAGTCAGAATTACCCTGCGAGTCGGCCAACACCGCAGAATTGATCCACTTCGGGAGCGCCGAGGTCGTCGGGCGCGGGCCGCCAACGTGAACACGAGACCACACCGGGATCGAGCAGTTCCACCCGGTCGAAGAAACGAGTGATCTGCTGCGCGGCGCGGAAGGTGATCGGGGGCTTGGCATTCTCGTTCCAGAACTGCCGTGCCGCCTCCGCCTCTTCGGCGTTCACCTCGTTGCTGGCGTGGGCGATCGCCAGGTAGCTGCCGGACGGCACCGCATCGAGTAGCCGGTTCACGATTGCCTGCGCCTCGTCGTCGTCGAGGATGAAGTTCAACACGCCCAGCAGGGTCAGCGCGACCGGTTGGGTGAAGTCCAGCGTCCGGGCGGCCTCCTGCAGGATCTTGTCGGGGTCGTGCAGGTCAGCGTCGATGTAGTCGGTGGCGCCCTGCGGAGTGCTGGTCAGCAGGGCGCGAGCGTGAACCAGAACCAGCGGATCGTTGTCGACGTAGACGATCCGCGACTCCGGCGCCACGGCCTGGGCGACCTCGTGGGTGTTGTCCGCGGTGGGCAGGCCGGTGCCGACGTCGAGGAACTGGCGAATCCCGGCCTCGCCGGCCAGGTATCGGACAGCGCGGCCGAGGAAGGCCCGGTCGGCGCGGGCGGTGGTCCGCATGTTTGGCAGGAACTGGAGGATCTGCTCACCGACCTCCCGGTCGGCCGGGTAGTTGTCCTTGCCGCCCAGCCAGTAGTTCCAGACCCGCGCGGTATGCGCCACGCTCGTGTCGAGCCGGGACTCGATCTGCGGGTCGCCGGAGGTGAGCGAGCTGTCGGTCACGGATGCACCCCTTCATTCCACGCTGCGCCGCGTCTTGACGTCAGGCGCAGCATAGTCTTCCGTGCCCTGTGTACAAAGGCTCGCGCTTCCAGGTGACAGGGGCGAGGCCGTGCAGCCCGATGAGCTGCAGGGGCACCGTCCGTGCCTGTCAGCCTCTGCAGGGAAGACCCAGAAGTACGTGCTGGGTGAAGCGGCGCCGAACCTGGCACGGCAATAGTCGGCAATCGCGAGAGGTCGCTATGACGGAGCCACTGGTCCCAGCGTCCCGCCACCACTGAGGGGCCATACGCCCACGGCGCAGGCAGCATCGACGGGTTCCAGCGGGAGGATGTGCACCTGGATGTCGGTGAAACCCGCCTCCCGCAGCGCCGCCGCCATGCGTTCGCCGGCCTGGTGGGTGTGCTGGTTGGTGACGCCGCGGCCGCGGGGCTGCGTGGTCAGCGCGATCCTGGCCCCGGGCAGCAGCACCCCGGCGACCTGGCGCAGCACCGCGACCGGGTCTGGCCAGAACCCGAGCACGTTGACGGCGAGCGCCTTGTGGAAGGTGGCTGGCCAGCCGGCCAGGTCGGCCACGCTGCCGCACAGCAGTCGCACCCGGCCCGACGCCACGGCGCGGCGGTTGCGGCGCCGCGCCTGGCGCAGCATCACCTGGGAGTGGTCGATGCCGACCACCTGGCCGTGGGGCGCGAGCTGGGCGATGTGGTGGACGGCAAGGCCCGGCCCGTAGCCGATCTCGAGGACGTGGTCGCCTGGCTGGAGGTCCAGCAGCTGGACTGTCCAGGCGTTGCGCCGCTGGTTGCTGTCGCGGCGGGCCATCACGACACCGGCGAGCGCGCCCACGGCGCCGGTAGGGTGGCGGAACTGGCCGAGGATGCGGCTACGAAGCCTGCCGCGAAGACCGCTGCTGCTCATGGACTGCTCCGATCGCGGTGCGCAGGGTGGCAAGCGTGTGGCGGGCGTGGGCGAGCTCTTGTGGGTCCAGGGGCGGGTCGAGCCGGGCGAGGAAGCGCCGCTCACGGTCGGTGATGCGCCGGATCATCCGGGCGCCGGCGGGGGTGAGGGCGATACGTGGGGAGCGCCGGTGCGCCGGGTTGTCCTCGGCCGCTACCAGGCGTTGGACGAGCAGAGCGTTGACCTGGGTCTGGATGTGCTGGCGGGTGACGTGGCGGCGGCGGGCGATGGCTGGGACGGTGGCCGGTCCGGTGCGCTGCAGCAGCTCCAGCACCGCGCGCATGCTGACCGTGATCGGCTCGGTGGCGTGCAGGTCTTCGGCGACCTGGGTGGCGAGGTGGAACAGCATCCGCACCTCGTCGAGCAGCTCAGTGACCTGGTCGGGCATGTGGCCTCCTTGTCAACCAAGTTGTCATATTGACAATAGTATTGTCAATAGGCTCTGGCGTGCTCGCCGGTCTGGCAATGGCTGGGCCCCCAACGCTTGCGACGGCGCGCGGTAGCATCTTCGGCCCGGAGTCGAGCCCGGAGGTGAAGCATGGAGCGGATGAGGGCGCGCCGTTATGGGTTGAGCTTTGGCCGGTTCCCCCCTGGTGGGCGCAACGCCATCACCGATGTCTCGGGTGTCCGGGTGGGGCAGGTCACGGTCAGCCGGGAGGAGACGGCCGACGCGAAGGCGGTGCGCACGGGCGTGACGGTGATCTGGCCGCATGCAGGGGCGCCCTGGCGAGACCGCGTGTACGCCGGAACCTCCGTCCTGAACGGGTACGGCGAGCTGATCGGCATCAACCAGATCAACGAGTGGGGGCTCCTTCACTCACCGGTCGTGATCACCTCCAGCCTCGCCATCGGACGTGCCTACGACGCCACCGCCCGCTGGATCGCCGGCCACGACGCTTCCCAGGGAACCGACGACGTGTTCATGCCCGTGGTCACTGAGTGCGACGACTCCTTCCTGAACGATGCCAGGTCCTTTCCGCTGTCCGACCAGCACGTCTTCGAGGCCCTGGAGCGTGCGGGGGACGGGCAGGTCGCCGAGGGCTGCGTCGGGGCGGGCACGGGGATGCAGTGCTTCGATTTCAAGGGAGGAATCGGAACGGCCTCGCGCGTGCTGCCGGCAGAGCAGGGAGGCTTCACCGTGGGTGCCCTGGTGTGCACCAACTTCGGGGCACGGCCAGACCTGCTCGTCCAGGGGGTTCCAGTGGGCCGGGAGATCTCCGACCTCCTGCCCGCGGGTCATGGGGAAGGCTCGTGCATCGTGGTTCTTGCGACCGACGCACCGATGCTCCCTCACCAGCTCCGCCGCCTCGCGGCGCGGGGCGGGCTGGGACTTGCCAGGTGCGGGTCGATAGGTGCGAACGGATCGGGCGAGCTGCTCATCGCCTTCTCCACGGCCCAGGTGGTCCCGCGGCAGACCGAGGACTCGACCCTCCAGGTCCGGGCCCTGCTGGACGGGGCGTTCTGGCACCTCCCCAGCGTCTTCGATCCGCTGTTCGTCGGGGCGATCGAGACCGTGGAGGAGGCCGTCGCCAACGCACTCTTCACCGCGACGACCACCCGCGGGCGGGTGGGGCACGTTCTCCACGAGCTCCCGATCGATCGGGTACTCGGGATCCTCGATCGCCATGGCCGGCTCGCGCCGACCGGTCGCTGACGAGCTGACGAGTTGACGAGGACGGCTCCCGATCCTAACCTGTTGCGGCCGTATCTATCGAACGATCGATAGGCAGATGATGCAATCGGCGTCAGCAGCCGCGACGGGGGAGCCGGCTCGGATCACCGAGCAGAGCATCTACAACGCTGCCGTTCGGCTGATCTTCGAGCGCGGGTACCACGGGACGTCCCTGCGGGCCGTGGCAGGCGAAGTAGGGCTGCAGATGTCCTCGCTCTACTACTACTTCCCGAGCAAGCAGGATCTGCTGATGCAGATCATGCGGCGGACCATGAGCGACCTCATGGCGACGGTGGAGCGGGCGATCGCGAAGGCCGCGGATCCCGAGGGACGGCTTCGAGCGGCCATCCGGGCCCACATCCTGTTCCATGCCAAGCGCAGGGAAGAGGCGTTCGTCGTCGACGCCGAACTGCGGGCGCTGGCGCCGGCGAACTACGCCGCCGTGGTGGCGACCCGGGATCGGTACGAGCAGTTGTTCGCCGAGGTACTCCGGGACGGCGCGGAGCAGGGCCGGTTCCGGGTCCCCGACGCAAAGCTGGCCGTCTTCGCGTTGATGGCCATGTGCACGGGGGTTGCCGTGTGGTATCGGCCGCACGGTCGACTCTCCCTCGAGCGGGTCGCGGACATCTACACCGACCTGTTCCTACGTGGAGTCCTGGCGGGAGGTGCCTAAGATGACAGACTCGACGTCACCCGTATCAGGGGCCGGATCGCCGGTGTCGAGGACCGGCGCGGCGGGCGCGCCGCAGGTCGCGGCGTCCGGTGAGCGCGTGGCGGGGGCAGGTGAGCTCAGGCGAAACGTCCTCACCCCTCGTCATGTCTTGATCGTGGCCATCGCCGCCACTGGGCCCATGTCCGTCGTCGCCCTCAACTACGGCCCGATGGCGAGCTTCGCGGGCCCGGCCCTGGTGCTGGCGTTCGTGGTGAGTCTCGTCGGCATTGTCCTGCTGGGTCTGTGCTTCTCGCAGTTCGCCAGGCACTACCCCAGCGCTGGTGGACTCTACGCGTGGGCGGTCCGCTCCTTCGGTAACAACGGCGGGTTCGTCTACGGATGGTTGTTCGCCGGGTCCTACCTGGTGTTCGCCGCGGCAGGCTTCGCGGTGTTCGGGGGATGGGGCGAGCAGTACATCGAGACGATCTTCGGAGTGAAGATCGCGTGGTGGATCTTCTCCCTCGCGGCGATCGCCTACACCAGCGTCCTGGCGTACTTCGGCATCCGCACCAGCGTCGGGAGCGCGTTCGTGCTGCTCGCCTTCGAGTTGATCGTAGCGTTCGTCTTCGCCGCCTACGTCTGGGGGGATCACCCTGCCGGGGTGAGCGCATTCACGTCCAAGCCCTTCCTTCCCTCGTCCTCACCAGGAGGCTGGGCCGCGATCGGGCTGGCCATGACGTTCGGCGTGCTGTCGTCGGTCGGGTTCGAGGAGGCCTCCACCATGTCGGAAGAGGCCCGGGACGCCCGGCGGACCATCGGGCGCGGCATGGTCTGGGCGGGATTCATCACCCAGGCCTTCTACATCCTGACGGCCTACGCGCTGCTGATCGGCTACGGGGACTTCGCCAAGTTCTCCAAGGACCCCGCGCCGCTGCTCACGCTCGGAGAAGGGCGCGGCAAGGTATGGCTGACCTTCGTGGTCCTCGCGGCCCTCTCGAGCATCCTCGCGTTCTCCCAGACAGCGTTCAACGCCGGGATCCGGGTCATCTACGCGCTGGGTCGAGAGGGCGTGGTGCCTCACGTGTTCGGAAGGACCCACCACAGGCATCACACCCCGCACGTCTCCATCGCGCTCATGACGGTGGTCGCGGTCGCGCTGGCGTTCCCGCTGGCTTTCTCGGTCGGTGCGTTCAACGTGTGGTTCTACTTCGGGTTCCTAATCTCGATCGCGTTCCTGGTCCTGTACGGGCTGACCGCCATCGGGCTGATCTTCACCGCGTTTCGGGACAAGCGGGCGTTCCCCACTGTGAACCCGCTGACACACGTCGTGATCCCGCTGGCCGCGGCCGCGCTCATGGCCTACCCCCTGTACCGGACGGTCAGCCCGCTGCCGCCCGGGGTGTACAGGACGCTCCCCCTGTACCTGATCGGGTGGCTCGTCATCGGGGTTGGCGTGCTCTTCTACCTGCGGCGGTCCCGGCCTGACGCCATTGCTCGCGTGGGGTCCCTCATGGCGGGAGGAGAGCCCGAGCCGACGGGCGGCGGGGAAGCGACATCGTTCCGGGCATGAGCCAGCGCCCGTTCTCCGCCGTCGAGCTGGCCGAGCGGGAGGAGGCCCAGCGCACGGCCCGCCGGCTCCTGGTCGAGCAGCTCCGCTACGTCCGGGCGGCGTCGGTGTTCTACCGGCGCAAGCTCGGCGGCGGCCCCGACCTCGGTCCCGAGGACCTTCCGGAGCTCCCCTTCACGACGAAGGACGAGCTCCGGAAGGCCCAGGCGGTGGACCCGCCCTTCGGCGAGATGCGGGCGGCGGGCCTCACCGACATCGTTCGGCTCCACGTGACCAGCGGGACGACCGGCCGGCCGCTCGCCATCGGGTTCACCCGCGCCGACCTCGAGCTGTCCTGCGAAGTGGGGGCCCGCGCCTACTGGGCCGCCGGGGTGCGCGAGGACGACGTGCTGCTCCACTGCCTCAACTACGCCCTGTACGTTGGCGGCTTGGCCGATCACCTGTCCATCGAGCGGATCGGCGCGACCATGGTGCCGATCGGGATCGGCCAGAGCCAGCGGGTGCTGGATCTGTGGTGGGATCTTCGTCCCTCGGCCATGTTCTGCACCCCGTCCTATGCGAGGCACCTCGCCGAGGTGGCGCGACGCCGGGGGGTCGATCCGAGGACGCTCGGCCTGCGGCTGGTGGTGGTTGGAGGAGAGCCGGGAGGCGACGTCCCCTCGATCCGCCAGTCCCTCGAGGCGATGTGGGGGGCCGAGGTCGGCGACGCGTACGGCCTGGGGGAGGTCTGGCCGACCTTCGCGGGGCAGTGCGAGGCCAGGGACGGCTTCCACATGACCGCGCCCGACGCCCTGTGGTGGGAGCTGGTGGATCCCGGCAACGGCGAACCGGTCCCGGCCGAGCCCGGCGCGGAAGGAGAGATCGTCTACACCCACCTTCGCCGCCAGGCCACTCCGCTCGTCCGGTACCGGAGCCGCGACGTGGTCCGGATGCTCGGGGAGTGCTCATGCGGTCGGACGACCCCTCGCTTCAGATTGCTGGGGCGGGCGGACTCGATGTTCATCGTGAGAGGCGTCAACGTGTTCCCACAGGCGATTGAGGCCGTGCTGAGCGAGCTCGCCGTGGGACACGGGGCGTTCGCGGTCCTCCTCGACGACCCCACGCCGATCCCGCCGATCCCGCTCGTCGTCGAGTTCCACGACCCCGCTCCCGATCTGGCTCGGCGGGTCGAGGAAACGGTCCGCGCCCGGTTGCAGTGCCGATGCTCGGTCCGGGCCGTCCCCATGGGCCGCCTGGGGCTCGGCACCGAGCACAAGAGCCGGAGGGTGTTCCGAACCTACCTGGGGGAGCGCCCGCCCGGGCTGGAGCCAGCGGCTTCACGAGGGGAAGCCGATGGCAGGTGAGCGGTTCTTCGACTATGGCAGGACCTTCGTCCAGCCCATCCCGATGCGCCCGCAGGAGACGGCCCTGCTGATCATCGACATGCAGTACCACGACGCCTCGCCCGACCACGGGTTCAACCTGGCCCTGGACAAGCTGGACCCCGGCTGCATGGACTACTTCAACAAGCGAAACGAGGAGGTCGTGATCCCGACGATCCGCAGGCTCCTGGAGTTCTTCCGGTCACGGGGCCTGCGGGTGGTATACCTGACGCTGGGCTCGAAGTACCGGGACCTCCGCGATGTCCCCGACCGGCTCAGGCGGTGGATCCGCCAGCTCGAGCACGAGAGCGGGGTGCTTGACATCTTCTGGGCGGGAAACCCGGCGTTCGCCATCCGTAAGGAGATCGAGCCGCTCCCCGACGAGACCGTCATCGCCAAGACGACCTTCGGCGCGTTCAACAGCTCGCCGATCGAGCAGGTCCTCAGAGAGCTCGGGGTGCGGACGCTCATCATCACGGGGATCTCCACCAACTGCTGCGTGGAGACCACGGCGCGCGACGCCGCCGACCGCGGGTTCGCCTGCGTGATCGTTGACGAGGGAACCGCCGACTACGACGAGGACGCCCACGACGCCGCGCTGCGGGCGTTTCACTTCAACTTCGGCCGAGTCGTGCGGACGGCTCAGGACGTCTCGGCGGCCCTGGGGGCGGAGGCCGCCATCTAGGCACCAGGAGAGGAGTACCAGGCGTGAGCTGGTCTACCGAACCAGTGGTCATCACGGTGGCGCCGACCGGGGCGGAGGTCACCAGGTCCCAGACGCCGCATCTCCCCATCACTCCGGAGGAGATCGCCCAGGAGATCGTGAGGTCGGCCGAAGAGGGCGCCTCCGCCGTGCACGTCCACGCCCGGAACGACGATGGCCGGCCTACCACCGATCCCGAGATCCTGAAGCGGATCGCGGGCCTGACCCGGGACCGGACCGACGTCGTCATCGGCATGTCGACGGGCGCCGAGGTGGGCATGAGCCAGCGGGAGCGGATCCGCGTCCTCGACGCGGCCCCCGAGGTGGCCAGCCTGAACTGCGGGAGCATGAACTTCGGCGACGACGTCTTCGACAACTCCCCGCGGCTCATCGAGGCGCTGGCGAACCGGATGCGCGAAGACGGTGTCCGCGCTGAGCTCGAGATCTACGACATCGGCATGCTGGGCGCCGTGGGTCGGCTCCTGGACGCGGGGCTGGTCGACGATCCCCCTCTCTACAACTTCGTCATGGGAGTGCGCGGCGGCATCTCCGCCTCCGCGGAGAATCTCCTGGCGCTGCTGCACAACCGTCCGCGGCCGGGTCGGTGGACCGTGACCGGCATCGGCCGCAACCAGCTCCCCCTCACCACCCTGGCGGCGGCGATGGGGGGCCATATGCGCGTGGGGTTCGAGGACAACATCTACTACCGCCGCGGCGAGCTCGCCACGTCCAATGCCCAGCTGGTGGCGCGGGCGCGCAGGATCGCCGAGGAGCTCGGGCGCCGGCCCGCCACGCCGGACGAGGCACGACGGATCCTGGGGGTGGCCCGTGGGTAGCTCCACGGTGCTCGGCCTGGACAGACAAGGAGCCCTCGCCATCCTCACCGCCGAGCGCCCCGACGTGCTGAACGCCTTGAACGCCGAGCTGCTGGAGGAGCTCACCCGAGCGGTCCGGGAGCTCGGTGACGACTCCTCGGTCCGGGCGATCGTGCTGACCGGAGCGGGCCGCGCGTTCATGGCCGGGGCCGACGTGGGGTTCATGGCGCGATCGACGCCGGGGGAGTTCCGCCGTTTCGTCGAGGGCATCCAGGAGCTCACCAGGGTGATCCGTGGATGCCCGGTGCCAGTCGTGGCCGCGGTGAACGGCCCGGCGGTCGGCGCGGGGTGCGAGCTGGCGTGCGCGTGCGATATCAGGATCGCTTCCACCGAGGCCACGTTCTCCTTCCCCGAGTCCCGGATCGGGCTGGTGGTCACGAGCGGGGCGAGCTGGCTGCTTCCGCGCCTGGTGGGTGCGGGTTGGGGCCGCCGGCTCCTGCTGACGGCAGCGACCGTCGATGCGGAGCTGGCCCTGCGGATCGGCCTGGTCCAGGAGGTGGTGGCGCCGGAGGCGATGGCGCGCCGGGCCGTCGAAGTCTGCGCGGAGGTCGCGGAGGCGGAGCGGCTCGCCGTGACGCTGTCCAAGCGGCTGCTGGTATCGAGCGAGGAGGGGGGGCTGGAGCCCGCCCTGCGGCTCGAGGTGGAGGCCATCTTGTCGTGCTTCACCGAGGGCCAGGCCCTGGAGGGACTCAGGGCGTTCTTGGAGAGGCGGGACCCGTCCTACCGCGGGAGGGCGGTCCGATGATCCCGGTGGTGGGCGTGACCTCGATTCCCAAGCGGGCCAGGAGCGGATTCGGAGAGCTGCCGCACGAGACGGTCCCGGAGCTCTACCTCGAGATGGTGGCCAGTCTCGGGGCGGCACCGGTCATCCTCCCCGTCCACGTCAAGCCGAGCCCAGAGGTGCTGAGGCGGCTGGACGGCCTGATGCTCACCGGAGGAGGGGATGTGGATCCCGCGATCTACGGCCAGGAGCGGGGACCACGCACCGAAGGGGTCGACCCCGACCGGGATCGCTTCGAGATCGAGATGGTGCGCGAGGCGCTCGATCGGGATCTCCCGATCCTTGCCATCTGTCGGGGGATCCAGGTGCTGAACGTGTCCCTTGGGGGCTCGCTGACGCAGGACCTTCCGAGCGTGCTCGATGGCCGGGTCAACCACCGGGACGTCGAGCGCTGGGACCGCGGCTCCCACGTCGTGCGCACCGACCCGGAGAGCAGGCTGGGGAGCCTGCTCGGCGGGCAGGCCCCGGTCAACAGCATCCACCACCAGGGAGTGGACCGGATCGGGCGGGGTCTGCGCCCGGTGGGCTGGGCCGAGGACGGCGTGGTCGAGGCCGTGGAGCTGCCGGAGGCCCGGTTCTGCCTGGGCGTCCAATGGCATCCCGAGTGCCTGGGTCGGGACGACCCCAGCTACGGCCTGTTCCGGTCGTTTGTGGACGAGGCAAGGGAGGTTCCCGCGTGAGCATCGAGTCACGTCGGCGGCCCGAGCTCTGCTACATCGACGTGGGCGGGACGTTCACCGACGCGTTCATCGTCGACGCTGAGGGTGAGTATGTGACGGGCAAAGCCCCTTCCACGCCCGGGGAGCTGGCCAGGGGCTTCTTCGCCGCAATCGGCGCGGCGGCGGAGAGCTGGGGGATGACGGTCGAGGAGGTCCTGCGCTCACTCAAGGTGCTCGGCTACGGCTCCACGGTGGTCCTCAACGCCATCCTCACCCGGTCGGGGCGCACGCCCGGCCTCATCACCACCAGCGGGTTCGAGGGCATCCTCCTGATGGAGCGGGGCAAGCAGACCTGGGTGGACCTGGACCGGGCCGCGCGCCTGCACCCCATGACCCACCGCCACAACTCCCCGATCGTCCCCCGCCGCCTCATCCGCGGGGTCACCGGCCGGATCGACAGTCTCGGGCGCGAGGTGATCCCGCTGTACGAACACGACGTCCGGGCCGCCGCGGAGGAGCTGGTCGAGGCGAGGGTGGACGCCATCGTCATCTGCCTGCTGTGGTCGTTCCTCAATCCATCGCACGAGCGGCGAGCGGCCGAGATCGTCCGGGACGTGGTCCGCGAGCGGGGCCGGCAGGTCCAGGTGGTCACCTCGGTCGACGTGTCGCCAATGATCCGGGAGCTGCCCCGAGTCAACACGGCCATCCTGGAGGCCTACACCGGCGACCTGGCCCGAGCGGCCTTCCAGGACATGCAGGGCCGACTGGAGGAGCGCGGGTTCCGCGGGCAGCTCCAGATCATGCAGTCCACGGGAGGACTCGCGCCCGCGGTGTACGTCAAGGCCGTGGAGACGATCCAGTCCGGACCGGCCGGCGGCGTGATCGGGGGACGGTACATCGGCGAGATCTACGGGTTCGAGAATCTCATCACGACCGACGTGGGAGGCACCAGCTTCGACGTCGGGCTCGTCTCGGAGGGGTTCATCAACGTCAACCGGGAGCCGGCGGTGGCCCGCATGCTCCTGGGCGTCCCCATGATCGAGATCCTCTCGATCGGCGCGGGCGGCGGCACGATCGCGCGGATCGATCCGCTCACCGGTCGCCTGGAGATCGGACCCCAGTCGGCGGGATCCGAGCCGGGGCCCGTGTGCTACCGACGGGGAGGGACCGAGCCGACGGTCACCGATGCCGATCTCGTGCTCGGCTACCTGGACCCTGACTACTTCATCGGCGGGCGAATCGTCCTCGATGCCGGATCCGCCCGGCGTGCCATCCGCGAGCGGATCGCCGAGCCGCTCGGCATGAGCATCGAGAAGGCCGCCGAGGGTATTCGGACCATCGCTGACGCCAAGATGCGTGACGCTATCTCGGGGCTCATCGCGACCCGGGGGTTCGACCTGTCCGACTACCACCTGCTGGCGTTCGGCGGGGCGGGCCCGTCGCACGTGGCCGACTACACCAAGGGCCTGTCGCTGGCGGGAACCATGGTCTTCCCGTTCTCGGCCGTGTTCTCCGCCTTCGGGGCCGCGTCCGCCGACTACGAGCACCACTACACCCGGGCGGTGAACGTCATCGTGCCACCGCGCGCCTCCGACGAGGAGAAGCTCGCACTGGGCAGGCGGATCTCGGAGGCCTGGGAGGAGCTGCGGGTCCGGGGGAGCCGCCAGATGGAGCATGAGGGCTTCGATCGGGCCCGGATCCAGTTCCGTCCGCTCGCCATGATCCGGTACGGACGCCAGCTCAACGACCTCATCGTGACCTCGCCGGTCGACCGGATCGGATCGCCGGCGGACTGGGACCGCCTGATCGAGGCCTTCGAGCAGCTCTACACCCGGGTCTTCGCCGTCGCCGCGAAGTATCCCCAGGCCGGCTACGAGATCCTCGAGGTCGGCCTGGCGGCCTACACCGAGAAGATCCGGCCGAAGCTGCGGTTCGAGGCCCCAGGGCTGTCCGCGCCGCCAGAGGACGCTGCCAAAAGGCTCAGGCCGGCGTGGTTCGAGGGGGGCTGGCAGGAGACGGCCGTCTACGAGATGAGCCGCCTGCGTCCGGGCAACGAGCTGTCGGGGCCGATCATCGTCGAGGACCCCACGACCACGCTGGTGGTGCCGCCGGCCCGGCGGATCCGTCTCGATGGGTACCGGACCATCTGGCTGGAGGAGGAGCGGTGAGCCCAGGATCGCTGAAGGATCGGCTGCACGAGCGGGACCGCCGCGTGGCGGAGCTCGGCGTGTACGAGGAGAGGCTCGATCTCAAGGAAGGGGACCCGATCGCGTTCGAGCTGCTGTACTCCAGGATCCTGCAGTCGGTGACCAGCGCCCACGAGGTGGCGCGGCTGGTGTCCGCGTCACCCATGAGCCGCGAGCTGGGGGAGATCATCTTCGGCCTGTACACGCCGGAGGGCGACGCGGTGGCCCTGTCCCGTGGGCTCCTCATCCACATTCACACGATGAGCCGGATGATCAAGTGGATGATCGAGAACGACTACCAGGATGACCCCGGCTTCAACGAGGGGGACTACTACTTCAACAACGACCCCTACATCGGGGGAGCGCACTGCCCGGACCAAATGATCGTGACGCCGATCTACTGGGAGGGGGAGCTCGTGGCCTGGGCGGGCGGGCTGACCCACACCCCGGAGACCGGGGGTTCGGAGCCCGGCGGGTTCATCCCCTTCGCACGGTCCCGTTTTGATGAGGGTCTGTTCCTGCCATGCGTCAAGATCGCCGAGAACGACCGGATCAAGCGAGACTTGGAGATCCTGGTCGAGCGCGGGATCCGCAGTCCGATCTTCTGGCTCACCGACAACCGGGCCAAGATCACCGGGACCCAGATGATCCGCCAGGAGATCAAGGGCCTGATCGAGCCGTTCGGCGCGGACAACTTCGGCAAGGCCTGTCGGGAGTACATCGAGGACACCCGCCGGGCGGCGAAGCGTCGGGTGCGAACCGTGCTGTTCCCCGGCCGGTACCGGGAAGTGGGGTGGCGGGGCAGCGTCATGCCGCGGCAGGAGACGCTGCTGCACGGTCCGGTCGAGCTGACGGTGAGCACGGAGGGGCGGCTGGTCCTGGACTACCAGGGGATGTCGCCAGCCGGCCGCCATCCGTTCCAGGGGACCCTCCCCACGATCGAGGGCCTCGTGATGAACGTGCTCATCCAGCACCTGTTCTACGACCTCAAGCACAACGAGGGCGTGCTGATGGTGGTGGACCTGAAGGTCCCGGAGGGAAGCGCTGGGAACCCGCCCTCCATCTTCTATCCCACCGCCTTGTGGGGGATCACCTACGGAGCGGGCCTCGCCTCGGGGCAGGCGCTCAGCCGAGCCTACTACGCCCAGGGGTACCGGGAGGAGGTCCACGCCACCAGCGCGCTGTCCTGCGCCTATACCGCCGGCGGCGTCGACCAGTACGGGCGGCCGTTTGGCGCCCACAACTTCGAGTTCGCCGCGGCGGGGCTGTTCGCCAGCGCGGTGGCGGACGGGCTGGACACGGCCGGGGTCGAGTTCAACCCAGAGGGCGAGATGGGCGACGCCGAGATCTGGGAGCAGGTGCTGCCTCCCGTCTACCTCGGTCGGGAGATCCACATCGACGGCGGCGGCTTCGGCAGGTACCGCGGAGGGAACGGGGTCCTGTCGCTCTACCAGGTCTGGGGCACCGACGAGATCGACGTCGGCGGGTTCGGCGCCGCTCCCATCTTCTCCGCGCCCGGGCTCATGGGCGGGTATCCCGCTGGCGCGGTCTACATGTGGGTGGGGAGCCGGACGAACATCCGCCAGTTGATCGAGGAGCGCAGGCCGATCCCCGCGGGTGAGGGCGAGGATCCGGAGACCCCGGACTTCGTCCGACAGGTGGCGGCCACGTGGGAGCTGGTCCACGGCCACAACCGAGTGGGCACGCCCGCTCGGCCCGGCGACCTGTTCACGGCGATGACCGGGGACGGCGGCGGATTCGGGGACCCGATCGAGCGCGACCCAGAGCTTGTCCGCCGGGACCTCGAGAACAAGGTGACCACCCCGTGGACCGCTCGCAACGTCTACTGCATCGCCGTCGATCCCGACACGCTGGAGGTCGACCGCCAAGAGACCGAACGGCTGCGCGCCGCGCGGCGGGAGGAACGCATGCGGATGGGGATCCCAGCCCAGCAATACAAGGCCCGCGAGCGGGAGCGAGTGCTGTGCGGGGACTTCCCGCCGCCCGTGGCCCGCATGTACCACGCCGTGCTCGGGGCGTCCGAGGTGTTCCAGAGCGCCTTCCGGGAGTTCTGGGATCTGCCTGAGGAATGGCGGATGCCCGATCCCGACCGATTGGCCCAGGAGATGGCGTGATGCCGGAGTACCCGAGGGAGCTGATCGCCGACCTCCTTCGGGGTCGGCTCTCCAGCGACGAGATCGGGGGGCTGCAGCGCCACGAAAAGGACGCAAGTCGCTTCCAGACGGTGCTGGCCGTGGAACAGCAGCGGCTCGGCTGGACCGACCGGATCCTGCTCTGCCTGCAGGAGCACCTTTACGTGGTCCAGCGGCCGGAGGGCTCTCGGACCGTCCGCTGCGAGTGCGGTCACGAGTTCGGCGACCACCGGCGCAACTGGAAGGAGTCCGCGCTCGTCCACGAGCGAGACGCGTCAGATGGTCTGGTGTACCGGGGCCCGCGCAGGGCCGATCCATCCTGGACGGTCCTGCGGGAGTTCTACTGCCCCGGGTGCGCCACGCAGCTCGACGTCGAGGTGGTCCCGAGAGGCTACCCGTTCATCTTCAACTTCCAGCCCGACTTCGAGGGACACGAGGGTAGGGGGGAGGCCGAATGAGAGCCATGCGTGCGGTCACGGTCCCGGCTGACCCGGATGGGTTCGCGAAATGGTGTGAGGACCACGGCGTGCACACAGCGATCGTGGGGGCGGCCGACACCCACGGGATCTGGCGAGGCAAGCGTCTACCGGTCGAGGACCTGGTGCGCGCCTCCGACCATGGCGTTCCCTTCAGCGACGTGCTCTTCGTCATCACCCATTCCGAAGACACCGACGAGGGCCAGGAACTGGTCGAGCCGCCGGGCGGGGCCGAGTTCCCCTCCTATTTCCCGCGGAAGGAGCTGGGGTTCGGCGACGTCTTCCTCAGACCCGATCTCGCCACGGCCCGGTACTTCCCGTGGCACGACGGCACCGTCGGGCTGACCGGGGACTTTCACCTCGCGTCCGGGGAGGAGGCGCCGATCGCTCCTCGAACCGTGCTCCGTCGGGTCGTCGATCGAGCCCGGTCGGCCGGGTTCGAGGCCAGGTTCGGGCTCGAGTACGAGTTCTACATCTTCCGTGGAGATCTCCGGTCGCTCCAGGAGTCCGGGTACCAGCTCGACCCGATCAGGGTCCGTCCCTACACCTACGGCGTGTACGGCGGCAGCCTGGATGAGGGCGTCGTCGCCGACATCAGGGGGAACATGGCCGCAGCCGGCGTCTGGATCGAGGCCTGTAACCCGGAGAGCGGGCCGGGGCAGTTCGAACTGAACATCCGGTACTCCGAGGCGATGAGAGCCGCCGACGACGGCTTCTTCTACAAGCACTGCGTGCGCGAGATCGTGGCGCGCCATGGAATGCTCGCCTCGTTCATGGCCAAGCCCCGGCGCGACTGGGCGGGCTCGTCCTGCCACGTCCACCAGTCACTCTGGGAGCTGGACGGGAGCCGCAACGTGTTCTTCGGCAGTGCCGCCAGCCACGGCGCTTCGGCCATCGCGCGCCACTACGTCGGCGGCCTGCTCGCGACCATGCGGGAGCTCAGCGCGTTGTTCTGGCCGACCCCGAACTCCTACAAGCGGAACGCCCCGTACTCCTGGGCGGCGAGCAGCGTGAGCTGGGGCTTCGACAACCGGTCCACCGGCCTCCGCACGCTCATGGAGACCCCGGCGACGGCCCGGGTGGAGCACCGGATGCCCGGGGCCGATTCCAACCCGTACATCGTGATGGCGGCCTGCCTCGCCGGAGGGCTCTACGGAGTGGAGGAGAAGATCGAGCCGGCGGAGGCCTTCGCCGGGGACGCGTATGCGGTCCCCGAGCGGTTCGAGCAGCTCCCGGTGACGATGGAGGACGCACTCGAGGCCCTCGAAAGGAGCCCGCTCGCTCGGGAGCTGCTCGGAGAGGACTTCATCGAGCACTACCTGGTCATGAAGCGGTTCGAGGTCGAGAAGTACCGGCAGCAGGTCTCCGAGTGGGAGGTCCGCCGGTACCTGGAGCTGGCGTAGCGGTCTCCCGCCAGCGCCGCCCGGGCGCTCATCGCAGATGCAACAGCGCCCGTGGGGCTTGCGAGCGGGGAGTGCGCTGTCCACGATGGGGATCGTGAAGTGTCCCGAGAGGCTGAGGATCACCTGGCATGGCGCTGAAGAAGCAGGCGACCCCGAAGCGCTGGCGCTCCAAGGAGGCAAAGGAGATCGTCGCTGCCGTGCAGCGAGCAGGTGGGCAGGTGGAGCGCACGGCGGGCGGGCATCTGAAGGTCATCGGGCCAGCCGGCACCGCCATCGTCGCCTCGGCACCCAATGCCGGCCGCGCAGGTGGGCGCGCCATCCACAACACCCTGGCCACGATCAGGAGCAAGACCGGGCTGGAGGTATGAAAGGCTCAGCTACCGGTACCAGCGGGTGCCGCCGCCAGAGTGCCGGCTACCAGTCGGCCATGTCGCAATCGGGTGAGACGATCACGGCGCGGTCGCCGCGCAGGACCCATGCCTCGGCCTTGCCGTGCCGGCGGGCAAGGGTGAACAGCAGGTGGGTGCCTGAGGCGTCGAAGGCGATGCTCTGCAGGATTCCGCCGGTTTGACCGCTGGCCAGCGTGGTCCGGCCGGCCAGCCTGCCACTGTGCCGGTCGTATGCCAGCAGCTGGTCGTGGTTGCGCTGGCAGGTCGAGCCGACCACCACCCGGTCGCTACCCGGCTGGAACCGTGGCGGCAGCAGCTGGCAGTCCTGGCCGGGGGCTGCCAGCAGGCGCCCGGCCAGCCGAGGCCCGTTGGCGGTGGTCAGGTCGAGCAGGTAGGCCCGGGCGGTGTTGGCGCCGACGTCTCTGGTCTGCAGCCCGTAGGCGAGCTGGGTGCCGTCGGGGCTCCAGTCCAGGTCGGTGAGGGAGCTGTTTGGGACGGTCCAGACCCGTCGGGTGTTGGTGCGCAGGTCGACGACGACCAGCTCGCCGTCGTGGCAGTCGACACTGACAGCATCGCCGCTCCCGCTTTCCTGGGCGACCGCCCGCGCGAAGGCGATCCGGGTCCGGTCGGGGCTGATGGCCAGCGCCTCGACGAACCGCTCGCCGGGTAGGAACGGCCGCACCTTCCCGGTCGCCACGTCGACCTGGTGGAAGGCGTTGCCACAGGCGTCGGCGTTGTCGGCGTAGTAGACGATGCCATGGGCGGCGTCCAGGACCGGTATGCGCACCAGCGGGGGGGTCAGGTAGCGCCGCGGCCGGCCGGTGGCGGTCTCGACCACGGCGACACGGCCGTTGCGGCCGATCCCAAGGAAGGTGCGCGGCTCGCCAGGCTCCCGCCCCGCCGGCCGGAACGCCGGCACCGCGCCGTCCCCGCCCGGCCGGGTCGGCAGCCAGGAGACAAGCCCAGCCGAGATGGTTGCGATGGCGACCACGGCCACCGCCGCCACGGCGACGCGGCGGTGGGCGCGCCGGCGGCCTCGCCGGCGCACGGCGGCCGGGTCCGGCCCGTGGGTCGAAGCCGCAAATGTCTCGGCGTAGGCGGTGAGCCTGGCTTGCAGTTCCTGATCAGCCATGGTGGGTCTCCTTTGCCTGAGCGGGGTCGCGACCGTCGAGCATCCCGGCCAGCGCGGCCCGGCCGCGGGCGAGCCGGCTCTTGACGGTGCCGGCCGGGACGCGCAGCTGGGCGGCGATGTCTTCGACCGGCAGCTCGGCCACGTAGAACAGCACCAGCACCTGACGCTGGCGCAGCGGCAGCCGGGCCATGGCGCGGTGCATGTCCACGCCGTCGGCCGACAGCTCCGGCACGGCCGGCGGCGGGCCGAGCCGCACCAGCAGGGCGAGCCGGCGGCGACGACGACGAAGGCCGCTCAGCGCCTCGCGGAATGCCACCCGGCGGACCCAGGCCAGCGGCAGGTCATAGGCGCGGATCCGTGACCAGTGCCGGGAGGCCCGCACAAACGCCTCCTGCACGGCGTCCTCGGCGTCCCCCAGGTCCCCAACGACCGCGGCGACCTGCCCGACCAGCCGCTGGTAGCACGCCAGGTAGAACTCGTCGAAGCCCTCGCTGTCTCGCACCCGTCCTCCCACCCGCTCGCCGCTTCACACCTCAAACAGGCAGCCGGACGCCGTCTGGTTCCATCGGCGGCAGTGGAGGGTGCGGAATGGAGTGTCGCTCGGGGCTGTTCCCATGCCCAGGGGGTATCTCTTGGACTGGAAAAGGTGGTCGTCATGGCGACAGTCGAGCTGACCAACGACAACTTCGACGAGGTTACAACCGGCAGCGACATGGTGCTTGTCGACTTTTGGGCCGCCTGGTGCGGGCCGTGCCGGTGGTTCGCGCCGGTGTTCGAGCGCGCCGCGCAGCGGCACAGTGACATCGTCTTCGGCAAGGTGGACACCGAGGCGCAGCAGGAGCTGGCCGCCGCGTTCGGGATCATGTCGATCCCCACGTTGATGGTCATCCGGGACAGGGTCGTGCTGTACGCGCAGCCGGGCGCGCTGCCCGAGCCGGCGCTTGAGGATCTGATCGCCAAGGCCAGGGCGGTGGACATGGAGGACGTCCGCCGGCGCGTCAGCGAGCAGGCCGCCAGCGCCTGACGCGGCGCCTTCTACCGCTGGCGTCCACCACCGGCAGCGCGGTGAAGCCGCGCTCCACTCGCGTGAACGCGCAGCAGCCTTGGCCACGTATTCCACCAGGATCGAATCATTGAGGCCCGTCCGTGCGGAATGCGAGCATGTGCGAAGGAATCCAGGGGCGCGCCCGAGGCTGTTCCGGAGTGCGGGCACGCGCAGGCCCAACATCAACATGGAGGCTGTGGTGGACGACGTGGAGGCTCTCGGCGATCGTAACCTGCGGTTCATCGAGGCATGTCGCCAGGGCTCGTGGGAGATGCTGCAACCGATCCTCTCGCCGTCCTTCGCGTACCTCGATGGAGCCACCGGCGAGGTGTGGGAGATGGAGCGCTACATCAAGGATCTCCGGGAGAACCCGGCGCCGACGCTCGTCATCGACCAGCTGGCGATCCACGTGGATGGCGACACGGCGGTCGCGTCCGCGCGGACGCAGAGTCGTCCCGGCAAGAGCAACCGATACATCGACACCTACGAGCGGCGCGGCGGCGAATGGCTGTGTGTGCACGCGTGCGTCTGGCCGCTGCAGGCGAGCTGACAAGGATGGCGCGATGATCCGCCTGCGGATGAGCGCGACCGACCTCGAGCGCATGCGATTTGCCTATTCGCCGCTCGCCGAGGTGGCCGAGAGCCTGTACATGGTCAACTCGGGGCGCATCCACCGCCTGCATCGCGCTTGGTTCGACATGGCGCGTGACGGCCTGCGTCGCGTCGACATGGCCTTGCTGCGGGCCATCGTCCCCGCGCCGCGTCCGCACGTCGCCAGTTTCCTCCTCGGCGGTGCGACCGACCCCGCGACGACCATTGAGCAGCAGCTGAAGCTGGTCGCCGACTGCCCAGCGGATCGCTTGCGCACGGATCTCGAGGTCGTCTGGCGTGGCGTCCTGCCACCGGCCGCAGAGCAGCTGGTCGCCGATGGCGTCAGCGGCGCGAGGCACCTCGCTGAGGTCCTGTGGCAATACTGGGCAGTCGCCATCGAGCCGCACTGGCGACAGATTCGTGCCGTCCTCGATGCCGATATTGCCTACCGGGCGGCCCGCCTCGCCAGAGGCGGCATCGAAGCGCTGCTCTCGGACCTGCATCCGGAGCTCGAGCTGGCCGAGCACGCGATCCAGATCGTCAGCGAGCGGCACAGCACCGAACACGATCTGTGCGGCGTCGGGCTGTTGCTCGTGCCGTGTGTCTTTGCCTGGCCGCACATCATGGTCGACCCGGGCACGGCCGGCTCGCCGAGCATCACCTACGGTCCCCGAGGAATCGGCGAGCTGTGGCCGACGGCCGCTGCCGAAGAATCGACCGGTGAGGACGCCTTGGGTGCGCTCCTCGGCCGCAGCCGCGCCGCCATCCTCATCAGCGTCGCCCTGCCGAAGTCGACGACCGACTTGGCGCGCGAGCTCGGCCAGAGCACGCCGGCGGTCAGTGCGCACCTCTCGGTCCTGCGGCGCAGTGGGCTGGTGACGTCGTGGCGTTCCGGGCGTCGCGTGCTGTACCAGCGCACACCGCTCGCCACAAGCATCGTGGTGGCCAGCGCTGCCGCTCTGGACATCGCTTCGGGGAGCCCTACGTAATTCCGATCCGTAGGCACCTGACCTTGCTTGATCTGCTGGTCCTGACGCTCAGGAATCCCACTGCCGGCTCGGGTTGGCTACCCCCTTGGGATGATGCCTGTACCCCAGCGGATGGATGACAGCGGGGCGAGGGTGGCCTAGGGTGCGGGCTGGAAGCGGCGAGCGGCGGCTGGACTGGCTGGCCTGGGTGCTGGTGGCGCTCGCGACTGCGGCGCTTGGGGCGCGGCGGCGGCGACCGGCGATCGTCCTGCTGATCACGTCTGCCATGACCGCGGTCACGGTCAGCCTGGGGTACCCGCTCGGGCTGATCTGGCTTGCGCCGCTGATCGCGCTGTACGCTCGCGGCCCTGGTGATCCTGGTCCCACTCGGCGTGGCCGCGCTCGGCCTGCGGCTCGGCCAGCCGACGGCCGCCTCGCTGACGGGGACCGGCCCGGCCCGCGGCGGCCTGGTGGCGCTGGAGCGGGGCGGTACCCCGAGCGGCGTGCTGACCCCCATCGAGGTGCTGGTGCCGGCCGGGGTCGACCCGGTGGGGACGGCGGCCTGCCTGGCCCAGGTGCCGGGCGTGTTCACCGCGGTTGCCCCGCGGGGCCCGGGCTGGCGGCGCGACGGCACTGCGCTGGTCAGTGTCCTGCCGGCCGCCGAGACCAGCACCGACGCCGGCAGGGCCACGGTCGAGCGGGTCCGGGAGGCCGCCGCCGCGCTGCCGAGGGTGCAGGTCGGCGGTACTGGCGCGCTGGACATCGACGCGACCCACGCGCTCTACGGCGCCTTCCCGCTCATGCTCGCGGTCGTCGCGCTGGCCACCTTCGTGCTGCTGGCGCGCGCGTTCCGTTCGCTGCTGCTGCCGGCCAAGGCGGTCGTGCTCAACCTGCTGTCGATCGGCGCCGCCTACGGCGTGCTGGTGCTGGTGTGGCAGCACGGCCACGGGTCCAGCGCGGTCTGGGGCATCGACGCGACCGGCGCGATCGTGCCGTGGGTCCCGCTGATGACCTTCGCGTTCCTGTACGGGCTGTCCATGGACTACGAGGTCTTCCTGCTGGCGCGCATGCGCGAGGCATACGACGCGACCGGGTCCACGCAGACCGCGGTCGTGCAGGGGCTCGGCCGCGTCGGGCGGCTGGTCACCAGCGCCGCCCTGATCCTGTTCCTCGCCTTTGCCGCGCTGGCCAGCGTGCCCGCGGTGGGCGTGAAGATCATGGCCACCGGCCTTGGCGCCGGGATCCTGTTGGACGCCACCGTGCTGCGCGCCCTGCTCATGCCCGCCGCGGTCGTCCTGCTCGGCCGCTGGAACTGGTGGCTGCCAACCTGGACCGCCCGGCTGTTGCGCCTGCCACCCACTCCCGCCGGCCAGCAACCAGGCCTGTGACAAGGGCAACCAGACCGATCACCGAAGGAGGCTCCTGTCCATGCGACCACGCCACCGGCTCCTGCCCGCGCTGCTGCTCGCCGCCGCGCTGCTTGTCGGCTGCGCCGACGATGGCGGCGGGCAGCACGACACGACCAGCGGCCCGCCCGCCAAGGGAGTGACCCAGGTCGTCGCCAGGCAGACGAGGTTCTCGCCAGCGGCGATCCAGGTCCCCGCCGGCACCAGGGTCACCTGGATCTTCCGAGATGGCGACGTGCCGCACAATGTCAAGGGCGACGGCTGGTCCTCCGGCAAGCCCCAGACCTCGGGAACCTTCAGCCACACCTTCGACCAGCCCGGCACCTACGAGTACGCCTGCACGCTGCACCCGCGGATGACCGGCCGCATCGTCGTCACTCACGCAATCGTCAAGTAATAGGTGAACGTCTTGTCGTCGCCACCCGTAGCGGTCCCGTGCACCCGGATGACGTGCTCGCCCCGGTCGAGCGGCCTGAACATCATGAAGAAGCCGTCCACGATCGCCGGCTGTGGCTGACCGGTGATGCAGGGATCCATGACCAGCCGTAGGCTCAAGTCGCCCGTGATCGAGAACAGATCGTCCGAGTGGTAGCGATAGCTGAATACGTCATTGAGGGGCTGGCCGTCGAGCGAGACGTCCAGTTCATTGACGGTATCCATGATGGCCTTGGCGTCGGCGCTCAAGAAGTCGTAGAGCGACTGACCCGGTGCGGGATGAAAGTTGGGATCGGGGCACGGGTAGTCATCGACGACGGCCCCGATGTACAGAAAGAGCGCCTTCTGGTGCGGAATGGTGCAATGCCGTGTGCCGCTGAACACAAGTGGTCCGGCGATTCGAGCGATGTACCAGACCGGTCCCTGCTGATCGACACCGCAGTTGGCGCCGGTCTGATCGAACAGCGGGCTGCGATCATACGGTTCACCGTAGATCCACTGCGACGCTCTCTCGCCCCAGGTCGCCATGCTCATACCATAGGGGTGCGCGTCCTGCGCGAACAGCGCTGGATTCGGGTTGGGATGGTGGTCGGGCGCCTCTGCCGCCAACGATGTCCGCGGTGCAACCACACAGGCCACCCACATGGCGGCCACAATGGCATACAAGATCCGACGCACAATAGCCTCCCGTAGTGTAGGGCTGGGCGGAGTTTGCCGGCGGGCACGCTCATCCCCTTTGGACGCGCTCGCCGCCCGGCGAGAATGATCGTCGCCGAGGCGCGCTCCCGGCCGCAACGATTCGCCTGGCAGCTAATCTGTCCAGCGGAAGAGCGATGATCGGCGGGCCGGA
>WNGF01006345.1_pt1 | contig 35759 bp, 28 predicted proteins | sample 5400641 | NCBI WGS metagenome assembly WNGF01 (sample SAMN13153371, study PRJNA577476) | soil metagenome | isolation source: 80 cm soil or saprolite under grassland replicate 2 | place: USA:California | collected 2016-06-15 | reverse complement strand
TGGCGAATACGTAGTTGCCCGCGTCGGCGCCGCTCTTCGTGAAGCCGCTGGCGGTGACCGTCTTGCCGGTGCCGACGTTCTTGTTCGCGAAGCTGGCCGAGGCAGAGGTGCCGTCCAGGACGACCGTGTCGCCGCTGACCACGCCGACCAGGCTCGGAGCCGGGCTGGACTTGATCGTCGCGTTGGTGGTGCCGTCGTAGGTCTTGTTCTCGGCTGCGAAGCTGACGCTCAGCTCCTTCGCCGTGATGTTCGCGGTCAGACCGCTCGGCTGCGAGACGGTGTAGTTGCCGGCGTCGGTGCCGGAGAGGCCGACGCCGAGCACCGTCACCGGCTTGTTGATGCCCACGCTCTTGTTCGCGAACGAGGCGCTGTAGCCGGAAGTGTCGATCGAGACGCTATCGCTGCCGACGATGCCGTTCAGGCTGGCCCCGCCGAAGTTGACGGTCGCGAGCGCGTTGCCGTCGTAGACCTTGTCATTGGCGGCGGCGCCCGTGATCGTCAGGTTCTTCCTGCTGACCGTCAGCGTCGCCTCGGACGTCGTCGCGGTCTGCGTGCCGCCGCACGTGTTCGTGAAGACGGCGCGGTACCTGTTGCCGCTCAGCGCAACTGCCGGCTTGGTCAGCGTGAGCGTCGTGTTCGTCTGCGCCGGCGACATGTCCGCGAAGCCCGAGCCCGAGTCCACCTGCCACTTCACGGTCGGCGCCGGATCGCCGGTTGCCGCCGCGGTGAACGTGGCATCTGCGCCGTAGGTAATCGACTGGTCGCTCGGGTTCCCGCCCGCGCTGATGGAGACGGCGACGCAGTTCGGGTTGACCGTCAGCGTGTCGGAGTCGGTGCTGGAGTTGAAGCTCGAGTCGCCTGCGAACGTCGCCGCGACGGCGCCGGGGTAGCTGCCGACCGCGATGCCCGCGAGGCTGACGCCGGTCACGGCTGCGACTCCAGACGAGTTCGTCGTGGCGGTGCCGACGCTCGTGCCCCTCAGGGTGAAGGAGACCGTCTTGCCGCTCACGGGCGCGCCGCTCCCCGAGGTCAGGGTCGCCGAGAGATTGACGGTCCCGCCGAACGTCCCCGAGGCTGCGCTGACCGAAAGGTTCGTCGTCGTCCGGTTGGTAACGGCCGACCCCGAGCTCGCAGCGTGCTTCGTGCTCTGGGGGTAGGACGCGGTGAGCGTCGCGGTGCTCGTGCTACCGGGGTTGTAGGTCACCGAGCAGCTGCTCGATGCCGCGACCACATTCCCCAGGGTGCACGAGCTCGGGGTGAACGTCCCGGAGCCGCCGCTGCGGCTCCACGACACAGTCCCGGCCGGCGCGGTCTGCGTCCCGGCGCTCGTATCGGTAAGCGTAACCGTGCACGTGCTGGGCAGCAGGCTTGCCGTGACCGGGAAGTTGGTGCAGCTCACGATCGTGGTCGTCGCTCGACGGTTCACCGTTATCGACCCGGTCGGGTCGTTGCTCCCGTTGTGGCGGCTGTCTCCACCGTAGGTGCCGGTTACCGTCCGGTTGCTGGCGGCGTCGGGCGTATACGTGGTCTGGCAGCTCGCCTCGCCGGGGTTGCCCGTGGGCGAGAGCGTGCAGGTCGTGCTGTCGAACTGCGTCGAGCCGCCCACGCTGGTAGTCCAACTGATCGTCCCGGTCGGCACGGTCTTCACCGTCGCCGAGTCGGTGACGGTCGCCGTGCAGGTCGTCGGAGCATCGACGGCGACGGTCATCGGGTTACAGGTCGTGACCGTGGTCGTGTTCGCCTTGACGATGTTGAAAGCGTTGCTCGTCGCGCCCGTCAGGCCGCTGCTCGTGGCGGCGAGTGTGTAGCCGGTCCCGACCTGGTCGATCGATAGTCCGGAGAACGTCGCGACGCCGTTGACCGCATTCACGGTCGTGGTCCCGCTGAGGGTGCCCGCGGCGGGATCCGTGCCGATCGCGATCGTGACGCTCGCGGTCGACGAGGTCGTGTTGCCGTTCACGTCCTGGATCGCGACCTTGACACCGGTTGCACCGCCGATCACGTTGTTCACGGTCGTGTTCGTCGGCTGCGTCGTGAACGCGAGCTGCGTCGCCGGCCCGATGACCGTGAACGTCGCCGACTCGCTCTTGCTGTGATTGCTCTGCTGGGTCCCAACCACCGTGTGTGCGCCCGCCGTGCTGGACGGCACATTGAAGGTGCACGGTGCGTTGATGTTGCCGTTGGAGGGGTTCGTGGAGCACGTCGCCACGAGTGTTCCGTTCGTGGTCCCGACCGTGCCGTCCCAGTAGATCCCGATGTCGTTCCTGTTGTCGTCAAACGGCTGGCCGCCGGTGCCCACCGAGACCGAGGTCCCGGATGCACCCTGGACCGGGTTGACCGAGAGCGATCCCGCATCCGTGAACGCCGTCTGGGCCGTCGATCCCGTGAATCCGGTCGCCAGAACGCTGTAGTTGGCGATGAAGGAGCCGGGCAGCTGGAACTGATACGTGAAGCCGCCGCTCCCATCGGCCGAGACGTCACCGTCGTACGACCAGCTGTGGCCGTCGCTGTCGTCAACGCGGATGTGCACCAACTCGCCGGGCTGCCAGAGGGACCCCGTCAGCGTCACCGTCGACCCGGGGGCATAGTCGTTTCGGTCGCTGACGATCACCGGCGGCGCCGGCGGCGAGTTGGTCGAGCTGAAGCTTGTCGTCGCGCTCGCTCCGAGCCCGGAGGTGGCGACGGCGACGAAATCGGAGGTGAACTCGGAGGGGAGGCTCAGAGAATCGGCGAACGAACCGTCGGCGCCCGCGAAGAGATCGTCGTCGAAGCTCCAGCCGTTGCCGCCGGTGTCGGCGACGTGAACGTGCACGGGCTCGCCTGCGATCCAATTGCCGCCGCTCAGCTGAACCGTGTCGCCCGGCGCGTACGTCGTCGCGTTCGAGGCAAGGCTCGGCGGGGGCACGTCCGCGCGCGCAACGCCCGCGTACAGCCCCGCGCAGAGGCCTGCGGCGAGAACCGCGATCGCTGCCCGGAACGCACGCTTCCGCGGCCGTGCCATGTCAGGTGCCGTCGCGCGCCGTGCCGACGTCAAGAGCTTCCGCAGATACATCTCTCCCCCTTGCTGGTGTCCGTAGTCGAGCCCGCCGCAGTGACGGACCCGCGTAGCGTTCCGCTGGCGCGACCGGTTGCCAATGGGCTGTTCGGCCCCAATTCCTCGTTACAAGTCCTATTCTTCTCGCGCCGTCGCAGCATCCGAGACCTGACTGTCGCTCTCCGCCCAACCGGCATTTGCGCGCCGGCAGAGCCTTGAGGTCAGTATCAGGCGGCCCGGAACGGGCAATGCCAGCCGTTCGGGTGGAATCCCCCTACGGAAAGGAGTGACGCAATGGCAGCGGATTTCGAGGCTCAGCTGAAGGAAGAAGCGCGATCCATGCTCGATCCCGGCGAAGAGATCCTCGCGGCGGTGGTCGCGCAGCCGCGCGGGACCGGCGTCGCGAGGAGCGGCGGCGGGCTCGGCCCGCAGGCGATCGGGAGCGCGTGGATGCGGAAGTCGAAGGGCGGAGCCGTGGATGCCGGGCTCGAGCTCACGACGCCGATGGCGCTCGCCCTAAGCCAGAGGCGCCTCCTCGTCTTCGGGCTCGAGACGAGCGCGCTCGGGAAGCCCAAAGGCGTCAAGGAGCTCGTCAGCTCGGCCCCGCTCGAGGAGGTCGAGTCGATCTCGGTCAAGCGCCTGCTCGTCGGGAAGACGATGACGGTCTCGCTGCGCGGCGCCGAGGTCAAGCTCGAGCTAGGAGCCGGCCAGGACGCGAAGGGGCTCGCGGCGCAGTTCGAGCGAGCGAAGGCAACCGCCTGAAGGCTAGGTGTCGGTGCGGCGGCGACCCCTGCCGCCGAGATCCTTGTTGCTCTCCATGTCGAACCACATCGCGAACAGCGAAAACTGCGAGCCGAAGATCAGCAGCAATGCCACGAGCACGACTGTCGCCGCCGTAATCTGGTTTCCGAGAATTCGAAGGACGACCTCTGCAATTCCCAACCCGAGTCCGAGCACGGACATCAATATTCCGAGCAGGTAGAAAAAGACGAGCGGGTGGAAGTCGCGGATCACGTACTTCTCGCGCATCCGCCAGAAGAATCCTTTCACCAACAACCATGAAATCGCCGGTACGACTTTTCGCAGTCTGATTCCGGAGCGCTCGCCGACGCCGTAGATCGGCCGCGACGGGTAATCGCGCACACGCGCGTTCAAGATGTTCAGGTGCACGAGCATGTCGTTCGGGAAGCCGTAGCGCGGGTAGATACGGTCGAGGTCGAGCAGCTCAAGCATCTGGAGCGAGATCGCCGTGTAGCCGGACTGTGAGTCGGCGACGTGCCAGTAGCCGGACGCGATCTTGGTCAGCAGGCTGAGGAACGCGTTGCCGAGGTAGCGGTACCGCGGTATCACCTCCCAGGCCTGGCCGGTGAAGAGCCGGTTGGCCTTCGCGTAGTCGACCTCCTTGCGCGCCACCGGCCGCACCAGCGTCTCGAGGTCGCCCGGGTCCATCTGCGCGTCCGCGGCCATCACGGCGGTGACGTCGATCCGCTCGGCGAGCGCACGGCGGTAGCCGGTCAAAATCGCCGCGCCGACGCCGAGGTTGCGATCGTGCTCGACCAGCTCGACCCTCGGATCCGGGAGGCCGCGGACGACCTCGGCCGTGCGGTCGCGGGACGCGTCGTCGACGATGAGGATCCGGTCGACGAACCCCGGGATCGACCGGATCGTCTCCGCGATCAGCTTTTCTTCGTCGTGCGCGGGCACGACGACGGCGACTCGCTTGCCGTCGAGCATGACTCTAAGGCGCTCGCTTGCGACGCCGACCAAAGAGGCCGTGGCGGCTTGGCCGCCGCGGCCGTCTAACGCACCGTCTGGGACGGAGAGCCAACATTCCCCTCCTGTCGGTTTCGCCTCTTATTAGGCGGGGCGGCGGACGATCCTGCCGACGGGCTCCCAGAGGAGCGCGGCGAAGATGCCGAGCAGCAGCCCGATCAGCGCGCCGACGATGACGGCGTTGCGGCGGCTGCGGGCGGTCGTCTTGGTCGGCACGGCCCGGCCGAAGATCTGGCCCTTCTCGACCGTCTGCGCGACCGAGAGGAACTGTCGGGCATTCGCCTGCTGCTCGACGACCTGGCTCCGCTGCGTCGTCAGCGAGCTGAGCTCGATCGCGAGGATCAGCGCGCGGTCGGTGCCGGCAGAGCCCGCAGCGCGCCTGATTCCGTCGAGAGACCGGTCGATCGCACTCAGGCTCTGCGCATAGCTGTCGAGCTGGCTCTTGAGCGTGGCGATCTTGATGGCGACGTAGCCGGAGGTGTCCTTGATCACGATCCGGGCGAGCGTATTCGCGGCGATCCCGACCTTTCGCGGGGCGCTGCCGGTGACGCTCACACGGACGAGCGGTGTCTGCCCCAGGCGTGTCAGCGACCCGGAGACGGCCTGCGAGGAGACGTGCCCGCGCAACTTCGAGACCGGCATGCCGGCGACGCGCGCGGCCGCGCGCAGGGCGGCCTCGGAGCGGATGATCTGGCGGACGGTCGTGGGGTTCGTCGCCTGGCTCTGGATCTGAACCGCACCCTGCGGCGAGAGCGGCTGGCCGAGGTAGAGCGTCGCCTTGGCGGTGTAGACCTGGCTCCCGCCGAACGCGACGAGGAAGCCGATCACGATCCCGCCGACGAAGCCGGCGGCAGGCAGCCACCAGCGGAGCGCGAGGGCGTTCCAGTGCCGGCGCAGGTCGACCTCGCGCTCGGCGTCGAGGTCCGGGAGCTCGCTGCGGGTCGGGCGGGGCTCGGTCGAAGTGCTCATCTGCGCGGGCGCGACTCTACCGGCGCCCCACGGGCCTCATCGAGAAGACGCGCGAGTAGCCGACGAGGTAGAGCCACTTGCGATCGGTCACGACCGCACCGTACTTGCCGCGCCGGAAGAACCAGAGCAGCTTCCCGGTGCGCGCGTCGAGCGCGTAGGTGCGGCCGCGCAGGCTCGAGAAGTAGACCACGCCGTTGATCACGACCGCCGAGCCCGAGATCGGCCCGTTGGTCTTGAACCGCCAGCGGACGTCGCCGGTGGCCGCATCGAAGCAATAGAAGTAGTGGTCGTACGAGCCGACGAGCACGCATCGCTGCCAGACCGCCGGCGAGCCGTAGACGTACCCGCCCGTGCTCTGTGACCAGCGGAGCTTCCCACTCGTCGCACCGAACGAGTAGACCTTGCGGTCGGTCGAGCCGATGTAGACGCGGCCGTAGGCGACGGCGGGCGTCGAGTAGAACGTCCCGCTCGAGCCGAGCCGCGCCTGTGCGCCCGCCTTCCAGACGAGCCGCCCGGTCCGCGCGTTGACCGCGTAGACGTGGCTGTCGTACGAGCCGAAGTAGACGCGACCGCCGGCGTAGGCCATCGAGCCCTTGACCTTGTCGCCGGTCTGGTACCTCCAGACGGTCCGCCCGGTGTGCGTGCTGAGCGCGTAAACCTTCCCGAGCCAGTCGCCGACGTAGACAAGACGTCCGACCACGAGCGGTGAGGACTCCGTCGGGCCCATCCGCACCCGCCAGCGGACCCTGCCGGTGTCGGCGTCCAGCGCGAGCACCTCGCCGTCGAGCCCAGAGCGTGTGGCGTTGCAGGGCGGCTCGTTCAGAAAGGACATGAAGACCGTGTGCTCGGCGACTGCGGGCGCCGCCGCAGTGCAGCGGTGCGTCCAGCGGTACCAGATAGCCCCGTGAAGCTTGATGTCGACGGCGAAGAGCTTGCCGTCGGCGTTTGCGAAATAGAGCCGCCCGTAGGCCACTGCGGGCGGGAACTCGATCAGCAGGCGCCCGCGGAAATACCAGGTCGGCTTGAACGGTGGCCGGATGAAGCTAGGGATGCCGACGGGGGCACCCCGTCGGGCCGCGTCGTAGCGGTACGTCGGCCAGATGATTCCCGGAGGCGGTGGCGGAGGCTTCTTCTGCTGTGTCGTGACGAACTCGACGGACGGCGAGCCGCGCACATCGCGGCCTTCGTGCTTGCGGTAGAGGGCGTAGGCGACGAGGCCGGCGGCAGCGACAATCACGACCGCCGCGACCGCGAGCAGCGCCTTCTTCATCGCCTCCGCGGCTCGAAGGCGTAGAGCCGCGAGAAGCCGTGTAGGAGCAGGCGGCGCCCGTTGCCCGAGACCGGCACGAACGCGCCGTCGGGCCAGCCGAACACCCGGCGCCCGGTACGCGCGTTGAGGCCGTAGATCCGGTGGTGGCGGTTGGCGAAGTAGGCGATCCCGCCGACGACCGTTCCGGCGCCGCCGATCGCCGCTCCGCTCGAGTAGCGCCAGATCGTGGCACCGCTGCGCGCCGAGAGGCAGTAGAAGACGCCGGTGTAGGAGCCGATGTAGACGCGGCCGTTCCAGACCGCCGGGGAGCCGTAAACGTAGGCGCCCGTGTTCAGCGACCACAGCCGTGAACCACGGGTCGAGAACGCCGTCAGCGAGTTGCCCGTCGAGGAGGGCACGAAGACCCGACCGTTGGCCACCGCCGGCGTCCCGTAGATCCGCCCGTTCACGGACGCCGACCAGCGGAGCCCGCCGCTGCGCGCGGAGAGGGCGAGCAGACGCCCTCCGTAGTCGCCGATGAAGATCGTTCCCTTCGCGAGCGAGGCGCTCGAGGTGATCTTGTAGCCCGAGCGGTACGTCCAGCGCAGGCGGTGCGTGCGGAGGTCGAGCGCGTAGACGGTCCCGCCCCAGTCGCCGAAGTAGTCGACCCCGTCCACGACGAGCGGCGACGACTCGATCGGCGAGCCGGTCGTGTACCGCCAGAGCACGCGCCCGTTGTACCGGTCGAGCACCCAGACGTGACCGTCCTCCCCGTGGACGACGAGCTCGTCTTCGAAGATCGCCGGCGAGGCGGCCATCGTCGCGTGCGTGTAACGGCGCCACACGGTCGCGCCGGTGCGCATCGAGTACGCGCGGACGAGGCCGCGGCGGTTCGAGACAAACGCGACCTCGTCGTCGACGACGGCGGGGAACTCCATCAGCGCGCCGACCGGACGGCTCCAGATCAGCCGGAACGGCGGCCGGATCCTGATGTAGGGCTGGAACTGTGTCCGCCCGGGCGAGGCGCCGTACATCGTCCACTGCAGGTTCTTCCGGAAGACGCGGACCACGACGAGCGGCCTGTTGACGAAGCGCACGCGCCGCCGGAGCGAGTCGTAGCCGCGCTTGGCGACCATGGTCACGAGCCGGCCGCGATGCGGGAGCAGGATCCTCGCCACGCCCTTGCGGCTGGTGACAGCGCGATGCCCCGCAACCGTCACGCGGGCGCCGCGGACGCGCTTGCTCAGGTCGCCGTCGAGCACGACGACGCGGATCCAGGACGGCCTCGGCCTCGGCTTCGGCGGCGGCCCCGGCGGTGCCTTGGGCGCGGCAACCGGCCTCGGCGCCTGCTTCTCACCGCCGCAGGCGGCGAGCGCGAGCAGCAGCAGAAGAACCAAAACGACCCCGAGGCGGCGCATCACAGCAGGCTAGTCCCTACAGCGGCTAGATCGTATTCGTATCGTGTCGACCGGTCATTTCAGACGGACGCACGGGCAAAGCCCGCGCGTCCTGATGGCGGCGTCGCAAGTGACGCCTCAGTTCCGGCTAGCGGGTCCCTTCGGCCTTTTCCCACATCAGCGGGGCCCCCTCGCGCAGGTAGCGCGCGAGTGCCGCGACCGTCGCCCAGCTCATCAGGAGGTAGTAGTAGGCAAGCCCCGCGCCCGGGACAGGCAGGCGTAGCTTCCCGGCAGCCGCGAGCGCGAGCCACGCGCCCTGCGCCGCGAGCGCGGCCTGGTACGGCAGGCCCTCACCTACGAGCGCGATGCTCGTCACGAGCAGGGTCACGTGCAGGAGCCCGCTGCCGTAGCGCAGCACCCGGTGCGAGATCAGCTCGGCGAGGTAGATCGGCGGCACGCCGCGCAGGCTCCCCGCCTCGAACAGGTACCGCCACGACCACGGGAGCATCCGCACCTTGCGCCGGAACTCGTCCTCGATGTCTCGGGTCGGCTTCTCGAACGCGAGCGCCTCCGGCTCGTAGACCGCGCGCCGGCCGCGCTGCACCATCAGCGTCGGGAAGCCGAGGTCGTGCCCGAACGGCCACTCGACGTAGTCCGAGCGGCGGACGGCGTAGATCGCGCCGTTGCCGCCTGTGACCGAGCCCAGGGCCGATTCGCTCTCGCGCAGCCAGAGCTCGTAGCGCCAGTAGACGCCCTCCTTGTTCGTCCCGTCCTCCCGCTCGAGGCGCTGGTTGCCGCAGACATAGGCGACGTCCGGATCGGCGAAGCTGCGCACGAGCTTGCGGAGCGCGTCCGGCGCCCACATCGTGTTTGCGTCGCCGAACGCAACGATCTCGCTCTCCGTCTCGCGCACGGCCCGGTTGAGCGCGGGCAGCTTGCCGGCACGCTCGCACTCGAGCAGGCGGACGCGCCCGTCGTGGGCCGCCACGATCTCGTGCGTTCTGTCGGTCGAGCCGTCCGAGGCGACAACGAGCTCGAGCTTGTCCTCGGGATACTCGAGCGCGAGCAGGTTCTCGACCCGCGCGCCGATGACGTCCTCCTCGTCGTGTGCCGGCACGATCAGCGCGACGCTCGGCGTGATCTCGTCCTTCTGAACCTCGCGCCGACGCAGCTGCCTGAGGCCGGCAGCTGCGACCGGATAGCCGAGGTGAGTCCACGCGAGCCCGCCGAGACTCGCCCAGAAGAGGGCCTTCAGGATCACGCCATTACCGTACCGTCAGTCCACGAACTTCGACGCGAAGTAGAAACGCGTGACGCGACCGCGGTACGTGTAGATGAAGAACCACGGCTTCAGAAAGTTCGCAGGCGTCGCACGCAGCGACCGGGAGCCCGTTCCGACTTTGACCCAGCAGTTGCACGGAGCTCCCTTCGACCAGGCGTTGAAGACGAATCCGTGCCAGCGGCGTACGCGCGGCATTCGGCTGCGGACGCCGAAGCCGCTCGCCGTCCGGTAGTACGGCGTGTCGAAACCGATCTCGCCGACCCGCCGGCCGTAGTACGTGACCAGGATCCTGCCGGCGTTCGCGTACGCGTGGTAAAAGCCCTCGACCCGGTCGCCGTACCGCTGGGTCACGTGGTACGGGCCGTACTCCCGGTCTATGCGGGCCTTCGGTGCCCCGAGCGCGATGTCGCCGACCCTGCGCCACGGCACCAGCAGCGCCGGATCGCGCGCAGCGCCTCCGGTGATCGTCCACCGTAGGAAGCGGGTGGCTCCCACGCCCAAGGCGCACGCCGCAACGTCCCCGGCTCGCCAGATCGGCCGCTGCGGGAAGCAGGCGTCGCTCCCGCGCCGGGCTTTGAGATTCTGGCACCTGACCCCCGTAATGGCGGCTTCCTCGGCGATGTTGCAAGGCCCCCGCGCTTCGCCGTCGAAGCGGAGGCCTCGGCGGAGCGTTCCGCGGGATGTCCACGGCTCCACGTAGCCCTCCACGTGCGGGTACCGCTGCCAGGCCAGCGGCGGCGTCGGGTGCGTTCCGTTCAACGGCTCCGCAAGCCTGAGCACGCCGACCCTGTCGATCGTCGCGGGACAGCTGGATCGACGAACGCTCCCTGGCAACCGGCCGCCGGAAGGCGACGTTCGCAGTCGCTGGCCCCCAGGTCGCCATCTGGCTCTGGTTCCACCGATCGACGCAGGTACGGAGAGCCTGCGCGTCGTTCCGGTTTCCGCTGCAAGCCGGTACGAGCGAGAAACCGAAGACGACGCTAAGCAGCGCGCCTGTACACCGGAAAGTAGCCGTCGAAGCCCTCGCCGCCGAGCTCTCGATACGCCTGCTCATCGTGAATCGCTTTCCCGACCGCCGACTCGAGTAGGCCGCCCTCGTCGAAGCGGCGCTTAAATTCGAGTAAAGAGTCATCCGCGCCGCCGACGCCGCAGCCGAGGTGGAAGCGCGTATAGCCGTTGTCGCGCGCCCAGCGGGCGGCCTGGAGGAACAGGAGATTGTTGGTACCGCCGCTTCGCTCGGACGCGCCGAGGTGGTAATGGAGCCACGGGGGGCTTGCGAGTCCGAGCAGGGCGGCGCTTACCTGACCCTCGCGCAGCGCCTCGAAGAGGACAAGCCCCTCGCCGAGGCGCTCGGCGAGCAAGGACCAGTACTCGCGCGCGAAGTAATAGAAGTCGGTCGCGCCCTTCTCCGCCATCGTCCGCTCGTACAGGCGCGCGAACGGCTCGAGGTCGGCGGGGGCGACCGTGGCGCGCGTCTCGATCCCGGCCGCCTCGGCCTTGCGCACCGCGCGCCGGTGGTGGCGGTGCAGACCGTCGAACAGGTCGCCCTCGTCGAGCCGCCACGCGACCGACCCGGCGCCGGGCTCGACGTGGAAGCGCGAGTAACGGTGGTTCGCGTAGCGCGGGTGGAACCGGGTGAACGTGGTGACGATCCCGCGTTCGCGGCACCAGTCCTCGTAGAGCTCGTAGAAGCGCGGCGACTTGCCGACCGGGCCGCCGAAGCCGTAGAGGCCCGTCACGTCGCGCGTCTCGCCGAGCTCGCGGACGATGCAGGGGAAGACCGCGCCTTCGGCATGGAGGAGAACGAGCTCCCCGGCGTCGAGGACGACCGCGGATTCGGCGTATTCACGGCGGAGGTAGGAGTCCCCGTAGCCGAGCTCCGCGAGGAGCCCGTTCCAGTCTGCGGGGGAGACCTCCTCGAGCTTCAAGCCTTCTCGCGGGCCCGGGCGCGCTCGATGTTCATCGTGTCCTCGACCGGATGCTCGCCGCTGCGGCCGAGCTCGCTGAAGGTGCGCCAGAGGATCTTCAGGTCGAGTGCGAGCGACCAGTGGTCGAGGTACCACAAGTCCTGCTCGATTCGCTCCGGCCAGCCGATCGTCTCGCGCCCGTTCACCTGCGACCAACCGGTGATGCCCGGCTCGACCGCCAGGCGGCGGCGGTCGTGGTCGGTGTAGTTGGCGACCTGCTCGACGAGGTCCGGGCGCGGACCGACGAGGCTCATCTCGCCGCGCAGCACGTTCCAGAGCTGCGGCAGCTCGTCGAGGCCGGTGCGGCGGAGGAAGCGGCCGGGGCGGGTGATGCGCGGGTCGTTCTCGATGACGCCGAAGGGGTCGTCGGTGAGCTGCGGCGCCAGCTCGAGCGCGTTCTGCACCAACGTCCGGTTCTTGAGCATCCGGAACGGCCGGCCATCCTTGCCGGCGCGCTCCTGGGCCAGCACGGCGGGCCGGCCGCCCTCGAGGACGATCCACAACGCGATCGCAGCGAGCAACGGCGAGAGCAGGACGAGCAGCAGGGCGGCGGCGACGCGGTCGAGTACGCGCTTGACGAGCCTCACCTACGGACCTCCCGGTAGAGGCGATCGTGGTCGGCGGCCGAGCGCTCCCAGGTCAGCCGCTGCGCCGCGCGCTCGGCGCCTCGGCGGGCGGCCGCTAGCGCCTTCGGCTCGAGCAGGCGGGCGCAAGCCTCGGCGAGGGCTTTCGAGTCGTCCACGGGCACCACCTCGCCGGCGCGGAACTCGCGCACGATCTCGCCGAGCGAGCCCACGTCGGTCACGACCACGGGGCGACGGTAGCCGATAGCGGTCGCGAGCACACCGGACGAGTCGAGCTGCCGGTAAGGCAGCACGACCGCGGCCGCGCGCGCCATCAGGCCCGGGATCTCGGCGGCGGGGATGAAGCGCAGCTGCCACTCCACGCGCCCGTCGGCGCTTTGCGGAACCGGGTCCCGCGGGTCGCCGGCGACGATCAGGCGCGCGTCGGGGATCTCCGGCAGCGCGCGCAGGAGGACGTCCAGGCCCTTGTATCCGCGGATCAGGCCGAAGAAGAGCAGCGTCCGGCCGGCGGCGGGCGGCAGCGGCTCGCCCTCGAAGACCGGGTGCGGGATCCGGACGATCCGCTCGCGACCCAGGCCGAGCTCGACGAGCTGCTCGACGGCGCGGTGAGAGTGGACGACCACGCGCTCCGCGGTCTCGAGCACATCCGGCCAGACCGGCAGCGCCCGCGGGCGGCGGGGCAGGACGTCGTGCGCGGTGAAGACGACAGGCCGCTCGGCCGCGATGCGGCGCAGCCAGCGCAGGTCGAGCTCCGGGCGCGGGAGCCACTGGACGTGGACGACGTCCGGATCGAGCCGCTCGATCCGGCGGACGAGCCGGGCGACGCTCGGGGCGTACTCGAGGCCCTTGACCGCAAGTCGCAGCGGCGAGCGGCGGAACAGGCGGGTCGAGACCGGCGCGAACAGCTCATCGCGCCCATAGCCCTCGGGCTCCGGCGCCTGCGCATGCGGGAAGCGGGACGTGAGCAGCGTGACCGCGTGCCCGTGCTCGGCGAGCGCCGCCGCGAGCGAATGGTCGTAGGGCGGCGTGTAGGCGAGCGGGTCGACGAGTGCGATGCGCATCAGACGCGCGCGCGCAGGTAGCCGAGGCTCGCCACTGCCGGTGCGGGGTCGTCCGCGGCGAACACGGCCCGCACCTTCTTCCGCTGAAGGTAGTGGCGCAGGAACTCGCGGACGGGCAACTCGCGCCGGCGGGCCATCTGCGCTGAGACCCAGACGTCTTTCGCGAGGTAGATCCACGTCAGCTGCTCCTTCATCGTCTGCGCGGCAGGCGGGCGGCCACAGAGGTCCTCGTAGGCGACGCGCGCGATGCTGAGCTCGGGACCAGTCGCAATTCCCGCCCAGACCGGCGTGCGCGTGTTCACCTCGATCACCTTCAGGAGCCCGTCCCGCGCGTCGCGGACAAGCTCGACGTGTGCCAGACCGCGGTAGCCGGCGGACGTGAGGAGGCGCAAGCCGACCTCGTGCACCTCCTCGTCGTGAGCCGAGGCGAAGACAGCGCTCGTGCCGAAGCGCAGGGGTCCCTGGCGGATCTTGCGACCGACGACGCTCGCCAGCGGCTCGCCGGCGCGGCCGATGTACGTGAAGACGGAGAAGACCTGCTCGTGCGAGTCGGGAATCAGCTCCTGAACGACGGTCTCGAAACCTCGCTCGCGGGCGCGCTTCCAGGCGGCGAGCGCCTCGTCGAGCGTGGCGGCCGGCACGGCCTTCTCGCCGAGCGCGAGGGCGAACTCCTGGCCCTCGACCGGCTTCACGAGAAGCGGCGGCTGCAGGCCGCCCTGGAGGATCGCCTCCTCGCTGTCTGCGCGGACCGTGTACGGCGACGGCACGCCCGCCTCGGCGGCAGCCTCTGGAAGGAGGTCCTTGCGGCGCAGGCGGTGGACGATCTCGGGGTCGTCCGGGAGCGGGACGTCGGCGATCGCCCGCACCTCGTCCCAGCGGCGCAGGACGGTCTCGACGTTCTCGTCACGCTCGAGGAAGAGCACCGGCCGCTCGCCGCCGGCCGCCGCGTGGCGGAGCGCCTCGAGCACGGCGTCGTCGTTCGGCGCGAGCGTGCGCCGGCGGAGGTAGCGCGAGCGGAGCCCGAACTCGTGCCGCTGGCGCGCGATGCCCTCGACGGGGATGCCTTCGCGCCCAAGGCTGCGAACGACCGCGAGGCCGGCGTGCAGCAGCCCGTAAACGACCGCCGGCCTCATGCCAGCGCCTCCTCGTAGGCGGCGATCATCGCGTCGGTCACAGCGGGCCACGCGAAATGCTCCCGGATCCGGTCGCGGGCCGCGGCGCCCAGGCGGTGCCGGAGCTCCTGATCTCCGAGCAGCCGCTGCAGCGCCGCGCGGAGCGCGCCGACGTCGCGCGGAGGAACGCGCAGCCCAGTCTCTCCGTCGACGACGAGATCGAGCAAGCCACCGACGGCGGACGCGACGACCGGACGCCCGTACGCCATCGCTTCCGCGCAGACCACGCCGAAGCCCTCGCGATGCGACGGGCACGCGACCACCGCCGCGCGCTCGTAAAGCGGCCCGAGCGCGTGGTGCGGCACGAAGCCGAGCGCTCCTGGCACCTGCGCGCGCAGCGGCCCGTCCCCCGCCACGACGAGCTTCATCCCCTGGGTTGCCTCGACCAGCTCGAGGATCCCCTTCTCCGGCGAGAGCCGCCCAGCGAACAGCACCTCCGGCGGGTCGGCCTCGTCACGCACGTAGGGCGGCACCTCGACCCCGCTCGGGATCACGCGCACCTCTCGCGCCCCGAGCTCGCGCGCCGAGTACGCGAGTGCGTTGGACGGACAGATCGTCAGCCGCGCCCGCCGCAGCACCGCCCGGGCGACCGGTCGCGCCCGCCGGGCGAGCTCGACGTCCGTGCCCCAGAGCTGGACGACGAACGGCCGACCGCACGTGGCCGCGATCGCGCCGGCCGGCAGCCAGTGCGCGTGGACGAGGTCCGCCTCACGCGCCCGCCGCCGAGCCGCCCGGCGGAAGCTCGCCAGCATCGCCGGCAGCAACGCAGCGCGCCACGGCTCGCGACGAAGGTTCCCCACCACGCCCGAGCCGTACGCGATCCCGAAGTGCCGGAACGTCGCCGGCGAGACCACGTCCACCTCGAGCCCGCGCTCCCGCAGCTGCGAAACCGCTTCGCCGACGAAGTTTCCGGCGGGATCGCCCTCGTAGCGCGGGTACGACGTCGTCAGCACTACCACCCTCATGTGTTGCGTGCGAACACGGTCGGCGTCACCAGCGCGAGCATCGCGAACACGTAGAAGTAGAGGAACGACATCGTCAGGTAGAAGACGTTCCCCGCCATCGTCCCGACGAGCGCGGCCGTCAGCCCCCACGCGAGCGGACGCACACGGGCCGCGAGCGGGTCGCGCGCCGCAGCCAGCGCCCGGCCGAGCCGGCGTGCCGCCCCGAGCCGCGCGAACACGTACCAGAGGAAGACCGCGAACAGCGCCGTCCCGACGACCCCGCCCTCGACGAGCAGCGCCACGTAGTACGAGTGCGGCCCCCAGTTCGTCTTGCCGGTGACAAACTCGTAGTAGACGGAGAAGTTGTTGAAGCCGAGCCCGAAAAAGGGGTGCTGGCTCAGGACCTGCGGCACCAACGTGTAGAAGTCGAGGTGGGTGTTCGCGCCCGGGCCCTGGGAAAGCCGGGAACGGATCACGACGCCGAAGAAGTGCCGCCGACGGTAGACCTCGTAGCCGACCGGGAGCGCGACGAGCGCGAGCGGCACGAGCGCGAGGCGCGAGAAGAGCAGGCGCCGGTAGGGCAAGAGCAGCACGAGCGCCCCGGCCGCCAGCCCGAGCGCCCCGCTGCGCGAGAGCGTCGCCAGCTGGACGATCAGCGAGAACCCGATCACCACGGCGAGCAGCGGCCGCAGCCGGTGGCCGCGCTCGAGCCGCAGGTAGAGCGGTGTCAGGATCAGGATCGGCAGCAGCAGCTCGATCGCGAGGTGGTTCGGGTCGCCGGTGAGGGCGTTCGGCCGGTAGACGTTCGTCCCGTTGACTGCGCCGTAGACGTTGATCTGGCTCGCTCCGCGGGTGAGCCGCTCCAGGAAGAGCGAATCGAGGTTGTGCCCGGCCTGCGCGGCGAGCAGCTGCAGGATCCCGTAGACGCCGTCCGCAACGATCCCGCCGAGGAACCACGCGAGCGTGCGCCAGTAAAAACGCCTCGAGCGTCCGGTGAGGTAGACGACGCCGACGATCAGGAATGCGAAGTGGATCAGCCACTTGACGATTCCCTTCCCGAACTGGTCGAGCGCCTGCGTCGTCTCGAGGTTGAAGAAGCCGATCAGGTAGACGAGCAGGAACGCCCCGAGGAACGCGAGCAGCACGGCGGCGGTGCGCGGCACGCGGCCGCGGGAGCGCCCGAGGCGGTCGAAGCCGAACGCGAGCAGGAAGCCGAGCGCGGTCAGGTCAGCGAGGAAGACCGTCCCCGCGACCTGCCACTGCACCTTCTCGAAAGTCGCGCAAAACACAGCCGCGAGGAGGAAGAACGGGACGAGCCTGCTCTCCTGTCTCACGTCAGGCTCCAGAGGAGGTTCGCCAGCTCCTCGACGCGCGAGCGGCGGGAGAGGCGCTGCCGCTGCTCCGGCGAGAGGTAGCCGTCGGTCAAGCGGCCGGCGCGCCAGCGCGCGTGCAGGCCGAGCAGCGCGTCGCGGAGACCGCGCTCGTCGTCGGGGGCGACCACCACCCCCGCTCCGGTCTGCCGCACGAGGTCTGCGGCGGCGCCGTCCGGCGGGACCGCGGCCAGGATCGGCCGCTCGGCGGCGAGATACTCGAAGATCTTGCCGCTCGGAACCACTCGTCCACGGCCGGCGGCCTCGGGTAGCAGCAGCAGGTTCGCCTCCGAGTCGCGCTGCAGCTCGAGCGCACGCTTGTGCGGAACGTACGGCAGCAGCTCGAGCCGATCGCCGAGCTCGAGCTCGCGCACCCACTCGCGGTCGGCCGAGCGGAAGTCGCCGACGAAGCGCGCGACGATGTCCTCGAGGCCGGAACCGGCCAGCGCGCTCAGGAACGCGCGCGGGTTGCGCTTGCCGAAGAAGCTGCCGGTGTGCGTGATACGGAAGCGCTCGCCGGGCCGGTACTCGAGTCCGGCGAAGTCGTCGAAGTCGCACCCGTTCGGGATCACGCGCACCAGGCCGGCAGGGTCGAACCGCCGCACCTCGTCCGCGATCGGCTCGGAGACCGCGACGACGGCATCGGCGGAGCGCGCGACGAGCCGGACGACGTGCTCGAGCGCCTTTTCCTTAGCGCGCACCGTGGCGAGCTCGAAGCGGCGGTCGGCGTTCCCGAGCACGGCGTCCCGCAGGTCGGCGACCCATGGGATCCCGGTCAGCCGCTTGATCGACGCGCCGATCAGGTTCATCGAGTACGGCGGGCTGGTCGTGATCACGGCCTCGATCCCCTCGCGCTTGACGAGCCGGACGGCGGCGGGGACCGCTGTCGGCAGCCATGTGACGCTCGCGTCCGGAAGCAGGACGCGCCGGTGGAGCAGGCGCGCCTGGGCGAGCAGCCGGTCGGCGCCCTCGAGCCCGTGGAGCTCCTCGGACGGCAGCCGCGCGCGCGGGCCGAGGTAGCGCGCCCGGTGGACGAAGGCCTGGGTCGGCGGGTGGAGCTCCTCGTCCCGATGGAGCCACTTCGGGTCGTCCGGTGCGAGTACGTGCGTCTCGATTCCGAGCGCCGGTAGGTGCGTCGCCATCTTCAGCGGCCGCTGCACCCCTCCCCCGCCGGCCGGCGGGAAGTACATCGTCACGAGCAGGACTTTCACGGAACTCTGTACAGAACGTACCGCCGGTCCGAGTATGCCTGCGGCAGCGGGAACCGAATGTGCGGGGCATCGGTCCGGTCGACGAGCAGCCAGCTCGCGCCGTACCGGCGGAGGACGGACAGCGGGCCGCCCCGCCGGAAGAAGCGCAGCTCGTCGCGCACGCGCTCGGCCGGGTGGTTCGCGCGCGTATCGCTGCTGTGCACCGGCGGCGTCGCATTGACGTAGACCGGCAGGGACGCTGCGAGCTTGTAGGCCGTCAGCGCATCGCTGAAGACGACGGCACGCTCCGGGATCCGGATCCGCTCGCGCAGCGCCTGTAGCAGCGGGGCCGGAAGCGGCTTCCTCGGGGCCGCGCGCGTACTCCAGTGGGCGAAGCCGTGAACCGCGACCGGCAGGACGAAGAGCGCGACCGCCGCAGCCGCAAGCGGTCCGCTCCGCTCGAGCCGCGGGAGGAAGCGACCCGCGAGCACTCCGGCGAGAAGCGCCGCCCCGCCGGCTGCGAACGACGCCCAGGTCAGCCATCCCGGCCCGCCCTGCGCGTGCCGGTACGGGAGCTCGAAATCACCCGGCGTGACCTGCTGGAGGACGATCCCCGCCGCGAGTCCGACCGCGAGAACAAGCGGCCCGACGAGCCGGGCGAGGACGAGAGCCCCTCCCACGAGCGCGAACTCGCGCGGCGCGAAGCCCACCAGCCTCCGCGCCTGCGAGATCGAGGTCGCGTCTGCGAAGCGAGGGAACACGAACGGCAGCAGGGCCACCGTGAAGACCGCCAGCAACCCGCCCAGCGCGAAGGCTGCCCAGAGCCTGCGGCTGGCGAAGACCGCGAGCGGCAGGACCGCGAGCGCGCCCACCGCCACAGCCCCGGCGCGACCGAAGAGCTCAGGCTTCAGTCGGTAGCTGTGCAGGCCGAAGACGTCGAGCTCGAAGCGGTAGTTCGAGAACGCCCGCCGCAGCTCGGTCGCACCAGGGTTGTGCGCGACCGTCTCGCGTACGATCGGCAGCAGCCAGGCGGCGACCGCGGCGGCCGGGACGAGTACGGCCGCGAGTGCAGCGGCGACCGGCACCGCCTCGCGCCCGGCGAGCAGCGCCCGCGCGACCAAGAACCCGGCGAGCACGACGGCGACGAGCGCAGCGTGCGGCGGGTGGATCAGAGTGAGGGCTCCCGCCGCCGCCGCGACTGAAGCGACACCGGGCCACGAGGGTTCCCGCACGTAGGCGAACACGAGCGCCAGCAGCGCCGGCAGCACGAGCATCCGGCTCGCGTTGGCCGCCAGCCCGAGCGAGATCAAGGAGCCGCCGTGGCCGGGAGCGAGACCGAGCAGTGCGAACTGAGCGAGCATCGTCGCCAGCCCCGCCCAGCGCGACCGGAAGAGCGTCGTTCCGGCCTCGTACGTCAACAGGAACGAGACCGGCAGCAACACGGTCGGCGCGTGCAAAACCGTCTCCGCCGGGTCGGCGCCGGCGAGCTTCGAGATCAATCCGACGAAGCCGTGCCAGAGCGGAAAGGCGTAGCCGGGGTGAAGCCCGCCGTCGCGGTACTCGTCCAAGCTGCGGAGCGAGATCGAGCCGAAGTCGACGAGCTTGCGCACGCGCGCGATGTGGAAGAAGGCGTCGCCGCCGAACGCGGCCACCCACCAGAGCGCGATCCCGACGGCGATCCCGAGCGCGAGCACCGCGAGTCCGACCCCAGCGATCCGCGGCGCCGGACGCCGCACGGCAAACGGGGCCGCGCACAGGCCGGCGCCCGCCATCACCGCGTAGGCAAGCCAGAGCGACCCGTGCATCGCGAACATCAGCGCCATCCCCAGGAAGAGCGCAGCGAGGCTCCAGACGAATGCGGGGGCGAGGCCATGCCGGCCGAGTGCGCGGGCGATCAAGGCTCCCGGCAGGAGCAGGCAGGCGGTAGCCGCACCGAGCCGCAGGGCGAGCCCCGCGCCGTCGGCGGGCAGAAGCCGCGAGAGGCCGAGTAGCGCGGGTGCCGCCAGCCAGACGAGAGGAAACGCGCGCGGCGCCAGCCGCACGCGGAGATCAGCGGTGACCGAGCTCATCTCAAGAAGCGGGCCGCCTGGACGAGCGCCGGCTTGAGGTCGTCCCGGGCAAAGACCGCGTCGACGTACGGAGGCCGCTGCGGCGCAGGCCACTCGCCCGGCAGCAGGGTGATCGCCCAGCGGCGCCGCCGGCCGTTCATAGAGACCGGCTCGGGCCGGTGCCCGGTCAGGTCCTCGTACGCGATCCGCGGCAGGTCGACGCCGCAGGCAGCCGCGAGCCCGTGCCACTGCCAAAGTCGCGGGTTGACCTCCATCAGGCGCAACGCCCCGTCGCGAGCGTCGCGCTTGAACTCGACCTGCGAGAGGCCGGTGTGCCCGAGCGCGCGCAGCAGGCGCAGGCCCTGGTCGACGACCTCCTCGTCCCAGACTGCCTCGCCGACGCGGCAGGTGCCGATTCCGCCGGGCGGCGTCTGGCGCAGCTTGCGACCGCAGAAGAGGCCGAGGGCCTCACCGTCCGCGGCGAGGTAGCTGCCGAGCGTGAAGAGCATGTCGTCGCCGTCGGCGACGAGCTCCTGGACGAGCGGCTCGTACTCCTCCGCCTCGGCGTAGGCGTTCTCGACCTCCTCCCCGGTCTCGCAGCGGAAGGCCTGGCGCTTGAACCGGCGTTTGAACCCCTCGGTCGACGAGGGCTTGACCAGCACGGGGTAGCCGAGCTCGTCCGCGGCCGAGCGGGCCTCCGCGGCAGAGTCTGGCGCGACGGTCCGCGGGACGGCGACACCGACCCGCTCCGCCGCCTCGTACTGGACGCGCTTGCTCTGAATCCGCTGCAGCACGCTCCACGGCGGGAACGGGTAGCGGAAGCCTTCTCCAAGCCAGTCCGCCGACCGAGCGATCCCGTTCAGCGGCTCGTCGTGGGTCGCGAAGACCGGCAGCGGGCCCCCGAGCTCATGCCCGAGCGAGGCGACAAACCGAACGAAGACCTCTTCATCCTGGGGGTCCGGGCACAACAGCGGCACGGCGTAGCGAGAGCGAAAGCCGAGCGCGCTGCGGCGGTGGTCGAGCGCGACGACCGGCACACCCGCCCGCCCGAGCGACCGGATCGCCGCCAACCCGCTGACCCAGGCGACATCGACCACCACGGCGGGAGGACGCTCCGCCCCTTCGAGGCGTTTCCGAATCTCAAGTAACAGAGTGTTACTAAGTCTCACGTCCCTGGCTCCAAGAGGTCGCGCGCGCGGGACCGGGACAGCCAGCGCGCCGCGTCGGCATACGTCCGCCCGCGCTCTCCGCGAAAGACGACGGAGCGCATGCGCATAGAGGCCATGATCAAGCGCCGCGCGCGCTCGGCTTCGCGCAACCCGCTGTGCTTGGCGAAGAAGATCAGGTGCCCGCGCAGCTGCTCGCGGAACATCGGCCCCCAGTTCTGCTTCGTCGTCGCCCCGCCGACGTGCACGAACTCCGCGCCGGGATAGAAGATCACCTTCCAGCCCGCCTGGCGGAAGCGGTAGCACCAGTCCGTCTCCTCGCTGAACATGAAGTAGTCCTCGTCGAAGAGGCCTACGGTATCGGCGGCTTGGCGGCGGACGAGCAGGCAGGCGCCCATCAGGAACTCGGCCTCGCGCACCTCGTCGTGCGCGAAGCGCGACCCGTAGAAGGCGTTCAGCGCCCGCGACCGCGGTGCCAACTTGCGCAGAAAGAAGTACTCGGTGGCCAGGCGCCAGAGCGTCGGGAAGCCGCGCACGGAGGGTTGCAGCGAGCCGTCCGTGTTCAGCAGGCGCGGTCCGACCACCGCCGCGTCCGGCCGTTCCTCGGCGAATGCGACGAGTCGCTCGACCGCGTCGCCGAGCGCCCACGCGTCCGAGTTCAGGAGCAGGAAGTAGTCGGCCGACGCCACCCGCATACCGGCGTTCGACCCTCCGCCGAGACCGCGGTTCTCCTGCTGCAGCAGGCGCACGTCCGGGAAGCGCTCCCGCACCAGCTCGAGCGTCCCATCCGCGGAGCCGTGGTCGACGACGATCGTCTCGTAGCCGCGCACGCTCTCGAGGCAGCGCTCGACCCAAGGGAGCGCGTTGTAGGTGACGACGACGACGGAGACGCTAGGCATGTCTCGGGCGCAGGAACCCGCGAACGCTCTGCCAGGCGAGCAGGAGCGCGCCGGGCAGCGAGAGGCCGAGTGTGACGACGAAGAACAGGAAGCCTGTCGCGAAGGCCTTGTCCGCGTCCACGTGCAGCCCGCCGAGGAAGCTGACGAAGAACGACTCCCGCACGGCGATCCCGTTCACGGAGAACGGCACCAGCAGAACGAGGAAGAGCAGCGGGCCCATCACGTAGTAGGGCCGCGGCGAGAGCGGCACGCCGACGGCCTTGCCGGCGAACCAGATCGCCAGCACGCGCACCGCCTGCACCGCGAGTGTCAGCGAGAAGACGCCCGCCAGCAGCCCCGGGTGCTCGCGGTACGAGTGGATGCCCTCGTACGTCACCCGGATCGGGCGCTCGAGCCGAATCCGCCGCAGGAGCGGAACCGTCCACGCCAGGAGGGGCCGAACGCGGCGCGAGAAGAGCGCGACCGCCAGCACGATGGTCGCGATGACGAAGCCGAGCTCGATCCAAAGGTAGGCGCCGACGTCGTAGCGGCCGACCGCGAGCGCGAACCCCACGCCGGCGAGCGCAAGCGTCGCGGCTCCGCCCAGCGCGCGCTCCAGCAGCACGGAGCCCGCCACCTGCCCGCCCTGACCGGGGTGGCGCCGAGCCGTCTCGTAGATGCGCACGGCGTCTCCGCCTACCGCCGTCGGCAGCACCTGTCCCGCGGTGTACGCGACGAAGTACGCGCGGACGAGCCACGGCAGCCGGTCTCGGATCCCGCGCGCGTGCAGGAGCTGTTGCCAGCGCCACGCCATCGGCCAGACGGAGAGGATCATGATCGCGACGGCGCCGAGGAAGTACGCCAGGCTCGCGTGCGTGAGGATGTGCAGCGTCCGCGAGACGTCGATCTTCCAGACGATGTACGCGGTGCACAGGCCGGTGACGGCGAGCGTCGCCGCGATTCGGAGCAGCCGCTTCCTCAAGGGTCAGACAACCTGCGCATCGGCCGCGGGGAAGGGTACGCACTCGACCCGCTCGAGAGCCTCGGCTCGGTCAGTACCCGTCGCGAGCACTGGTTCGGCGCCCGGGAAGAAGCGGATGCAGGCAGCTCCGACGAGGCGCCGCGGGCGAAGGCGCCGCCCCGAGATTCGCTCGCCGAGCGCGCTCGAGAGCGCGAGCGTGTCCAGGTCGACGCCGAGCGCTGCCCGGCAGAGCTCGGCCTGATGCGCCGCGCCGAGACCTGCGCCGACATCGAGCACCTTCGGACCGTCGGGATCGATCCGAACCCGCGTTACGGTCGGCCCGGCGGCGATCTGCAGGACCTCTGCAGCGCGTTCCGCGAGAGCCGCGGCGGCCTCGGCGTGAGCGCTCTCCCAGACGTCCGCCGATGGCAGGCGGTCCGTCACGGTCAGCGGGTGGAACACGCCGCCCGCAGAGAACCCGGTGACGGTCACGACCGGCTGCTCGACGACCTCCTCCACGAGGCAGAGCCCGATCCGTGAGGCACGAAGCGCGGCCGAGAGCGCCCGCCGTAGCTCCCGCGAGGAGCGCACGAGCGCTCGCGCGCCGCGGCCGGGCCGGTCGGGGGAGCGGACGACGCAGGGAACCCCGACCACCTCGTCCGCGGTGGAGACGACCTTCCAGCCGGTCTGCGGCACGCCCGCTTCGGCCAGCCGCTCGCGCTGGCGCAGCTTCGACGTCGAGAGCACGGCCGTCTCGGGCGAGATCGGATGCGACAGGCCGAGGCGCCACGCGATTCTCGCCGCCGCGCCGACGGCCGCTTCCCCTCCGGGCGCGATCACCCCATCGATGCGCTGCGCCTCGGCGAGCCGCTCGAGGGCCGGCTCGTCCTCGATCGAGACGATTGCGCGCCGGTCGGCGTGGCGGAACCCGGGCGCGCCGGGGTCCCGGTCGGCGGCGATCACGAACAGGCCGCGGGACCGTGCAGCCGCAAGCAGCCCGAGCTGCGCGGCGCCGGCCCCGAGCACGAGCAGGCGCTCCATAGGCCGATTGTGGCGAGCGGGCGAGACGGCGCTGTATCTGCGACAATCGTCACGTGCCCGCGATGCTGGGGGAGCGCGTCGAGGAGCTCCGCCGTGACCGCAACCACGGCGGCAGCTGGATGGCGCGCCGCGCAGTCGAAGCGCTCGTCCACGTGGCCGAGCAGGAAGCGCGAAGCGGGCAGGAGCTCGTCGAGCTCCTTGTTGCGGCGGGGAGAGAGGTGGCGACCAGCCGGCCCGGTATCGGCGCGGTCGCCGGAGCGGCCGGCCGACTGCTCGCCGCTGCGAAGCGCGGGGCCCATCTCGAGGCCGAGCAGCTCCGGCAGCTCGTTCGCGCAGAGGCCGATGCGCTGCTCCAGGGCCGCCTCCGCGCCGGCGCCTCGATCGCGATCCAGCTCCAGGACAGGCTCAGGGACGCCGTCGTCCTCACGCATTCGGCCTCCGCGACCGTCCACGAGGCGCTGCTTCACACGCCCCCGGAACGTGTCATCTGCACGGTCTCGGCGCCGCAAGAAGAAGGCCGTGCGTTTGCCCACAGCTTGCGCGACGCCGGTCTCGAGGTCGAGCTGGTCGACGACGCCGCCGCGCCGCGGCAGCTCGAGTGGGCGACGCTGCTCCTGCTCGGCGCCGACACCGTCTTCCGCTGCGGCACGCACTTCAACAAGCGCGGGACGCGCGAGCTGGCCGAGGCGGCCGCTGACGAGGGTGTTCCGACGGTCGTTGCGTGCGAGGTGATGAAGCTCGCGCCGATCGAGGCGGCCGACCTCCCCGGGCTCAACGACGACCGCGACCTGACCCCGCCGGAGCTGATCGACTGCATCGTGACCGAGGAGGGCTCGTTCTTGGCGGAGGAGATCGCGTCCCTGGTCGACCGCACGCCGTTCCTCCGCGAGGGCTACGCGCTCTTGCGCTCTAGCTGATCGAGTCCTCAGGGAGCGGAATCAGCCGGGCGTGTCCTGGAGGAGAGTCAGCGCACGGCGGGCCGCTACGACAGAGCGGTTCCACTCACGTCGGTAGCGCTCGCTGGACGGCGGTGCAGCGAGCGCTCGCAGGCGGGCTTCCAGGGCGCCGATTAGGAGCTCCTTCGCCCGCGCCGTGCGTCCGGTTGCGCGGTCCTGGCGAACGCGCTCGAGCGCCGTCCTCACGACGCCCTGGAACGGGCGGGTCTGAGCCGCGAGACGTTTTCGGTCGCGGTACGCAAGCTCGTAAGCGGTCAAAGCACGGCTGACCGGCTCGTAGTCCGCGACCAGGCGCTGCTGTTGCGCGTCGAGCTCCCGGAAGGTGAGCTTCGGCTCCGGCTTGGGCGGCTTCGGCGCAGGCCCCTTCGAGCCGTGGCAACCGGAGAGCAGCAGCGCAGCAGCAAGGAGCGTGCAGGCCCGCCAGTAGACTCGCCCGCGATGAGAGTCCTCGTCACGGGAGCCTCCGGCTTCGTCGGGCGCGCGCTCGTGGAGGAGCTGCGTCACGGGGAGCGAGCTTACGAGGTCCATCCGCTCGAGCGGCGCGACGGCGATCTCGCCGAGGAGGGAATCGCCGAGCGGGCGCTGGCCGAGGCTCGGCCCGAGGTAGTCGTGCATTCCGCGGCGCGAATCGGGGTCGTCCGCTGCGAGGACGAGGCGTTGCTCGCCCTGCGGTCGAACGTGCTGTCAACGGTTCAGGTCGCCCGCGCGTGCACGGCTCACGGCGCGCGGCTCGCCTACGTCTCGACTGCGGATGTCTACGGAGTCGCCGCCGTGGCGGACGAGGAGACGCCGCCCGCTCCCGAGAGCCTCTACGCGCTGACGAAGTTGTGGGGCGAGCAGGCCGCGCAGCTCTACGCGCCGGCTGACCTCGTGGTGCTGCGGCTCGCCAACCCCTACGGGCCGGGCGTGGAGCCGGGCGAGGGTAAGGGCGCTCTGCCGACGATGCTGGCGCAGGCCGAGCGCGGCGAGCGGATCCCCGCCTTCAGCGGAGAGGCGCGGACGTGGTGCTGGATCGGCGACGTCGCCCGCGCGGTCCGGCTCGTGCTCGAAGGGGGTGCAGGAGGCGTCTTCAACGTCGGCTCGGACGCCGACCCGGTGACGCTCGTGGACGCCGCGCGGATCGTCTGCGCCGTGACGGGCGCCTCTCCGGAGCTGATCGACGAGACCGAGCCGCCGCTCGGTCGCGTCACACCGAGCATCAACGTCGAGCGCCTGCGCGCGCTCGGTTGGCGGCCGGAGGTCGGATTGGAAGACGGTCTGCGGCTGCTGCTCGAGTCCTGGCACACAGCTCCGGCGGCGTGACCCGCGCGTTCGTCCTGATCGGTGGTTCCCGCTCGCAGCTCGGGCTACTCGAGCAGGCCCGTGCTCTGGGGCACCGGGTCTGCGTCGTGGACGGGGCGGAGACGGCGCCGCTCCTTGCGGAGGCGGACGTTCCGATCGTCCGAAACTTCGTCGACGTCGAGGGCGTCCTCGCCGAGATCCGCGAACATGACGTGGAGGCCGCCGCGGTGGCGACGATGGGCTCCGATCAGGCGGTGCTCCCGACCGCCCGCCTGGCCGAGAGCCTCGGGCTAAAAGGGCTACCTGTCCGGACGGCCGAAATCGTCGCGGACAAGCGCAAGATGCGCGCGGCATTCGACGCCGCCGGGGTACGGACAGCCGCGGGACGGGAGGTGACGAACGCCGAGGATGCAGCCGCCGCCTTCGACGGGCCGTCGGTCGTGAAGCCGGTCGACGGCTCGGCGCAGCGCGGCGTGACCGAGGTTCGGCGCGCCGAAGAGTTGCCGGCCGCGTTCGAGCGCGCACTCGCGGCCTCGCGCGCCGGAGCCGTCGTGCTCGAGCGGTACCTCGAAGGCGACGAGCTCACGATCAACGGCTTCCTGCTCGAGGGCGAGTACTTCCCGATGAGCATCACGAAGCGGCTGCTCCATCCGCCGCCGCCTCTCGGCGTCTGCATCGCGCATCGCTACCCGTCCGGTCTCTCGGAGGAGCGCGAGCGAGAGCTGTTCGACATCGCGCACCGCGCGAGCAGCGCCGTCGGGATCGAGACCGGCCCTTCCTACGTGCAGGTTCGCGAGGACGTCGTGATCGAGGTTGGCGCCCGACTCGGCGGCGGGAAGGACGCGGAGCTTGCGAAGCTCGTGACCGGCTTCGATGCGATCCGGGCGAACGTGCTCTGGGCGCTCGGGGAGCTGACGCGGGACGACCTCGCGACGGGTGAGCCGCTCGCTCCCTGCGGCCAGGTCAGGTTCGTGGTTGCGTCGCCCGGCAGGATCGTGCGCCTCGACGCCTCGCCCGCGCTCGCGCTCGACGGCGTGCACGAGGCCGGCTTCTACTGGCGCGAGGGGATGGTGCTGCCGCCGCTCACCTCCGGCGCCGAGCGGCTCGGCTACCTCGTCCTGACCGCGGCAGACGAGGCCGAGCTCGACGACCTGACCGATCGCGCTCTGCGGGCGCTCGACGTCGAGATCGCGGTCGAGCCGTCTCTCGTGTGAGAGTCGTTCACTCTCCGGTCAACATCGCCGGCGGCCCCGGTGCGATCTCGCAGGGCCTGCGGGAGCTCGGCGTCGAGAGCACGCTGCTCGTCTTCAACGAGCGGCCCTTCGAGCGCGGCTTCGACCGGAACCTGCGGCTGCGCGACACCAGCCGGCTCTCGAGCCTCCCGTTCAACCTGCCGCGGCAGCTCGCGGCCTTCGCGTGGGCCGCGCCGCGCTTCGACGTCTTCCACTTCCACGCGGGCCTGACCTTGTTGCCGCGGAAGCTGAACCTGCCCGCGCTGCGGCTGCTGCGCAAGGGGATCGTGTTCCAGTCGTGGGGCTCCGACCTGCGCGGCCGGCCGGCGTCCGACGTGCAGTACCTGCGTTCAGCGGGCGCGGTCATCGTCGGCAGCTTCTTGACGCGCCGGCTCGCCCCGCGCGGGCCTTGGCCGGAGTACGACGTCGTCCACCCGGCGATCGTGCTGACCAACTGGCAGCCGTCTCCCGTCGAGCCGGGCGACGTCCTGCGGGTCGCGCACGCGCCGAGCAAGCGGGCGGTCAAGGGGACCGAGACCGTGCTCGCCGCGGTCGAGTCGCTGCAGGCGCGCGGCGCGCCGATCGAGCTCGACCTGATCGAGGGCGTCCCAAACCGCGAAGCGCGACGGCGGTATGCCGCGGCCGACGTCGTGATCGACCAGCTCCGAATCGGCTGGTACGGGATGCTGGCGATCGAGTCGATGGCGCTGGCCAAGCCGGTCGTCGTGCACCTGGACGAGGAGGCCGCGGACGAGACGGAGGAGGCGTTCGGCGTCGAGTTGCCGCTCGTCCGTGCGGACGAACGGAATCTCGCGGACGTGCTCGAGCGGCTGATCGAGACGCGCGAGTCGCTACCCGAGCTCGGCCGCCACAGCCGCGAGTACGCCGAGCGCGTCCACGGCCACCTCGAGGTCGCGCGCCAAGTGCTGGCGATCTACGAGCGCGTCATGCCGGCAAGCTCGTAGAACCCGATCGGCGACCACGAAAACCCGCGCACACCCGGTTTGATCCGGACGTACTCGGACGGCTGCACCAGCGGCACCACCGGAACCGCCGGGCGCAGCTTTTCGCCGAGCAGCTTGCGCTCGATGGCGTAGCGCTTGCCGTCATCGAGGGTCCTGACGGCCCGGCGCATCAGCGCGTCGTAACTCGGATCGCACCAATGCACGACGTTGAACGCGCTCCCGCACGGGAATAGGTCGAGGATGTTGTACTCGTCGAAGATCTTCGGGCTCCACCCGAGCAGAACGAGATCGCCCTTCGAGCCGGGCCGCACCGAGAGGTGGAAACCGGCGAGAGTTTGTCTCATGCTGGCGATGGCCTTCGAGGCGAGCGCGTCGCGCGGGTCGTAGGCAAGCCTCAGCCGGCGCGGCCGGAGGTGGCTGGGTACGAGCAACGCGTTCGAGATCACCTGGTCGCGCCCGGGCATCGCGGCCGGCACGAGCTCGTTCAGGGTCGCATCGCCGAAGCTGGTGGCGATCGTCGCACGGTCGACCGCAGACAGCTTCTGCGACAGCCAGACGAGGCGCACCGCGAGCGTCGGCAGCGTGCGCCAGCCGGGGCCGGTCGGCTGCTTCGCGGTCTGAACCCACGGCAAGCCCGGCGGCGCGAGGCCGCGGGGGAGGATCGCGTCTGCGCCCTTCGTCTGGGTTGTCAGGACGAAGCGGCTCGGCTTCACAGCGCGGACGTTCCAGTAGTTGAAGTTGCGTTCGAGGACGGCCCGGCCGGCGAGGCGGAACGGCCCGCTGAACGCATCCGGGCGGTAGGCCGACGCAATCGGGTGGGCGACGAGCTGATCGAGCCAGGGGATCGGATGCTGGAGGGTCACGCGCAGGGTCCGGTCATCGACGGCCTCGACCCCCACCGCGCCACGGCCGGTCGCGTGGAAGGCGCGGGCGCCGCGGACGATGCCGAGGTCGGGGCCTGCGAGCGGCGCTCCGGTCGCAGGCGCGAGCGCGCGCAGCCAGGAGCGCCGAAGGTCCGCCGCCGTCAGCCGACGGTCGTCACTCCAGCGCAGGTTGTCGCGCAGATGAAACGTCCAGACCAGGCCGCCTTGCTCGACGTCCCACGACTCCGCGAGATCCGGCTTTACGCCGGTTCCGGAAAAGCGCGTCAGGCCGGCGTAGAGCTCGTGCGTCACATTCAGCGAGGGCATGTCGGCCGCCTTTGCCGGGTCGAGCGTCCGCGGCAAGATCGGCAGCGCCAGGCGGAGCGTCGGCCCGCCGCGCGGCGGCGGCTTCGTCGACGAGCCGCAACCCGCGAGCAGCGCGGCGGCTACGAGACCAGCTTGCGCCAGACGTTGTCGAGCAGCGTCCACGTGAGAGACCTGCGCATCCGCAGGAAGCTGTAGTTGCCGGTCGCGAAGACCTCGCCGCGGCCCGCCCGGGACCAGGCCAGCGCCGCGTTCACGACTCCGTAGTTGCCGGCGATGATCGCCTCGGCCGCGACGATGTGGTCGCGCGGCGTCAGCTTCGGGTCGATCCGGTCGCTCTCGGAGCCCGCGTAGCCGAACGCCTGGCCGGGCCCTATCCCGGTGCCGCGGAAGAGCCAGCGCACGCGCTCGAAGTCGCGGCCCCGGGCGGCGACGTAACGCGCGGCGCGGGAGCGCGGGAAGCAGCAACCGTCGTAGCCGACGCCGGCCAGAGCGAAGTCGGAGCGGCCTTCGCGCGCATCGAGGTCGGTCATCACCATCGCGTTTCGCCCGCGGTCGAGTCGTACCTGCCGGTAGAACGGATTCGCCTGCAGGAAGACGAGGTGCCCACCGCCGTCTCGGTAGCGGCGCAGGAGGTCCCAGGTTGCCGGCTCGTAGTACTCGCTGTGGCCGGGGAAGACGACCGCGGCGTAGCGTCGCAGAACCGCGAGCGGCAGCCGGCCGAGCTCGACGTCGGTGACGCTCTGCACGCGTGGCCGGCGCGAGCAGAGCCAGCGCGAGAACGGCACCGCTGCACGGAAGTCGTCCTCGGTGCCGCCGGGCAGAATCGCCCCCACGAGCGAGACGCGGCGCTGGCGCCAGAACTGGTACCAGCTGTCCGGGCGGCCGTCGAGATTCGCGTCGTAACGGTTGTAGGCACGCCAGGTCAGGTACGGCCAGACGAGCAGCGCCGTCCGCGGCGGAGGGTGGTCGAGCGCGAAACGATCGTTCCGGACGACTACCGGTGCCCGAAACTCGTCGCCGGCCGGGTCCCCGACGACGTAGTGGTAGAGGCCGGAGGCCAGCCCTCGCGGTAGCGTCCGCCCGGACCAGCGGCGTCCAGAGCAGTCCTGCTCGAGCTCGACCGTCGCCTCCCCATGGTCGGCCGAGACGACGAGCGGCGGCCGCGCGCCAGGTTCGTAGCTGCGGGTCGAGTCGACGAACGCCGCCAGCCGCTCGACCCGAACGACCCGCGGGCGCGGAAGACACCCCGAGCGCCGCCACGGCGGTCGCGAGACCGTCGCCTCCGCGAGTCCCGGGCGCCGCTCAGCCGGCGCAATCACCGGCGCCAAAAGCCGTCCCGCGTCCTTGTAACAGACTGTTACTAAGTAGCTTCCGTCCTGGACCGTCGCCTGCCACGTCGCAGCGGTCTCCGCCGACACCGCCCGCACCGTCACGCCGGTTCGAATCCGGCGCCAGCCGTGCAGACGGCCGCCCCACACGTACGCCCGCAGGCCGAGCTCTGTGCCCGGCGCGGCGCGCACCCGCAGCCGCAGGACGTCGTTGACGCCGTTGCCGTTTGGGCTGATCACCGCCGGCCCGTAGCCGAGCAGCCGGAGCCGCACCGTCCGCTCCGCCGCCGCCCCCGGCACGGCGAGCACGGCCGCCGCCGCGGCCACGACGAGAAGCCTCACGCCTTGGAGGCCAGGCTCTGCACCGGGCGCCGCTCGCGGTACCAGGCGATCGTGCGCGCGAGGCCGTCGTCGAGATCGACCCGCGGCTCCCAGTCCAGCAGCTTGAGCGCCTTGTCGACGTTCGGGATCCGCATCTCGACGTCGGTGTAGTGCAGCGGCCGGAAGACGATCTCCGACTCGGAACCGACCAGCCGGCGGATCCGAGCAGCCAGGTCGAACACGGTGACGACGGAGCGCGGGTTGCCGACGTTGAAGACCTGCCCGACCGCCTCCTCACGCTCCAGGATCGCCAGCAGCGCGTTGACCACGTCGTCCACGTAGCACCACGCGCGGATCTGCGACCCGTCGCCGTGGATCACGAGCTCCTCGCCCGCGAGCGCGCGCACCGTGAAGTGGTGGATCGCGCCGCTGCCGACCTGGCCGGGCCCGTAGACGTTGAACGGCCGCACCGAGACCGCCGGCAGCCCGAACTCGTCGAAGTACGAGTGCGCGAGGTACTCCCCCGCGAGCTTCGACACCGCGTACGTCCACCGCGCTTCCCCCACCGAGCCCTGCGTCGTCACGTGGGTTTCCTCGACCTTGTAGGCATGCGTGCCGAAGACCTCGCTCGTCGAAAAGTCGACCAACCGCTCGACCGTCCCCGCCTCGTGCGCCGCCTCGAGCACGTTGTAGGTGCCGATCAGGTTCACGCGCATCGTCCGCACCCGGCTCTCGAGCACCTTGTCGACCCCGGCGATCGCGGCCATGTGGACGACGTGCGTCGCGCCTTCCGCCAGCGTGCGTAGGAGCGGGAGGTCGAGGACGTCGCCCTCGACGAAGCGCAGGTTCGGGTGCTCGGCGAGGTCGGTGCCGGTCAGCGAGTCGCGGTGGAGGTTGTCGAGCACCACGAGCTCGTTGTCGGCGACCAGCCGCCGAGCGAGCGACGTGCCGATGAACCCGGCCCCGCCCGTCATCAGGATCCGCTTGCCGGTCAGCGCCACGCGCGGAGTCTAGCCGTGCCCTGTGGCGTTTTCGGCGGATGCAAGCGGATCGACCGGTCATTTCAGACGGCCGGGCGAGCGGAGCACGCCCGGCCTGAGAGCGGCGCCGCAAGCGGCGCCTTGCGCCACAATCGGGACGTGCTAGCGCGTCAGCTCTGGCGGCTCGGCAAGCACTCGGCCATCTACGGGCTGGGCGCGGTCGTCTCCCGCCTGATCGGGCTCTTCCTGCTTCCGGTCGTCACGCGGTACCTGTCGCGCAGCGATCTCGGCGCGGTGGACACCCTTATCGCGCTGTCGGTGGTGCTCGTGATCGTGCTCCGCGCGGGCATCTCGATGGCGTTCTTCCGGTTCTACTTCGACGCCGAGGACGAGCGCGGGCGCGTGCGCGTCGTACGCACCTCGTTCTGGTTCACGATGACGGTGGCCACGGCAGGGCTCGTCGCGGGAGTCCTCCTCGCCGGCCCGATCTCCGAGGCGCTTTTCTCGACCCACTCGCGTGCAGGACTCGTGCGGGCGGCCTTCGTCCTGCTCTGGGCGCAGATGAACTACGAGCAGCTGACCTCGCTGTTCCGGGTCGAGGAGCGCTCGCTCTCGTACGTCGCGGCGACGCTCGCGAACGTCGTGATCACGCTGACGGCGACGATCCTGCTCGTCGCGGTCTGGCACAAGGGCGCCGTCGGCGTGATCGTCGGCAACTTCACCGGGACGCTGGTCGTCTTCTTCGTCCTGCTCGGCTACCGGCGCTTCCAGCTCGGGCTCGAGTTCGACCGGCCGCTCTTCCGGCAGATGCAGCGTTTCGGGCTGCCGCTCGTTCCCTCGGGCCTCGCGCTCTGGGCGATCGACTTCGCCGACCGGTTCCTGCTCCTGAAGCTGAAGAACGCGGCGGAGGTCGGGCTCTACTCGGTCGGCGTCCGCGTCTCGACGGCAATCCTGCTGCTCCTGATCGCGCTGCGCACGGCGTGGCCGGCGTTCGCGTACTCGATCACCGACGACCAGGAGGCCAAGCGCGCGTACGGCTTCGTGCTCACCTACGTCCTGTACGTCTCCTGCTGGATGTCGCTCGCGCTCTCGTTGCTCGCGCCCTGGCTCGTGCGGCTCCTGACGGCCCCCGCGTACTACGCGGGCTCGCGCGTCGTGCCGCTGCTCGCGTTCGGCGCGACGGCGTTCATCGCCTTCAACGTGATGTCGATCGGGATCGGGCGCGCGAAGCAGACGCAGTTCAACTGGGTCGTCACCGGCGTCGCGGCGGCCGTCAACATCGGGCTCAACTTCGCGCTGATTCCGCCCTACGGGATGATGGGCGCCGCCGCGGCAACGCTGGTCGGCTACACGATCATGTTCCTCGGCATGACTGTCCGGGCGCAGCAGGTCTTCCACGTGCCCTACCAGTGGCGGCGCGTGGTGCTCGCGGTCGGGGCGGCCGCCGGGCTAACCGTGCTCGGGAAGGCGCTGGAGGTCCCGCTCCCCGGCGCCCTCGCGCTGTCGGCCGTCTACCCGCTGATCCTGCTCCCGCTGGGGTTCTACCTGCCCGTCGAGTTGCGTCGCCTGCGCGCGCTCCTTCCGGCCGCGCGGTAGCGAGGGGACCCGCGCCGCCACCGCCGCGAGCGCGAGCACCCCCCAGACGGTCGGATCCTCGAAGAACGCGTTGTAGAAGAGGCTGTGCACGCCGATCGCGGCGAAGACGAGGCCGCAGGCGAGCGCCGTGAGGCCGGCCAGGTCGCCGCCGAGGCGCCGGAAGGCGAGGGCGAGACCTGCGTAGAGGAGCCAGGCGAGCAGGACCAGGCCGGGAATGCCGGTCTCCGCCGCGACGGTGACCGGCGTGTCGTGCGAGGCGCCCGCCTTCGGCTCCTTCGAGCGCAGGTGCGCCTGCCTCGCGTAGGCGTGCTTGAAGCCACCGATGCCGACGCCCACCACGGGGTGGTGGACGGCGATCTTGATCCCGTTCGAGATGAGCTTCGAGCGGCCGCTCGTGACGCGGTTGATGCCGCCGTTGGAATCGTTGAACACCGCGTGTCTGACCCTCGGTGCGGCGGCTGCTGCGATCACGAAGACGAGGGCTCCCACGCCGACGACGATGAGAGCGCGCCGGCCCCAGGCGAAGATCGCAGCCAGGACGACGCCCGACGCGAGCGCGACGAAGCTCGACTGCGAGAACGAGAAGAGCAGGCCGGTCCAGACCGCGGCGATGCCGGCAGCGCAGGCCACGGCGATGCGCGGAGAGCGCGTGTGCAAGGCGACGACGAGCGCCGCCAGGATCGCGACCACGAGGAAGCGCCCGTAGATCGACGGGTCCCAGAAGACCGAGTTGACGCGGTAGAACGGGGCGTACGTGTTCCCGACGAGCAGCTTCGGGTTCCAGAAGATGTCGCGGGTGACCCACTGCTCGATCCCAATCGCGGCGAGCACTAGCGCCATCAGCCCGAGCTCGGTGAAGAGGGCCAGCACCCAGCGGCCGCGCCAGTCGAGACGGGAGAGGGAAACCGCGAGCAGGCCAAACGGCAGGAAGAAGAAGAACAGCTCGATCGCGCCCTGCTGCAGGTCCTGAGTCCACGCGAGCGAGAGGCCGCTCCAGGCCACGAAGACCGCCAGCGGCAGAGCGACCGGGCCGAGCTCTCGCGCGCTACGCGTTCCATCACGCGCCAGCTCCCAGGCGAGCGCGAGCGCGGCGGCCGCGACGACGCCGTAGAGGGGGACGAGCAGGTTCGCGTCCGTGGATCCGACACTGACTGGGATCCTGGCGGGCACGCACGCGAGCGCCGCGAGCGCGAGCAGCCACGGCCAGCGGCGGAGCAGGACGGCGCCTCCGGCGGCGAGAGCCAGCCCTAGGACGGCTACGGCGGCGAGCACCGCGGTGTGTCCTTTCGGGGCGAGGTAGACGGCCAGCCCGATCGCGCCCAGCGCCCAGACGCCGAGGCCCGCGAGCCTGTGCAGCCGCGCCGGCGCCACGAGCAGAGCCACGAGCCCCGCGGCTCCGACCGGCCCGGCGGCTCGCGCGAGCTCCGCCGTCATCGTGGCCCCACGATCACGAGGGAGCGCGCCGAGTGCCCGTTCGCCGTCACGATGAGGACGTAGCGGCCCGGCGTCCCCGAGCGCAGCACGAGCAGCCCCGGCCGCGAGTTTCCGCTCCGGCGCCCGAACGTCCAGTGGAAGGCGCGAGCATCGGTCCGGACGCGGAACCCGATCCGCGCGTGCGCCAGCGGGTGCAGCACGTGTGGGCGGATGCTGATGAACCGAATTCGGACGACCCCTGCGGAGACCGGCCCCGAGAGGTTTCCGGCAAGGTCGACGGCACGGAGCACGAGCCGGTAGCGCCCGGCGGGCAGCCCGGACCCGAACCAGCGCATCACGCCCGTCTCGGCATAACGCGAGAACCTGACGCGAAGCCGCCCGTTCACGAAC
>WNGF01001366.1_pt1 | contig 35776 bp, 24 predicted proteins | sample 5400641 | NCBI WGS metagenome assembly WNGF01 (sample SAMN13153371, study PRJNA577476) | soil metagenome | isolation source: 80 cm soil or saprolite under grassland replicate 2 | place: USA:California | collected 2016-06-15 | reverse complement strand
CCCAAATCTTTCGGCACACCCTGCCCGTTTTCGTAGAGCACGCCGAGACTTGCCTGTGCTGTAGCATCTCCTTGGTCGGCTGCTTTTTGATAAAGTTCTGCTGCTTTCCCCAAGTCTTTCGGCACGCCCTGCCCGTTTTGATAGAGCCAGCCGAGGTAATCGAGCGCAAAAGTGTCTCCTCGGTCGGCCGCTTCTTGGAAAAGTTCTCCTGCTTTCCTTAAAAGTTCTGCTGCTTTCGCCAAATCTTTCGGCACGCCCTGCCCGTTTTGATAGAGCCAGCCGAGCCTAGCCTGCGCCATAGCGTATCCTTGGTCGGCTGCTTTTTGGTAAAGGTCTGCTGTTTTCTTTAAATCCTTCGGCACACCCTGTCCGTTTTCGTAGAGCCAGCCGAGCCTAACCTGCGCCATAGCGTATCCTTGGTCGGCCGCTTTTTGGGAAAGGTCTGCTGCTTTCTTTAAATCCTTCGGCACGCCCTGCCCGTTTTGATAGAGCCAGCCGAGCCTAACCTGCGCCATAGCGTATCCTTGGTCGGCCGCTTTTTTGTAAAGGTCTGCTGCTTTCTTTAAATCCTTCGGCATGCCCTGCCCGCTCTCGTAGAGCCAGGCGAGATTAGTCTGCGCATCAGCGTTTCCTTGGTCGGCCGCTTTTTGGTACAGGTCTGCTGCTTTCTTTGAATCCTTCGGCACGCCCTGCCCGTTTTGATAGAGCCAGCCGAGATTATCCTGTGCGAAAGCGTTTCCTTGGTCGGCCGCTTTTTGATAAAGGTCTGCTGCTTTCTTTGAATCCTTCGGCACGCCCTGCCCGTTTTGATAGAGCGACCCGAGATTATTCTGCGCTAAAGCGTTTCCCTGGTCGGCCGCTTTTTCATAAAGTTCTGCTGCTTTCCCTAAATCCTTCGGCACACCCCACCCGACTTCATAGCGAACGCCGAGCTTATTCTGCGCGGCAGCGTCTCCTTGATTAGCGACTTTTTGAAGGCCTGCTGCTTCCCATTTCGGAGCAAGTTCGGCCACTATCAACCCAAAGCCTAACAGGGATGCCAGCGATGCCTCCATCAATCCAATGATCACACAAAGGACGACTATCCACCGCTGGACCCTCTTCTTGTCGGGCCGGACAAAGACCACCGAACCTACGATCAGATCGTGCAGAGTTTGGCGCTTCCGAGTAAAGGGTTGAATGAAACATGCAATCCCCAGAGTAATGTAAGAGAGAAACGCGGCAAAGTGCCTAGCCGTCGCCCAGCCAAAAGGCAAACCGTCGCCTTTCTGGTCTGTTACGAAAATTCCCAGTGCGAGCTTGCCCACAGTCGCTTGGCGGCGTGAGCTGAGCATCATCGCTTGGTATAACCAGTCGATGACGAACACAAGCAACACCCCGGCAGGGAGTAGGTAGCCTGGGTGGGAGTTGATAAACTCGGTGGCATATAGTCCGCAACCGATGAGAAACACCACTGATCCAACCATGACGAGACCAAGGTCCAGCACATAGGCGCCCAAACGGCGCCAGAAGCTCGCGTAAGTCGGTTGGAGAGTAACAGCGGCGTCTCCCAAAGGCTGAGCCTCCTCTACCAACTTCTGCTCGCGCACTGCTTTGCTCGACGAGAGGGCAACTTCTTGCAGGATTTTCGCGAAGACGAGTCGGCGAAAAACCCACTTTCCAAAGTAGGCGAGCACAAAGTAACCGAGAAGAGACAGAGCTAAAAAGGGCATTACGAGCAAGCCGCTGGCAGCATTCGAGGCACGTACCTCCTCTACACCGCTCTGCACCTCTCGTGTCTGTGGCGAGGACCCGGCCTGCGGCGGCGGCGCCTTAGCATTGAGCTTGTTTTCGACAAAGTCTGACCATCCGATATTTTTTGACCACCGGTCGAAATGTCCGCCCTGGGGTCCCCACAGTCCCCACACGAAAAATACGGCGATCGCAAGAATGATGACCGACCTTCCCCAGCTCCAGCGGCGTTCAAAGACCACTTCGGCCTGTTCGTGGTCGCGCTCGGACTGACTCTCCTTCAGGAAGGCCATCGCGGATTCGAAGTCTCCCGCGTAGAGGCTGGCCCATGCTGGCGTCGGCGTTTGTTCTTCTTTCCAATCGAGAGCCAGCTGGAGCTCTGGATCACGCAAAAGCCCCGCTTTTCCCATTTTCTCCTGTGCCGCCGTTTCCGCTAATCGCCGATATTGGAGTGCGAAGTCGGCCTCGTCGTGCGCCCAGTGCCGCAGCCGCTCCCAGACCCGCATCAAGCTTTCGTGAGAAATATCGATCACCTTTTCCGGCTCGAGCGGTACTGGCACCGGCGGCGTCAAGAACGAGCGGCTGGGTTCGCGGAAAACTTCAATGACGGCTTTCACCTCCTCTTCGGTGCCGGTCCCTGCGATTTCTCTCAGCGTCACCAGCTTCAGTGGACGCCGGATTCCGCGAGGATCGGTCCCGAGGTCGGTCAGCGCTTTGAAAAGCTTCTCGCAAATTTTTTTCTTCTCAGGAGTTTCCAGCTGCTCGAACGCCTCGTTCGCGTGCTGATTGAGCGCCTCGGCCATCGTGCCGATTTTCAAGTAGTGTTCGAGCTGCAGCTCCCCTTTCGCGCCCTGAGATTCCCAACAAGCCCAAGTACGATTCAAAGCGTGCTGGAGGATGGAGAGCTGATCGGGGTTGTCGCCCACGTCGTTGAGCAGCCGCGTCATCAGGACCGGGCTGATCTCCGCTCCGCCCACACTCACGGGTCCTGCGATGCTGGCCCGCCGTTCATCACGCGTCATCCGCGGCACCAGATACTGGCCTTCATTGATCGCCTCGGGCAGACCGTAGAACTGCGAACAGTTCCCGAGGAAGTCCGAGCGCATTGTGATCACTATGTAGATTGGGCAATTGCGCTCGGCGCGCGCCTCCAGGAGCAGGTTGACGAAAGCGATCGCGTTTTCACTGATGGTATATGGGTCTTTCCCGTCCTGGGTTCGCAATTTCCCATACCGGAAGAGCTCCTCGAACTGATCCGCCACCACCAATAAATTCGTTCCTTCAGGCAGGCGCGCCTTCCGGAAGGTTTCGACTACTCCTTTCCTGCTCGCTTGGAGGTATGTTTCGACGATCTCCTCGATCGGCACATCTTCCTTGTGTCCCGAATAGAGCACCCCTTCCGCCGCTAGGGCTTCGGCGAGACTGCGGATCGGATTGACGTCTGGGCGAAACTTCGCTATGCGCCAGGCCGGACCTGCGCTGGCCATCAACCCGCGGTGCAGCGCCGGACGCAGGCCGCAATTAACTAGCGACGACTTGCCGCTGCCGGAGGTGCCGACCACCGCTAGAAAGCGAGTCGCCGCCAGCTTGTTCACCAGCGTATCGACCTGGCTTTCGCGTCCGAAAAAAAAGCTCTCTTCGTCCTCTCGGAACGGCCTCAGCCCCGGAAACGGATTTTGCTTCGCGGTAGCGCCTGTGATCATTGATCAAGCGCCTTTCATGGCCTCGATCAGCGGTTGCATCGCCGCCTCCGTAAATGTCTCCAAACCGATGATCAGGTTGTCCTCGCCCATGTCGATACAGTCTTGCTTGTGGTCAGTCAGCGGAGGGGCCAAGTAGGTAAAGACGTTTAACAAAGGCTTTCCACGGCGGCAGCTTTTGATTTTCTGCAGGTCAACTTCCGTCGTTCGCTTCCACGCCTCGTCCCCAGCCCCGTAAAAGACCAGCACTGCTGCGCAGTTAGTCAGCAGTTCTTGATTAGCCTGGCGCACGGTGGCCGCGTCGCCCTCGAAGACGGGATCCTGTACCTCGAAGCCCCACCCCTTTAAGAACTTCCGCAGCGGAACAGTCGCTGGCCGATCAGCAGATACGCAAAGGAGATAGATCATGCGCCCGCTTGGCTCTCTCGCTTCCGGTTTTTTCGCTGACAGCTCTTCGAGGTTTTTCAGGGTTATGCGAAGGACATTCTTGAATCCCTCCAGATTGTCCTCAATCAAGTCTCCGCCACGCTGCAATTCCTTGTTTGAGCGCAGCGCATTGATAAAGCTCTGTTGCTCTGGCTCCCCGGAGCCAGCAGCTGGCACCCATATCAGGCGAGAAAGAACCCCCTGTTGGCTCTTTCGGGCTGCGATCTCATTTTGTAACCGCACCACTTCTTTCCGTCCTGGTCCGTCGAGCACCTTGCCAGTATTTACCCCCACGACGTGAATAGAGAGCTGACAGCGATCCAGCAATCGCTCCACCGCAGCGACATACTCCGTCTCCGTGTCGGGCAAAGATGTTCCCTGCTCGGGCAGCACCCTGTATCCTGTGGCCCGAAGTTCGCTCCGAATCTTCTCCCGTTCGTCGCCCCGGTCCCAACTGCACTCCGCCAGATAGATGATCGGCTTTGGCGGACCTGCTGGCTCCGCCGGCATTGGTTCGTGGATTGGATTTTCCTGCTCCTCAAGCTTTTTAATTATCTCCGCCAATTCATCTGCCATCGAAGAGACTTTTAGGTTGAAGGCGGCCTTGAACTCACCCCCGAACCTTGGATCCAGCCTCTGAAACCGGCCCCCCTCCGTCTCCTTATAGAACGGATAACCAAGTTGTTGCTTCAACTTCCCAGGAAGTTTCTCGCATAGGTCTGCTGTCAGCGGCATTAGCATCACTCGGTGAACCCGCATCTTGTTGTCGATTACGAGCCCACCGTGGATCTCGGCTACCTTGCAGAATTCTTCGACCTCCTTCAGACACCATTCCGACTTCAAGTAGCCTGGCGAAAGGATCGAGACCAGCACCGCCGCGTTGGTCAATTGGCCCACGATCTCCTCGCTAAAGACGTCACCCCCCTCCAGTTTGGGATCGCGCCAGATCTTGGCCTTCTCACCGATTGAGCTCCTGAAGAAAGCCCTTAGTGATTTTTCAAATCGATCGACCCAACCGGGATCGTTCTCCTCCGTCTGCTCGTTATCGATGTGCGCATAGCTAATGAATAAGTGGTTCGTGAACTTCATCTAGGTCACATCCTTTGTGTTGAAGTCTCTGATCCTTGATGTGTCTGTTGCCTTGCCTTCCGTAACAGGTGCCTAGTCGGCTTTTTAGGAATAGAGAACCAAGTAGCTGCCGACATCTTGCGACCGCTCAAACCACCCGACGCGGCAATCCCCTCGGTGTCTACGCAGACGCTCCAGACGAGCTTTTTCGTTTTAGCCTCCGATCTTCGGATTCCAGCTTAAAGTAACCGCTCCCCTCAAGCGCGGCAAGCGCAAGCGGAATGCCTTCACGTGCTCAAAAAAGCTTTTCGACGCAACGGCGCGCATGGGGAAAATGACCTCCAGCGGCGTAATGTTCGGTCTCCGATGGCGTAATGTCCGCGGTGTCGGCTGTGCGCGGAGCGTGGCTGTTGCGGATAAACGGTTTGGATTTGATCGGGCGCAACAACTTCTGCGCTGTTCTGCTGAGATTTGCGCGCCGTATTCTGAGATCTCGAGACGACATTGTCATTACTTAGACGGATTCTTTCAAGAGGCGCGCATCATCGTGGACGAGTTCCCCTCCTGCCGTCATTTCGATGCACTCGCGTGAGGCGCGCTGCAGAAACGGTCTCGCCATCTAACGAGACCGAGATAAGCCGCGGCGGGAGGTGGGAGCGCGTGGCCCGCAGGGAAAACATTCTAATCATCTCAAAAGTTAATTGCAGAGCTTCCCGCCGTTAGCTTCATAGATTGGTTAGGCAGCAACCGCCGGCCTCTCGTACAAACTCTTCAGTGGAGAAAAATAAACTAAGGCGAGAATGACTCCCGAAACGATGGTGGCGGCATCCTCGAATGCTGTCCCCCAGCCCGCATCCACATACGGGCCGAAGAACGGCGTCAGAAGCAACCCGAGAATGATCGAAATCAAATAAAGAATGCGAGAAGGACGCCAGAAAAAGAAAAGCCCGATGATCGATCCGAGCCAAAGGATCATCACGGGGAAGGCGACTCTGAGTATGACTAAACCCCGCTCACCCTGGGATTCGGCCTCCGAGAAAGCGCGCAAAGACTCAGGCAGCAAGGACACAGTGAGCAGGGAAACAACAATACAAAGGATGCCGAGGCCAATTTCCACCACAATCAATATACGTAGAAAGCTTTTGGATGGCATAGGGCGTGTGCTGCGGTCTAACTATAATTGCGCTGCAAGAGGTCGTAAAAAAAAAGGAACAATCTTGCAGCCCACTACATGCTTTTACGAGGCGCAGCGCGGTAAAAAGCTGCATGCTTCCACTGTTTCACCACAGAGGCAGGGCGACAAGGCAAAATTGCTGGATCGCGTGCGCGATACCATTCGGGTGAAACATTATTCGCTGCGCACTGAAAACGTTATCCAATGAATCGACGCTACCTCGGGAAAGTTTGCTGTAACACAAAGCGGTTAATTGATTGCGCTTTAGAGTTTCCGGTGTAAACGGAATCGACGGGTTGGCCATGCCGCTTGATTCCCAGCAGCTGTTGCGACTCTCAAAGGGTCAACTCGACGATCTGTTTGCTAAAAGTCCCGCTGGCGAGCTCCCCGACGGAGAAGGCATCGGAACGGCGCTTCTCTTTCCTGGGTCTTTCTGGGGACTGATTCTGGCTTGGTTGGAGCGAAGGTTTTTATGGCAGGGCGATGTCTTCCATGCAAAGGAAGGCTATTTACGCAGCCGCATTTCGCCCTTTAGCTTCCAAGCGATGAGCGCGAAGGTCTATAAGGACCTAAGCAAGCTCGATCAAAAGGAATGCATCGTCATGGATTTCAGCATGTCCTTGCCGGTGCCTAGAGGAATTCGCGATGAGCTGCGACAGGTTGCCCCAGCTCTTTACTTAGGGAGAACCGTCGTCGGGGGAGGCGAACGATCCAGTTTGCCATTAGTTTCCAAAGCGACCGGAACGGTTCTCTGCTTTAGGTGGTTTCATCATGGATTGCGCCCAATCAATGTTCCCTTTGACAACAGAGCGTCGACACGCTAGACGAGAAGAGGGAAGGCATCGTCCCTTATCATAGGGCTCCGTCGAGGTAAGAAACAAAAATTTTCCCTTTCCGAGCGACTCCGCTGTAGCTCGATACTCAATCCAATGTTCCTGAAGTAATACGCCTGCAAAACGTACCCCCGCGCTGGCTTTGCGGAATTGATTTTAGCCTTGTCAGAGGTTTCGCGATTTCGATAAGATCGACCATTAGCTCGCCCCCAATGCGAACACGTAATTCAGTCTGGATCGCCCGCCGGGCATTTTCTTCGCTGGCGTTGCTGCCGTTGCTTTTCGCGAGTTGCTCGGTGCTCTTCGTATCACCGTACGACGAAGTGACCGACCGAGCGGCCACTGAGTTGGTGACAAAGACGGAGATATTTATTGTCCGTTATGCTGGGACAACCGACGAGACGGGACACACTGTAAGGCGCGGAAAACCGTATGATGTCGAAGCGGGCACCTTTTACACCGAAGCGCGAGGCGCCGCGGCGGCGATGCTACTCCGCTCTGAACAAAAAGACAAAAACGAAGAAGAAATTCAGATACTCCGAAATCTAAGCACTCGTTACGACCAACTGGAGGCAAGCCATCGTCTCGGTTTGATCACAAAAACTTCCACGGCTGGCCTTCTTCGCACTCTGCGCGCGCTCGTGCAAGTGCAGCTAACCAAGAAACACATAGCGACGTCCAACGAAGCGACCTCGGCGTCCGCCTCTAATCCTTAAACCTGTTTGTAAGACATGAATTTCAAAAACACTCTACAAAAGATGCTGAGCGCGGCGAGAATCGCGGCCGGCGCACACTGGAACGTCGTAAGCGACTATTTGGAAAAGGAATTCGCGATGGCAACAAAGGAAGCCAAGGCCATTGCGTTAGAAGTGGCTGCTGGCACCAAAACTCCCGAGCAAGCAAAGATTGAACTGCAAAGCGTCGAAGACAGCCTGCAAGATGTCAGGCTTGCACTGACCGTGGAGGCCAAAGCCGCGGCCCAAGAAGCGATCAACGCAGCGCTCGATGTTCTGCGGAGCGCAGTCAATTCCGCCGCAAAAGTCGCGATTTTTTGAGTATGAGGTGATTTCCTACCATGTAGCGCAAACGTTCCAGATTGCATAATCCGCCGCTACCGGCCGCATATGCTAAGCACACTTGATACAGTCATTGCTTTCGCAGTCATCATGACTGTCCTCAGTCTGTTGATCACGATCATCGTGCAGATGGTCTCGGCGGCGTTTTCGCTGCGTGGAAAAAATTTAGCCAACGCTCTCGCGCTGACGTTTCAGACGATCGATCCAACTATCGGAGGACAGGCGTATTCGCTGGCCGCGCAGATTTTGCGTGACCCGATTTTCAGTGACTCTGTTTGGCGCAAAAAAAACCGGCCCGCTCCCGATCCGGAAGCGCAAGCTCTCATTGCCGCTGAGCGAAAACTAAAACAAGCGCGGCGGGAGTTGGACAAACATCCGGGCGACGCCGCCAGGGACAGGGCCGTGACTAAGGCACAAGCCGAGGTCCAGAAATCAAGGCTCGGTGTAGAAATCCCCCCCGTTAAGCCGAACCGAATGAAGCAGTGGGGGTTTTGGACGTGGCCGTGGGGCGGGGGAATGCAGCTCGGAAGCGCCATCCGCCCCGGCGAAATTTACCGCGTCCTGTATGAGCTCGACGACATCACCGAGATCGAAGCCGCCTTTCGAGATATTCCACCGGAACTAGTCAGAAAGGCTGCGGGTCTGCTCGCGGCGTTGCAGGACCGGGAGGACCAGGATCGTCCCACCACAGAAGCGCAAGCTAAGCTTCGAGCGATCTCCGATGTTTCGCAGTTCTTCAAATCCAAAACGCAACAGGAAGCGGTGGTGAATTCGCTGGCAAACTTTGGCGTAGCCGTGGACCGCGCAACCACCCAAGCGTATGATCGATTTCAGCGCTGGTTTGGCAGCGCCCAGGATCGAGCCGAACAATGGTTCCAGATGCACGTGCGCATCGTCACGATTGTTTTTGCAATCCTAACGGCATTTCTGCTGCAGCTGGACACCGGGGACATTTATCGGCAGTTACACGATCAGCCGCAACTGGTCGAGGCGCTGGTCAAATCCGCGCCGGGCTTTGTGGAACAAGGCGGAAAGATACTCGATTCGAGCGATACCCCCGCCTATCACGCTTATCTCTTCTGGTTGGAAAAGCATCCGTCTTTCGAGTTGAAGCCGCTTCCGCCGAGCGGAACGGCCAAAGCGTATCATGACGCTCTCGAGGCGCTGGTCAAAGAAAAGTCCGTCAAACCTGAAGACGCCGCAGTTTGGCTGACCGAGTATGACGAGCTTCAAACCAAAGGCGCAGAGGCATTCCTGCAGTCGCGACAGAAAACTGTCAACACCTTAAAGGATGACATTGAAAAAACCGATTTTACGTTGGTGCCAGCGGGTTTCATAGCGCGCTGGGATGATCCACAGCGGCCGAGCGGGTTTTATTCCCGGCTTGGCCAATTCTGGGCGCATTTGTTCGGGGTTCTTGTTACGGCCGGCCTGCTCACGCTGGGCGCTCCATTCTGGTTCAACCTGCTAAAGAACCTGACGAGTCTGCGACCAGCGGTTGCGAACCTGATCGAGAAACGCCCCTCGAGTGCGCCCGCGTTGCCGATCTCATCCGCCACGCCGTCTTCTTCCAGTTAAAGTTGCAACACGATAACCCATCAAAATTATGACTACTAAAGAAGCCATCCAATGGTTCAAGAACACGTTTAAAAAACAGCTCCGAGCCGCCGTTAAGGGGACGCCGTTTAGCGTCGATATGCTGGCGGCAATTGCTCAGCAGGAGACCGGCTACATCTGGGCTCCTCTGGTGGAGAGGAAATTGCCGACGCAAAGAATCCTCGCACTGTGCGTTGGCGATACTCTCGATGCCGATAAAGGCCGCAACGCTTTCCCCAAAACAAAGTCCGATCTCCTCGCCGCACCCCGGGGAGACAAAATGTTCGCCATTGCGCGACAGGCGCTCGTGGATATGGGACAATATGTTCCCGGTTACGCCAATGTTGCTCGCAACCCGGACAAGTTTTGTCATGGGTTCGGCATCTTTCAGTACGATCTGCAATTTTTTCAAACAGATCCCGCTTTTTTTCTGCAGAAGAAATGGAAGGATTTCGCGGTCTGCGCGGCCAAATTCGTCAAGGAACTAAAGGCGGCGCTGGAACGGCAGGGTTGGGCGAACAAGACAACGCTGAGCGATACCGAGCAGGTCTATGTCGCGATCGCTTATAATCGAGGCCGGGCGGATCTGGCGCGTGGTTTAAAGCAAGGATTTAAGTCGGATGACGGTAGATATTACGGCGAAAACATCGCCGAGTATCTGGCGTTGGCGGGGACCATTTCGCCCCTTGGACCGATAGCAGCGACCGCGGCGATTGCCAGGCTGAAGCCACCGGTTTCTGCGATGCCGGAGAAAGCTCACCCAATATTGAGGTTCGGCGACGAGGGAGATGAAGTGAAAGTGCTGCAAGCTCTTCTGCAATCGCAAGGCTACTTTGCCGCGGCAGTGGGCGGTCATTTTCAGGACAAAACCAAACAGGCGGTAGTCTACTTTCAGCAAACGCATCTCGACAAGGACGGGAAACCATTGGAAGTGGACGGCGAGGTCGGCGACGATACCTGGTGGGCGCTGTACCACCCCAGTGGGATGCCGCAGAAATCGAACCTGCCCGCAATTCTACCCGCTAAATTGACACCGATGCGGACCAAGGTTCTCAAGATCGCGGCAGCGGAACATGCGGCTGGCGTGTCCGAAGTCCCCGATGGAAGCAATTGGGGCGACGGCGTGAGTAAATACCTCGAGGAAGGCGGCTCAGCAGCCGATTGCTGGTGCTGTTTTTTCTGGAGTTGGTGTGTGCATCACGCGCTCGGCGAACATCCTTTTGGAAAACCGATGGGAAGCGTGTTAGCGACCTGGCGACAGGCGAAGACCAAAGGCTGGGCAATGGAAAAAGCGGGGTACGCGCCAGTCCCGGGCGACGCGTTTGTCATGCTTTACAAAGACGATTCCGGAAAATTAAAAGGGACCGGTCACATCGGGTTCGTTCTTCGGGTGGACAAAGCAAGAAATGCGACCTCGTTCAATACCGTGGAAGGCAACTGCGGGAATCGCGTTAAGGTCGGACGTCGCCAAATGGATCAATCGACTCTCGTGGGATTCATCAATCAATATTCGGGTTCGCGAGAGAAAAAACCGACAGGCTGGAAGACCGGCCTGGTCGCGACCGACGACGTCGGAGCCGAAGGGACGCGCTGAAAATCGTGCGCAGTAGAAGTTCTGACAAAAACCGGCTAACAGCAGACGCAAACCAGGGAAATCTGGCGCGTCGGGGTGCCAGAATTTGTGCTAGAAACGCGCGCCTTTCTGCCATGATTTTTGAGAATTACTTTGAGACCGCGTCCGCAGAGTTGTACTTCTCGCGGAGATCGTCGAGGCTTCCTCCGCGGAATCTGAAACCAACGGCGGAGACATTCGATGAACCTAAACCAACAAACCCGTCGAAATCATATGAGCCAAAGAGTTAAAATCTGTACCGATCGCATCTTGCCTAGAGACTTGATGCGCCTCCAACCCACCGTCCGCACACGTAGAGGCGAGCGTGCCCTCGCACCGATTGGCAAGACATGGATGAATGGATCGACTCTCCACGTGCGCTTTATGAGTGGCTCATCGGCGCAACAAGATGTCGCTCGCGAGCAAGCTGACTGGTGGGCGCAGGTCGCGAACTTGAAGTTTGATTTTAACAATGCTCCGAATGCGGAGATTCGCATCACCTTCGATTCACAGGATGGCGCCTGGTCCTATATCGGTACCGATTGCAGAAGTATTCCGCTGAACGAAGCGACCATGAATCTTGGCTTTCTCGACGGCGGCACCGCAGCCCATGAATTCGGCCATGCCATCGGGCTCGCACACGAGCATCAAAACCCGGCGGGCGGCATTCAATGGAATGAAGAGGTGGTCATCCGTGAGTGCGCAAAATCGCCGAACTTCTAGGACGAAGCGACGACGCGACACAACGTCTTGCGGAAATACAGTGTCGATCAGGTAAAAGGCACGGACTTCGACCCCGAGTCCATCATGCTCTACTTCTTTCCCGCTTCGTGGACGTTGAATGGTATTGGCACGGATGCCAATGAAGTCCTTTCCCGCCTCGACAAGGAATTCATCGCGGGCGCCAAGATGTATCCGCGAACCGGTGGCACCACCGCCAATGCAAAGGAACTGAAAGTGAACCCCGCGCGGCGCACGCGAGCCTCAATCGGCAAGATCGGAGAGGAAGATCTATTCAGGTTCACCGCGACGAGCGACGGAAGTTACATCATCGATACTCGCGGCCCGACGGATGTAGTCATGAAGCTCTTCGGCCCAAACAGCGAGACCGCGCTCATCGCAGAAGATGACGATAGCGGCGTTGACACAAACGCCCGTATCGCCGCGCAACTGATCGCTGGCGAGTACTTCGTTGTTCAGGTTCGCCATTACAATCGCGCCAGCGGGATGGGCAAATACTCGATCAAAGTCGTTAAGAGCTGATCGGCCAAAGAAGCGCAGCGGTAATCGAACATCAGACCAGCGGCAAAAGAAAAGGTCGCACAGCTTGTGACGCACGCTTATGGCGCGCTAGAATAAGTCCGACTCGCTAGTGGGTCGCGCAGGTGGGCTTAAGTCAAGGTTTCACTGTGCGCATCCTTTCCAGCTAGAAGGCTGCGGGGCGGCCGGCCTGATCGTAGGCGTTAATATCTGCATCGAACTCCCGAATCAGCCGCAGGGCGTGGATTAGGTTTTGCGCATCTGTCGAGAGCGTGCCGCCCAACCGTTCGAAACGCAGGAGGGCCATGGCCAAACGAGCCAACGGGTGGCTCTGAGCGTGGGTGAACAGAAAAATGTGTTCGCGCCCCACGATTTGGGGCACACGTCGTGCAAAATCTCGACCGAGAACCGCCCGGGCCCGGCGCTCATCAACGATAATGTGGGCTTGCGCACCGCGTTGGGCGAAAATCAGCGTCAGCGTCCGCCCCGCGTTGGTCAGGTCGGGCAATTGCGCGCCCAGCCGCGCACGAGCTTGTTCGTCCTGCAGGCCGGCTGTCTCATGGCGTAACTGTTCGAGTCGCCCGGCGAGGACTTGCGCGCCGGTATCGAAACGGGCCAGATCCTCATAGTACCGGCGGTAGGTGTACTGCGTGACCTCCGCGTCAGAGATATCTGGGCCCGCCCCAGTCGGGCGCTCCGGGCGCAACCCGGTCGCGACCCCCACGCGGTAACGGTCCCAAATGTCACGGCGAAACGTCGCTTCGGGGGTCGCAGTCGAACCGAGGTTCACGGTAACGCCCGCAGCGACGCCAAAGCGTCGACCGAAAACCTGACCATACGCCCCGGCAACAACCGGAATCTCGTCCCCTCGGCGGGGTCCGATGATCTGATTGTTGTTGACGAGGTAGAAGTTCCCCTCGTCGCGGTCCGCGATCACTAGGATCACATGCTCTGGCATGACGTAGAGACGGAAGTCCAGGTTCAACTGTGGCGAAGCGCTCCGGGCCGTCTGGTACACTTCATAGGCCGTCATCAACGCATAAACCCCGCAGTCGCGGACCGCGCGTCCCGCCAGGTCCACCGGAAAGTCCGTACTCAAATAGCTCACCCCGTAGTCGCGGATGTTGTACTCCGAGTGGAAAGTAAACCCCTCGAGGTAACGCCGAATTAGGCTCATCAACGCCCCAAGTGGGAACATGCTTTCGTGCTGGTACGTGCGGTACATCGCCCGCCAAACGCGCAGCCGGTCGTTCAGCCGATTCATGTCTGGCAGGCCGCCGCGAAATTCGGTTCGAATTTCGGGATACGCGAAGAGTTCGGTGAGATACTCCTCCTGTCCGGCAACCGATTCCAGCAACGCCTCCATGGTCGCGGTGTAACTCGGGAAAGCGCCCAATTCCTCCGGCGTCCGCGTACCCGGTAGTGGAGTCACTGTCTCCGTCGCAGTGAGGTCCCGTCCGTAGATCGTATACCCCGCCTCGCCAAAGGCCGTCGTCGTGGCGGCGCTCTCCATAGTGAGCGCGCTGACCGCGCTCAGAGTGTAGTTATCGCGCAGTTCCATCCGAGCGACCAGACCCAGGCCGGAGTATTGGCGGGCCTGGTCGGCTTTTCCGGCTCGAATGGCTTCGCGTTCCAGCCGGGGGTAGAGCCCCACGATGTCGCGCAGCAAATCGTAAACGGGGGTGAGATTCCCATAACTAATGATGCGCGTCATTGCCGACAGGTAGGGCGCTTGAGCGCGCCCGGCTTCACCCAGTCGCTGGCTCAAATTCTCGAGCTCAGTTAGGCGCGTCTGCGAAGCGTCGTGCACGATAAATTGCGTGAAGAGATACGCCAGCCCTAGCAATCGGAACGCCTGCTCATGCCGGCCGGTGAGAGCCTCGGCACGTGCTCGTTCGTAGAGGCGGCGCGGCGTGTCGGGCATCATGGCCAGGTTGATTGGGATGCCGGTTGTAACGTACTGCAACCACCAACCGTCCTCTAACTCGCGCAGCGCCGCGCGGGCTTGGGACCAGTCGCCGCGGTCCATTAACCAGAACGCCAATTCGATGGCGTGTCGGCGCGCGTCCTCCGGGCTCATATGAGCGATCAAGTCAGGAATCAGAGCCGCCGCCGCATCGTTGCGCCCCAGCATCCGGTGCTGCTGGAATTGGGCGTAAATATCGTCGAATTGACGCAGCGGTGGGGTCACCGGCACACTCACCGTGGCGCCAGTCTGGCCCTGGGTCTGATAGCTTGGGATAGCATAGGTATTAGTATCAGAACGATAGCGTGGAGACTCAAATCGTTCGCTGGTCACCTCCGCTCCTTGGATCTCAGCAGCCGCAATCTCCGAGCCCTGTTCCGCCATGCTTTTGACAGCTCGCTCGATCGCAAGAAAGATTGCGCGCTCGACGCGGGTTTTCTCATCCGAGCGCAACTCGCCCTGCCATGACACGCGGATCGGAATGTTGTAGCGCGTTTTCATCGAGAGCCTATTCTCAAAGCCGCATCATAACGTGCTCATTCGATTATCTCCTCCTCGCGAGGAACTACGCTCCGCGCCGGGACATTGCTGTCTCTCCAAGTGAATTTAAGGGGTCACTTCAACCATACGTCCGCTTCCAGGAACGATGAACTGCTGCAGCTCGTCGATCAGACTGGATGGTATCTCCATCTGATCTTCGGCGAAGCGAATATCCACTAGACGTGGTTGCCGGCCGCGTAGAACGCCCGTCCCATGCTCGGGAATCGCCGCGGAACGTGCGGATTGAACCCACGCTTCATCCACCTCAAATGCAACAATTCGTCCCCGTCCCTTCTTCAGGAACTCCGCCGCCCTCTCATATGACCCAAAGTTCAAATAGATTGTGGTTCCCCGGGTGAGCGTGACACTGCCGCCCTCTCCCAACTGGATCAGCTGGCGACCCGCCCCTCCTTCGACGCGAAATACCACACGGTTTCCAGTGCGGCTCTGGAGGAGGGGCCGCAGCAGTCGGGGCAAAAGTCTAGGGTCTCGTTCCGCGCGAGCCAAAGGAATTTTAAGCACCCCCGTTTCGGAACGCGCCTCGGCAAAGAGTAGGTCCAGGTCTTCCGGACCAGGGAGGTCCGCAGTAGCGGAGCGGAGCCCGCTCTCGAATTCACCGGCCTGACGCCGCAAGTCTTCAACGTCTTCCATCAGAGCATCAGCGACGCGGCGCCTCTGCGCGGCGCGCTGTTGCATTCGACCGGCACGGTCTGCGCGCGTTTCGTGGAGAGCGGCGGCACTGCGCTCCAGCTCTTCCGCCTCACTGCGCAGCGCAGCGATTTGCCGCTCCAGCGACGCCGCCTCCGTCCGAAGCGCCGCCCCCGCTTGGCGCTGGAGAAGGCTCGCGCCTGTCCCTCCAGGTATCCCTCCGCCGCCGGAAACTGGGCCGCGTCCGCCACCCGAACCTCTCCCCGCTGCCGGCTTGTCTGTCCTGCCTAATCGCGATGCTTCTTCAGCGACTTCCGCCTCTGCCGCCCCTTGCGATCCTAAAGCAGCCGCGGTTGACCGGTCCGTTAAGCCCATGTCGCGCATCAATGTGTCTAACTGCTTTAGCTTTTCCGGATCGCGGATCGGCTTTCCCGCCAAGATGTCCTCCTTGGCTGTGGTAAGCAGACGTGCGCCAGGAGAGGCTGGGCGAATCTGGGCCGTCGCGCGAAACAAGGCGTCCGCCTCGCGAGCTGAAAGGCTGTAATCGCGCGCAATCGCGGACGCCGTAACCGCAGCGCGTCCCACCTTAAAGATTTTTCCTGCTGCTGGCAGCAGGATTGCGGCACCCAAAATCGCCCGGTCGGTCGTGCTGAGGGGATGGCCGAACAAGTCTTCACCGGCGATAACCTCATAGGTGCCCACAACTTGGCCGACGATCGGGATAAACCCAATGCCGACTTCCACGGCGGTTTGCCATGCAGGGATATCGATCGGGATCTGGTATTTCTCTACATCAGGATAGGCTTGCGCTAAGAGGAGCTCCTGGTAGCGCTCAGGGTTGTGCCGCAACCAGGCGGCAAAATCCTCCTTTGCGCTGCTGGAGGTGAAGCCTGGCTCCGTCACTCGCTGTATGACGTCATGCAGAAAGGCGCTCGCTATCTTGTCGCGAGCGCGGCGTTCCCTTTCACTGCCCCAGATTAGATACCCAACCCCCATGCTTTTCGCCTCGACCACTTCAGGCTCTGGCATGTGCCAGACACGACTCGTCATGAGATGCAGCACTTCGCCGAATTTCCGATCCACGCTGGGCCAATCGATAGGCGGCGGCTCCGCTCGCTTTTGCGCCGCTTGGCGCACTTTCGCTTCAATTTCCTCGCGCATAACGTTGAGGGACGCGCGCACCCATACGTCGACGGGGTTGTATCGAGCGATGTTGGGATCGTTGCGGTGGAAGTCCAACCATGCCATGTAGCGAGAGAGAGTTTCCTGTATCTCCGTTCTTTCCGCCGGGGGAACAATATTGAGTCGCGCGGACATTGAATGCGCCAGCTCAAGGAATGGGCGCAGCGGCGAGGCCGGCGCTGGCTGCGACGCGCGCTTCAACGCCCACTCCCATAGATCAACTGGGCTACGAGTAAGGAAATCCGGGCCGCTATAATGGGCCTCAATCCAACTAAGATAATTCTGAATTGCGCTTGCCGTAAATGCATCGGTCGCCGATACGCCAGCGATATAATTCGCGAACTCGACCTGCTTGCGTCTACGCTGAGCCTCGGGCGAGGTCGGGCTAATCCGTGACGATGAGACAAAAAATATGGGATTCTCGAAGGGGCCCTGATTCCTGCCGGCATAGTGGAAGCCGCGTTTGGAAATGCCGAGCCGCACGAACGGCTCTAAAAGGACTTGAGCGTCAACATACGCATCCGCGATCGCCTTCGCCGCAGCTTCAGGAAGCAACCCTATGATGGGAACCGGATACTGCAAATAGGGAAGATGAACCCCATCACTATAAACGGTAAACTCCGTTGATCTGAAATCTTCTTGCCTCCTGCTGGAAGAATATACCTCTAATTTTATTGTGTCCCACGACATAATATAACCGACATTCGGGTCAATATTGATTTCTAGCCTAGTTAAGGCTTCCTGATCCGATTCTGGAAGTTCCCGTCTAAATTTGTTCCATTTGCTGGTTAACCGCATGACCATCACGGTATAAAGCAGGACTTCAGGACTCAATCCCTGCAAGACACGCAGAACCTCTCGCGCTTCTTCGTCTGTTACAAACCAGTCGGTGATTCCAGTACTCAGCAGTTCATGAATACGCCGCAAAGCTGATTGCTCCTGCTTCTGTACCGCCTCGGATTCCCGCCGCTGTGCGGCGCCCTGTCGAATCAAGACACCTGTTTGAACGCCTTGGCCTTCGTAAGAAGGCACGTTGTACCTTTTCGTAACTACATTGTGCCGTGAGGGATTATAATCTTCTCGGACAAATTCGATGGCTCCGCGCATAGAGTGGCCATCTTTACCAAACGAAATCGTCCGCTCCGCAAACGCAATCCGCGCTGTAAGAGCACGTACGAGGGTTTCGCCAAGTTCGTCTAGTTGCGCATCGAGCAGTCGCCCAGTGATGCGCAACTTAATCGGAATATAGCAATTGACTTGAGGCACTGAAGCTAAGCCATCCGTTCCATGGCATCGCCGAGGCTTTCCCAGATGCGTGTCTCAATAGCCGCGCGTTCCTCTTCCGGGAGGCTACCGACCATTATTACCTCAACGGGAAAGTAGTAATTGATGACTCCATTCGTTCCCGTCGCTGCCGGCTCGATTTCTGCCTCGGAGCCAGGGGCGGGCGTGATGTACTCGCCCTCATGCACGATGGCGAGACCGGTTTCACGGACGCGACCCCCAGTTTGAAATGCCGAAACCTCCATCTCATCCTCTGAAAATTCGTTGGGCATAGCTAAGGCAAAGTCGCACTAAGGAGTCGTTCCACCCTTTTTTCGAAAGAACACCCACCAGATCAAAATAAGAATTAACAGAAGCAGGAGCAGCCAAATCAGCCATTTTGGAAACGGAAAGGGAGGGTGACCGGTCAGGTCGCTCAAACTCTTCGTCACGATCGACGTTCCCATCACATCCACAGAGAGTTTCGGATTGGACGCGGCCGATGGCAGGTGATAGCTGATTTCGTAGGAGCCATTCAGCTTGTCTTCGAGCTGTCTTTGCACGGTACCGAGTGAGGACGAAATGTTCATATGGCCTAAGTAATCCGGGCCGATAAAGTTGTTGAAAGCATCGCGCGGAGTCGCGCTCAGGCGGATGACTACCGACCCGTCTGGTTGGGAGGCCAAGGAAAGCAACTTAAACTCAGTATTCGTCGCAGCAGGCTTGGGACGGACAAAAACCGTAAGGGTTCGCGTGCGTTGAAAATCGCCTTGACCGGCGCTCGTGCCTCGCACCGCGATCTTGAATTGATAATGACCCTCCTTTTGGTCGTTTTTAAAAATCGTGCTGTAGATGCCGTCGCCCGTCACCGTATCCCCCGTCGTAGTGTTGCCATTGTCGAGTAGAGTGATGGTGGGCAGGCCACTGCTTCCAAACAGCGCTGCCTTGGTCGGATCGTTCAGCAACAGCAGCAGCTTTCCTTGCGCGGCGGAGCGCAGGACATCGCCGGCAGGATTAGGCGTGCCGCTAGGCATTGCCTCCTGAGACAGTATATTCCCGACACCGTTATCCGGGCCAAGCAGCTCCGCCGTGACCGTAGCATTGAGCACGGGTGCTCCGCCAGCGGTGAGCTGAACACGGATCGGAATGGCTTCTCCAGTGCCGACATCCTTCGCATCGATATGGTAATCCGAGGCAATGGCCGGATTATCCAGCATCACCCCCAAATGGTAGTTGAGCTGTGGTGAGTGAATTTGTGTTCCGATAAGCTCGATTTGCCATTCTCCCTTAGGATCGATCACAGCCCCATTTTGCGTCAGGGGAAAATGAAAGGTGGTGAATGACATGTTGCGACCAGTTTTCATCCGATTAGCCAAATCGATTTCCGTTCCGTTCGGTGCTATCAGGCGGAACGGCAGAACATCCCGTCCGCCTTCGTGAGTGGGAGTTTGCTGTGTAACCGACCACGACAAAAGCAAGCTGAGTGTCGTGTCATATGCATTGGCCAGGAACTTTTGCTGGATGTTAGCCGACTGCGTTACCTTGCCAGTGACGTCCCGGACCATCTCCACCTTGTCGCCCACCAGGAAGTTCTGGAGAAGTTGCATGAAGTGAGTCTCCAAATCTGCCTGTGCGAAAGTTTGTTGGTTCGCCAAGATGTGCGCGTTAAGGCCACCGCACTTTGCGTTGGCGATGCCTTGCTGGAGCGCAAAGCCCGGGGCGGTCATCAGCCCTGCTGTAATGGGACAGACGTTATCCACGCCGTAATTCGCCCCATTGATTTGCACGTTCTGCCCTACCACCGCCACATTTGGCGGGGTATTTTGCTCGCCATCGGAGAACAGCACCACGGATTTCTTCCGTACCAGTCCGGGGTCCGCGGCGAATCCGTGAGTATTGGCAGCCTGCAGACCAGCGCCAATCGAAGTGGCATTGGTCGGCGCCTGCGCCTGGATGCTATTCGCAATCAACTGCACCTTCGCGCTGTCCTCGGCTAGTTCCAAATTCGGGTCTCCGTTGGTCGGATCGAAGACCGTGTCCGCCGTGCTGAAGTAGACGAGACCGATCTTGTCGTTCAGCCACGCATAATCGTCGAGCATATTGAAGAAGACCTGCGAGGCAAATTTCAGCGCATCCATGCGGGAGACTGCTCCATTCGGCACGGCCGGCAGGCCCATGCTGCCCGAGATATCAAAGACCAGCTCAATGCTGGCGGGATCGCGAGGCGGTGCACTTCCACTGGTAAACGACACAGTGTTCGGATCGGCGTTTTGTATCACTGCGGGGAAAGGCGTCGATTTGGCGCCCGTCACTGAAAATTTGATCTGGGTGTTTGCGGGAAAGTCTCCGTTATAGAGAATCTTCACCGTGTCCAAAGCTCCGTCCGCATCGGGACCATCGACCACCACGTAGCCGCAGGCATTCGCCACTGGGCTAGATCCTGGCGAACACGTCGTTGGCGGATTCGCTCCAATCTGCAAGGTTACCGTCGCGGAAGCCATATTAAGTGGAAAGCCAGTGTTGCTGTCGAAGTTGGCGCCATCTTGAAACTTGAAATGAAACAGCAGGCCCTTGCGGCCTCGTTCGCGCAAGACATTCGATTGCGCGTCGGTCGGATTGGATCCTAACAGATCCGGATATAACACCTGCTGGCCTAAAGCCACTCCCGTTGCCAAGCAGCTCACGAAAACCGCGATAGCCGCGTGGAAGAACTTATAAGATCTCGTTTGCGTTTTCATTTTTTGAGTTCCATTTGGTTTCTAAGTCTAAACTTGAGTCGCCAAGGTCATGATTCGGAAACTAAATGACGCTGGAGTGGCGCCCGGGTTGAAGAATTGCACGGTCACGCTGATCTTGTTCCCCGGAACAGTGCGGTAAAGAAGCGTCTGCTGGATATTGGTTGGGCCAGTGACAGGAAAAATGGCTGCGAAATAGACCTTCTCCACGTTCGGCGGCATCCCAGTCCGATCATAGGTTTCCACGGGGAATTCTGCGGACACTGTATTTGCAGCAAGTGTGGTTGGAGGCTGCGCCAACAGGAAGTCCAAGCGCTGGATCCTCTTGATGGCCGTGTTCACATCGGTCACCACGCCTGAAATCTTGTCAAATTCGCCCTCGAGATCATGGAACTTCTTGTTGAAGCCTTTCTCTCCGTCGGCCTGGACAACGTCTTCGTTATCAATCCAGTCCACATGGGTAAAAGCTCGGTTATAGGTGATGTCTGCCATAGTTAGGTCTCCTGTTTAGTGGAACGTACGTCGGGCTCATTGTTGCGAATTGATCGGATTCGGAAGCCTCGGAACTTGGAAATCGGGGTAGGTATAAAATGGAAACGCTTTCAGTGGGTCTTGATCCAATTCCACCACGTGCTTCCGAATGTTTGCGGTCAGCACCTCGACTCCAATCGGATGAAAGTAATTCAGTATATTCATGATTAGATCATACTGGTGTTTGGGAATGATGGCGTTGGCCGCCTCCAACTGGGGTTTGAGCCTAATTTCGAACGTGTACGGGAGCGTGCGGCTGCCACTCGGGTCATTCTCGAAGTAATTGCTGTTGAGATCGAGCAAGCCTGTGTGCCGCGGCGTAAAGGTGGCCTTGGGGCGTAGGACAAAATCAAAAGAGCCGTTACCCAACCCAATGCGGTTCAGGCTCCAAGTGAAAACAGGTGACCCTGGCACGGGGGGGGTTGGTGGTACCGGCAGATTTTCCGAGCGGACCTCCAACGGCACTGGAGTTCCAACCACAAGTTCGTCCTCTAAAGGCACGAGACTGGGATCGTGAACAATTTCAATCTTCTCGCCGCCGGCCACGGAACAGTAAATCTCATTGGCCTCGCGTCTTACAAAGCCGAATCCCGCCTGATGCGCGAGAGCCCCGAGTTGACCGGCGTTGATTGCGCTATGTGTTATGACAAGAGCCCGTCCGGCCTTGTGCAAACCTTGATCAGCAGGATCGAAGCTTTTCACTACTTGAAGTCCTGCGGCCAATCCCGGCTGCGTTTCCAGCAGGGCATTGAATGCCCGCTCTAGCGGAATCTGCATTTGCTTGTTCTTAGGGTCTGCTCCGTAGTTAACCCCGGGTGCGTTGCTGGTAATCAAGTAGATGGGATTGATCACTTCTCCTGGCGACCCAAGGGCCTCAGCCTCGGATATGTTCATCTCACCGCTGGCCGCGATCGTGGCGTGATCGGCGAGATCATTAAGGCCGATCCTCAGCGTGCGAGTTCCGCTGACCACGCGACGATGAAAGGTGTACTCGACCCGTAACGTGATTTCGCCTGGCGCGTCAGCTGCCAGACGTAAACGAGGACATGTCGTCAAAGGCGTACGCAAAGCCTGAAACACCACCGAAGTCCCAATGGCATGGGCAGCCGCTGTCGTACCGTCTACTCCGCGGGTTACTGTCAAGTTGTTCGCGGCGATCGCAGTAACGTTCATTACCTCATCATCAATGCGAATTTTGAATGGCGGGTTGGGAGGGAAGACCAAGACGGTTGTGACTGTGATTGTCGTCGCAGCAGAATTCACGGCGGCCGATAAAGCAGTCTGCCCATACTGTTCAAAATGCGCGCGGCCGACGCCACACCCGACGAGTGTCCATTTGATTTGCCCGGTACCAGGCAATGAGTCAGGAGCGACGTGAAGGTCGATCATCTGCCCGGTTAACACAACAATGCCAGTCGCCGGCGGTGCCGTTTCGATGATAATCTCAAGCTTCTCGCCTGCAGTGATCGAGCCATAGACGCCCATGCCGTCGTTTCGAACAAAATCAAAGCCTGCCCGATAGGCGAAAGCTCCCAATTGATCGAGCGCAAGGTTTTGGTGACGCAAGAGGAGGGCACGCCCGACTTTGTGCAACAGCGACGAACCTGGGTCGAAGCCTTTATCAACGATCAACAGTCCAGCCACCGGTGGATTGGCGGACGCCAAGAGATCGAGCAAGGAATCGAGGGCTGCTTTGGTAAATGCCTGCATCAGGTGATTATTCGAATCTGCGCCGTAATCAACCTTTGCTGGCGTATCGTGTCTCAGCAGAAAGATCGGGTCGAAATCGATGTCTTCTTCCGGTTTCGCACACACATCGCTCTCCTTGGTGAGAGAACTCCCATCGCGATCAATGGTCTGTCCGGGTGGCAGGGTCGCTGGGAAAATGCGGATTTGTTTGCTTGCACCCGCTCCAAGTCGATCCTTTTCGATTAAGACAAAGGAGTCGGTCTGGCTGTTGATTTGCACTGCGTCGTTGATCGTTTTGACCAAGCTATCAGGTGTCGGTAACAGCCAGCGTTCGAACAGGCCTAATCGCTGACGGTAAGCCTCATCGCTCTCCCCCAAGACCGGATGGAAATCCGTGCGAGCCACTTTCGACAAACGCACCTCATCAACGACGCCAGTGAATTGGTGGCCGACGCTGCTATTTCCGATCCGGATTGAGTCTCCATTTGAGATGGCTCCGACCGGGCTGATGTCGGCGCTGGCCCGTTCTTCGCCATCCACGATCAGCCGCGCTCGCTGGCTGGCGCGATCCACCACAGCAGCAAGGTGGTGAAACCGCCCGTCGGCCAGATCCAGGTCGGCGAACAGGTTGACCACGTTCGCTCCCTCCTTGACTGTCAATCGCGCGTTATTATTGAACCCGCGCGTACCGCCCAACAGCGCTAATGACCAGCCGGTTCCTGACAGATCACCTCCGGCAGTATGCTGGCCTTTGGCCAGCACAACGCGCGGAGTGACGTCAACCACCGCCGTATTCACGGGATGAGCAGCAGCGGTGGTTCCGCCAGTCCCCCGAACCACAGTTAAGACATTATTGGCGACCCCCGTTACCCCCAAGATCTCGTTTTCCATCTGCACCGTAAAAGGCGCAGCTGGGAACCCAAAGACGGAGGCAACCGTAATCGATGTCGCAGTGGCAGTGATGGTGGCGGTTATCGTTGTCTTGGCCGGAGCCTCGGTGTTGACAAAAGCTTCGGCAGTGAAGCTGCGATTGATCGGTAGATCGAAATCGGCGTGGCTGGCGATTTCGATGAAGCCTGTGCCAGCAGGTCCAGGGAATCCGAATCCAGCAGCAAACTTTCCCGTAACACCGTTTTGCGCGCCGTTGTTGGTGCCTGGATGACCCGGAACGCCTAGCCGCTTAACCTCGTCGGCCACTTCACCCCCATCGCTTACGTAGGCGACGGGCAGTCCAATCTCGTGCTGCGCAGCAGCTGTAACGACTGTCCAATTCGTTGCGGCGATGGCGGTGACATTCATCACTTCCGCCTCGATTCGAACCCGAAAAGGCAGTTTAAAAGGGAAACCGAAGTTAGACACAACTGTGATGATTGTGTCGCCTACCGCAACCTTTGCCGCCAGTTTGGTTACGAAGTCATCGTTCAAGTGATACAAAGAAATCGTATCCGTATCGGGGGAATGTTCCCTGGGAGGAAACCGGGGCACTCGCAGATCACGGCCGAGCAAATCCAGGCTGAAGCCGTGCGCCAAGCTCCGCCGCCGCTGCTGTTGCACGTCACGGAGGTGCTGTCGAATCTGATCTTTCTCCCAGCCAACGATCCAGACGAGCTTCGAGATGTTTCCGAGCAATGCCAGAATCCCAAAATTGTCCGCACCTGTTCCTGCCAGCGCGACCGGCCCCTGCCGCACCCGCTTCAATCGCAAGGATGGGTCAGTCGGCACCGGTATGACGAAAGACGTACCCGCAAAAGTATGAGCGGGAATATTGAAGGCAGCGGTCTGATTCCCCTGAAAGGCAAAATCGACCTCGACCTCCAGCGGATCACGGTCCAGATTCGTTTTCAGAAAACACACGTATTTCGGTTCGACAGGATCCGCCCCGTAACGCGCCCGGTATTCCTTGAAATCGTACGGGGCCACATCGGTGCCATTGGCTCCGTCCGCGCCGAGTGGAATGACCAATGTCTCTGCTCCGCGTCGATACGGCAGGGTCAGCAGATCCACCATGGGCTGCACACTCAGGAATTGAGTCACAGGGTTACTCATCGGTCACTTACCTCCAAATCGATCAGCCGGGAATCCACCTCGAAAATCGCAATCTCATCCCGAAGCAAGGGCAGGTTCTCACCCACAGCCATTTCGATGACCTGACCTTGGAAGCGTTCGCTCCGGCCGAATGTGATCGTCGCCAGCAGCGGCGGACAGCGCCGCAGATGGAGTTGCTGAACATCGATGACGCCCGCCACCTCCATGCAATCGCGTATCACTTCAGAATACAAGACGGCGCCGCCAAGCCCCAGCGCATTGACTCTCCGCTCCAGCTTCTCCTTAATGAAAGCTGCCACGGCGCTTTTGTCATGGCCCGACTTGATAAGAACCCGGGCTCGGATGCCGACGAGGACATTGTTAGCCAGACGCAGGTTAGGGAAGATGGAGATCGGACGCACTTCACGAATGGCGTCCTCAATATCGTCCCGGACGCCGCGCACCGTCGCTTCTGTCTCCCAGGCCAACCCTGGGTAGAGGGCGGCCATGATGTCAAAGAAATAAGGTGTTCCGGGAAATCTCTGGGTTCCAAACAAGCGTCCGCCAAAAGCGAAGAGCTTAAAAATGCTGAGCGACACATCGACGCCACCAAGCGGATCGAAGACCCGACAGTCGCGGACCCCGTCCACCGCCTTGACCACACTCCGCACGGCTTCCAAAGTCCAGAGCGTGCGAGGGCGCCCAAGCAGCAGATCGCGATACGGGGTGTCATCTTCCTGAATCTCTCCCCCCGTGGTCGGCGCGTCGTTCTTCACCGCCACCTGTGCGCCACCCAAGTTCAACCTGAGGGCGAATGTTGCGTTGATCTTGTTAATGGCGCCGGCGACGACGTTGCCTGCGGGGCCGCGCGATGCTGCCACAACATCCACCTCCGCTTCTTTGTTCTGACTCGAGAGTGTCACCAGTTTGGCTGTCCGGAACTGTTGGATCGGAGCATCGGTTTCGACCAGAATACCGACCGGTAGGTTGTAGAGGCGGCCGGGGGCTTCACCAGACAGCTTCAGCTTGATCTTCCCAGTTGCGTTTAAGAACCGGCGATTCACGCCAACATCTTCACCGAGTCGGTCCAAGGCGTCCCCTGAGGCCGTGGAAGTGAAGTTGCTGTAGTAGAACCCTTCCATCCGCTTCCATAGTTCCTGATCCTCGGCCGAAGTAATATCCAGCAGCTTGCGCAGTGCGCTGGTCGACCGCAAATCAACGTCGGCACCGAACACCTCGCTGGCGCGGGCAGCCTTGTCGTTGAGGATGTCCTGAAACGGCTTAATCTCGAAGCCCGCTTGGGTGACGCCAACTTCGCTCATGTTGTCACTCCACTCCCCTCTAGGCTAAGTACGACTTCGCCTTCGTTAATGGTTTGCAGCACTATGGCGGCCTGCCAGCGGCGCTCTGCTTTCCGCGTTCGGCGATGTTCGTCGCGGTTCTGGTTTAGAAATATCTCGAAAAATCGGTCCTCGTCATCGAAAACGACCTCCTTGATTTCCCGCACGCGATTGTCCTGGCTCACACTCTTGACGACGTTCAATCGAATGAGATCCTTTATCCTCGGCACGCTTTGGGCCGAACCTAGGATGCCGAGGATATCGAAGCCGTAATTGACGTTGAACACATCGGTCGCGAACGGCGTTTCGATCATCACCTGCATGCCCTGCAAAAAATTGTCGCGTCCAACGATCATCGCCAAGTCGCTCTGGTCAAAAACTAGATCGCCTTCCGACAGTTGCAGGCTTCTGCCGAAAGAAGTGGGTTTGTTTGGGTCAGGTGGCATCTTTTCTACACCGTGCTTAACTTCGTTTCGTTGGCGGATTGCACCGACCAAGATTGCGGAGTCGTATTGGCGACTATGCCGTCTGTGGTACCTTGGATATTGTCTAGAAGCGCACCTTTTCCTTGAATTTTCAGTTTTGCGGCAACTCCATTAATGGTTGACGTTACCGTTAAGCATTTAGTACTCACAGGAGTACCAGGAGGAGGTGGGGCAGTCGGAGTCGTCGTGCACGCGCTCACTGGCGCTGAGTTCAGATCTCCCTCCACCAGCACCTTCCCGCCGCTCACAGTCAACCTGGACTGGCTAGCCGTTAACTGCACCTGACCTTGATGCGCGCAAACTAGCTTCGAGTTTTCAGTCAGTGCAAAAGACATAGAGAATTGCTATTTGATTTCCACATTCCCCTCGATCGTGACGTCTCCTTTAATTGATACCTTGCTCGCTTCGATACTGAGTGAACCATCTGAAGAAATCTGGAATTTGGTGCCGGATTTATGCTCAATCAGAAATTCGTCATCTTCTCCGGGAGTTGGCCTAGTCCCGACACTCGCCAGCTTGTCCTTACCGATGGTGATTTTCAGACCTTTGACTTCGATGACTCGGTTGCCCTTGTTGGTGGTTAAATCATTGGCAGCCTTGGTGGAATCCGTCGGGAGATTCGAGTTATCGAAATCAACGGGCAAACACAACCACCAATCCCCTTCCTCGCTCTTGGGCGGTTCCAAGGCGGGCTTCTCCGACCAAAGAAAACCCGTGACAAGAGCATCATCCGCGAGGCCCAGATTGTGGCTCAACAGGGCCTTCATGCCCGGATACACTGGGACTACCAGACCACACTTGTGCCACGCAAAGGGTGAAACGATGGGCTTGTTGCGGAATAGTTGGTCCTCCTCCTTGTCGACTTCCGCGCGAATACTGGGTTGAGTCTCGGTCTTGGCGAAGCGTTGGTTAAAGTACAACGTGGCTCGGTGTGGCGCGGCGCCAGCGTTGCCGGCGTTGTATTCCTTGATGGTGCCGATTTCCACCGTAGGATTTTGGCTGCGCTCCTTCTTGGTTCGCCGAAAAAAATTTTGGACAACAGTGTCTGCGTTGTTCGAGCACAGCACGTCTTGCTGGCGGCGAAAGTTATCGTCCGTGCACGTCCTTATCGCTCTGCCTTTGCAAACGTATCCTCCAGTCATGCTAAGGCTGTGGGTCACATCCACGATGCGAAAGTGGCCGCCATCCTTCTTCCTATAGCCCTGGTCTTCTCCGTTTATCTTTGTCTCGACGTTGGCAAACACCTGTTGCGCGGGTCGCAAATGAGGATTCCCCGTAATGACGAAGTCAAATCCGAGTGCTTCGATTGGCGGTAGTTCCTCCAGGCGATTATTGCCAACCTCACTGGGCACGGTTGTTCGGAAAGGCTTGAATTCTGCCAGGTTCACATCCCGGTCGAATTCATCCAGCGTTGGACCAATGGTAATCGGCTTTCCGATGTGTATTTTTTTGTCGCAAACGAGAAACTCCGCGTCCGCTTTGTCCGTCAGGTCATTCAGAATATCCATCAGGCTTTTGCCCTTCATGGATTTGTCTTCGAGCTCGACATTGATCTTTTGTACGTCCGGTGTGTTGTCGATTAGATCGTTATTGGAGGCTCCATTTCCTAGCAGTGCCGACACACTCGCCAAAATGCCCGACGCCGCTGCCGGACCACCGCTATCGGGAAAGACATCTTTTAGAAGATCGGTCACGATCTTTTTGAATGGCAGCTTTCCTTTGAATTCTTTTTGAAAACGCGTGTTCCTTAGGGCGTAGATGGCGCTCTCTTGGCCTTTGATCGTGGTTACCAGGTTGTCGCCCTTAACGTCTGCAGTAACTTCGGTATAAACTCCCTCCATCACAGTGTTGAAGTCGCCATCCATGTAGCCGAGTTTGATCACAACTCTGGCTTTCTTGATGTCCGCTATCTTGATTTCCTTTTTACCGAGCGCCGCTAAGCCATTCTTGTAGAGTTCGCCTGCTTTTCCCTCCGGTAGATCGTAAAGCTCTATTTGAAACTTTCCGCCGGCGTCACCTCCCTTCATCGATACCTCCACACTGGCGTCAATTATGAAATCGCCCCTCAGTAGGTCGTTCGATACCTTGAAGTCGGCCCCGGGAAATTCGATCACGTATTTGATGATTACACCCATCGGCTTGCAATCCCTCCAGCGACCAGCGACCCGAAGTCGCCCTGACCGTTCAAATTGTTCACTGCAACACGCTGCTGCGTAAACAGAAGGGCGATATTCTCAACTTCGTATTCGAATCCTGAGATAGTCTTGCGTAGGAATACTGTATCCAGCGTGCCATCTGGAAAGGCCGTTTCCACTTTCATTACCAAATGCGCATCGGAAGATGGCAGGTCGAGGACGGGCGTGGCGTAAGTTAAAAAAGCGCCTTTTGTATGCCCTGCGGCCTTGGCACCTCCAACCCCGCGAATCACGCTCCAGGAAGTTCCAGCGATTCCCGTGACGATCAGGGTTTCGTCGTCAATGCGAACCTCGAAAGGCGTGCTCCGGGGAAAGCCCTCGTTGGAAGCAACTAGAATCGTGGTAGCGATGTCATCCAGAGCACCGGCGAGGATTGTCCGCGAGATGTAGCTGGCCGTGGCTCGTTGGATAAGGTACGCGGGGACATTGACATAAAGTTGAAACTGATATGTCCGGCCTCCAAATAAGACTGGGAACGACTGCGGAAACCCGCGGCTGCCGTCAATCGGCAGTGCGGTATAAGAGCGTCCGCTTTGTCCAAGAAGCATTTCCATAGGTCGAGCTATTTTCCATGTTCGTGTGTCAGATAAATGCGGAGCCAGCTCCCGCCACCAAGTCTAGTGCGCCGCCCAGAAGTCCGCCGAACTGAGTCCGTGGCACATGCACAAGCGAGATGGAAACCTTTAATGTGTCCCGCATTTGGTTATCCTGAGTAAAGACCAAGCTAGTCACCTGCATGTCCAGATGAACGCCGGTCTTAGCCACGACGGGAATTCCGGCGAGTTTCATCAACGGAGCGGTGACCGAAGCAAGCAGCCGCGAGGTCAGGGCGATGGCTTCGAGCGCCGGACGCAGCGCGCGAAACTCCTCGATCAAGAGAGCTTCAATACTGATGGTTTTGGTTGTCGGCGCCACCATTTGCGTCCGCGAACTGCCGGCAATTGAAACGGTTTTGTAGCCTTCGTTCACGACAAAACTCGTCACCGCCAACAGGGGCACGGCGCCTACCAACACTGGAATGTTCGGGCGGTCTGCCATAGCAGGCTATCAAAGATTGATTATGGTGTTTCCAAGTCGGTGTCGGCGGTAAACCCTAGGATGATCCCGTTGAACGTCGCCGCCGGCGCACCATCAATGACTACATTGCTTGGATTAGCCGAGCTTATCAGACAGTCGCGAAATAACATCTTTTTGAATGTCCAGTCTGTGCCTTTTTTCTCGGCCACAGAGATATTGAACTTCTTCCCGTCAATCGCGAACCTGGTTAATTCGGCAACATTTGGCCCGATGGCTTTTAACGTTATTGTGAACGTAGCGGCTTGGGGATGAAAGATCGCACCAATATTATCCGCCTCGATCGAATGGATCGGGGTGGTCTGCGTGTTAAAGGTGGGTGTGAAAGAATCGATCGCTGTGACTACCTTACCGTCAGCGGTGATTTCCAGTCGGGTTTTCCAATTTAGTGGATCGGCCATAGCTTAATCTCCTATTCGAATTTTAGTGTGATGTTTAAACGATGAATTGCGCCGGCATAATCAACCGCAACGATGGCGTCTACCGTCCGGTCGTTCTGGGCGTTATTGATCTGCTGCAGTTCTGCGTCTGTCAGGCTGGCCGGGTCTTTGTCCAGCAGGACCAGAAGTGGTAGAAACACGTCGTATCCTTCAATTACTTCGCGCTGTTTTAATGGCTCAAGCACCGCAGTCATTTGCGATACCAACGCCCGCAGGCCCGATCGACTGACTCGTAAATCGCCGATTGAACGAATCAACTGTGCTTTCAATCGGAATGAGACATCATCAATGGTGCGGATGATATCGATGTACGGAATATCTGCCCCGAGGGTGTAGCCTTCGCCCATGAAGAGCCCTTTACCTGGAATCAACGTGGGATCAGTTAACCAGTTCACGCGGGCGGTGTTGAGGGCGTCGATTTCCGAATCGCTGAACAATCCATCCATGTCGAGGCTTACCGGCTTCAGGAGCAACGAAATGTGGGGCTCGTAACCAGCGATCGTGCCCGCCACCGCCGCGGCAGCGTCCTCGTCAGATTTGTGCGCGACCATAACCATGCGTTCGTTGGAAATCCCGGTAAGCACATTCGGATCGAAGGCTGGGGCATCCTTTACTAACATGGCCACGCCGATGCGCTCTTTTCCGTCGCCGCCGATGTTGGAGACGGTGTTAACGTGTTGTGAGAGGGACGTGATCTCCGGTTTTCCTAGGGTGTTGGAGATCAGCGATGTGTTAGCGAGTGCGACGATTTGAACGTCCAGTTTGCCGACCTCCGCCAATGCATTCGATAGGGCATTAGCACCCTCAGCCGGATCGGTGCGAACGGCATAAACCGTAGTAGGGCCTGGCTTTTGCTCGAAACACTTTCGAACGGACTTGCCTAAAGCGCCCTTAAACCAATCCGCGTCGGTCACCCGCTTTTCTTTGCTAGTGTATGTGACCTGATCACCGATATCGTGAGTCGAGGCAGTCGTGCCGTCCTCTGCGCGAGTGACGGTGAAGCTAGTCGCAGTGAGCGCTGTGACGTTCATGATTTCATCACCAATGCGGATCTTGAATGGGGTTGCCGATGGGAAACCGAAATGCCCTGCGACGTCAACCGTGGTGGCGGCGGTAGCAACCGAAGCCGTTAGTGTCGTCTTTGAGCTAAAGGTGATGCTGTCAGGATTAGTGATCGGGACCGGCGCCTTCATCGGCCCGGTTGCGTCATTGTCCGCAACGCCCACAATTGCAATATCGCCAAAGGCTCGCGTTGCCGGTTTGAACAAATTGGTGACTGGCGTCACCGTGATATAACGAACTGTCATGATTTTCTCCTTTCTTTTGAACTAGCGATATTTCTTTTGAAGTTTGCGCCGCAACTCTTCAAGTTGGTCGCGACTTAACTCGCGCGAAGCTGCTTTCTGCGGCTGGATTTTTCCTTTAGGCTTCTGTTGCCGTTTTTCTGTTTTTTTTTCTTTTGGCATAAAACATCTTTCGTATTGCAGGTGGGTCTTCTAGCATTTAAAAAAAGTGAACGAGTATGCGTTCGGCTTGAAACAAGCTCTTTATACCGGCCCTGAGTTGCGCCGGGGTCAGATTCGGTAGAGCGCCATTCTGAACGGCACTGTCAGCGAAAATCACAACAAACGCATACGGGGTGTCAATGTCCCCGCCATTGAAGGTCTGCGCAAAGTCCCTCTCGTTCTCCAGGATACTGCGACAAAGTTTGGCCGACTGTAATGCTTCACTGATTTTTAGTTCCGGCTGGAACTGCACACACACGTTCAAAGAAAAGCCCCGCGCATTCTGCGGATCGTTCGGATCAAAGGGGGGAGCTGCCTTGAACACAAATTCCAGAAAAAGATTTGGGCGCCTTCTGAAGTCCGCGACGCTACTTATACGGAGTTGTTTAAAAAAAGCATCGACGATGCTTTGCGGGTACAACGCTGAAAGCTTATTTTTGAGGTCTGCCATGGACGTCACGCCGCCTAGTTTGTTCAACAAGTTTTCAGAAGAGATGCTTTCGATCGGCATTTTTTTGGACTCAACCTTCGTAGACAAAAGGACATCGAGAAAAATATCTACCCAAGCTAAACGACCATAACGTGGCTGGGCACGATCAACTTTAACCCGTTCAGCCGAAGGCATAATCCGCTCGTCGGTGCCATTCGTGCGAATAGTTTCGAAGGCCGGCATTTGAAACTGCCGCCCCGGCGGTCCCGCCAAATTGATCTCTCTGAGATCAACGTCCTCTGCTTGATAGGTCACATCAAAGAGCGATTCCAAACCAAGTTGATTTTCGAGCAAGTCTTCCACAAATGTGTCGTCCAGAAATCGCAAAAGTAATTCATCAGCGAAAGCGCTCATGCGTTTCCCATCTCCTCAGTTGAAGAAAACGATCGTCGTCATCGGGAGCGCGTCACAATCAGGGGTCCGGCATTGGCTGTTGCTGAAGCGTCGCGAGATAATGCGGGGAGACGCGGTAAAATACGTTGCCATCCGCAGATGGCTTTTGTTCGAGAAAACCTTGTTCGGCGAGTTGTGCGACGGTCTCTGCAACTTTCGGCGCCCACTTTCGGACGCAGGCGTCGAGCACCCACCAATGAAGGATTCCGTCGATCGTGTCCTGTGCACCCGGCTGCCTGGCCAGGTAGTCGAGAATTTCTGGAGCCGGAGATGGAAGCAAAGGGTCGATAAGCACGCATTGGTGACGTCAGTCATCCCTCTGTAGCAATCTACGTACCTGTAGTTTCCACTGCGGCGGGACCCAACACTAATTGCGTGCCTGCGGTGCTCTCACGAGTTTCAATTCCTCCTCTGAAAACGCGCTCGGCCAAGAAGATCTTGGTCCGTCCCCGAACGCGCATTCGGCAATGGATTCGAGAAGGCCAGTGAGGACAATTTTGTCCTACCGTTTCGGCAAAATATTCGCTGCCGATTTCGTGGTAACCGTGTGCGCGCAGGCGAGGACAATTTTGTCCACGCTCCGACAGTCCTTTGGCATGCCGGAACAGTTGTCGTGGCCGGAAAAGTTAGCCGGCGCTCTTAGCCTGGGGGCGCGAAGCTCAATCGCGGCGGGCGTCGGTGAGCAGCCCGTGCTTGCGCAAGAGTTCCCAGAACGCCCGGCGGTTCTTTTTCACTGCGAATGCAGCTCGAGTGATGTTTCCCTCGTGCGCATGCAAAGCCGTCGCGAGAAAGTCATGCTCAAATCGCTCGACCGCACGGGACTTCATCGCTCGGAACGACTGCTCGTTCGCGGCGGGGCTGTCTTCGGGCAGGTCGAGATCCGATGGTTCGATCGAGTCGCGATCGGAAAGGACGATGGCGCGCGTCAGCACGTTTTGGAGTTCGCGCACATTACCCGGCCACGAATGACCGAGCAGGCGGTTGAGCGCGGCGAGCGAGAGTTTTTTCGGCCGCACCTCCCCGAGCGCGGCCTGTTTCTCGAGGAAGTCGTGGGTGAGCAAGAGGATATCGCCTCGGCGTTCACGTAATGCCGGAAGAGTGAGCGACAGTACGTTCAACCGATAGAATAAATCCTCGCGGAATTTCCCTGCGTCCACAATGTGGCTGAAATCGGCGTTCGCTGCCGCGACGACTCGGATGTTTGCATGAAGAGTCTGCTGCGATCCGACAGAACGGTATTCTCCGTCCTGCAGGAAACGGAGCAGCTTCACCTGCGCTTGTAGCGTGAGGCAATCGATCTCATCCAAAAACAGCGTACCGCCCTCGGCCTCGCGGATCAGCCCCGCTTGATCTGACGCAGCGCCCGTGAACGCGCCGCGTTTATGACCGAAGATCTCGCTTTCCACGAGGTTTTCGGGAAGCGCACCGCAATTAACCGGAACGAAGGGCCGGTTCGCGCGCGGACTCAAATAATGAATGGCGCGTGCGAAGATTTCTTTGCCGGTACCAGACTCGCCCGAGATCAGCACCGTCGCGTCGCATCGTGCAAATCGCGGTACGCATCGGACTTGGTCGAGAAACGCGGGGCTCTCGCCAATGATCTGCTTGAGGCCGATATCCTCCTTGAGTTTTTGCACGAGCGCATCGCCGCAGCGCCTGACTAGCGCCTGGCGCATAAGGCGTGGTAACAAGTCGGACCGCCGCAACGGAGGCAGGAGAAAATCCGACGCGCCCATCTCGAGCACTGGGAAAACATCGAATGCATCGGGGTGCGTCGTAGTCACGAGCACTGGGCGATGCGGGAAAGCCCGCTCAAGCGACGCAAAAAAAAGTTCCAGTTTTGTTGCTTGAAAAGAATCGAGCGCGGCCACGATTACGTCGGGATTGCCAAAGCCGACCATATGCGACTTGAGGCCGGATTCGGCACGATACTCGAATCGCGAGAACGTGAACCCCTTCGCCTCCGCAAGCAGGGTCTCGAGCGAGTCAGCCAGAACAGTCGTCCCTCGTCCGCAGATGATCGCCACTTTTATCGGTGGAGTCTCTTCCGTCAGAGTGGGGAGCCGCCGGGGCGTCATAAGCGCTGATATCGGGAGGATTGTTGACTGCAATTCCAGTTCCGAGCGGAACCGAGAACCATTATTGCGGCGAGAGTTCTTCCAAGAAGTGACTCACTCGCTTGGCTCGGAGTTCCAACTGGACTTGGAGATCGCGTCAAGCGGCGGTTCCAGCGAAAATTCAGCGCCCTCAGGCTTCCCAGCTCCGCCAAAGATGCGTTGAAACGTCGGGGGACGTAATCAGGAAGAATCTTAGGAAAGATCGTGGAACATTGTCAAGGTTTTTTACAAGGCCGGAGGCGTTCATTCATCTCCGTTTCGGGGCTTGAGCGACGGGATTGGTGTACGTCAGATCACCACCTTGTGCCATTGTCCCTGCAGTAAACCGCGTTCGACTGTGCATTTTTGGCGGCAACAGCCGAAAAGTTTAGAATCGAATGGGACGAAGTCTGGCGCGTCCGTGTGCTAGAATTTGTGCTAGAACGAGGCGCATTCTACTCACCATTCGCGACTGCGACGATTTCATACGAAAGACCTGTTTTCCATTCGTAAAACGCGTTCGCTTTGAAATGAAAAGCGACGTTCTGAAATCGATGATTTCGCAATCCTAAGTCTGGCGCGTCTGCCAATTTCGCCACCCTGGCAAATACCTGAATCGGAATAACCGATCCCTACGGGAGGTCCCGCAGGATCTCAACCCCTTTCCCGATAGGCTGAGCTCCGGCCTGGTTCATGCCGATAA
>WNGF01008949.1_pt1 | contig 35809 bp, 29 predicted proteins | sample 5400641 | NCBI WGS metagenome assembly WNGF01 (sample SAMN13153371, study PRJNA577476) | soil metagenome | isolation source: 80 cm soil or saprolite under grassland replicate 2 | place: USA:California | collected 2016-06-15 | reverse complement strand
CGCTGCGGGATTGTAGCAGAGGCCCATGCCAGGCTACTTGACCCCGTTTGCGAGGCTGCAGGCACTGAGGTCGACGGCCCCCCAGGGGGTGAGGTCGAAGCCCTCGACCCCGGGGGCGAGCACGGCGCTGTGCCGGTAGTCGAGCACGGGGGCGACGGGCACGGCCTCCAGGGCGGCCTGCTCGGCCTGCTGGTACAGCCGCGTGCGGGCCGCCTGGTCGGCGGTGGCCCGGGCCTGGGCGACGAGCCGCTCGACGCCCTCGTCCTGGAACCCGGTCGGGTCGCCGGCGAGGAAGGCGTCCATGCGAGGAACGTCGCTGGCCCAGCCGAAGCCGAAGAGCTGGGCGCCTGCCCTGCCCTGTGGGCTGAGAACGCTTGCAGGGGCGACCTGCTTGATGGTGACCGGGAGCCCGACCTGGGCGAGCTGGGCCTTGACGATCCCGGCGGCCTGGCGGTCGAAGGGCGTGGAGGGGACGGCCATGACGACGGGCTTGCGGGCGCCCGCGCCGATGAGGTCGAGCAGGGCGCCAGCCTGGCCGGGATCGTAGGTGCACGTCGGGCAGGCGACCTGGCGGGCGCCGGGGACACCGGTGGGCACGAGGCCGACAGCGGGGACGACTGCGCCCTGGAAGGCGGCGGCGATGCGCGAGCGGTCGAGGGCCAGCGAGACGGCCCGCCGCCAGCGCGGGTCGCTCCCCTGCTGGCTGTCGAGGTCGAACCCGAGCGACCAGCTGCCGAGCTCCGGGCCCTGCAGCAGGCCCGGCCGTCGGCGGCCGTCGGCGGACGCCCCGGCGACGGCCCTGGCGGCGGCGACCTGGTCGGGCGGGACGGGGGCGAAGCTGACCTGCCCGTGCTGGAAGGCGAGCCATGCGGTCTGCTGGTCGGGGACGACCTGCACGCGAACCCGGTCGAGGTAGGGGGCGTGGCCGCTGTAGTGGGGGTTGCGCACCAGCTCCAGCGTCTGGCCCTTGGAGGCCTTGGTCAACATGAAGGGGCCGTTGCCGAGCGGCTTGGCGGCGAAGGCGGCCGCCCCGCCGGCCAGGGCGTTGGGCGGGACGGGCGAGAGCCGCGGGTCGGCGACCAGGGCGGGGAAGTCGGCGAAGGCCTCGCTGAGGTCGATCTGGAGCGTCGCCGGGTCGGGCGCGGCGATGCCGCTGATGGTGCGGGCATGGCCGGTCGCCACGGCCTGGTAGCCGTCGACGATCCCGAGCAGGGCCGCGGGGGACGCCGGGCGCGGGCGGGTCCTGGGGCTGGCCAGGCGCTCCCACGCGGCCCTGAAGTCCCCCGCCCGCACAGCCCGGCCGTCGGCGTAGGTGGCGCCGGCCCGCAGCTGGAACCGCCAGTGGCGCATGGTCTGGTCGCTCGACCAGGAGGCAGCGGCGGCGGGGCGGACGGTGCCGGCGGGGTCCAAGGTGGTCAGGCTGTCGAACAGGTTGCCGACCAGCAGCCGCCACTCGGCGCTGGTGGCCTGGGCGGGATCCAGGGAGCCCGGCGTGACCAGGGCGATCCGCAAGGTCCCACCGACGCGGGGCGCGGCGGACGCGCCGCCAGGGTCGCCGGGGCGGCTCGACCGGTGGGTGCATCCGGCCGTCAGGAGGGCGCAGCAGAGGACGAACGCGAGAAGGCGGCCGCGAGCGCGTGGCCGCGCTCGCCCACCGCGGGGCATCGACCCCTACCCGCTGGGAGCGAGCAGCAGCGCGAGCAGCACGCTGGTGATCCCGAAGATCGTTGCCGCGCCGACGGTCAGCCTGTCGAGGTTGCGCTCCACGACGGTGGAGCCGCCGAGCGAGGTGCCCATGCCGCCGCCGAACATGTCGGACAGCCCGCCGCCCCGGCCGGCGTGCAGCAGGATGAACAGGACCAGCGTCAGCGACGCGATCACGTGGACGACGATCACCAGGGCAGTCATCGGGCGAGATCCTTGTACGGGCGAGAATTGACTGGTCGCAGTCTAGCAGCCCGGCGCCCGGTGATCCGCAACCTGCGCTCAGCGGCCACGGCGACCGGCTCCCTTGACGATCAGGGCGAATTCGTCGGCGTCCAGGCTGGCGCCGCCGACCAGCGCGCCGTCGACGTCGGGCTGGGCCATCAGGCTCTCGATGTTGGCGGCCTTGACGCTGCCGCCGTACTGGATCCGGATGGCCTCGGCGGCGGGCTGGCCGGCCAGCTCGGCGATGGTCTGACGGACCAGGGCGATGGTCTCCTGGGCGTCCCCGGAGGTGGCCGCGCGGCCGGTGCCGATCGCCCAGACCGGCTCGTAGGCGACCACCAGGCCACCGACCTGCTCGGCGCTGAGCCCGGCCAGGGAGCCCCGGATCTGCCTCTGGACGACCTCGGCGGTCTGCCCGGCCTCGCGCTGCTCCAGCGACTCGCCGACGCAGACGATCGGGGTCATGTCGCTGGCCAGGACCGCCCTCGCCTTGCGGCTGACCAGCTCGTCGCTCTCGCCGAAGTACTGGCGGCGCTCCGAATGCCCGACGATCACGTAGCCGCAGGCGAGCTTGGCCAGCATCGGCGCGGAGACCTCGCCGGTGTAGGCGCCCTGCGGCTCGGGATGGCAGTCCTGGGCGCCGAGCCGGATGGCCAGCCGGTCCCCTTCGATCAGCGTGCCGACGCTGCGCAGCGCGGTGAACGGCGGGCACACCACCACCTCGACCGCCTCGGTGTCATCGCTGGTCAGCGCCCAGGCCGTCTTCTGGGTGAGCTGGACGGCCTCGAGGTGGTTCTTGTGCATCTTCCAGTTGCCGGCGATCAGCGGTCGGCGGGCCACAGGGTCAGCTCCTTGGTGTCATGGGTGGACGGCGTCGGCGTTGGCATGCTATTGGCGCGCATCAGAGGACCCGGCCAGGACGCTGACGCCGGGCAGCGTTCTGCCTTCGAGCAGCTCGAGGCTGGCGCCGCCGCCGGTGGACAGGTGGTCGACCTTCTCGGCGAGGCCGAACTGGGCGAGCGCGGCGGCCGAGTCGCCGCCGCCGACGACCGTATAGGCGTCGGTGGAGGCGACCGCCTCGGCGACGGTCCTGGTGCCGGCCTCGAAGGCCGGCCATTCGAACACGCCCATCGGTCCGTTCCAGAAGACCGTCCTGGCCTGGAGCACGGCCTCCGCGAAGGCCGCCGCGGTGTCGGGGCCGATGTCCAGGCCCCGCCACCCGCTGTCGATGCCGCTGGCCGGCACGGTGCGGTGCTCGGCGTCCTCGGCGAAGGCGTTGGCGACCACCACGTCGGTCGGCAACAGGATGCCCTTGCCCTCGCGCTCGGCCCTGGCCATCAGGCCGCGGACGGCGTCGACCTGGTCGGGCTCGAACAGCGAGTCGCCAACGCCGTGACCCTGTGCCGCCAGGAAGGTGAAGCACATGCCGCCGCCGATGACCAGCGTGTCCACGCGGCCGAGCAGGTTCGACAGCACCGCCAGCTTGTCGGAGACCTTGCTGCCGCCGAGCACCGCCACGAACGGCGAGGCGGGCCCCTCCAGCAGCCGGGACAGCTCCTTGACCTCGCTGGCCAGCAGGAAGCCGGCGTAGGCGGGCAGGCGCTCGGCCACGCCGACGACCGAGGCGTGGGCGCGGTGGGCGGCCCCGAAGGCGTCGTCGACGTACAGCTCGGCCAGGGCGGCCAGGCGCTCGGCGAAGGCGGGATCGTCGCCGGCGACGTCGTCGACGAAGCCGACCGGGAGCCCGAGCAGGTCCCCGAGCACGCCGGCGACCGGCTCCAGCGAGTACTTGTCGACCCGCTTGCCCTTGGGCCGGCCGAGGTGCGAGCAGCAGATCACCCTGGCGTGCCGCTCGACCAGGTTGCGCAGGGTCGGCAGCGATGCGCGCACGCGCAGGTCGTCGGTGACCCGGCCCTGATCGTCCAGCGGCACGTTGAAGTCGTTGCGGACCAGGACGCGCCGCCCGTCGACCTGGGCCGCATCGACCGTCCGCAGCGAGAGCGGCATCGGCGACGCTACCGGAGCTGGCCGCCCTACCGGAGCTGGCCGCCGACCAGCGCGGCGAGGTCGACCAGCCGGTTCGAGTAGCCCCACTCGTTGTCGTACCAGCCGAACGCCTTGACCAGGTTGCCGTTGGCCTGTGTCAACAGGCTGTCGAGGATGCACGAGTGCGGGTCGCCGATGATGTCCGAGGACACGATCGGGTCGGTGCAGTAGCGGATGATCCCCTCCAGCGGGCCCTCGGCCGCCTGCTTGAAGGCGTCGTTGACCTCGTCGACGGCCACCTCGCGGCCGAGCACGACGGCCAGGTCGGTGAGCGAGCCGTCCTCGACGGGGACCCGCAGCGAGATGCCGTCGAGCTTGCCCTTGAGCTGGGGGATGGCCAGGCTGGCGGCCTTGGCGGCCCCGGTGGTGGTGGGGATGACGTTACGGGCGGCCGAGCGCGCGCGGCGCAGGTCCCTGTGCGGGAAGTCGAGGATGACCTGGTCGTTGGTGTAGGCGTGCACGGTGGTCATGAAGCCCCGCTCGATGCCGAAGGCGTCCAGCAGCACCTTGGCCATCGGCACCACCGAGTTGGTGGTGCAGGACGCGTTGGAGATGATGTCGTGGCTGGCGGGATCGTATTTGGAGTCGTTGACGCCCATCACGATGGTGACGTCCTCGCCCTTGGCCGGCGCGGAGATGATCACCTTGCGGGCGCCCGCCTTGAGGTGCAGGGCGGCGCTGTCGCGGTCGGTGAAGCGGCCGGTCGACTCGATCACGATGTCGACGCCCAGGTCCCCCCAGCTGAGCTGCGACGGGTCACGCTCGGCCGAGGCGCGGATCGGCTTGCCGTCCACGCTGATCGAGGATTCGTCGAAGCTCACCTCGCCGTCGAGTACACCGAAGGTGGAGTCGTACTTCAGCAGGTGCGCGAGGGTGCGGTTGTCGGTCAGGTCGTTGACGGCCACGACCTCGACGTCGCCCTTGCCGCGGCCGGCAGCGTCGCGTGCGGCGCGGTAGAAGTTGCGGCCGATGCGGCCGAAGCCGTTGATGCCTACTCGGACGGTCATGCGCCCTCCTGTTGCTGGCGATATTCGGGCTTGCGGGGTTCGGGACCCAGACGCCGGGACCGGCGGAGGTCACGGCCATTGTTCCGCACGGCGCCGCGGGTCGTCACGCGGCTGTCCCCACCCCCTCCAACGGGGGTTTCCCGCCGGACTACCCGTTGTTCTCGGCGTCCTCGCGCAGCTCCTCGAGCCGGCGCAGGCGAGCCAGGACCGCGCCCTTGGAGCGCGGTGGGTCCAGCAGCGCGCCCAGCTCCGCCAGGCTCGCCTCGGGATTGGCCAGGCGCAGCGCGGCGACGTCGGCGACGTCGGCGGGCAGGCCCTCCCAGCCGAGCTCGGCGACGGCCGTCTCGACCATCGCCACCTGCGCCATCGCCGCGGCCACGCTGCGGCGGAGGTTCGCCTGGTCGGCGTTGGCGAGCCGCACCGCCTCGCCGCGGACCTCGCGGCGGATGCGGCCGTCCTCCCAGGCGAGGTAGGCGCTGCTGGCGCCCATGGTGGCCAGCGCCCGCCCGATCGACTCGCCTCCCTTGAGCAGGACACCCACGGCCGAGGAAGGCGCCGCGCAGGTAGCAGGCCGCCGGCTCCCGACCGCGCACCAGCGCGCCTGGGATGCCGTGGGTGAGGCGCCCGGCCGCGTCGAGGATCCCGGCGTCGGCGAGCACCCGCTCGACCTGCTGCGCCAGGACCACCTCGTAGCGGGCCGCCGGCGCCAGCGGCCCACGGCTGCGCACCCGGAAGTCCGCCTTCACGCCGTAGCCGCTGTGCAGCAGCCAGAACCCCAGCCTGGCGACCCCGCCCGAGCGGCTGGCCAGCACCAGCGTGAACCGCCGGCCGGAGCCCCCACCGGGCCCCGCGACGGATCCCGCGGCGGGCCCCATAGCCGCGTCCCAGGTGCCAGGGCCCGACCCGGCCGAGTCCGCGAACGCGGCAGCGGGACCCTCCGGGCCGATGGGGCGGCCGATGTGGAGCGTGGCGGCGAAGCGCAGCAGGGCGGCGAGCAGGGCGCGGCGCTCCGGCCGGCCCTGCGGCCGCAGGGCGGCCAGCTCCTCCTTGACCCGGACGGTGAACTGGCCCCGCGCCGCGGGCACAGCTCAGCCCAGCTCCTCCAGCGCGGCCGCCAGCCGCGCCGGGTCGTGGCGGCCGGGGGAGGCCGGGTCGGCGAGATCGGCGTGCAGGACCCGGGCGCCGAGATCGGCGAAGGCGGCGGTCTCGCGGGCCATGGCGACGGCGCTGCCCGGCCGCTGGCAGAGCACCAGCGGCACCCGCAGGCCCGGGCAGTGGGCGAGCAGCGCGGCCAGGTGGGCCTCTGGCGAGAAGCCGCTGGTCTCGCCCGGCTGCGGCTCCAGGTTGCAGAGGTAGACGATCCGGTCGGAGGCCGCCGCGACGGCCTCGCCCAGCTCTGGCACGAGCAGGTTGGGGATCACCGAGGTGAAGATCGAGCCGGGGCCCAGCAGGACCAGGTCCGCCTCGCGCACCGCCGCGACCGCGTCGGGCAGCGCCTCCGCGTCGGCCGGCTCCAGCCAGACCCGGTCGATCCGGCCCCAGGCGTCCCGGATGGCCACCTGGCCTTCCGCGGCCTGGCCCTCGACGCTGCCGAACAGGCGGACCGGCACCAGCGTGGAGGGCAGCACCCTGCCCCGCACCCGCAGCCAGCGCGAGGCGACCTCCAGCGCCTCCAGGAACCCGCCGCGCAGGTCGGTGAGACCCGCCAGCATCAGGTTGCCGAGGTTGTGCCCGGCCAGGTCACCGCGCTCGAACCGGTAGCCGAACAGCTCACGGGTCTCCGCGCCCGGGTCGGCCAGCGCCAGCAGGGCCATGCGCAGGTCGCCGGGCGGCGGCATGCCGAGGTCGCGGCGCAGCCGGCCCGACGACCCGCCGTCGTCGGCCATGGTGACCACGGCGGCCGGCTCGACGCCGAGCTGCCGCAGGGCGCCGAGGCTGACCGACAGGCCGTGCCCACCGCCCAGTGCCACGGGTCGCTTCACCGGGGCGCTCCCGCTGGAATCACTCACGCTCCATATCGCGATGCGTCACGTTCACGCGGAAGCTCCGCTCCCCCAGCCAGCGGCCCAGCTCGTCCGCGAGCACGACGCTGCGGTGCCGGCCGCCGGTGCAGCCGATCGCCACGGTGAGGTAGTGCTTGCCCTCGCGCACGTAGCCGGGCAGGGCGATCTCCAGCAGCGCCTCGACCCGCTCCATGAAGGCCCGGGTGCCGTCCTGCGCCAGCACGTAGTCGCGGACGGCCCGGTCCTGCCCGGTCTTGGGGCGCAGGCTGGGGAGCCAGTGCGGGTTGGGCAGGAAGCGGACGTCCAGCACCACGTCGGCGTCCAGCGGCAGGCCGTACTTGAAGCCGAAGGACGACACCGTCACCAGCATCCCGGCCGCCTCGTCGGCGAACGCCGCCAGGATCCGGTTGCGCAGCTCGTGCACGTTGAGGTCGCTGGTGTCGATCACCAGGTCCGCGCTGGCGCGCAGCTCCCGCAGCAGCTCGCGCTCCCGCGCGATCGCCTCGACCACCCGCTCCCCGGCCACCGGATGGCGTCGCCTGGTCTGCTCGTAGCGCCGCACCAGCACCTCGTCGGAGGCCTCCAGGAACACCACCCGCACGGTGATCGTCTGGGCGCGCAGCGGCTCCAGCGCCCGCTGGAGCTCGGAGACGTCGTCGGCGAAGGCGCCGCCGCGGGCGTCGACCACCAGCGCCACCCGCGAGCGGTCCCGGCCGACCAGGGCCAGCTCGGCGACGCGCCCGATCAGCGAGGGCGGCAGGTTGTCGATGACGAAGTAGCCGAGGTCCTCGAGCACCTTGGCGGCCTCGGAGCGGCCGGCGCCGGACATGCCGGTGATCACCACGAAGTCGACCATGGACGCCCGCAGCCGGTCCTTGGTGTGCAGGTCCTGGGTCACGAGGACGCTCCGTGGAGGTGGTCCCACACCGTCTTGGCCAGGCGCGGGCCGAAGCCGGGCAGGGCGGCGATCTCGTCCACGCTGGCCTGCGCGACCTTCCGCGGCGAGCCGAAGTGGCGCACCAGCTCCTTGCGCCTGGCCTCGCCCACGCCGGGGATGCCGTCGAGCACGCTGCGGGTCATCGACCTGCCGCGCAGCTTGCGGTGGTAGGCGATGGCGAAGCGGTGCGCCTCGTCGCGCACCCGCTGCAGCAGGTACAGCGCCTCGCTGGCGCGGGGCAGCACCAGCGGGTCGGGCGAGCCCGGCACGTAGACCTCCTCCATCCGTTTGGCCAGGCCGATCACCGCGAGGTCGGTGCGCCCGGCCTGCTCCAGGGCCTCCATGGCGGCGCCGAGCTGGGGCCGCCCGCCGTCGACCACGATCAGGCTCGGAGGATAGGCGAACTTGCGGGGGCCCTGCTTGGGCGTCTCCGGCCGGGCCGGCGCGGAGGCGTCCGCCGCCTCCCGCAGGCCATCCGGCTCCACCTCTGCCGGAGCGCCCGCAGCCGGCTCGGCCGGGTGGTCGTCCTGCTCGCTGGCCAGCCGGGCGAGGCGGCGCGAGAGCACCTCGCGCAGCGAGGCGAAGTCGTCCTGCCCGTCGACCGTCCGCACCTCGAAACGGCGGTACTCGGACTTCCGGGGCAGGCCGTCCTCGAACACCACCATCGACCCGACCACCTGACTGCCTTGCAGGTTCGAGATGTCGTAGCACTCGATGCGCAGGGGCGCGACCGGAAGATCGAGCTGTTCCTGCAGCTCCTTGAGCGCCCGGGCGCGGGCGTCGAAGTCCGAGGCGCGCTTGAGCTTGTGGGTGACGAAGGAGTCGCGCGCGTTGGCGGTGACCGTCTCCAGGAGCGCGCGCTTCTCGCCCCGCTGCGGCACGCGGAAGTCGACGGGGCCGCCGCGCACGCCCGAGAGCCACTGGCGCAGCGCGTCCGCCCCCTCCGGGAGGACCGGCAGCAGCACCTCGCGCGGCACCTCGTCCAGCCGCTCGCCGTAGAGCTGCTGCACGAACGTGGCCGCCAGCGCCGCGGTGTCCAGCTCCTCGACCTTGTCGACCACGAAGCCGCGCTGGCCCACCACCCGGCCGCGACGGACGAAGAAGACCTGGACGGCCGCCTCCAGGTCGTCTTCGGCGAAGGCGGCGATGTCAAGGTCCTCCGGGGAGGACGAGACCATCTGCTGGCGCTCCAGCGCCTTGCGCACGCTGGCGAGCTGGTCGCGGAGGCGGGCGGCCGCCTCGAAATTGAGCTGCTCGGCCGCCTCCCGCATCTCCTCCTCGAGCCGCCGCAGCACCGGCCGGCTGCGGCCCTCCATGAAGGAGATGAACTCGTCCACGATCTCGCGGTGCGCCTCCGGCGTGATGTGGCCGACGCACGGTCCCGAGCACTTGTTGATGTCGTACAAGATGCACGGGCGGCCGAGCCGGCGCTGGCGGTCGAACACCCCTTGCGAGCAGGTGCGCATGGGGAAGGTGCGCAGCAGCAGGTCGAGCGTCTCGCGGATGGCATAGGCGTGCGCGTAGGGACCGAAATAGCGCGTGCCCTTCCGCTTGGCGCCGCGCTCCACGCGAGGGCGGGGAATCTCCTCGCTGACCGTCACCGCCAGCCACGGGTACGACTTGTCGTCGCGGTAGCGCACGTTGTACCTGGGCCGGTGCTGCTTGATCAGGTTGTACTCGAGCTGGAGCGCCTCCACCTCGTTCTGCACCAGCACCCATTCGAGGGTGTCCGAGGATTCCACCACCGCTTGCGCAGCGAGATCGCCTTGCCGACGTAGATCACCCGCCCAGCGACGTCCTTGAACTGGTAGACGCCTGGATGGTCGGGAATCGCCTCCGGCTTCGGCCTCGGCGAGGTGGTGATGCTCATACCCCGATTCTAGTCGGCCGCCGCACACCGCTTCCGGCGGCACATGGGATTGCCGGGGTGGGCGGGTTATCTTCTTTGGCGAGGCTGGTGGGCGCTGGGCCGGCGAGCGGGAGCCGGCCCGGCCCGGGAGCCGAGGGAGGTGAGACCGCACGGTGAGCATCGGTCAAGGGGGCGGCAATGCTGCCGGCCAGGCGTGGTACGTGCAGGTCACGACCACCACGGCAACCCAGGAGGAGGCTCGTCAGATCGCCCGGACCTCGGTCGAGCGGCGGCTGGCGGCCTGCGCGCAGGTGATCGGGCCGGTCGTCAGCACCTACTGGTGGCAGGGCGGCATCGAGACCGCCGGTGAGTGGATGTGCCTGCTGAAGACGCCGGCTTCGGAGTTCGAGTCGCTGGCCCACCACATCCGCGCGGAGCACAGCTACGACACCCCGGAGATCACCGCCACCCCGATCACCCGCGGCAGCGCCGACTACCTGGCCTGGATCGAGCGGGAGACCGTCGGCGGCGGCATGACCTGACCGAGGTCAGCCGGCGGCCGCGGCCCCCTTGGCGGCGCGGGCGCCCGTGCCGGCGCGGGCGCCATTGGCCTTCGCCTTCGCCGGAGCCTCACCGAGGCTCTCGGCGAGGAACTGGCCGGTGTAGGAGCCGGGCGCCTGGGCGACGCGCTCGGGTGGGCCCTGCGCGATGACCTCGCCGCCGCGGTCGCCACCCTCGGGCCCGAGGTCCAGGATCCAGTCGGCGGTCTTGATGACGTCGAGGTTGTGCTCGATCACGATCACCGAGTTGCCGGCGTCCACCAGCCGGTGGAGCACCTCGAGCAGCTTGCTGACGTCCGCGAAGTGCAGCCCGGTGGTCGGCTCGTCCAGCACGTACAGGGTCCGGCCGGTGGCCCGCTTGGCCAGCTCGCTGGCCAGCTTGACCCGCTGCGCCTCGCCGCCGGACAGGGTGGGCGCCGGCTGACCCAGCTTGATGTAGCCGAGGCCGACGTCGGTCAGGGTCTGCAGGTGCCTGGCGATCGGCGGGATGGCACCGAACAGGCCCAGCCCCTCCTCCACCGACATGTCCAGCACGTCGGCGATGGTCTGCCCCTTGTAGTGGACCTCGAGGGTCTCGCGGTTGTAGCGGGAGCCCTTGCAGACCTCGCACGGGACGTAGATGTCCGGCAGGAACTGCATGTCGATCTTGATGGTCCCGTCGCCCTGGCACGCCTCGCAGCGGCCGCCCTTGACGTTGAACGAGAACCGCCCCGGCTGGTAGCCGCGCACCTTGGCCTCGGGTGTCTGCGCGAACAGCCGCCGGATGTGGTCGAACACGCCGGTGTAGGTGGCCGGGTTGGACCGTGGCGTGCGGCCGATCGGCGACTGGTCGACGTCGATGACCTTGTCCAGGTGCTCCTGGCCGGACAGGGCGGTGAAGCGGCCCGGCGCGGTCCGCGACCGGTAGATCGCCTGCATGAGCGCGCGCAGCAGCACGTCGTTGATCAGCGACGACTTGCCCGACCCGGACACGCCGGTGACGCAGGTGAACACTCCCAGCGGCAGGCGGGTGGTGATGTTCTTCAGGTTGTGCTCGCGCACGCCGGTCAGCTCGATCCAGCGCTCGCCCAGGTAGTTGGCCGCGCGGATGGTGGCCTCGTCGTGCTCCACCACGATCAGGGTGTTGCCGAGGTCCCGCAGCCGCAGCAGCGTCTCGATCAGGCGGTGGTTGTCGCGCTGGTGCAGGCCGATGGACGGCTCGTCCAGGACGTACAGCACCCCGGTGAGCCCGGACCCGATCTGGGTGGCCAGGCGGATGCGCTGCGCCTCGCCGCCCGCCAGGGTGGCGGAGGCGCGGTCCAACGTCAGGTAGTCCAGGCCGACGTCCAGCAGGAAGCCGAGCCGGGCGTTGATCTCCTTGAGGACCCGGGCGGCGATGTAGCGGTCGCGATCCGACAGCTCCAGGGTGGCGAAGAACCTGGCGGTCTCGCCGACGGACAGGGCCGCGACCTGGGCGATGTTGCGGTCGGCGACGGTCACGGCCAGGCTCTCGGGCCGCAGCCGCGCACCGTGGCAGGTCGGGCAGGGCACCTCGCGCATGTAGGACTCGACCCGCTCACGGACGCTGTCGGACTCGGCCTCGCTGTAGCGGCGGTTGAGGTAGGGCACCACGCCCTCGTAGGCGGTGTGGTAGGCGCGCTGCCGCCCGTAGCGGTTCTTGTAGCGCACGTAGACCGGCTCGCCGGCGCCGAACAGGACCACCTTGCGCTGCTCGTCGGTCAGCTCGCTCCAGGGGGTGCTCAGCGTGAAGCCGTAGCCCTCGGCGACGGCAGCCAGCAGCCGGTCGAAGTAGTCGCTGGCGCCGCGGCCCCACTGGAACGGCGCGACCGCGCCCTCGCCCAGCGACAGCGACGGGTTCGGCACCACCAGCTCGGGGTCGACCTCCCGCTTGACCCCCAGGCCGGTGCAGTCCGGGCAGGCGCCGTAGGGCGCGTTGAAGGAGAAGTTCCGCGGCGCCGGGTCCTCGAACGAGAGGTTGTCGTACAGGCAGGCGAGGTGGGTGGAGAACTGCAGCTCGCGCTTCTCGTCGACCAGGTCGATCAGGACCAGGCCCTCGGCCAGGCCGACCGCCGTCTCGACCGAGTCGGCCAGGCGGCGGCGGGACTTCTCGTCGGCGTCCGGGCCCTTGGCGACGAGCCGGTCGACCACGATCTCGATGTCGTGCTTGTAGGTCTTGGCGAGCCGGATCGGCTCGGACAGGTCGCGGATCTCGCCGTCGACCCTGGCCCGCGCGAAGCCCTTGCCGGAGTAGCTGCGCAGCAGCGCCTCGTACTCGCCCTTGCGGCCACGCACCACCGGGGCGAGCAGTTGGAACCGGGTCCCGGCCGGCAGGGCCAGGATCTGGTCGACGATCTGGTCCGGGGTCTGCCGCGAGATCGGACGCCCGCACTTCGGGCAGTGCGGCTGCCCGATGCGCGCGTACAGCAGCCGCAGGTAGTCGTAGATCTCGGTGATCGTGCCCACAGTCGAGCGGGGGTTCTTCGAGGTCGACTTCTGGTCGATCGAGATGGCCGGCGAGAGCCCCTCGATGAAGTCGACGTCGGGCTTCTCCATCAGCCCCAGGAACTGGCGGGCGTAGGCCGAGAGCGACTCCACGTAGCGCCGCTGGCCCTCCGCGTAGATGGTGTCGAAGGCAAGCGACGACTTACCCGATCCCGACAGCCCGGTGAAGACGATCAGGGCATTGCGGGGTAGGTCAAGATGGACGTTCTTCAGATTGTGCTCTCGGGCGCCTCGGACGACGAGGCGATCGGTGACGCTCAGGGTGTCCCTACCTCTATGTCAAGGGGGAAGTTCGAATCGGCCCCGGTCATTGTAAGCGGCGACCCGACAACGATTGTTCCCGGTGGTGGCGCCGCTCGCGCGGAGCGCACCCGGAGCGGGCACAATAACGGCCGGGCGCCCATCCCCCTGGCACGGAACCCAAGGCTTCGAGGAGGCAGGATATGGCCGACTTCGACCCCGCCCACGTCGACCGGGGCGGTCCCCCGCATCGCTACCCCGAGGGGCCGCTGCTGGTGACCAAGCTGTCGGTCGGCCCTTATGACAACAACGCCTACCTGCTGGTCGATTCCGAGACCCGGCAGGCGCTGCTGGTGGACGCCGCCAGCGAGGAGGAGCGGCTGCTGGAGCTGCTCCGCGGGGTCGAGCTGGTCGGGATCGTGACCACCCACCGCCATCCCGACCACATCCAGGCGCTGCCGGCGGTGCTGCGGGCGCACGACGTCTGGAACGGCGCCCACCCGGCCGACGCCGGCGAGATCGCCCGGCAGGTCGGGGTGCTGCCGGACCGGCCACTGGAGCATGGCGACGGGGTGACGGTCGGGCGCTTCGAGGTCGGCGTGCTGCACACTCCCGGCCACACCGAGGGCAGCATCTCCTTCAAGCTGCCGTCGGACCATGTGCTCACCGGCGACGCGGTGTTCCCGGGCGGGGTCGGCAGGACCATCGGCAGGGAGGCCTTCGACCAGGCGATCGTCTCGGCGGAGCGGCGCGTGCTTTCACTCGGTGACGACACCCGCATCTCGCCGGGCCACGGGGACGACACCTGGGTCGGCAAGGAGGCTCCACACCTCGACGAATGGAAGGCACGAGGATGGTAGGCACGATCACGAGGTTGCGCCTGGTGCTCCCGGCGGTGGCGATGGTGGCCGCGCTGGCCGGTTGCGACGCCGCGCGGCAGGCGCAGGACGCCGGCCGCGGCGTGGACAAGGCCCGCCAGTGCGCCACGCTGGTGGCGGACCTGGCGGGCATCAACCTCGACCTCAGCCCCGGCTCGGTCGCCCGCGCGGCCGGCACGGCCGACGACGCCGCCCGCAAGCTGGACGAGCGGGCGCGCAACATCGACCAGACCGACGTGCGCAACGCCGCCGAGACGCTCGCCGACCGGCTCGAGCGCCTTTCGGACACCGCCGCCAACAGCACCCCCGCCGAGCGGCAGCAGGCCGTCGACGACGTCACCCAGGCGGCCACCCGCCTCGCCAGCGCCTGCAACGTCCCCCTCGACCAGCTCGTCAACACCGGCTGACCCGCTCCGGCCGGGTCGCGGCCGGGGTCGCCGCCGCGTCCTTCGCCGTGCTGGGCGGGCCGCATTCGGCCCTGCCGCAAGATAAGTTCTTGATTATCGAGCATGAGAGCCCGGGCGCGGCCACCGAGGGGAACGGGCCTCGGCGGAAGGTCGCCGGGGAGCGTGGGCTCAGGACGGGACGGACTTGAAGAAGCTGGCGGCGATGGGCGCGGCGACCTCGCCGCCGACGCCGCCGCCCTCGACCACCACGGCGACCGCCAGGTCGTTGCGGAAGCCGATGAACCAGGCGTGGGTCGGGGGCTTGTCGCCGCCGCCGAACTCGGCGGTGCCGGTCTTGCCGGAGACGCCGTCCGGCAGGCCCGCCCCGGCGGCCGTGCCGGAGGTGACCACCTGGCGCATCAGTTCACGCAGCGTGCCCGCGACCGCCGGGTCGAGCGTCCTGGCCGCCGGCTGCTTGGTCTCCAGGGTGGCAAGGGCCTGGTCGTCGACCAGCTTCGGCCCCCGCCAGGTGCCCGACTGCACCGCGGCCGCCACGCCGGCCATCTGCAGCGGGCTGGCGGTGACCCGGGCCTGGCCGAACGCGGCCATGGCCAGCTCCGCTGAGCTCTGCGGGACCGGGAACCTGCTGGTCGCGGCCGACACCCCCGGCGCGAGGGCCACGCCGAAGCCGAAGCGCGACGCCGCCTGCGCCAGCTCGGAGCCGCTCAGCCGCTGGGTCGCGAGCTGCACGAAGGCGGTGTTGCACGACTTCGCGAACGCCACGTTGAAGGGGATCGAGCCGAGCTGCTCCTGCTCGAAATTGTGGATGGTGATACCCCCGAGCTTGACCTCCTTGGGGCAGGTCACCTTGTCGCCCGGCTGCTCGCCCTTGGCCAGCAGCGCCGCGGTGGTGACGACCTTGAAGGTCGAGCCGGGTGGGTAGGTGCCGAGCGTGGCGCGTGGGAAGCCACCGTTGGGCAGGCTGACCAGCGCCTGGATCGCCCCGGTGGACGGCTGCATCGCCACCAGCGCGGCCTCGTGGCCGTGCGCGCCGGACTGCAGCGCGCTCTCCGCGGCCGCCTGCATCGAGACGTTCAGGCTGGTCCGCACCGAGCTGCCGGCCTTGCCGCCGAAGCGGTGCAGGACCTTGACCTGGGCGCCGTCCTCGTCGACGAGCTGGACCTCGCCGGTGGGATCCCCGGCCAGGCGACGCTCGAAGGTCCGCTCGATCCCCGAGCGGCCGGCCTTGTCGCCGCCCTGGTAGGGAGCGCCGAGCCGCTTGAGGTCGTCGGCGGTGATGTCCCCGATCGACCCGACCAGGGAGGTCAGCGACGCCGGGCCGGAGGCGCCACCCTGTGGCCCGGCCAGGACGCTGCCGTCCCCCGCCAGCACCGAGCCCCGCTCCGGCCAGCGGCGCTCTCGCTGGAAGCGCTCGCCCTGCCGGAGGTCCGGGTGGATGGCAGCTGGCGACCAGTCGATCCGCCAGTCACGCCCGAAGCGGCCAGGCTTGGAGAGCTGGAGGGCGCCCTGGTAGGACCAGTTGCCGAAGCCGCGCAGCGTGAGGGTGGCGGTGAACGGCGCGGTGGCCGAGGTGCCGCCGCGGGTCGAGACCGTGCCGAGCTGCAGGCGCGCCCTGGTGATCTGCAGGTCGCTGCGCATGCGCTGGTACTGGTCGGCGAAGTCGTCGGGGGGCAGGCTCACCAGCGCGCGCATGGCCGCGTAGTCGTTGCGCGACCAGGCGTCCAGGAACTGCCTGGCGACGGGGTCGGGCTTGGCGCGCAGGCCGGGGAGCACCAGGGCCACGCCAGTGCCGCCGGCCGCCACCAGCACCAGCGCGATGACGACAGCGATGATCCACGACCGCCGCACAGGGAACCTCCGATCCAGCCGCAGCCGTCACGGTTATACGCAAGAGACGCAGACGGCCGCCAGTGAGCGTTACGTGCCCAGGTCACCACCGGTGCGCGGTCACGTCACAGGAGGGCCTCAGCCCACCCCCACCTCGGTCATGACCCGCAGCTCGCGGCGCAGGTCGGCGACCTCGTCCCGCAGGCGGGCGGCGTACTCGAAGCGCAGGTCCTTGGCGGCCTCGTGCATCTCCTCCTCGAGCGAGGTGATCAGGCGCACCAGGTCGTCCTTTGGCATCCCGGCGACCGCCGGCTCCCCCCCACGCCGACCGGCCCGGCCGCGCGCGGGTGTCGGCGCCCGGCCCTTGCGGGGGCGGCCGCCGGCGGCGACGCCCTCCTCCTCGCCGCGCAGCCCCTGGATGATGTCGGTGACCCGCCTGCGGATCGTCTGGGGGTCGATGCCGTTGGCCTGGTTGTACTCGATCTGGAGCTTGCGGCGCCGGTTCGTCTCGTCGATGGCGCGGCGCATCGAGGGGGTGACCTCGTCGGCGTACATGATCACCTGGCCGTCGACGTTGCGGGCGGCGCGGCCGATGGTCTGCACCAGCGAGGTCTCGGAGCGGAGGAAGCCCTCCTTGTCGGCGTCGAGGATGGCGACCAGCGTCACCTCCGGCAGGTCGAGGCCCTCGCGCAGCAGGTTGATGCCGATCAGCGCGTCGAATTCGCCGAGCCGCAGGTCGCGGAGGATCTCGATGCGCTGCACCGTGTCGATCTCGGAGTGCAGGTAGCGCACGCGCAGGCCCATCTCGAGCAGGTAGTCGGTGAGGTCCTCGGCCATCTTCTTGGTCAGGGTGGTGACCAGGATGCGCTGGTCCTTGTCGGCGCGGAGCTTGATCTCGTGGATCAGGTCGTCGACCTGACCCTTGGTGGGCCGCACCACCACCTCGGGGTCGACCAGGCCGGTCGGGCGGATGATCTGCTGCACCACCCGGGTCGACTCGCGCAGCTCGTAGGGGCCGGGGGTGGCCGAGACGAAGACGCGCTGGCCGATCCGGTCGAGGAACTCGTCGAAACGCAGCGGCCGGTTGTCGACCGCGGAGGGCAGCCGGAAGCCGTGCTCGACCAGGGTGACCTTGCGGCTGCGGTCGCCCTCGTACATGCCGCCGATCTGCGGCACGGTGACGTGCGACTCGTCGACGAACAGCACGAAGTCGTCCGGGAAGTAGTCCAGCAGGGTGAACGGCGGGGTGCCGGCCGAGCGGCCGTCGATGTGGCGGGAGTAGTTCTCGATGCCGTTGCAGACCCCCACCTCGCGCAGCATCTCGAGGTCGTAGGTGGTGCGCATGCGCAGCCGCTGCGCCTCCAGCAGCTTGCCCTCGCGCTCCAGTTCGGCGAGGCGCTCGGCAAGCTCCGCCTCGATCCCGGCGATGGCCCGCTCCATCCGCGCCGAGCCGGCCACGTAGTGCGAGGCGGGGAACACCAGCAGCTCGTCCCGCTCGCCGACGATCTCGCCGGTGACCGGGTCCATCACCAGGATGCGCTCGACCTGGTCGCCGAACAGCTCGATGCGCATGGCGCGCTCCTCGTAGGCGGGGAAGACCTCGAGGGTGTCGCCGCGCACCCGGAACTTGCCGCGCACGAAGTTCAGGTCGTTGCGGTCATAGTGGATGTCGACCAGCTTGCGGAGGATCTCGTCGCGGTCGTACTCCTCGCCCACCTCGAGGAAGAGCATCTGCTCGCGGTACTCCTCGGGCGAGCCGAGGCCGTAGATGGCCGACACCGACGCCACGATGATCACGTCGCGCCTGGTCAGCAGCGCGCTGGTGGCCGAGTGGCGCAACCGGTCGATCTCCTCGTTCATCGAGGAGTCCTTCTCGATGTAGGTGTCGGACTGCGGGATGTAGGCCTCGGGCTGATAGTAGTCGTAATAGGAGACGAAATACTCGACCGCCGTATCGGGGAACAGCTCCTTGAACTCGTTGGTGAGCTGCGCCGCCAGGGTCTTGTTGGGCGCCATCACCAGCGCCGGCCGGCCGAGCCGCTCCATCACGCCCGCCATCGTCCGGGTCTTGCCCGACCCGGTCACGCCCAGCAGGCTCAGCGCCAGCTCGCCGCCCTCGATGCTCTCGACCAGCTCTTCGATTGCCCGCGGCTGGTCGCCCGCGGGTGGCGGCATCTCTGGGTTCAGGCGAAAGGTTGCCATTCGTGCTTGACTGCTCCCAATCTGTGGAAGGATCTCCAGAAGAAAATTTCCCGGCTCCAGTCTACGAGTCCCCCCCGACAGCCGCCCGGTCCCCCCACCGCGCGGTAGAGTGATCCGCCGTGCGACCGTTCCGATCCCTGGGAGTGGAATGGAAAGTTTCGTCATCAAAGGTGGACAGCCGCTGAGTGGCATGATCCGCCCGGCCGGCAACAAGAATGGTGCTCTGCCGATCGTTGCCGCTTCGCTGCTCGCCGATGAGCCAGTCCTGCTGCGAAACGTCCCCCACATCCGCGACGTTGAGACCATGCTCCAGCTCGTCGCCTCCACCGGCGCCGAGGTGACCGAGGTCGAGCCCAACACCGTGCGCATCGACCCCCGCAACGTCCACCGGACCACGCTGGATCCCGTGCTCTGCTCCCTGATCCGCGGCTCGGTGCTGCTGGCCGGCCCGCTGCTGGCGCGGACCGGCCGCTGCGTGCTGCCCTCGCCGGGCGGTGACGGCATCGGCCGGCGGCGCCTCGACACGCACCTGCTGGCCTTCAGGACGCTCGGCGTGACCGCCAATTTCGAGCGTGGCGCGCTGGAGCTGGAGGCGGGCCGGCTGCGCGGCGGCGAGATGTTCCTCGACGAGGCGTCGGTGACGGCCACCGAGAACACCATCATCGCGGCCGCCGTGGCCGATGGCCAGACGATCATCGGCAACGCCGCCTGCGAGCCCCACGTGCAGGACCTCTGCCGCTTCCTGAACGCGCTCGGCGCCCGGATCACCGGGGTCGGCTCCAACCGCCTGGAGATCAGCGGGGTCGAGCGGCTGCGCGGTGGCGAGCACACCATCGGTCCCGACCACACCGAGGTCGGCAGCTTCATCGGCCTGGCGGTGATGACCGGCGGCGAGCTGCTGATCGAGGACGTGATCCCCGACGACCTGCGGCCGATCGAGGTGGGCTTCTCGCGGCTCGGCGTGCGCTGGGAGCTGGAGGGGTCGAACCTGCGGGTGCCGCGCGACCAGGAGCTGGTGGTCCAGGACGACCTCGGCGCGGCCATCCCCAAGGTCGACGACGGGCCGTGGCCCGCGTTCCCCGCCGACCTCACCTCGATCGCGCTGGCGATCGCGACCCAGGCGCGCGGCACGGTGATGATCTTCGAGAAGATGTACGAGAACCGGCTGTTCTTCGTGGACAAGCTGGTCGGGATGGGCGCTCGGATCATCCTCTGCGACCCGCACCGGGCGGTCGTGTCCGGGCCCTCGCGCCTGTTCGGGGACCGGATGGAGTCCCCCGACATCCGCGCGGGCATGGCGCTGCTGCTGGCCGCGCTGGCCGCCGACGGCGAGTCGGTGATCGGCAACGTCGGCCAGATCGACCGCGGCTACGAGCGCATCGACGAGCGCCTGCGGCCGCTCGGCGCCAGCATCGAGCGGATCTGAGGCAGGCCGCCTGCTGCCGGCCGCGCCGTGGCGGCCGGGGCGGGGCGCCCGGGGCCGCGGCCCTACGCGTGCGCTTTGACGAAGGCGGCGACCTGGGCGGCCAGGGTCGACCAGCTCTGGCCGCCGCTGGCCTCGGTGAGCAGATCCCAGCCGTGGTCGCCCTCGTAGGGTCCCTGGAGGATCTCGAGGCGCTTGTCCTTTGCCGCGGTCGCCGCGTACATCGCCTGCGTCTCCTCGACGGTGGTGGTGCGGTCGTTGGTCGCCACCACGAACAGCGTCGGGCTGACCAGGTGCTTGACCAGCGGCACGGCGTCGGCGGGCCCCGAGGCGCCCATCACCAGGATGAGGTCGCGTTCCCCCGAGAGGCTCACCACCGAGGACACCTTCGTTCCGAGCTTGGCGCCCGCGATCAGGGCGGTGCTGGCCCCCGCCGAGGCGCCGACCAGGGCGACGCTGCTGGCGCCGCGCCGCCGCAGCTCGGCCACGGCGCCGGCGACGTCGTCCATCACCGAGCCCTTGGCGTTGACGGGGCAGGCCGACTCCCCGAAGCAACGCAGGTCGATATCGAGCACGCGCAGCCCCTTGCCGGCCAGGTAGACCGCGTACGGCCAGAAGCCGCAGAGGTTGTTGGGGTACTGGTGGAGCAGCACCACCCCGGTGCGGCCGGAGCCCACCAGCGCGCCGTCGAGCCGGGTGCCGTCCGTGGCGCGGAAGTGGATCAGGCTGGCGGCCGCGACCGGCGGGCCGCAGCGGGCGCTGACCGCCGAGCCGGCCGCGGCGGCGGTGGTCGTGGTGGCGGCGGTGCCGTGGCCGCGCAGGAAGCCGACCAGCGTGGCCTGGAGCTTGGCGCCGGTGGCGCCGCCGAGCAGCCCGGTGCCGTGCGCGTCGCCGGCCACCACCTCGAGCCGCCTGGAGGCGGACCGGGTGGCCGCCCGGTAGAGCTGGCCGGTCGCGTCGCCGACCAAGCTGTCGTCGCGCGCGGTCACGAACAGCACCGGCGCGCGGAGCTTGGCCGCCGCCGGCAGCACGTCGGTTCCCTGCAGCGTCCGCTCGGCCGACAGGCTCACCACCGCGGCCGGCGGCGGCTGGAGCGTGGTCGCCGCGATCAGCGACGCCTTGGCGCCCTCGGAGGCGCCGACGAGCTGGACGGTGCCGGCGCCCAGCGAGCGCAGCTTGGCCGCCGCCAGCGCGACGTCGCCAGCGGGGTCGGTGGCCGCGCCGTAGTCGTAGAGCAGCACGCGGAAGCCGCGCTCGGCCAGGACCTTGCCAAACGGCAGCCAGCCGCAGAGGTTCTGGTCGCTCTGGTTGGACAGCACCACGCCGTTGCCGCCGCTGCCGAGCACGGCCGCCTGGTGCCCCCCGCCGAGGTCCACCAGGCTCGCCTGCCCCGTCGGCACGCAGCCGTCCAGCGGGCCCTGCGTGGTCGGCGGGGACGTCCCCGACGGCGACCCGGAGGGCGCCCGGCCCGAGCAGGCGCCCACCAGCAGCGCGAACGCCAGCAGCGTGGCGATGCGGTGCCGTCTCATGCTCCCACCTTCATGCCCGGCACTATGTCAGAGCTGACATAGTCCAGGCGCCTCCGCCGAGTGTCAAGGCGCCGCGGAAGCATGGCACAGGCGCTCTTGGGGGCCGCCGGAGGGGTCCGGGGAACCCCAAGGGGGTGCCCCGGTGGATCGGGGGCCGCCCGGGCTCACGCGAGGCTGTAGAACCCGATGTCCATGCTCTGGAGGGTCGCCAGCAGGGCGGCGAGGTGCTCGTCGCCGTCCGGGGGAGGGTTCTCCGTCAGCAGGAGCTGGAAGTAGAGGCTGCGAAGGAAGCTGGTGACGTTGGCGCGGATGGCGCTGGCGATCGGGCTCTCGTAGACGGCCCGCCAGGAATCGTGCCCCGAGGGCCGCACGAAGCGCTCCAGCCAGCGGTCCCTGGCGGCGCGGCCGACCAGGCCGCGGCGCAGCACGTTCAGGGCCGCGTACGCCAGCCGCTCGTCCTCGTGCTGCACGAACACCACGCCGGAGGGCTCCAGCAGGCGGTCGGCGATGCCGTCCAGCAGCCGCTCCAGCTCGACGGAGCCGAGCTGGAGGTTGCGAGCCAGCATCATCAGCAGGTCGGCGGTGTGGGCGACCGCGTGCGCCCAGCCCGGCCCTTCGACCCAGGAGCGCAGGTCCCGCTCCTTGCGCAGGTACTCCAGCACCTGGTCCAGCAGGCCGGCCGCCTCGCCCTGCCCGAGGAACGGGTGGGCGTTGTCGTAGGCGACGACCTCCATCAGCACCAGGGTGGAGTAGGAGCGCAGGAACACCGAGTCGGTGTCCCGCTCCCCCAGGCCGATGTGGAGGTTGTCGAGCATCTGCCGCACGATGTCGCGGAGCTGCTCCGCCTGGAACTGCTCGCGCTCGACCCAGGCGGCCAGGATCCGGTAGGCGAACTCGTCGCGCAGCTCGGCGTCGGTCGAGCCGAGCCAGGACAGCAGCTCCGGTGCCAGCTCGGCGACCCACTCCCCCTGCGGAAGAGCGTTCTCGTCGTTGGCGATGACGCGCCAGAAGTGGCGGCGCCGGGCTCGACCCCGGCCTTGTCCAGCGCGGTCTGGAAGATCGCCGGCTGCGGCTTGGCCACGCCGAGCACCCCTGAGATCGCCAGCACCGAGAACAGCTCCCGCACGCCCTCCAGCCGCAGCACGTCCTCCAGCCAGGGCTCGAAGTTGGAGATGATCCCGAGCTTCAGCCCCCGCGCCGCCAGCGCCTCCAGCGCCGGCCGGCTGTCCTCGAACAGCCGGTAGGAGGCGGGATCGGTGAAGGTCTCGTAGAGCGCCCCCGCCAGCTCCTGGCGGTCGCCGCTGTGCCCGAGGCGATCGAGCACGCTGATGTAGAAGCCGAACCAGAACTCCCGCTGGGTGGCGGGATCGGTCCAGTCGGTGGGCCAGACCGCCTCCCGGTCCGCGGCCATGATGGCGGCCTCGACCTCGGCCTCTTCGAAGCTGACGCCGTGCTCGGAGGCGACCTGCACCAGGCGGCGCTCGAAGCTGGGCCACGGGGAGAGCAGGGTGTTGCCCGCATCCAGGAACACGCACTCGAGCGGGCGCGGGATCACGGTCGGGTTGCTCATGGGCGGCAGGCTATCAGCCCGCCCGACCGCGTTGCTCCGCGAGCCGGCGCTCGAGCTCCCTCCAGACGTCGTCGACCTGGCGGCCCAGGTCCTCGAGCGAGCCCGTGTTGTCGATCACCAGGTCGGCGCGGGCCAGCCGCTCCTCGGGCGCGAGCTGGGCCGCGATGCGCGCCTTGGCCTGCGAGCTGGCCATGCCCTTGGCGGCCAGCCGCTCGACCTGGACCTCCTTGGGCGAGTGGGCCACCAGCAGCACGTCGACCCGCTGCGCGAGCCCGGTCTCGATCAGCAGGGCGGCGTCAAGGACCACGATCGCGTCGCGGTCGTGCGCCGCCTCCAGCCGCTCGGCGATCCGCTCGAAGATCGCGGGGTGGGTGATCTCGTTGAGCAGCGCCAGCTTGCCCGGGTCACCGAAGACGATGTCGGCCAGCGCCTGGCGGTCGATGGACCCGTCGGGGTAGAGCACCCCAGGGCCGAAATGGTCGCGGATCTTGCACCAGGCCGGCGTGCAGGGCATGACCACCTCGCGCGCGATGTGGTCCGCGTCGATGACCTCGGCCCCACGTTCGGCGAGCATGCCGGAAACGGTGCTCTTTCCGGAGCCGATCCCTCCGGTCAGGCCCACCAGCAGCACGGCCGCCCCCTGTTCCCGGGTCAGGCCCCCGCCCTGCGCTGGCGCGGGCGTCGCTGAACGTGCCTCCCGACCGAGCTCCCGGCCGGGAGGCCCGCTCACTCGTTGGAGTTCTTGCGCTTCAGGTCCTCGACGATGTGCTCGAGGGTGTCCTGCTGGTTCTCCTCCTGCTCGCCCCCGGCGCCCTGGTCGCCCTCGGCGCCCTGGTCGCCCCCGGCGCCCTGGTCGCGCTGGTCGCCGGCCTGGTCGCCCTGGGCCTCGGCCGCCTGCTGCTCGGTGGCGGCCTGGTCGTCGCCCTCTTCGCCGCCGTAGGAGGCGTCGTAGAAGCCCGCCTCCTGGAAGGCCTCGGCCATGGCGGTCCCTGGCACCACGCCGATGAGATTGCCCTGCTCATCGTAGTAGCCCTGGGCGTAGTCGCCCTCGCCGTAGCCCTCGTACCCCTCGTAGCCGCCCTCCTCGAGGGCCAGCTCCTCCTCGGTCGGGGTGACCTGCTGCTGGTCCTGGAGCGCCTGCTTGAGCGAGAGCGAGATCCGGCGCCGGTCCAGGTCGATGTCGATCACCTTGACGGTGATCTCCTCACCGACGCTGACGACCTGCTCGGGGATGTCGACGTGACGCTCGGCCAGCTCGGAGATGTGCACCAGGCCCTCGATGCCGTCGTCGACGCGCACGAACGCGCCGAACGGCACCAGCTTGGTGACCCGGCCCGGGATGAGCTCCCCGATCTGGTGCGAGCGGGCGAACTGCCGCCAGGGGTCCTCCTGCGTGGCCTTGAGCGACAGCGACACGCGCTCGCGCTCCAGGTCGACGTCGAGCACCTCGACCTCGACCTCCTGACCGACCTCGACCACCTCGGAGGGGTGGTCGATGTGCTTCCAGGACAGCTCCGACACGTGGACCAGGCCATCGACGCCGCCGAGGTCGACGAAGGCGCCGAAGTTGACGATGCTGGAGACCACGCCCTTGCGGATCTCGCCCTTGCGCAGCGTGTGCAGGAAGGCGCGGCGGGTGGCGGACTGGGTCTCCTCCAGCCAGGCTCGGCGGGAGAGGACCACGTTGTTGCGGTTCTTGTCCAGCTCGATGATCTTGGCCTCGAGCTGCCGTCCGACGTAGGGATGCAGGTCGCGGACGCGCCGCATCTCGACCAGGGAGGCCGGAAGGAACCCGCGCAGACCGATGTCGAGGATCAGGCCGCCCTTGACGACCTCGATGACCGTGCCCTCGACAATCTCGTCGTTCTCCTTCTTCTTCTCGATCGTGCCCCAGGCGCGCTCGTACTGGGCGCGCTTCTTCGACAGGATCAGCCGGCCGTCCTTGTCTTCCTTCTGCATGACCAGCGCTTCGATGTGGTCACCCAGCGTGACGACCTCGTTCGGGTCCACGTCGTGCTTGATCGAGAGCTCCCGCGAGGGGATGACGCCCTCGGACTTGTAGCCGATGTCGAGCAGCACCTCGTCGTGGTCGACCTTCACCACGTAGCCGTCGACGATATCGCCCTCGTTGAAGTCCTTGAGGGTCTCCTCGTAGGCGGCGGCCAGCTCTTCGGCCGAGCCGATGTCGTTCTGGGTCACCTGGGTGGTCACGCCCGGCATGGTGGCCTCGGCCAGCTCGGATGGGGTGGTGCGGTCGGTGGACTCGGTCAACTGCTCGTCTCCTAGACTGTCGGACAGAGGTCTCCCATGAGGGACGTTTCCTTGTGGTGAGGCGACGCGACGAGCGTCTGAGCACACTGGCAGAAAAGCCCACACGTGGTTCGGCAGATGGTAGCCGTCGCCCAACCACCGCGTCAACGTTTTGCGCGCGCATGACCTGCGGCTTTACGGGGATTTCCGCAGCGGTCCCCGAGCGCGGGCCAGCGCGTGCCAGGATAGGCCCAGTTCAGGCCAGCTTGCAGACGAAAGGTGCCAGCGGTGACCGAGCCTCTCTACCAGCGTGATGCGTACCTGGCGAGCTTCGACGCCGAGGTGGTCGACCAGCATCCCGACGGGGTGGTGGTCGACCGCAGCGCGTTCTTCCCCGGCGGCGGCGGGCAGCCCGCCGACACCGGCATCATCGAGCACCAGGGGGCCGAGCTGACCGTCACCGGGACGGCCCGCCGCGACGGCGAGCTGGTCCTCCTCGTCGAAGGCGGGCAACCGCCGGCAATTGGATCCAAAATCGGCGGACGGGTCGATTGGGAGCGCCGCTACTCGCTGATGCGCACCCACACCGCCCTGCACGTGCTCGCCGGGGTGATCGGCCGCGACCACGGGGCGCTGGTGACCGGCGGCAATATGGAGCCGCTGCGGGCGCGGATGGATTTCGAGCTGCCGAGCATGAGCGCGGACTTCGCCTCGGCGGTGGAGGCGGCGCTGCGCCAAGAGGTGGAGGCCGACCTGCCGGTGCACGTGTCGTTCCTGTCGCCGGACGAGTTTGCGGCCAAGCCCGAGCTGATCCGCACCAAGACCAACCTGCTGCCACCTGGGCTGGAGGTCGTGCGGGTGATCGACATCGAGGGGCTGGACCGCCAGGCCGACGGCGGCACGCACGTCGCCGGCACCGGCGAGGTCGGCGAGGTCCACGTCGTCGGTCACGAGTCCAAGGGCAAGGGCAACAAGCGCCTCCGCATCGCCCTCGACCCCGCCCCCGCGCCCACCCCCCACTGAGGGAGCGGCCTGGGCGGGGCTGGCCGGGCGGGCTGGCCGCGGCGGGCCGGCTGGCCGCAGCGGGCCGGGCCCTTTCCCGGCGGCCCGCCCTCAGTGCTGGGCTTCGGCCCAGGAGCGGCCGAAGGCCGTGGAGACCTCCAGGGGCACGCGGAGCTGCACCACGCCGACCATCTCGCGGCGCACCAGCTCCTCCAGGCGCTCGCGCTCGCCCGGCACGACCTCGAACACCAGCTCGTCGTGCACCTGGAGGACCATCCGCGACTCGAGGCCCTCGGCGGCCAGCGCCCGGTCGACGGCGACCATCGCCATCTTGATGATGTCGGCCGCCGACCCCTGGATCGGCGCGTTCAGCGCCATCCGGTCCGCCATCTGCCGCCGCTGCCGGTTGTCGGAGGCAAGGTCGGGCAGGTAGCGGCGGCGCCCCAGGATCGTCTGCGTGTAGCCCTCGCGCCGGGCCTGGGCCACCACGCTGTCGAGGTAGGCCTTGACCTTGCCGAAGCGCGCGAAGTAGGCGTCCATCAATGCCTTGGCCTCGTCCGGCGGGATGCCGAGCCCCTGCGCCAGGCCGAACGCCGACAGGCCGTAGGCGAGCCCGTAGGTGACCATCTTGACGCGGCTGCGCAGGTCCCGGTCGACCTGGTCCGGCGGCAACCCCCACACCATCCCGGCGACGGTCGCGTGCACGTCCTCGCCGGACAGGAAGGCGGCCACCAGCGCGTCGTCGCCCGCCAGATGGGCGAGGACGCGGAACTCGATCTGTGCGTAGTCGGCGACCAGCAGCCCCTCGGTCCCGGGCCCGGTCACGAACGCCCGCCGGATCTCGCGCCCCAGCTCGGTTCGGATCGGAATGTTCTGCACGTTGGGGTTCTGGCTGGAGAGCCGCCCGGTGGCCGCCACCAGCTGGTTGAACTGCGCGTGGATGCGGCCGGTGGCCGGGCTCACCAGCTTGGGGAGCGCGTCGACGTAGGTGTTCTTGAGCTTGGCGACCTCGCGGTAGCCGAGCAGCTCCTCGATGATCGGGTGCGTCCCGGCGATCTGCGCCAGCGAGGCCGCGTCGGTGGTGTAGCCCGTCTTGATCCTGCGCGTCTTGGGGAGCTGCAGCTTGTCGAACAGGATCATCTGGAGCTGCGGGTTGGAGCCGATGTTGAACTTCTCGCCGGCCAGCTCGTAGACGCGCGCCTCGTGGTCGAGGATGCGCGCCTCCAGCCGGTCGCCGATCTCCCCCAACACCGACAGGTCGATGGCGATGCCGGTGCGCTCCAGCTTCGCCAGGATCGGCACCAGTGGCAGCTCGACCTCGCGGTCCAGCCGCTCGATCCCGAGCGTGTCCAGCTCGACGGTCAGCCGCGCCGCCAGCTCACCAACCGCCTGGGCGCGCAGGCACCAGTCCTGCCACGCCTGCTCCTGCTCCGCCGAGGTGTCGAAGGCGAGCTGGGTGCCCTCGCCGGCGGGCACGCCCGCGCCCCCGGCCGCCTCTGGCCGCAGCTCCTTGCGCAGGTAGCGAAGCGCCAGCTCCGACAGGTCGTAGTTGCGCTGCTCCGGCGCCGCCAGGTAGGCGGCCACCGCCGTGTCCATTGCCAGGCCGTCCAGGCGCCAGCCGAGCTCCCAGACAGCAAGGAACAGCGTCTTGGCGTCGTGGGCCAGCTTCGGCCGCTCCGGGTCGGCGAGCAGCGCCTCCAGCGCCCGGGCGTCGGCCTCGCTGGGCGAGGTCAGGTCGAGCCACACCGCGCCACGCCCCTCGGCCCACAGCCCCATCCCGAGCAGCAGGGCGCGGCCGGGTCCGGTCTCCAGCCGGGACGCGATCGCGATCGGCGCGCCGGCCGGCACCGACTCGAGCCACACCGGCAGGCCGCCCTCGGGCAGCGCCGTGGCGTCGACCTCGAAGCCGACGTCGGAGGGCGCAGGCTCGACGATCGCGTCGAACAGGCGCTCCCGAAGGCTCTGGAACTCCAGGGTGTCGAACAGCCGCTGGACCTCCATGCGTTGCCAGGGGCCGATCCGAAGCTCGTCGACGTCCACCGGCAGCGGCACGTCGCGCCGCAGGGTCGCGAGCTGCTTGTTGCGCAGCACGTCGTCGCCGTGGGCGAGCAGGTTGTCGCGCAGCTTGCCGCGCTCCTCGCCGGCGTGCTCGACCACGCCCTCGGCGGTGCCGTACGTCTGCACCAGCCTGGTGGCGGTCTTGTCCCCCACCCCCGGCACCCCGGGCAGGTTGTCGGACGGGTCGCCGCGGAGCGCGGCGATGTCGACGTAGCGCTCCGGCGGCACACCGTAGCGATCCAGCACGGCGGCGGCGTCGTAGACGCGCGTGTCGGTGATCCCGCGGGAGGTCATCATCACCTCGACGCCGGCCTGGTCGTCGACGAGCTGGAGGGTGTCGCGGTCGCCGGTGACGATCATCACCGGCACGCCCCGCTCGGAGGCCTCGCGCACCAGCGTGGCGATGACGTCGTCGGCCTCGTAGCCCGGCACCTCGACGATGGGGATGCGCAAGGTGTCGAGCACCTCGCGGATCAGCGGCATCTGCGAGCTGAACTCGACGGGGGTCGTCTTCCGGTTCGCCTTGTACTCGGTGTAGACCTCGTAGCGGTAGGCGGGCCGACCGACGTCGAAGCAGACGGCGATGCGATCCGGGGCGATCTCACCGAACAGCTTCACCAGCATGGAGGTGAAGCCGTAGACCGCGTTGGTCTGCTGCCCGGTGGTGGTCGCCAGATCACTGGGCAGCGCGAAGAACGCTCGGTAGGCGAGGCTGTGCCCGTCCAGCAGCACCAGCGGCCGCGGCGCCTGGCTCGCCTGGCCGCCCTTGGCCCCCGCAGTGTCCTTGGCCTGCGCGCCTGACGCGCGACGGGTCGCCGCGTCCTGCCTGGTCGCGGTCGATCGGGAAGAAGAGGATGTCGTTGCCACGACGGCGAGTCTAACAGCGCCGCCCGACCCGCAGCTCTGGTGGGGAGCGGGTTGTGGACAGCCGCGCCGAAGCCGTACCTGCGCGCCGGATCTCGCCTGGACCAGCGGGACGGCGGCAGGTCCTGAAGCGAAGAAGTCGACTTCCATCGCCGCAGGTGGCACCTGCGCCGATACGCCAGTCCGTTGCGGAGCAACGAGCTCAGAAAGTTGACCCGAGCCCGGGCGGCTGCTAGCTTGCCGCCCTCGGGGCCCGCTACGAGTCCCGCTGGTCCGTCCGGTGCGGGGGTCCGAAGGACCGAGTAGAGAACGAGCGCACTCGGGGAAGGTGCGAACGGAGCCAAAGGCTCTTCGGTTCCCCCGCCCGGACTCCTCCGCCCCAGCCTTCCCTCCACCCCCAACGGGACCTTCACGACGAACGACTCGGTTCAGTCGCGCCCGCTCGGCCGAAGCCCTTTGCGTCGCGGGACCTATCCGATCACCGCCGGGCTCAGGTCACCGTGCCGAGGTACGCCTCCTGCATCTGCGGGTTCTGGATGAGTTCCTCGGCGGTCTCGGTCAGCACGATCCGCCCGGTCTGGAGCACGTAGCCGCGGTCGGCGATCGACAGCGCCATGTGGGCGTTCTGCTCCACCACCAAGATCGTGGTCCCAATCCGGTTGACATCCTGGATGGTCTTGAACACCTGCTCCACCAGGACCGGAGCCAGGCCCATCGAGGGCTCGTCCATCAGCAGCACCTTGGGGTCGGCCATCAGCGCCCGCCCCGTGGCCACCATCTGCTGCTCCCCGCCGGAGAGCGTCCCCGCCTTCTGCGACAGTCGCTCCCGCAGCCGGGGGAACAGCGTCAGCACCCGCTCGAGGTCCTCCTTGACCTTCGGCCTGTCCTTCCGCAGGTAGCTGCCCAACTCGAGGTTCTCCCGCACGGTCATGCGCGCGAACAGCCGCCGGTTCTCGGGGACCATCGTCAGCCCCTGGCTGACGATCTCCATCGTGGGCAGGCCGCCGATCGGCCTGCCCTCGTACAGCACCTCGCCCTCGCTCGGCGTCACCATGCCGAGAATGGTCCGCAGCGTGGTCGACTTGCCGCTGGCGTTTCCGCCGAGCAGGCAGACGATCTCCCCGGGGTGAATCTCCAGGTTCACCTCACGGAGGACCGCGATCAGCCCGTAGTGGGTACTGACGTTCCGCAGCTCGAGGATCGGCCCGTCGCTCATCCGGCCGTCACCGCCCCCTTGCCGAGGTACGCCTCGATCACGCGCACGTCGCTGGACACTTCGTCGAAGGTGCCTTCGGCGATCTTGCGCCCGTAGTCGAGGGCGACGACCCGGTCCGAGACCCCCTTGACCAGGCGCATGTCGTGCTCGATCACCACGATCGTGAAGCCCCGCTCGTCCCGCAGCTTGCCAATGAGCCTGATCATCTCCTCGGTTTCCTTGGGGTTCATCCCCGCGGTCGGCTCGTCGAGGAGGATGAGCTTCGGGGTCGTGGCCATGGCCCTGGCGATCTCCAGCCGGCGCCGGTTGGCGTAGGACAGCGCCATCGCCGGCTGGTCCTCCCGGAAGCTGGCCAGGCGGCTGCCGAAGAACGACAAGGCGCTGCGCGCCTGCTCCCGCACCACCCGCTCCTCGGCTCTCGTGCGGGGCAGCCGCAACACCGCGCCGAGCACCCCGGAGCGGGTCCGGCAGTGCTGGCCGACCATCGCGTTCTCCAGCACGGTCATGTTCGGGAACAGCCGCACCGTCTGGAACGTGCGCGAGATCCCGAGGGCGCAGACCTGATTGGGCTTGAGGCTCACCAGGTTGTGGCCGTCGAAGACGATCGACCCGCCATCCAGCGCGTACAGGCCGGTGACCACGTTGAACAAGGTCGTCTTGCCGGCCCCGTTCGGGCCGATCACGCTCAGGATCTCGCCCGCCTCGACGTCGAGGTCGACCCCGTCGACCGCGTTCAGGCCGCCGAAGTGCTTGACGAGCCCACGGATCTCCAGCAAGGCACTCACGACCCACCTCCACTGCCGGCCGCGGGCACCGCACCGCCGGCCGCGGGCACCGCCGGAGCCTCCTCCTTGAGCCACTGGTCCTGGGCGACTTCCTCCTCCTGGAGCTCGCGCATGCGGCGGACGTTGGGGATCAGCCCCTGCGGCCGCAGGATCATCACCGTGATCAGCGCCGCGCCGTAGACGAGCAGACGATACTCCTCGAACTCGTCGAGCAGCCCGGGCAGCCCAATCAGCAGCATTGTCCCGACGACGACGCCGCGGATGCTGCCCATCCCCCCGAGCACGACCACCGCAAGGGCGGTGATCGAGACGACGATAGTGAAGCTGTCCGGCGTGAGCGAGCCGATCTGCACCGCGAACAGCGTGCCCGACAGGCAGCCGACCGCGGCGCCCATGGCGAACGCGAGCAGCTTGTACCTGACGGTGCTGATACCCATGGCCTCGGCCGCCAGCTCGTCCTCACGCATCGCGCTCCACGCCCGACCGACCCGCGAGTCGGCCAATCGTACGGACACGAAGATGGCGAGGGCGCAGAACGCCAGGACCAGGTAGTAGAACGGCTGCGGGTCGCGGAAGCCCACGCTCCCGATGTGCGCGTCGGTGATATCGCGCAGTCCCTGCGGCCCGCCAGTGAACTTCTGCAACCAGCTCGACGCCACCAGGACCCTGGCGATCTCCCCGAACCCGAGGGTGACGATCGCCAGGTAGTCACCTCGTAGCCGCAGCACTGGCGCACCGATCAGCAACCCGATGAACGCGGCGACCAGGATCACCAGCGGTACCGCCGCGTAGAAGTCGAGATGCAGGACGAAGTCCGGCGACGCGACGGCGCCAAGGGAGGTCACCAGATGGGCGCCGGTGAACAGGGCGGTCAGGTAGGCGCCGGTGGCGAAGAAGGCGACGTAGCCAAGGTCGAGCAACCCGGCGTAGCCGACCACGATGTTCAGCCCGAGCCCCATCAGCAGGTAGATGCCGATCTGGCCGAGCACCTGCGAAAGCGTGGAGCCGATGAGCCGCGGCAGCAATACCAGCACCACGGCGAGCAGCAGCAGCCGAGAGACGTTGAGCGTCCGCCGCCGCGATGGCGGGAGCTGCGCGACGCGCTGCCGCACCACCTGGCCCCTTGACGCCCAGAGCGCCGGCAGGCCCGTGGCGACGACGAAGACCACCACCGCCCCGATCGGAGTGAGACCGCCGAAGGTGGTGCTGTACAGCCAGGTCGAGTCGAGGTTGAGGTAGAAGATCAACTGCGGAATGATCCGCTGCAGCAGCGCGAACATGAACGTCGTCGCCAGACCGATGCTCAGTGGGCGCCTCAAGCGTTCCGGCAGCGTCTGGTAGGCGCCGCCGAGCGCGCCGAGCACGGCCCCGACCACCACCAGCAGGACCACCCCCACCAGTAGGCTCTTGCCGAAGGTCATGATCGACAGCAGCGTCGGCGAGACGGCGACGAAGATGTTGCGCACCGCGCCATCGGGGAAGAGATGGACGAAGGCCACCCAGAGCGCGGCCAGCCCGCCGGTGAGCACACCGCTGACCAGCCCCGCCGTAACCGCCGGTCCTCGGGAAGGCCGTACGACCCGGCCGGCCTGCACGCGGGGCCTGGTTGCCAGATATGCGGCCACTAGCGGCGGCAACGCGAGCATGAGCCTGCCCAGGTTGAGCCAGTCGCCGATGAGGTGGCGAGCCTCGAACTTCTCGATCATCCCCACCAGGGCAAGGTAGATGATGGCGACGCCGCCGATGAGGCCTGCGATCGCCGCCCTGCGCAGCAACTTGGAACCAATCACGGCAGCCGTCCTATGCCTTCTCTGGCTCGCCGGTCCCGAGGATCCCTCCAGGCCGGAAGACCAGGACCAGGACCAGGATGGTGAATGCGACCACGTCCCTGAGCTGGTTCGTCGCGGGCACGTGGATACCGGTGAGCAGCAGCACCGGTCCGATCGACTCGGCCACGCCAAGGATCAGCCCGCCGATGGCGGCGCCGGTGACGCTGCCGATCCCGCCGAGGACCGCCGCCGTGAACGCCTTGATGCCTGGGACGAAGCCCATGAACGAGTCGACCTCGGAGAAATTCAGAGCGAACAGCACGCCGGCCACGCCGGCCAGTATCCCGCCGATGGCGAAGGTCGTCACCACGACCCGGTTGATGTTGATCCCCATCAGGCTGGCGATCTCCTTGTCCTCGGAGACCGCCCGCATCGCCTTGCCCGTCTTGGTCCTGGCGATGAACAACCGAAGGCCGACCATCATCACGATCGCCGTGAGGATGGTCAGCACTTGGGTCCGCGACACCGGGAAGCCCAGGATGTTGAACGTTCCGTTGAGGCTCTTGACGCTGGGGTAGCCCTTGGCGTCCGAGCCGAAGAAGCCCGAGAAGGTGTACTGGAGAAACAGCGAGGCGCCGATGGCGGTGATCAGCGGCACCAGCCGTGGGGCGTTGCGGAGCGGGCGGTAGGCGACCCGCTCGAGGAGCACCGCCACGAGCATCGACACCAGGATCGCGGTCAAGAACAGCAACGCGAGGCTCGGTATCGGGTCCCGGTCGAGGAGCCCCTTGCTGTCCCTTGGGCGATCGTCTTCCACGACCCCGTGACCACGCCGAACCCGACCAGGACGGCAACGGCCAGCAGCGTGAGCCGGTGGATCGGGAACCGCTCCGCGAGCGTCACCGTCCTCGGCCGGGGCGCCGTCTCGACCGGCCTGCCGCTCTGCTCTGTCATGTCCACCTCGGGTGTCGACCCAACCTGAGCTCGCCTCCTAGTCGCCGCCGAACGCGGTATATGCGCCGATCGTGAGGTTGGCCGTCCAGTGGGAACGTTCCAGGTCGGCCTGGGAGAATGCCACCGCTCCCCGTCGGCTCACTTCGATCCTGTACTCAGCCCGTTCGGGCACCGTGAGGGAGAACCGGAACAGGCAGTCGTCGTCCCTCCCCCGCAGGGGCTGCTGGCGCAGCGTCCCGTCCCCCAGCGCAGCCGACGCGACCACCGCCCCGGACGTGTCGCGCACGAGCACCGGCGTGCCGGCATGGATGTCGGCATAGCCCGCGTCCGCCGCCATGCACGGCGCACCGTAGTTCCGGTGCCGGAAGATCCCGCCGGCGCCTTGCCGGTGCAGCCGGCCGCCAACGCCGCAAGCACGACCACGGCAAGGACCATCACGCTGGACAGCCGTCTCACCGCCCCTCCACTCCGCCGGTGGGCCGGGCGCGTCGTGGCCGCCGAGTGTTCGGCGGCCACGACGCTCACGTCAGGCAACTACCTCTCGCCGCTACTGCCTCTCCGGTCTCCCGCTCCTATGCGGACGCCTCCGCAAGCGTCTTGGTCTCGGTGAACACCGGCTTGGCGTTCGGCGTGCCGCCTTCGACCGGGATGCCAGGAACCTCGTACACCGCAATCGACACGGCGGTGGCGCAGTCCCCCAGCGGGGTGCAGGTGATCGTCCCGCTCAGCCCCTTGTAGCCGCTGGTCTTGAAGATCGCGTCCTTGAGGGCGGTCCGCGGGATCGTCAGCGTGCCGTTGTCGTCCTTGGCGACCGACTTGATCGCCGTGAACAGGATCTGCATCGCGTCCCAGGCGTGGGCGTTGAAGACCGACAGCGGCCGCGTACCGAACTCCTTCTGGTAGGCCGGCAGGAACTGCTGGCCATAGAACGCGTTGGTGCTCGTCTGCGCGGTGACGTCCGGCGCCGACAGCCAGGTCCCGAACACGTCCTTGGCGCCGACCTTGAGGTACTGCGGGTCCTGACAGCCATCGGAGCCCATCAGCTTGGTACTGGACAACGCCGGGATCGTCCGCGCCTGCTTCGCGATCAGCGCGCAGGCCGGGATGAAGTCCGGGTAGTAGATGAAGTCGGGCTTGCCCTGCGCCAGCGTGTTCAGGACCGGCTTGAAGTCCTTGTCGGTCGACTGGATCGCCTGGTTGCCGTTGTCGACGATCTTGCCGCCCAGCTTCTGGAACACGTCGCGGAACACCGCTGCCAGCCCGTCAGCGTAGGGGCTCTCGTCGTGGATCGTCGCCGCGGTCTTCGCATGCAGCTTGTTGGACGCGAAGTCGGCAACCACCGCGCCCTGAATCCGGTCGTTGTGCGCGGTCCGCAGGTAGAACGGCTGGTGCGTGCCCTGTGCCGTCAGGTTCGGGTTGGTGTTCGACGGCGAGATCAGCAGCATCCCCTTCTTGGAGAGGATCGTGTCCGCCACCCCGAGGGCCGAGCTGGAGCAACTGGTGCCGATCACCGAGAGGATGGTCGGGTCGGCGGCGATCTTGGTGGCTCCCGCCTGCCCGACTTCCTTCTTGCAGCCATCGTCCTCGTTCACGAGCTGCACATCATGACCGAAGAGCTGGCCATTCTTGTTGTCGAAGCTGCCGTCCAGGTAGTCAGCCGCAAGCGCCGCGCCGTGCTGGCTGTCGAGACCCAAGTTCTTGTTGTCGCCGGTGATCGCCAGCAGTGTGGCGACCTTGATCGGCGCACCCTTCTGGTACACCACGCAGCCGAACTGGTCGCTCTTGCAGGCCGCACTCTCGGCTCCGCTGGTGCTCTTCTTCGCACAGCCGGCCGCCAGGAGCACGATGACACCCAGCACCGCCGCGCCGACCACCCACCTTGGCCTAGTCATGCCACTCGCTCCTTCTCTGCACAAATGCATCCTGGGCGGGAGAGGCTCTCCTGGCGCGTAGATAAGCACAAACTTGCTGCCACCACCAGCAGTAGGGACCCCGGCCACGC
>WNGF01001617.1_pt1 | contig 35821 bp, 23 predicted proteins | sample 5400641 | NCBI WGS metagenome assembly WNGF01 (sample SAMN13153371, study PRJNA577476) | soil metagenome | isolation source: 80 cm soil or saprolite under grassland replicate 2 | place: USA:California | collected 2016-06-15 | reverse complement strand
CGATCTTCTGACCCTGCACATCGTGATTCACCAAAGCGTCATCCAGCTCACGACTCTTGTCGTCCATAGAAACGGCAGCGTCGGGTGCGGGCTTAGGAGCAGCAACTCTCGCCTGTTTGATGGCAGGAGTGTCGCCGGCAGGATCGTCTTTTAGTTCGTAAGTGGCAGGCTCCACCGTTTTGTTATCTGGATACTTCAGAGGATCCGTCTCCACCTCTTTATGCATCTGATCTGACTTACTGTTACCTTGAGTCTTGAAGTCCTGTTTTGCTTGTTCTTGTCCGCTGTCAAATGCCGCTTCCTGCTCATCGGACTTCTCTTTGGGAACACTCTTGGCCAACTTGGTGATCACGACTTCGAATTCGGCCATGAACTCCGGCACTGTGAGGTCATGAGGTTGCACCTGTTCAATTTTATCGAGGTGGTTGGTGTGAGCATTCTGAGTATCGATGATCTTTTTGGTCGCCGCATTTGCTGCTAATACAGTTTCTTGTTGTTTTTCCTCAGGTGTCTTAATTGGTGTCTTCTGGACTTTTGCCTTTGTTCCCATGTTCCTGGCGACTGACTGGTGAGCAGGATCTTCCTGCGCATTAGCCGCGGCAATTCCAGTCAAGAGAGGCGCCGGCGCTGGTTGAGGTTTGCTGAGTTCCGCGACCGGCAGGTCTGGGGCTGGTATTCGCGAGACTTGGGTTGCCATTGTGGTCTTTACATACCAGTGAGGATCAAGTCATGGTACTGCTGAAAATCCGTTGCGGAAGGAATCTTGCCCTGCTTCATCATCTGCCGCGCCAGGGCCCGCGCGAGTTGTTTCATCGTTACGACCTTGCCGTCATGCGCGGCAAGAAACGCTGCATCGAGCGCAACGTTCTGAATGTCGCCTCCGGCGATCGGAAACTTCCGCGCGAGGAACTGAAAATCAACGTCCTGGCCCAAAGGTGTTTGCGATGGGAACATGGCGCGCCAGAGCTTTTCGCGATGTCTTTCGTCGGGAAGCGGAAATTCCACTACGTAGTGCATCCGTCGTGAGAAAGCTTCGTCGATGTTCTTACTCAGATTGCTGGCGAGGATCACGACCCCTTCGTAGTCTTCGATCTTCTGCAGGAGATAGGCTACTTCGATGTTGGCGTAACGGTCGTGCGCATCTCTTACTTCTGAGCGCTTGCCGAATAGAGCATCAGCTTCATCGAAGAAGAGTATCGCGTTGCTGGATTGCGCGGCGCGAAAAATGCGGTCCAGATTTTTTTCTGTTTCGCCAATGTATTTGCTGACAATGCCGGAGAGATCGATTTTGTAAAGGTCGAGTTCAAGTTCGCGGGCAATCACTCCAGCCGCCATCGTCTTGCCCGTGCCTGAACCTCCGGCGAACAATGACTTGAGACCCTTGCCTGATGCGATACGCTCCCCAAAGCCCCAGTCTGAATAAACTATGTGCCGGCTTTGGATCGCGAAGGCGATTTCCTTGACGCGCTGTAGAGTGAGACGCGGCAGGACCAGGTCGTCCCATGTATGAACTGAACGTACCTTCTGCGCAAGGTTGCCCAGGCTTTGATCCGATTGGGATCTGGCAGCAGCGAAAAGGGCAGCAGTGTCTGAAGCAACGGCATTCGCGTCAATCGAATCAGGATTGAGAGCTCGCCGGTCAACCGCTGCCGCGGCCGCGCAGCTTATTTGAGCAGGCGTCAGAGCAAAGCGATCTGCCAGGGCTTCCAGATCGCATTCAGCTACCGTTACGTTACTCTCGGAAAGTGCGGTCTTCCACAATTGCAACCGCGTCTCGTAATCAGGATCGTCAAAACTAAAAGAAATAACATGCTGATTCGACAAAAGATCCTGCCACCGAAAATTAACCTCGCAGGCAATAAACGTTGGGCTTGTGCTCTGGGCCAGAGTCCTGATGACTTGTCTTGAATCGGGCAGCGGCCGGCCTTGTTCATCAAAGAGCGCGTCAGCTCGTTCGAGACACAGGCCCGCACTCTGCAGGCGTTGTTGCAGCAAAACTGACTTCAACAGTTTTTCGAAACCTTCAGCCGAGGCGCGAAGCGTTGTTAGATCAACACGCAGCAGCGGGATGCCCAACTCACGACAAACAGCTTCTGCAGCCGTGCCACGGCCGGTGCCCTCGCGTCCGGTAAATATGATCAGCGGAAAAGCTCGAGAGTGCAGCAGAAGGTTTACGATTCCAGTAACGGCTGCTTGCTGCGCAGGCATCATCTGAACGTTTTTGGACTGCTGCTGAAAGACGCCAGCTACGCGCGAGTCCAGATCGGAGAAACCAAGCAAGTAATGCAACAGCGCCGGTGCGACAGAAAAACCGCTCGCCAACCACGACGCATGTTGCGACGCCGAAGAGATCGACTGCAACAGTCCGTTACTGAATAGAGTCGCCCCCGGCGCCAGACAACGCCGGACGGCCACTTTCTGCTCTTCATCGTTCGCAAAAAGCCGCAGCGCCAGATCATGAGTCGGCCATTTGCGAGTGACATCGTTGTTCAAGTACCCATAGAGCGTTTCGTACTTGAGATCGAGCTCGGGCGCGAGGGCCAATAGGAGAATATCCTGCTCGGTCTCCGATAAAGAGAACTCGTCGGCCAGGCGGCGCCAAATAAGATCTTCTTGACTATCATCAGCCGAATGTAAGACCTCAGCGCGCGCAGTTAGCTCTTCAGCGGCCGAATTCTCACCTTCATATCCGACTTCCTGATTGACCAGGCTATTTACTTGTTCGTCGCTAATGTACAGACCACGAAACTCATCGAGCGATAGTTGGTACCGCGCTCGCAGGCGTAGTATCTCCCGATGCAACAGCAGATCCAGCCGTTGCAATTTGATCGATAAGTATTCTCTGGTGTCAGCAGCCGTCGACATTTTAGGATTCTTCAAAAAGGGTCAGGGGACGTTCGTCGAGCCAGTCCAACCGGTACGTCTGTCGCATCATTCCCGTAAGTCCCAAGACAAGACGTAGCGGCGCTCCGGAAAGGCGCACGACGCGGCGTGTAGTCTCCTCTTCGACACTTGCCGGAAAGTCAAGAAAGTTGCTCGACAGATAAGGTAAATTTGATTCAGCAAAGCCAGGCAACCGCCACGCAAAGTTGCGTAGTACATGTTGCGACGCCACGCTCAAGGCCAGATCTAGAGTGGGGGAAAATTTTAGCGATAGGGGTAGTGCAAGATGCAACAGGTTATGAGCTAGCTCTCCGTGCCGCGCCAAAGTCTCATTTATTGATTTGTCCTGAATCAGTTGCTGCTCGACATCTGCGAGATTAGAAACTTTCAGCCATAGAGATCGCGCTTCATCAATCAGAACGACGACCGGAGAATCGTTCAAAGTTGTAAACGCCGAAAAGTAGTTCCGATCGTTAATTCTTCCCTGCCCCCGCTGCCAGGCGATCAGCGTCGTGAGGAAATTGTCTATGTGTGTGGTCGTAACATGGCTCTGCCACTCAGTTAGGATCTCAGCTGAAACAGTGGGAGGCACCAGCATGAGATCGCGCAGAAGTGAATTAGCAAGAACATGTTGGGCATGCTTAGGCCCGGAGCATTTGATCAATAGTAGAAAACGCACGAGAGAGATTGCCGCCGCTTCGTCCGCGTGCGGCCAATCTCGCAGAGCTTCGGCGAGTGGAATCTCATCCAGCAATGGCAACAAAAGAAAGGCCCCGCCAAAGGAAGTGTGACGTCGCTCCGTCGCAGCGACTTTAGCCTGCTCTTGAACGGTATTGAGCTCTTCCGCGACATCTCGTAGCTGATCAGCCGAACATCGCAACAGCGCGCGTGTGGCATCCATCACATGCAAACCAGACTGTTCCTCCTCTCGCGCGGCACTAAGGTACAAGTAGAGCGCTTGTCCCCACTCATTAAGCCCATCAAGTAGATGGCCATCAATCAGCCTCGAGTTGGACCAGGCCAGTTGGTTAGGATCGAATCCACTGTCCTCTTTAACACCTTGAGTCAGACTCTCGAGGATCAAACGAGCATCCTGCCTGTTCAGAGCGCGCAGTACATCTTTCAATTCCGCACCTGGCAACTGAAGTAATGCTGCCTTCCCGGTCTCCGGTCGCTGGCAGACCGCGGTTCGGAGTGCAGCGGAGGTCGGCAGAAGGCGCAAGCCAAAGAACGCCTCGTAGTACCAACGACCCCACGCGTCACCCGCAGCGAGATCCGAAAGAAAATGAGCCAGATAGTCAGCCGGACTTGTAAATCGGACAACATTGTTCTGATCAGCGCCTTCCTGAAGAGTGTCGTCTAACGCGCGCCCGAGTCGTCTGGTGAAAGTCCTTGAGACATCATCGCCATGGCCGGAAGCATTGATCGCAAGATCAATCTCCAGTCGACGAACAAACCAGAGGCTTGAATCTGTTTCTGAGAACCACGAGGAAAAAGCTGCGGACAGGACTTGCGAGAGGCTGCGTTTGATTTCAGCGTCCAGACGATCCTTGACGTGCCTGGGAGCGGGATGGTCAGAAGGCACCAGATACTGAGCCTGAACTCGACGGATTTGCAGTCGACTATCATTCATTGGTCGGTGTTCTCCGTCACGCTTCGGCTAAGTCGCTTAACTGGCCTTCGTCGCAGCTTGTTTTCCAGCTTTTCGGGGTTGACGTTTCTTTCGAGCTGCAGGGGGCTTCGTGTCAGGTGAGATGGATCTCAAGTCTTCGAGTTCGGACTTTAGTTCTCGCATGGCCTCGATCACCAACGCTTCAAAACCTCTAATGGTAAGTTCTCGATATCCGTCCGGACCTTTGCTGACCCATTCGGGAAATACCTTCTCTACTTCCTGAGCAACCAGGCCCATCTGTGGTCCCGACAGATCTCCTCTACTTTCCGGATCTCGCCACTGGAAACTCACACCGCGTAGTTGCAAGAGTAGCTCGAGCGCGTTGCTGAGCGGTTCTATGTTCTCTTTCAGTCGCGCATCAGAAGCAACCGTCCATGTTCCGCCATCCAGTTTTCGCGCAAGGCCTGAGATCCGAAGGTCGCCTACGATCTGCAAGTGATCAGTCGGAGTTTTAGTGCCAATACCAACGTTGCCGCCACTTAAAACCACGAACTTGTCTTCGAAGTTGTCGCCGTCCTGGACTGAGACTGCGAACCGATTGGCGGGTTGCGTCTTTGGTCCAATTAAGACCCGCAACGCCCGATCGCCAGGACCGATATCATTGCGCTGTATCTGCATTGAAACATCAAAGTCGCGACCGCCGCTGTCTCGAAAGTCAACGGAGCCGCCGCAAATCCTGTTGTCACCCTCAACTCTCAGATTGCCTTCACACCAGACAAGATCATTGACCGTCTGATTTATTGCTGGCGGTTTAAAGGAACTGGACGTTGGGTCAGCAGCGCGATTGCGTAGACGTATCGCTCCGTCCGCTGCTTCAATCTCCTCAGCAACGATGCCGATGTAGCGACGAACGCTGCGAATCTTGTAAGAATCAGGTTCCGCTCCACTGTCATCGCGGGCAACAAAATGCCCCGGCTGATTTTGCACGGGCAACCAACGTACGAAGCCAATCGGGATCAGCCACCTTGCCCTGCTCGTTGCATCAGGAAAATTCTGATGTGGGATCGATTCGTCAAAAAGAAATGACGCCGTTGGATCGAATTGTCTCAGGGCAGTTTTGGGATCCTCTACCAATCTTCCAGCAATGTTGACGCCGGAAGTGAGCTCGTTGGTGCTCATCTCACCGACTTGAATCGCGAACGTTTCCTGGATCCGTGAATTAGTATTACTGACATCGCAAAGCACAAAACCCGAATTTGCTGCTGCTGCAGATTTCTCGTCATAACGAAGCCAGATTGGAATCAAGCGTCCTTTGCCCTCACTATCGATCGACGGATCGAAAGTGAATGCTGCAAAACTTGATTCTGGAATCCTGTAGGGTGACAAGACGACGATTGGCCGCCCGTAACCGTCCCACGCATACCCGGGAAGAAGGTAAACAGTGACTGCAGCGCCGGGAACAGGCGTTTCAATCAGTTGGAGACCGGTCGCGATCCCCCACGTATGCGCGCCCAGAGCATGACGCGCCTGTTGAGTTCGCGCGTAGTCAACTGCCGCAGTTAGATCTTCTGCGCCGAGGTATTGCTCCTCAAAAAACTTCGGTCGTTGCATCTGTTCCTGCGCCATCACATACCTCCTGCTGCTTTACTGCCGCGCAGCTGCCGCTATTTCTTTCAGCATCTGACCAAGATGTTGAAAAATAGTCTGTCGATTGACCGTTGCACCCGGCTGTATCAAATGATTGATTAAGCTCTGCAACGCATCAGGTCTCGACACCGCGCCGAGTTGAAACTCCCTTTCTTCACAGCAGAGCCTCCTGAAGATGTCACCGAGCTTGAGTGCTTTGAAGACTCCTTCCAGCCAATACTTCAATGCCGGCATCGTAACGAGGAGACGGCGGTTCTCCATGTTGCAGATCTTCACGACGTTGCAACCGCCTCTGCAATTCAGAGTAAGTGTCGCGAGTGGTACGCAGTTGTCTTCAGCGGGAGGAGCACAAGGTGGCAGGAAGGCAGAGCATAAACAGTGCGAGAAGATCTCAACTGCAATATTGAACAGACTCTGTTTAGCTGCGTTGACATCGGTAGAGGAAACGTCCGCTATTTTTTTCAACAGGCCGCAGTCATAGATTGAGTGCTGGTTTGCAATGGTCGCGAACCTTGCTTTGACCGCTTCTATCTGGCTGGCATTATTCAAGCCCGTGATCAATGTCTGGAACTCTTGAGTGAGTTTCGAACATTCCTGGATGCGATTGATAAACTCACCGAAACCTCCGGTCGATTCCAGAGGAGCCCTGCGCAGTTGAAACTTATAACCTTCGCACAGCACTGTGGGTTCACATTGAGGCGGTCTCCTGGCCGGCACCGGACGATAGGCGAGTTGTTCACTCTTTGTCGCACCACCGCATCCGCAACCACTCGTCGACGTTGACATTGACGTCGACGTCCCACCACAACCACATGAAGAAGAGCCACCACAGCTGCACTTCGAACAGCACGCGGCACCGCTGGCTCCATGCAAAGGTGTAATGCCGCGCGATGGCCGTTCGTCATAACAGACATAGAGTATCCACTCCGCGTCCTGATCGCCGCAGATTGGTTGTGGTGGCGGAAAGGCGGGCTCGCATTCAAATTGCTGTTGACGGCAATCTTGGATAAGTTCGCAAACGTTAACCGCTTGATCGCCGCACAGGACGATATCGTCTCCACACGGGCTCAGAGCGTAACCGGATTTGACCGTGACGAACCCTTTGCACTGGTGGCACGTGACCTCCAGGCCGCACACCACACCAGTGCCATGCAGGTAACGGTTGTGCAGTTTGTTCTTCCCCACTATGTAGTGCTCGAGGCGGTTTAGATCGTCTTCGGTAAGCAACTGTCCGGCGAAGAAGCGCGGCCGGCAAAGACATTCAAGGCCCCCGCAAACAGGGCAGCGTGTGACTTTAGGCGTTCGAGTGGTTGTTGTAGCGAGTGCCATAAGATTCTCCTGACTGGGTCTGAACCGCTTGAAACTTTCTATCCGCGTACGAGCGTGAACCAACTTTCGAAGAGTCCACCTTGAATTCCCGGCTGCTGGTCCAAAGGCAATCCGAGGGGCGGGCTCGGTCGGTCACCTGTCGGCAGTTCCGCCCGCACGAATTCGGCATCGATGGCTCGACCTTTTAGATCCAGAACAAAATCGCCGCGGAGCCGGATCCATATGTCGTTGAACGGAGGGCCGTCGAACGGAGGGCTTTGCGAAATGATTTCGCGAGCCCTCTGCGACAAGCTGGAATCAAGAATGAACGCGACGCCCGGCGCCTCTAAGGCGTCCACTTCGGTTGCGGTCGTGATGAGGCCGTTTGTGTCGGTGTAATCGACCGGAATGACAGTCCCGAAGATCGGACAGCGACAGTACATTCCGAGTTCCTTGTTTTGCTCAAGATCGGATGCCACGAGAACCTGGAAAATGTGGGTGTCATCAATGAGATTGACGCGTGCACCTTGCGGATTCTGGATCCTCACCTGCACCTTATCGGTAAAGCCGATCACAAATCCAAACCCGGTGTCGTTGCCGATCATTTTCACTCCCAGAAGCGCGCTGGGCGTGTTGTGTTTCCAGCTTAATGCCTTGATTCTGACGAGACCTAATTCCAGTCCCGAACCCGGATCTCCCTTGTCACCTTTTAAACCTTGATCTCCTTTTTCACCTTTATCCCCCTTTGGTCCTTGTGGTCCCGGTGGTCCTTGTGTGCCCGTGCCGGGGTTTCCGTGTTCAAGCAAACACTCAACCAGCTCGGCCAACACTTGAGTGCTGGGCAGCAAACGTCGAGTGCGGTTGTCGATTCGAGCGATCTTGTCAGCTGTGTCTTGTTGAGGATCCGCGGGCGGAACGGTCTGCGCTTCGATCCGATCGTCCAGGTTGTAATTCTCAATCGTTGCCAACACAACACAGTCAGGTAGATCGCAGTGGGGACAACCATTCAGATGTCGCCACAGCACGTCGCTACAGGCGTCTTCAGAAATCTCGACGATAGCGACACCACCAAGCGTGGGTTGAGCGAGATCGTCAGTAAAAGGAATATAGAGGTGATCGCCGGAACTGCTGAGAACCAACTGCTGGCTATCATCGCCAACTGGAAATGCATTGCCTGGTGTGACTGGAAGGTGCAACTGCAGACGATCGATGCTGACAGACTGAACAAAACTGTCTGTTCCGTCTTTCTCGAGCACGTAAGCCCAGTGACCACCTGGAGAAACCACGAGCGCAGCAGGTTTATGATCCAACGTGACACTGCCCACAACAGCCGGCGTCCCGTTTAGTGAAATCAGGTGGAACTTTGAGCCGGTTTCTTCAACAACTGCCAGCATGTCTTCGGCTGTGCTGCTTACCACCGCCACAAGCGATGGATTACTAACCCCGGAGACCGTGATCGCGGAGACTGTTGTCGAAGCGGTCTGGATTCCTTTGATTTGCTGAATCTCATTTGCGGGTCCAACGGAAAACGCAGATTCTCCATTACTACTTATCACGAACCCTTTAATGTTGGGCGCCACCGTTACGATCTTTTCCGGCGGATCTGCCGCGTCATTCGTGTCAAGATCGTCTGGACCGCTTAACAAGTCGCCGGACGCGGCGAGCAACACAAACAAGATTCCGTTCGGCGCGACTGCCAGATGGACATCACTACCCGCACCATTTGGTAGCTCCAGTTCAGTCGTATTGAAATCTGGAAGTCCAAGCTCAGTGGTATCTAAGACGTGCAATTGAAGCAGCGTGTCTGGAGCGACCGGCTCGGTAACAACATATAGCCGCGAACCATCTTTTGAGACCGCAATTGCAACAGCTTCAGCGTCGAGAGTCCGCGAAGTGATCGTCGCATGATTGTCGGTGCTTACCTGATAAATCGTTGAAGGCGAGTCGGCGGTCGCGACGTATAGGCGATGCGTCGCGTCATGCAAAGCGACGCGGGCGGCATGAGCAATAGTGATCGAGTCTCCCCATTCGAACCTTGGCGCGTGAAACGGCGGGGGCTCGTCTTTGGGATCGAGGACAACTCCAAGTTCCCAGGACTCCAGGATACGATTTGGCGCGCACTTCGTGTCATCGCACCCACAGTCGTCATACAGAACAGGTATTTCTTCTGTTGGACATTCACGAAAGCGCACACAGATCTGCAACTTGTGCTCTTCAGTATCACCCTGAGTCTTAAGCGCCTGAATCTCAGGCAAGGCAAACAGATCGAGACATTCCTCTTCACGAACGATAATGTCGTGGCCACAGCAATCCACAGCGAAGCCCGGCTCGATGCAGACAAAACGATCTCGACAAGCCTCGTTCGGATGAGGTTTGACTTTGAGTCCGCAGACCACGCCCCAGCCATGAAGTTGCTGTTCGTGGTGCCGCATCTTCTCCATGTGAAAGCGCGTTTCGTCCGTGAAATCGCGCTCGACCATCAGCTTGCCGGTGAAGTAGTTGTTCCTGGTGAACGGACCATAACTGCAAGCCGGGCAACTGTGTTGACTTGTATCGTGTTGTGAATGAGACATAGCAAGCCTCTGCAGTAATTCTGTTATTTATTCCAGCCTTGTTGTTGCGCCGATTCGAGATTGATTGCCAATTTCCAATGAAGGTCCACCTTGTTTATGCGGTGGCTTCGTCAGAACTGAAGAGCGACCAAGTGGTGTCTTTTCCAGTGTGACTCCAGCAGGGTAACGGCCGATCACGCTGTCAAAGCCAATCATCGATTGAAATCCGATCCGGAAACGCGGCTCGACATATTCGATTTGGGCCAGGGTAGTGGCGGGTCGTGAGTTCCGTAGTAAATTCTCCAGTGATTTCCGATTGGCTTCTGACGCTCGATAACAAGCCGGGACGAAGACAGTGAACTTATGCGCGTAGTAATGAAATGGATCTCGTAAAGGATCCTGAATCGTACGCAATTGGGAGCGTCCAAGCTGTGCTCGGTCATTCAACTGACTCCGGTTGACGATGCGCTTGCCCCACAAGACTGCTTGATCTCCAATTCGACCAGCCCCCAGAAAGAGCCAGCGGCGCAACTTGAAATGTTCCAGGATCAAAGGCGGCGGTTCCCACGTCGAGACCGGTGGCTTGACGGGTGCGCAATTCGAGGGCAACGAAACACAGCGATCTAGTGGTTGATTGCTTGCGCAGCAACCCTGCCTTATCTCAAGGAACAGCAGCAGTTCGCGCCACAATCCCTCACGAGTTCCGCGCAGATCAAAAAGACGGCCAGCTTCCTTTAGAAATCTTCGTCTTTTTGCCTCGGGCCAGTTTCGATCCAGAGTGACGCCTATCCAGGACGCAAGCCAGGTCAGAAAATCGATGCCCGCTTTTGGATTACGCTCGGAAGGAGTCGACAGCGGATCATAAAACCTCGCTTGCTTGTCAATTTCTGTTTCAATGCTTCGCAGCGTGGTATCAAAGAGGCTAAGAAACCGATCAGTGAAATCCGCACTGGTAGGCTCTTCGCCAAACACTGCCGGCAGATAACGGCGAAGACTGATGCGAGGAAACTCAATTTCAATGCTGTCAACACGCGGCGTAACTTTACCGTTGCCTTGAAACTCGAGCTTAAGCCAGAGAAAGCGGCCGCCTCCGCTACGGACGAGACAATCCCATTCGCACAGACACATTTCACCTGTGTTTTGATTTGTGTCCCACTGATCGTCACTCAAATTTTGAATCTGCTCGTCGGTCAGCACCGCTTCGGCTGTGTATGTCGACACAACAACACTCGAGCCGGGAGGAATGGCCCCGCGCAAAATGACGCGATGCCATTGACAGCGATACAACTCGCTGTCCAGCGCAAGACTGATATACGTTCCGGAAGTCAGGTAACTCGTCGTGAGCGGCACTGAGCACCTGTTGACTGCATTGCCTCGAGAATCAAAGAGACCTCGTTCCTGAGGTAGTTGTGGAGGACACTTGATTGAGGGAGCACCACTGAGACCCGGAGAACACTGAGGCTGCACAGAGGATGCACAAGACTCGCCAAGATGAATGAGCCCTTCGGCATCAACTGAAAATGGAATGCTCGGAAATTGCGATCCCACCGCTTCGGGACTCGACTCGACTACAACGGTGCTGCCGTCCAGATTCAGGCGTCGTACTGTGTCCGGAGGACCTGTTACGACAACGAAGATATCGTTCCCACAGTCCGTCACGATCCAGGTAACCGATCCAATTCCTGGGAAAGACCTTTGCCACTGCCCTGATGGGCTGAAAACATGAACGGCTCCATTAGCAGTGTCCGTGACGTAGACCTTTCCGCATCGATCGAACGCCAGATCGAACGGTTCCCACATGTTGTGTAAGACGGGATTTGGCCCCTGGTATGCCGTGGCGGGCGGTTGCCATTGACCGCGCAGTATGAAGCTGTGGAGGGTCAATACGCTCAAGCGATGATTGCCTGTGTCGCAAACAAAGAGGTTGCCGGAACAGATACCAATGCCGTGAGGATTAACCAGCTGTCTTGGACCACCGCCGGCGCCGCCAAAACAGGGAACATTCTGGAAGCTACACTCGCAAGGATCGAAACGCTTGAGCTGCGCGCTATCGGCGTCAAGAAGAAAGATGCTGCCGTCTGGTCCAATCGCTACGTTGCCAGGTGTTGTAATACCACCGAAACCTCCGTTCGTCTCGCTAAGGGAACGCCTGCTTTCCGGCGCGAGCGGCAGGACCAGGGACTGCTTCGGAGGCAGGTATTCAATCTGATCCAACTTTGCCGGCAGCCATCCCACATAGCCATTGAGCAGCCACGAGGTTGGATCGTGTGGTGGCCGCGGAATCGCCGGCAACATGGCTGGTTGACTCTGTGTAGTGAACTGCATCTTAATGAATCTCAGTTCTATGTCCTATCGACCTATAGGACAGATAGTTCATCTAGGACCTATATTCGTTCTACTCCTCAAAACTGTAGTGAACCTGAATTTGAGGGTCGGTTGAGAAAAGCAGCCCTGCTTCATTAATGGTCACATCACTGCAGAATTGTGTCTCTACGCCATCAAGAAAAATCACCAAAGTTTTTATGCTCTGGACGCCTGAAACCGTGAAGATTCGTTGGCTGACTCGCGAGTAAAAAATTGAGCCCCCAAACGGCCAACCCTGGCCGTCTTCGCCACCTTTCAGGGGATGGAAATAGTCTTTAATCGTTTGCTCAACACCTTTTTTTACGCTTGCCAGATCAGCGTTATCATCCGCCACTACTTCGGCTTCAATTTCCACTCGCTGATAACTCGGCTTGATCACGTACAACTCCGTGGTCAGCAGGCGTCGCTGATCCAGGTAAGCGCAAACCGTTCGCAGCGTACCTTCGCCAGGAGTCGGCGCAGGATCATCTCCATCAGGCACAACAATGACTGTGATCACACCTGGCACCTTGATCCCGGGGAAATCCGGATGAAACAGTGGCAACGCTTTCGCGCGCTTGATTGTTGAAGCCTGCATCGCCAGATACTCGAAGTCTTCCACGCTGACCGCCCGGCAACGACTTTTGATCGTGCGTGGAGCTCGCTTCTTCGCCTCGTCCAGGGTTTCTTCGTCACGACCGCTGTTCGCCGGAAACAAGTTGCCCACACGGTTATCGTCGATTCCATCGATCGAGGCTGAGAGCGTCTTAATTGCTTTGGCGGGAACATTGCCTTTTTTCCCACCTCCAAAACGGTATTCTCGGGCGACAATATTTCCGTCAGGGTTCGCCGCATTCGCGACCGGAATGGCACCATTGAGCCCGTCGCCAAAACGAATCTCGCCGCTGGTTCGATCCAATACGTAGTGAAGATCGGATGGAGAAGAGCCGAAGAAATCCGTTACCTCGGTCCAAAGTTCGGGTCCGTTCCCCTGATCTATTTCCAGTTGGAGGGAACCTTTGAGTACCGGCACATTAGCGAGCCGAAACACCTGATCTCGTCGGCCATTGCTGCCGCCCAAGACCTCAAACTGCACTGTCTGAGCCTGCAACACCGAGATAGTGTTGGTGCGAATCGCAAGCAGCTTCGGCGGTCGTTCGTATTGACTTTTTTCGACGCGAACGCGAATCCAAAAGAGCGACTTCGGCTCGGGCGGAAACACTGCCGGCTGCATTCCCGCAGCAGGTGTCTGCAGGAAGACGTGGCCGGTGCGAGTCAACGCGAGCGTTTCGTCCTTGAGCAAACCAAGTCGAAGCCATTCACTGCCATTCCAGAATTCCCAGCGCAGCGTCGCCGAAGCGAATGAGGGCGCGTCGGGAAGACCGCATTTGAACAATGATGACTTTGAAATGTCGGGCAGGGTCCAAATCGCCAGGTTGAGCTCGAGTGAAGGAAATGGATCTGTGGCATCGAAGCCAAGCAACAGGGCGTTGTCGTCATTTACAGCCGGTCCAAACGGTTGGAAGCCTTGCTGCGCATTTTCATTCTCTTGAGTGACACTGGTGAAGTTGAAGCCATCGAAAACGAGGAGTGAACTGAGTGGCGCCTTCAGCGCAATCAGTGATCGATCCGTTTCAAAGACGATTGGAGATCCGCCACCCGGCGCCTGTGCGGTAATTTGAGTAGCCGCAGGAACAATTATTGACGGCTCGGTAAATGAACTCTTTACTGGAAAAGTAACTTCAGCGTTTGCCGGTTCAGCGGCACTCAATTCAATGCCCAGCAGCTGCAGGAACTTGATGTAGTTCAGTTCCGGCACCTTGCTCATGCGATATGTCAGAATCTCCGCAAGCCAGGCGAACACCTGAACCATAGTTATGCCCGGATCATTGTCATTCACGTCGGTCCAGACCGGAGTCCATTCGGGCGTATATCGAGCAATCCGCGTTCGCACTTCCGCCAGCAGACTGTCGAAATCTCGATCGTCGATCGTTGGAATGGCCTGGTTCAGTGGCATTTCTTATGCGCTTTCACGAATGTAAAACGGGTACACGAGATTGCCGCGGGCGTTGTTTGCGCGAACGCGATAATTGATTCTGATTAAGAGCAGATTGAGTTGATCAGGCGCGGATTCAGCACTGATGTCGAGCACGTCAATGCGCGGCTCAAAAGCAACAAGCGCTTCGCGAACCTTCTGGACCACGAGTGCGATTGTCGTTGTATTGTTCGAGGCAAATACCAACTCGTGAATCCCACAACCAAAGTCAGGCAACATCACCCGCTCGCCTTTGGCAGTACTCAAAATCAAGTAGATCGACTCTTCAATACGTTGTTCGTATTTCGCCTGGGCGATAGTGCCGCCCGGCGTTACCTGCAATGGAAATTTCCAACCCACGCCCAAAAATTCTCGTTGACTGCTTCGTTGCGTTCCGTTCATCGCGTTGACTCGACTTCAGACTGTTACGGTTAGTTTTACTTCGGCGAAGTTCGATAGTCCGCGCTGGGTCACACCCGTCAGGAAAAATCGGTGATCCCCCGGCAGCAGAGTAGCCATGAAGGCTGCCGTCATCGTCAGGTTGATATTCAGTGGAGAAATATTCCAAACACCGCCCGAAGGATTGACTGTCATGCCGGCGGGCTGCGGCGCATTGGTTCGGTCATAGGTCCCGGGCGGAGGTCCGGGTTCGTCGATTTGGGTGAGTATCCACCGCATCGGATGCGCGGAAGTGAGCGTAAACGTTACGAGCACCGAGGGAGGCGTCATCGAAGTTTTGTTGAAAGCCAGAGTCGTCACCGAACTGGAGACTACCGGCTTATTAAAATCCGTCATCTCGGGCGGCAGAGGAGGTGCCGGCTGACCATCGGGAATTGGCGCCGGCGTGGTGTTGTCAAAAACCGGATGCGTTTCAATCATCGTAATCGGCAATCCCGACAAGGTCTGATTAAAATCAGTTACTAAGATCACCCTCTTCGCTACGATCTGAGTGGCATTCAGACCCATCGAACGCAGCAGATAACCGCCGCAGGGAAAGATGCTTGGACAGGTAGGAAACGTTCCCGTGTCACCCTCAACGAGAACATTGCCCCCATTGATGGACCACAACGGCGCCAGCGGCGGATTTTTCTGCGCTGGCGTTAGGTGAGCACAAAGAATCATTGCATTTGTGGTCAGAACCTGCGGCATTTGCTCTCCTTCCTCTGACGTAATTCGACTAAGTCATTAGGATTTGGCCGCCGACCATCTCGACCACCCGGCCACCGCCTCTTACCGTTACGGATTTGGCGGCATCGTTTAAGACGATGAACTGGTTACCGGAATTGGTTTTGATCGTGATCGTCTCGGCGGCATCGTTGATCTCAACCTGATGCCCACCATTTGATTTCAGGATCACTTTTTTCGCGCCAGCTGTATCTTCAAAGCGCAATTGGTGTCCGCCTGGAGTTTTGATAATGCGATTCTGGTTGTTTGTTTCAGGCGGTGTGTCAACGCCGTTCCAGAGAAAACCAACAATGAACGGATGGTTAATGTCGCCATGCTCGAACGCGACCAGCACTTCGTCGTCAATCTCGGGCATGAAGAATGCTCCGCGATCTTTTCCAGCCAGCGCCGAGGCAACTGGAGCCCACGAGCTGCGAAGCGAGTCGGACAGCCAGGGAAACTGCAACTCAATCCGGCCCTGACCATCCGGGTCGTTGAGATCCTTGACTATTCCAATAACGACTCCGGGGTAATGTTTCATGATTTCCCCTTATCTGGCTCTTCACGGCGCGCGTTGAATTTAACTATGTAGCCGCTGTCGCTAATCGTGTGCGTCGTATCAGTAACGAAATACTGGCCACTGAAGCGGCTTCCCAAGTTGCCAATGATTACGCGCTGACCGGCACGCAGCTCAGGCAGACCAATGCAGGTGCCGCTGCCCTTTACAAGGTCTTTATTCCGCTCCGCCAGAAGGTCCCTCGCCATTTTGTTGGCATCGTCTTCGGTGAAAACGGGCTTGTCTTCAACTCGTTCCTCTCGCTGATCGCAGGATTCAAAGTTTTCACGCAGGTCACCATTGACCGTCAGACTCTCGGCTGTAGCTGTGCCCCGAATTGGTTTCTTGGTCTTGCGATCCCAACCATTTACTGTGACGCTCTTGATTTGGTTGGCAGTGGTTAACGTGGGTTTGAAATCGATGAGCGAAAGGCCCCACTTCAACTCGAACGTCGTGGGTCTCACACCGGGATGATTGGCATCGGAGGGCCCGAAATAGAGTCGTCTTGGCTTGACTGAATTTCCGACCTTTTCTTCCTCTTTTATGAAAATGACATACCCGACTTCACGTGCCAGCGCGAGCAGGAATTCAATATCCCACTGATTACTTTGAGCAATATACGTAATCTTACGTTCGTTATTTTTATCGTTCCCCTCAGTATCGACTGGCAGGGGAAAGCGCTTGCTTTCTTTGGACTCCGAAGGAAGGTCCGGGAAACTTTTGGCGATATCACTTGGTGTCTGGTTCTCCCATGCGTACGTGTGGCGACTAGTCCGCAGTTTGTGCAGTATGTTTAAGCCTCGGACAGCAAGTGTGGACCCTCCGCTGCTCGGAAAGTTGGGTTCCATTGTGACGAAATTTCCTCGGAGCATTAGCGTCAGGGGATTTGCGCCATAACCCATCAGTACATCCACATCATGACCACAAGGGTTGAACAGATTGTGCAAAGGATTTTTCTTCAAAGAATCCTGGGTCTCAGCGCCCACATACTTGAACTGCTTCTTATCTGCCTCCCAGTTGTTCACCGTGATCTCAAAGCTGTCTAACTCCTTAACGCTGTCTTTGTAGGTCACCTGCAAGACGTCGCGTAGCGCGTCCAGGGGCAAATTTGCGCCGGCGATCTTGATCTCAAAACGAGGGACATAAAAGCCACCCTGTCTTGCCGATTCTTCTCTGAGCGTCACTACTTCCAATGCATCGCTCCTACTGAGTCGGTGGAATGGTCAGAAAAGTGCCAACCTCTAAACGGCGCGGATCTTCAATCTGATTTTCGTCCGCGATAAACCGCCAGTTATCCGGATTCTGATAAAACCGCGCGGCAAGGCTGGAAAGAGTCTCACCAGTCTGGATCACGTGGCTATGTGTTCGATCGGGCGACATCAGGTTCAAGTGTGCTAGTTGCTCTTCGAGGGTCTTGTATTCGCGCAACGTGACGGAGAGAGTCGCGCGCAGTGGAACGCCCTTAGGACTAAACAGCGTGAACTTTTGTTTGACGCTTTCGACGATGCACTTGAAACCGTTACGACGCTGGTTTCCGGTCGCGAAATCGACAACCTGTTCGACGACATCACCAACAGTGTCAGCCGTATCAGGGTTCGCATTCGACAATGCGCCAAGGACTTCACTTTCAACACTGCTCGAGGCACTCCCGCGTTTTCCGTTCAAAGTGGACCCTGGGAATTCCTCGTGCCAGATGAAAGTGCAGATGGGAGGTGCGTGGCTTTCAGGTTCAATCTTTAATAATTGGTAGATCCGATCTGTGTGCTTGATAACGCTGACGGCGTTCCTTCCCATCCCACCTTCATCAGTTGTGTCAAAGAACAGGTCGAGTGTGAGTTTTTCGGCTTGACCGCGGATGAATTGTTGTAGTGGTGCATCAAGACCAGGAATCGAGATTTCGGCAATCTGCACGCCTTTGTCCCAGGACAGTTCCGTCGGGTTGTACTGGAGCGGAATGTCCTCAGTTCTTGGCTTACCGTCGATAACTTCGGCCCATTCAACGTGCAACAACGCCTTGGCTACCTGTTCCATGATCGCCACTCCGTTTCGTAAAGGTCGTGGTTAATGCCGGTTGAGATTCGTTCTTCATCGCGCACTCTCCAGCGGTGAGCGTCGCGTTCGTCAACTGCCCGCAGAACGATCCCAACAATCCGTTCCAGAGTCGGAGGTGACAGAAGCGCATCGCCATCTACAGCGCGAACGGTGCTTTTCAAGTCGCCAATTTCCACTTCCAAGGAACACTCTCCAATCTTCTAAACACTCAAGCACAGGTTCAGGTTGCCGCAGCGTTAGCGCCGACAAATGGAATCTGATAGATCCCCTCATGAGCGATCTCGATCGCCTCAATCGCCACACTGCTCTGTGCGGCATTCATGGCTGGTCCCGTATATTTCACTGGCAGCCCACGCCGGAAGTGCCAGATGTTGTTGGGGACCTGTTGAAAATCGGTCAGCAGCATAATGACTCCGTCACGACGCCTCCCCCTGCCGACTGCGAATCCGTACTGCCAGTCCCACAAAGCAGTGCCGGCGCCCACTCCTTTTTTCAGAATGATGTTGGACCACGTAACACGCGTGGGAAACTTGTGAATGAAGCCGTTGTTGCCCCCTTCTTTGAATTCATCTGGTTGCATTGACATCTCGAGACCGGCGCATTCGCTGAATCCACCAACTGCGAAATCGAATATTGCAGTCCTTGAGACAGAACCGAGCGTACCGAGCAAGCTGCTGCTGTCGATCAAACTGATAACAAAATTGTGATTTAGCAAAGGGTTGCCAGTTTGTATCGCCATTAGAAAACTCCCGCTCCTGAGGCACTGGCGGGCATCTCCGTCACCTCAAATTGGTTTTGGGCTCGTCCGACCCGCAGAATGACGAACTCAAAAGCGTTTGATGGCGCCACTCCGACTGTAGCGAGCATTCGTCCGTTTGCTCGTTCGCTGGGTGGGTTGTTTTCTTCATCACACTTGACGAAGAAGGCTTCTTCCGCTGCGTCCCCCATCAGAGCGCCACGTTGCCAGAGCGAAACTAAAAAGCTCGTTAAGACAAGATGGATTTTGGTTCTAGTCGAGGTGTCGTTGGGTTCAAAGGTGGCCCATTGAGTCGCTACGTCAATTGCTTTCTCGATCATCATCATCAGCCTGCGGACATTGACGAAGCGCCAATCCGGATCGCTGCTGACTGTGCGCGCGCCAAAGATCCTGATGCCCCTCCCGGCAAGGGGGCGAATCGCATTGATGCCTATCGGATTCAGAACGCCGTGAACCTGGTCGTTAACCCCTACTGTTACATCCTGAATCCACACCATTGGTGAGTTGGCCGGCGCCTTGTGAACTCCAAACTGGAAATCACTTCGTGCATATTGGCCGGCAACATGTCCGCTGGGAGGGATATCGCGAGTGATCGAGATGGCGGAACGCAGCGGATCAACTACTCGAAGCCATGGGTAATAAAATGCCGCGTATTTAGAATCGAAACGGGAGCGCCAGGCTCTTACAGCTCCGACACCTACCTTGTCATCGCGCGCAGCGTTGAGTGGAGGATCGATCAATGCGATCCGATCACGGAGCTTTTCGCACTGCTCGATTATTTCTGACTGCACCTGGAAGATTTCAGCTTCTGAAAAAACGGGCGGTAGATCGCCGACCACGGGTGGCCGAATCACTGAGGGAGCCGGCGGGCCTGGCGGCAAACAAAGATCGGGGATGCAGGGTGGTGGTGGAATGTATCGCGGCGTGAGACTCGGTTGAATATTAATGTCCGGAACCGCAATGATTGAGACTTCACTGATTTCTTCCAGCGCCCGGATACCACGGATCTTTGTTGCTTTCACGAAGTCGCTATCTTGCGGATCCACACTCTCGCCAACGAAATCGAATTTCCTTAGTGTAGCCATTCCGTCCGCGCCACCTGAAAGCGGAATCAGTGTGTTCGGACTGATCGCGATTGGCGCAAGGTCAAGAATAGGAAGACTACGAAGCTCTTCTATCACCAGAGGCTCAGGAGAGGCGGGAAGTGTTAGGAATTCTCCGGAAAACGGCGGAATGACAAGTTGGGCCAGAACCTGTGGTCCATATCGCGGATTCTCAGGTATTAGTGAAAGACCCTCATAAACCCTTGTAAGCGTTCCAAGTTCCCTTACCCAAAGCGTGTACTCGATGCTTTCAATTAGAATCGGTAGATCAAGATCGAAGCCGCTGAGAATACTGTCATATGGCAACCGCGATTCCGGGCTTGGATGAAGCCAGATGAGTCGACTATTGATGCCGTCTACGTCTGACATGACCTTGTAGATGGTATTGGTTCCCTGGCTGAGTCTGACCTGCGTAGCTCGACTGAATCCTGTAATCGAAGTTACTTCAGAAAACTCGGGAGCGCTGCCCGTCGGCACTGAAAGAGTTTGGGCTCGATGAGTTTCCCTGAGTGCGATCTCCAGATCGTTACCCCAGACACCAGGACTGGACGCCGAGACTTTCCAGATATCTTGTGCGGTTTCCGATTGCAGAGTGGTCTCAGCTGCAGCTGCTAGTTCAGAAGCGACGCGAACTATCCAGCAGCGTTGCCCACCGTTTTCGAAAAAACCGCGCACTGCATATGCCAGGAAACCAGCACCGGTGAAATCGCCAAAATAGGCCTGGAACTGTCGGAAAGATTGCACAGGTAACGCCAGATGAAGCGGCCCACGCGTGGCGATCCCAACGAAACCTGCAATGTCGGTGCGTAACGCCGAAATCGCCGGCGCGCTGACGTCGACGCGCTGGTAATACACACCTGGTGTTTGAGGAGCCTGCACTTTTTGATCCTCGTTCCGGGGCTATGCCACCTCGATAGTCAGACCTTCATGAACAATTTCCAGCGATTCGATTGCCACTTCGTTACCACTGGCCTTAAGAGCCGGTCCTTCGATCTTGTTGATCCATGCCCTTTCAGCATGCCAACGCAGCACCGGCAGACGCTGTTCGTTTAGCAGAACGATCGTGACATTGCGCCGGTCCGCGACACCGTCGCGGATATTGCCGTACCAGGTCCAAAGTGACAGGTCCTGCGTGTAACCACGCTTCAAGGCAATGTTGGTATACTTGCGCAGGCCTACCAGCTTCCGGACGTTGGCTTGTCGATCGGTACCTTCGCGGTAGTCCACAGCATCGCCTTCAGCAGTCAACCCGCTGCACTCGCTAAAGGCACCCGATGGAATGTTGTCGATCACCAGTTCAAAATTGAATGAACGGTACGGGTCAGTTGCCATCTCTTCACCTTTCCTTTCGCGCTAGTTATCTGCGTGGGCGGTAAACAATCCGATACGGATAATCACAAACTCAGCAGGTTTGACCGGCGCAACGCCAACGAGAACTATTAAGCGTCCGTTGTCGATATCTGTTTGGGTCATGGTGGTGCGATCGCATTTAACGAAATAGGCCTCTTCAACCTTCGTTCCTTCAAGTCCTCCGTCGCGCCAAACCTGTGTGAGAAAATTGGAGATAGAACGTCGCACACGTGCCCAGAGCGCTTCGCCGTTAGGTTCGAAGACGACCCACTGCAGTCCACGATCGATAGAAGCCTCGATAAAGATAAGAAGGCGGCGCACATTGATGTATCTCCAATCCGGGTCACTGGTCATGCAACGGGCGCCGAAAACACGTAAGCCGCGGTTGTTGGTGCGAAAGTCACGGATCACGTTAATGTTCACCGGGAACGGATTCAGGATGTCCTGTTCGCCCTTGTTCAGCGTCCGCTGCAAACCAGTGATCCCCCGCACCACTTCATTCGCCGGGGCTTTGTGCACTCCCCTCTCAATATCGACGCGAGCATAAATACCCACTACGTGGCCACTTGGCGGTATCCGATAGTCTGAGATTCGCGCGAGGTTTGCCGGGAAGGGATCCGGCACCAGCAGCCACGGGTGGTAAAGACCGGCATATTTCGTGTCGTACTGCTGTCGCTGAGATTGGATATCCGCGAGCGAGTCGTTGGGGGGTCGCAAGCCGTCCAGGACGGCGAACCGATAACGCATCAACTCGCAATGAACGATCAGTGCGTTTTGAAGTTGAGCGCTGCTGCGACCCGGACATGCGACAATACTGACGTCCTCGACATTCTGTAGTGAAAAGAGTCCCGTACGCTCTTCCGGTGTCGAGCTGTCGTCGCCTATGTACGTCGCATCGGATATCGTCCCGATCGAATCGTTTCCACCGCCCAGGGGATGTCTCGCTGCCCTTCGCCGCCCATCAGGCAATATATCTACAAGCGTTTCTGGACCAAGGCGCGCATTCTCAAGGGCCGTTGTTCGTGCGGGTTCGGCGAGGCTCTGCGCTGCGTCTCGAACACGTACGTACCAGGATTCTCCTTCCGAACGACGGTCGTATAGACGCAATGGCTTTCCATCGTCGTCCAGGGTAGTACCTGTTGTAGAGCTAAACGTGGTGCCAATCACGTTGTGAACATACCGACTGTGTCGATGGTCCAACGAGAGGTTGCGAAACACTTCGAAATCGAGAATCGAATTATTCCGTGAGGGAGTGGCGGGATCGGGTTGTCGCAGCAGATACACGCCCATCCGAAATTCTCGTGAACGCACAATCATTGATGTGCCCGGCGGCAAAGATGCAATAGCACTCAGTTGAGCCGCGGAGAGCCCCCCGTCCTGGAGCGTGATATTGCTCGTAGCACGATCGATGTTCGAGACCTTTAGTAGGTCACCTTCCGGAGCGTTTGTTAATGGATTGATGAGTTCCAATATTGATCCAGGCTCGACACCGGCGGCGGACGCGAGGCCAATCTGCGTTGCTCCACCGACGAACGCGAGTGGCGTTCTTGCCACCAACGCTGACTCTTCATCTTCGACTGAGATCCTTAGACGATTTCCCCAGGCGCCTGCGTCTAATGCCTGCACATCGAGCAGAGGCTCCCGCTCAGCTATTGGCGAGCCGGCTGGATGGACTTGTGTAAGTGGCAGATTAAGAACCACCGGGCGTGCATCCATCGCATCGGCATCTGCTTCAAGCCGATGAAATGAGCTCTCGCCACCTGTCGTGACTCGAACAATGTCATCGGTCTTGAACTGAGACGCTCCATCGCCTCCGTCAGCAACGACAATTTCGCTGCTTCCCTCAGCGGCATCCAGGACCAACGACGTCCCTGGTCTGCTAGTGTTGAGGACTGGATCCTTTTGCCGATCGACATCAGTTCCCAGTGCGTGAGCTCTTGAAAGCGGTTCGCTCAACACAACATTTCCGGCATTTGGAGGAGCGCCGCCCGGCGAGGGGTTTGGCAACGCCAGCACCGCTCCATACTCCTGATCCGGCGCACTACCTATTCGAAGTAAGTTGCCAATTGCCAGACCAGCACGATTGTTTAGCCGAATGATATTTGTTCCAGCGGAAGCGTCGGCATCCAGCTGCCTGGTACCGGCGGGCTCGTCATCGGCGACTGTGACTGCTTCAACAATCGCTCCTGCGGGGTAGGCTCGGTAAGCTCCTGCTGAAAGACTCAACCGGCTTAGACTGCCAATCCTTCTTGCCTGGCGCGTCGCGTTGTTTGCGAGATCGAAGATTATTATTTCGTCACGATCGGTAAATCCGGTTGGAGCAGATGCAAGCAGGATTACCGAATCGCCCGTTCGCGCTGCGGCCCCGAGAGTGTTGCTGTCAACGTGTTGGCCCATACCGCTGGGATTTGGATCGAGCTTGACGACGGTTGTTGTGCCCGGATAACTCAACAACAGTGGACTATCGAGTGTGACCCGCGCCTGGCTTGAAGTTGCGGTGACGTTTTGCACAAAGCGGAGTTCACCATTCAATGCACCGCCTATCTCAAGGAGGTCATTCACAGCTATATCCGTGGCAGCCGCAACCGTCACCTCTATATTCGAGGCACCACTTGCAGCGGGCTCAGCTAAAGTGAAGTTATTTGGAGCGGTGGCAACGACACGTTGGATATCGTCGACCGTCACACCCGCGTCATAACCATGACTTAACGGAAAACTTACGACTGCATGAATTGCGGCCCCAGGAGTTGCGGCGACCGTTCGATACTCCGCGTCGCTGCCTGATCCAATACGGATATTGGTGGGTGGCGGCCCAACCGACAGGCCTGTCTGGTCCAAAACGTAAATCGGCGAAGTAGCCGCGCCATCCCCTTCACTGCCAGCCCGCAGTAACACCGTCGCAGCTGACGTTGTTGTTCCACGGTCGTGCAGATCGAAGTCGGCTCGGACGGCCCCCTCTGTATCAAGTACTCGGGTCACATACACTCGTTTGCCGCCGTTGAGAAAAAAGCCCTCAACACCCTGAGGCAAATAGCAGTGCGGATCGTTCGGGCCCTGAGAGAAGTCAAGAATGTTGAGCCGCTCTCCGAACCAGCGTGTGTATTCGCCATAACTTGTAATCAGGATGGGTACGTTGACTGGTCCACGTTCTGCTACACCAAGCATCCCGGCAGTGCTGGTGCTTACCCCTTCGATTGGCTTGGTTCCGGTATCAATCTCTTCAACGTAAACTCCGGGTGCTAAATATTCAGGCATCACAGTCCTCCCGCGTTTATCTGTATTCGGCTGCTGTTAACTCCGCTCATTCGTTTAGGCGGACTGTTACGGTGCGAGCGCAAGATCAAGTCGATTCTGGCGTTGCTCGTAATCAGGACGAAAAGTTACGGTGGTTTGGAACAGTTGCACCCCAATTGTTTTCTCCGCGTGGATTTCAAGTTGTGCAACTCGACTCAAAGGCGGTAGACGGAAGTATCCATTTGCATCACTTACGACTGTAAAGGTCTCCACGCGGTGGTATTCGTCAGGCCCCGGCGGGCCCGAGATCTGGATTTGGTCAGCGCCTGCAAGTCCGATCAAATCATCGAGAAAAACACACGTGTCGCCTACGTTGGCGTCTGAAATCACCTGCTGCGGTGGTCCAGACGGCTGCGGAGTGAGCCGCAAGACCACGGCGTCGCGACGGTGCGACTGGGCCAAAGGATCATCCAGGGTGATTAGGGTCGGCTGATCCGCAGCACTGGTTACAGGGACAGTCTTGATAGCGATGAATTCCGTAAGGTCCGGTTGAACGTGATCAATCAGGAGAACGTCGCCTGCCGCGATTCCCAGGCGATCGGACAAGCGAATCTGATTCGCCCCGGGCAGCATGTCATCAAGCAGTAGCTTGTCGCTGCTGGCCACCGGCACCAGATTCCTGCGTCGCACAGTCTGCGTCAGCGCGGCTCGGTCGGAATAGAGTGGGGGTTGCAGGGAAATCAGATTGGGCGGATCGGGAGCGACCACGATGTTCGCGGGTGGCGCCGTACGCCAGATCCCGGTAACGCTGATCGCCGCGCCACCCACGGGGGTCGACGTGTTTCCTACGAAGCGAATTGTTCGGCCGGTGATGATGGTTGGCTGTCGATGCAGCTCCACATCCCGGTGACCTGGTATGAAGTCGCCAAGGGGCAAGATCTGTTGAACATCCACTTCCACGTCCTGTGAAACATAACCCGCGGCGCTGATTGTCAAATTCACGGAATATGGCTGCGACTCGATTTTCGGAAACGTCTGACTGGGAATACCGACCACACCACCTATACCGTCACCGGTAATGCGTGGAATCATCCTCGACTCCCTTACCCTAAGCGAGACGTCGTTGCGTGGAGCTTCACCTGTCATCTCATCGGTGACGCGTATATTCACGAGCGCTTGCCAGCGGTCCATAAGCGCGACCGGGTCATCGGGCGAGAAAAGTACCGCCGTTGTGCTATCAAGTTGGATCGTGCGACGAGACACGTGATAAACCCTTCCTTAGGGTGAAACGACTACTCCGTATTCCGGCATCGCTATCTGGACGGGAGTAATTAGCTCCGGCTCCAGTTCCGGAGTAATGTTCACAATGCTTACTTCGTAAGAGACCGACAACTGATACGAGCCCTCGAGGGCTTCCCAGACTCGCGTGATCTCATCGAGCGACATCGACTCGAGACGGACCTTGAGATCGACCTCAGTTCCCGAGAATTCCGCTTGCAAATCCGTCCCGCGCAGGATTGGGTGGGTATGGAATGTCTGCATCACTTTGCCGAGGATGATCTGCTCCGTCTCAGGATCGCCGAATTTCTTGTTGGTCACGGGCGTAATCAGATAGTGAAGGCGCAATGGAAGCGGAACAGGCCGCAGTTCCGTGGGGCTTATTCTGAGTGGCGGGTCATTCAAACGCTGGTCGTCGCGAATGAGCCGGTAGAGCCAGATCGACAATCCTTCAGCGGGTTTTTCCGTCATCTCCTCCGGTGTGTTGAGCGAGACCACCATTCCGCCACCACTAAAGAAGCCGTTGAGCAAACTATCGGCTTGAAAGCGCGCTTCAAGAAACTTGACTAGCGTTTGACTGGTTGCGCGCAGGGCTGTGTACATAACTACTCTTGGCTGCAGCCGCGAGACTCAAAATAACGCAAAACATGTGTTTTCAATTGAATGTCTTGACGCCTGTTACTCGCAGGTGTTACTACGGTCGTTCTAAATGAGCTGCCTTCCTTGACTTCTTTACGAAGCCAGTTCTTCTGAGGACGAATAGTCTGAGACGACGCAAAACGCCAAACCTAACGCCCCACCGTTCCAGGTAAGGCATGATGAAATCGACGATGCCAGACAAGCTTTCGAGATACCGACGCTCGCCGCTTGTCACATGAGTGACATGCCCGCGCCATTTCGCCCGACCCTCTTCTTCCAACGTTTCCTCAAGCCAGACCCTTACGACGAATGATTGAGTATCCGGTTCCTGCACTTATCAACCCTCTCGCTGATATCAAGCGAAATGTTTGCGCGTTTCGGGGATTCAGCTCGCTCCCCAGGCCCAGCTCAGTTAGTCAATCAAGCGCCTACCGCTCAGCCGTCGGAGTCGCTATCACTGTTTTCCGGCTAAGCCTAAATGGTGGCTGTCTCTCGGAGCGTCTCTCGCGCGTACGTCAGATCGTCTCATGGATGTTTTTTTCAACCTGGTTAGACCAGAGCGGTTGGTTGGCTGTCTCCACCTGAGCGAGGGAATCACTTTCATTGATTGTCTGACGCTGCTTTGAGAAATGTTGTTGGTGGCCGTAGGTTTGAGGAAAGGTTTAAGGGAGGTGCCAGGGCGAGGCTGCATCTCCATTCATCGATTCGATTTCGAATCTGGATTCAGCTCAAGCGAACGCGATTATGAATTACTGCCTTTGTGGCAAATTTGTGACGTGATTACGCGAAAATAGGGCTAAATAGAGCGTACCACGTGGACTCCGAAGCGGCTGCAACCTGTGAAAAATGTTAATAGAACTCGATAGCCGTAACTGGTTGTAACACGAGACCGTTGGCTGCCCATATTTCCTCTAATGTTTCCTCTAGCGCGCCTTCCGTTCGCTCTCCTGCTAGTCGCGCAAGGTGCCGCACCGGAACGCCATCTCCGACACAAACCGAGATTGCACGCCGGCGCGTAGACGCAGGCCTTCTCGCGGAGCGACAGTTCGCATTACCCCTATTTGACGAGCATCAGCATTTAGCGCGCGGACGGGGAATTTCTCGCGCTCACCATTTGGTCACTGCAAAGGATCTTCCGGAACGGGCAGGACAACCCGCGGTCGGTGACGCACGTACTGCACGCAATCGCTCGAAAAGTGCAAGCTGACACTCATCGGAGAGGTCTTTAACCTCTTCAACATCGCTAATCTGTCGGGTTACAGCAGCAACCTGGCCAACGCTGTGACCTTCGGCAAGCCGACGAGTCGTGTCGATCAAGTCTTCGGCTCGGGCGGCCCACGGGCGTTTCAGTTTGGTGCGCGGCTCAGTTTTTGAAGTATTCCGGATAGCCGGGAAGGTTTGTTTGACCCTTCACATCCGCGCATAGAAACGGCAACAAACTCGAGCAACTGTTCCGACCGGCTCTTGAGCCTGAGCCTGGTGAACGCGAAACTTCTTGATGAAGCCTGTGTTGGTGACGAGTCACCGCATCGGCAGCTCGGAAAACGCGAGTCCATTAAGAGTCCAATAACAGTGCCTGTGAGTCTGTAAAGTGCGGTAAAGTGCTATCCATGCCGCTAAGTTCCATTGAATTACAATAGGTCGCTTCTCTTTCACGGCGGTAACACGAGTTCGAATCTCGTACGGGACGCCAATTTGTTTTCAACCAGTTGCGCAGACAATCGCAGGTAGCATTCGAGGACCGGTGACCGCTGGGTGACCAGTTGCCACAATTTCGCCGTAACCAAAACGGCGAAAGATTCCGTTCGGCGCTAAACCGCCCACGGCTGGATGTTCCCTTCTTTCAAATACTCGCGAGCTTTTGTGTTCAGCCTGCTCAGAAAGAAGTTGGGGTTTACTGATGCGACCTGAAAGATTTTGCCTACAAAAGCATCAATCTCCTCAAGATAAAGTTCGTACTGAGGGACAGGATGCGCTGTGCCAATTGGTCCGGTACCTGCGACTCGGGTTACGCCGGCGCTCACAGCCATGCCGTTGGTGAGAATTGAGTCGGGGTACCGTAGTTCCTCGAAATCATGAAGGGAGGAGATGAGGCTGTCGAATTTGGTCAAGTCGGAGCTCGGAAATTTCGTCTTAAAAGTAGCCCAGATACCCGGCAGGCTGTGGGACAGGTCTTTGAGTTGTTTCAGGGTCATTGTTTTCGCCAAAGAGCCCTTAAGATACATCTCAATCGCGTGATGCAACAGGTTGCCTGCAACCGGAATCTGACCAGCCAAAACGCCGTAGCGGCCAGTTATGTAATACTGGGTTGCCGCCGAAAAGAAATTAAGTTGAGTTTGCTCGCTGCTCATGATTCAAATTCCCTAGGGCCAAATTTATGCAGAGCTTTAGTTTCGACGCGCTAATGGGGTTGGGATGTCTAAACAAGCAAGGAAACTAAGGGAGGTCCCATTCAATCGTATCTCTACAAATCATTTGCGCCGAGTGAAGATCAACGTCCGAGCAATACGCCGCCGGCAATACGTGGCCTGCAGTTTGGTGGCTCAGTTTGTCCGTCACAAGTTTAACGTTCTCAAACCTCACTTCTGCCTCATTATTTTCGAACTCGATCCTTAGTAAATGCTTACCTACGACCCTGTCTCCGTAACTTTCCCGAGCGATAACCCGGGGGCCTGGATAGACGGCGATTTCTATCCTTCCGTCCTGCCGAACATACGCCAAGTGGCTACCTAGAAATGGAGAGTCGCCAACTCGGAAATAGACGCCAAACCAATCTCTCGGCTTCCGGGCGGCAAGGATTTCAAACTCAACTTGAACAGCACCGTCTCTAACCATGAGACCCTGACAGTTTGAGATTGAATGTAAACGACACGTTTCTTCCTCGCGAGCACGTAGTTCTATAGGGACATCTGGTTCTTCGCAATAAAGCTCACCACATTCCTTTGAAATTGGGAGTTGTTTTATTTTGAAGAAAATATCGAGATAGGTCGTGATCTTTTCGAGAAGTTCGTGTTCATTCTTATATGTATAAATCTCGAGGTTTCGAATGTCGAAGCCGAGTTCCGTAATGGATCGTCCACTCACCCGCAAGATGTTTTTATTCTGGGTTAAGGCAATCCCGAGTTCCACATGCACGTTCGGATTGTTATGAGTCAGATCAGCAATCACAATGTCCGCCTCTGTAATCTGATGGACAAACTGTTTGGTGAGCTCGCGGTTTTGGGCCTTGAATGAGGCGATGTCCGAGTACTGTGGCGAAGGGCCAACTTCTTTGTTGCCTATCACCCACGTGACCGTCGGATAACGATTTGTGATCTCGTCACCAATGCGGTTGTATTGATTCCGCGTCGCCGCGTCAAATGGAATGGCAATGAAGATTCTGTGACGTTTTTTCATTTTATTCAGGCCATTGGCTCTTATCCTGACCTTTGAAAGTTAAACCTTTCGTCATTAGGACACGGTCCAAGCGGCGCTTGCCGCTGTGTGACTCTTGATGGGTCGTGTAGCCGCCTATGAAGTCGTCGTCGATGAGTGTGTCGAGAACTTCCATTAACTCTGGTACCTCGACCTTATGGAACCTTTCGCGCCCGGCGTCTGAGTTGTCTTTGGGTGCCCAAGTTGTTCTTCCGCTATTGATCTCTTCTAAAACTTCCCGTTCTCTGCTCGCCATAAATGCTCCTACACAGGTTTCCCGGCCAGTATCCAGTCTTTTAGAAAGCCGGTCTATTTTCATGACGCGAGGTCGCGCCGGTTAACGCAAACGCACATATAAAAGCGTTGGCGGTGACCGCTGGGTGACGATCTCTCCTATAAATGGCTGCTAATGACTCCAAACGAATACAAGAGCAGAGTCTACGCAACTAAGTGAGAGCGCGAGAATTATACTACTCGATATCAGCGCGACCAGCTGAGTAAAAAGCGCCAGATAAGCCCTTTCACGGCGGCAACAAGGAACGCTCCAACACCGAAGATGGGGCTAAGATGGTGGCGGTACGTGTTGATACGAAGCCAGACGAAGCGATACCTTGACGACCGCTAGGCCCGTAAATATTGGTTCGTATCGTTTGGTAAGACTAGGTGATGCCGTCTCCAACGTTCTTAAAATCCGTTGACCGTAAGGTCGTGCGGGTTCGACTCCCGCCCTCGGCACCAATTTGTTTTCAATAGTTTACGGAAACAGTAACGCTCACGCCCCAATTGAGTTTGGACCACACAACGGATATAGTCCGTTGCCCGACCAATCACGACGCGATTGTTGAGATGTGAATTCCCTTATAGCTTAGCAATAGCGAGCAGGACAGCACCGCCAGCTGCCGACCTAAATGAATCCCACCATCTCGACGCCATCCTTGAAGGTCGGTCTTGAGATTTCAGATTGGAATCTCACAGGCCGGTGCACTTGTTCTTCTAGCGTGCCCAGCCTAATGCGACTAGAATAAAGCGCTTTATCCATTCGCGGCTCTGGTTCAGAGTCTAACCTTTCGCTCTGCCACAGAAGTGACCATTCCTTCCGGCTCAAATCTCGGTCGCTACGAAATCCGCGCGCCACTCGGCGGGGGTGGAATGGGTGAAGTCTATCTGGCCCAAGACACGAAGCTTGATCGGAGAGTGGCGTTGAAGATTCTTCCGGCCGACGTCACCGCGAATCAGGAGCACATGCGTCGCTTCGTGCAGGAAGCGAAGGCCGCTTCCGCGTTGAATCATCCCAACATCATTACCATCCATGAAATTGACCAAACCGATTCCGTTCATTTCATTGCCACCGAGTTCATCGATGGTGACACGGTGCGCGAACGGATGCGGCACGCGCCGATGAAGCTCGCCGAAGTCCTCGATGTCGGAGCACAGGTCGCCAGTGCGCTTTCGGCTGCACACGCTGCCGGCATCATCCATCGTGACATCAAGCCTGAAAACATCATGCTGCGACGCGACGGTATTGTGAAGGTGCTGGACTTTGGTTTGGCGAAACTTATTGAGCGCCTACTACCAGACTCGGTTGACACGGAGGCGCCGACGCGCGCAGTCGTCAAGACCGACCCCGGCGTCGTCATGGGCACGGTTATCTACATGTCGCCCGAGCAGGCGCGCGGAATTAGTGTAGACGCGCGGACAGACATTTTCAGTCTGGGCATCGTGCTGTACGAGATGGTGACCGGGCGTTTGCCATTCGAAGGATCAACATCCAGCGAAGTACTCGCTTCGATCCTCGGTGAGAAAGAACCCCAGCCGCTGGCGCGGTTTTCAAGAGAAGTGCCAGCCGAACTTGAGCGCATCGTCTCGAAAGCGCTGCGCAAAAACAGAGACCAGCGCTATCAAACGATCCAAGACCTGCTACTCGATTTGAAGAGTCTGATGCAGGAGTTGGAATTCGAGAAAAAGCTTGAACGCTCAACGCCGCCAAAATCGAAGAGCGAGACAGACTCAAGCGAACGGGACGGGACCGAAACAGTTATAGCATCGGCGGCGCGCCCGACTGTCAGCGAGAAAGGCGCGACGACCTCGACTAAACTCAATCAGTGGAGCGCTGTCATTGTCGTCGCCGCGTTATTCGTCATAGCGTCAGCAGCCGGGGCATATTTCTATTTTACGCGCGCACGCGACGGAGCGATCAGCTCCATCGCCGTCCTGCCCTTCGTCAACGCCAGCGGCAATAGCGAGGTTGAATATTTGTCCGATGGCTTGACCGAATCGCTCATCACCAGTCTCTCGCAACTGCCCAAGCTTTCGATCAAAGCGCGCAGCTCGGTGTTTCGCTACAAGGGCAAAGATGCTCCGCCGCAGCAAGTAGGCAAAGAACTTAACGTGCAAGCGATTTTGAATGGGCGGGTGGTGCAACACGGCAATGATTTGACGCTGCATATCGAGTTGGTTGATGTGAATACGGAAACGGCTTTGTGGAGCGAGGACTACAATCGCTCACTGACAAACCTTGTTTCGTTGCCCAGCGAAATTGCGCGCGACGTTTCAAGTAAGCTGCGACTGAAATTGTCGGGCGCGGATGAGCAGAAGCTGGCGAAAAACTACACCGCAAACGCTGAAGCATATCAAGCTTACTTAAAGGGCCGCTTCTACTCGGACAAAAACACTGAAAGCGGGCTAAAGAAAGGTATTGAGTATTTCAATCAAGCAATTGAGATAGATCCAAACTACGCGTTGGCCTGGGCGGGGTTGGCCAACGGTTATTGGGAAGACAGTGACATCCACGTCGCTCCCCATGATGTGATGCCTAAAGCGAAACAGGCCGCCATGAAGGCTATAGCGATAGACGACACGCTCGCCGAAGCCCACGCAGCGCTGGCCATTGCGCTCACGGCTTACGATTGGGATTGGCCAAACGCCGAAAAGGAATTCAGGCGGGCGATTGAACTCAACCCCGATTACCCTACGGCACATGCTCATTACGGTTGGTATTTGTCGTTGATGGCGCGGACCGAGGAAGCCATCGCAGAATCGAGGCGAGCCACTGAGCTTGATCCGCTCTCTACCGAGTACAACCATAATCTTGGCCTCGCGCTTTACAGGGGGCGCCAGCCCGATCAAGCTGTAGCACAATTTCGAAAGACGCTGGAGCTGGATCCTAACAACTGGATAACGCGTACCAACCTTGGTTGGGCGCTAATCAGCCAGGGCAAGTTCACCGAGGCCATCACTGAACTGCAACTCGCGAAGCAAATAGACACCAATCACTATGTTCTTGCAGCACTCGGAAAGGCTTACGCATTGTCCGGAAGGAGAAGCGAGGCGCTTAAGGCGATAGAGCAAATGAAGGAATGGTCAAAGCAGCGTTACGTGTCGCCCCATAGCGTCGCGCTTGTCTACATCGGCCTTGGGGAGAAAGATTTGGCCTTCGAGTGGTTAGAGAAAGCTATCGAGGCGCGCAGTGAACATATGGGTTGGCTGAAAGTTGATCCAAGAATAGATCCTCTGCGCTCCGATCCAAGATTCACTGCCCTCGTGCGGACAGTAGCGCAGACTGATGATGTCTATAGCGAACGTTCTGCTTTGGCAACCCGCGATAGCCGCTATATTGTTTTCGATTCAGCGCGCTCGGGCTCGCCCCAGATATGGAGAAAGGAGATTGATGGCAGTAACGCGAAGGTGTTGACTACTTCTCCGGGATTTATCCAACGATCTCTCCCGATGGTAAATGGGTCGTCTATACAACGTTTGGCCCGGGGGGGGATTCAGCATCTGGAAAGTTTCGATCGATGGTGGCGAGCCGGTGCAGATCGCCCATAAGTATTCGCAAGCTCCGGCGATCTCTTCTGATGGCAAGTTGATCGCCTGTTACTATCTCGACGAGCGCAGCGTATCGACAAAGATTGCGCTCATCCCGTTTGAAGGCGGCGAACCCTTAAAACTTTTCGATCTATTGCAGCCTTTCGTTGCTGGACTTTATCCGGTTCGCTGGACGCATGACGGCAGCGCCTTAACCTACATTGTCAACCGCGGCGGAATCTCGAACATCTGGATTCAGCCTCTCGATGGCAACCCGCCCAGGCAGTTGACAGACTTCAAGTCGGATCGAATTTTCTCGTTTGACTGGTGGCCCGACCGCAACTGGCTCGCACTCTCGCGCGGCCCTGAGCAGCGCGATGTGGTGCTGATGACTGATTTCAAATGGGCCCGCGATAATAGTTCCCGGCACATCGTCCACGTTGGGATGGGACGATGGTGCGGATTACATTGTCTCGGAACTTTTTGCACGTCAACATATGCAAATCCTGATGGCAGGATGTGCTGGTATACTCCGAAAACGGATTGAAGATGGGGCTAAGATGGTGGCGGGACGTGTTGATACGAAGCCGCACGAAGCGATACCTTGACAACCGCTAGGCCGATAAATACTGGCTTGTATCGTTTCGTCAGACCAGGTGATAGCGTCTCCAACGTTCTTAAAATCCCGTTGCGAATAGGTGTGTTTTGTGGATCTCAGGTTGTGCACAGAGTCAAACTTCGCGTTCAACCGCGTCATATAATAAAGGACTGCAACACTCTGAAATCAGCTCGCCCTGACTGTTGTGGCAAATTTGTGACGTGATTACTGATAAACAGGCCTGAATAGTTGTGACCAGTTGTGATCCTGAGCGGCTGCAACCTGTTGAAAATTAGTAACTAATCGTAAAAGCCGTGACTGGTTGTAATCGGCTTGAAGGCTCTTTTAACCAGTGGGTCGCAGGTTCGAGTCCTGCTCGGCTCACCACTGTTGGAAATAGAGGAGTTAGCTTAACCTTGCCTTCAGGTTGACTTGCATAGACCAACGGGCCAAAAACCAGTGGGTCGCAACTTCGCTTCGTATTAGTTCCCTATTACTTTCAAAGACTTGCGGTTGGCCATCGAGCTAACCGCTACTTCGTTTTGACAATTCTGCGCGAAAAGGTCCTATTCGAGCCGGGTTAGGTTTGCCCTAATCAATCATTGACCGTCACCCCGTTTCCTCATTTAAAAACCCACTCAAAAATTGATTCGTTGCTCATTTAAAAATGCAATCGAAAAATGGAGAGGAAATTCAGATTGCGAAACGACTCCATTCCTGAAATGCTCAAACGGTGAAAACGACTCATCTTGGATACTTTGGTAGCAACGCTGAGAAAGTGACCAACTCCAACCCTCGGAAACTAGACCACCCATTTGATTGAAGTGTAGAGTTAGTTCATCCGTTGAGAATCTTCCAGTCTTAAAATCCTATCTCACTTCTTATTGGCTGATGCCTCTGCCTGGAGCCAGTAGCCCGCCCCGGGCTCACGCTTATCGGCGGGCGGCGCGCGCCAGCTCGAACGAGCGCGCCTCATTCAGCAATCGGATCGATCGGCCGCCTGAGACGTCCTTTGCGTCCGCGCCGTCAACTATCAGCTTCTTGACCTCTGCGACGCTCAGCCGCGGATAGGCGGCCAACAGCTTTGCCGCCAGGTTCACCACCTGCGGCGCGGCCATGCTCGTTCCGCTCCAGCGGTGCTTCTCACCTCCGGGCAGCACGCTCTCCACTGCGTAGCCGTTGGCGTAGACGTCCACCTTGCCGAAGCTCGTGAACGCCGCCTCGTCACCCGCTTGGTCCACCGCTCCGACAGTTATCGTGTTCGGCAGGTCGTACGACGCTGGGATGAACTCGTTGAACTGGTTGCTCTCGTTGCTGTTCCCCGCAGCCGACACGAACAGGATCTCGGGCGCCGCGGCGATCGCGGCTCCGAAGGCGCTCTTCACGGTGTTGAAGTACTGCATCGCGAGCTGGTGGCGCTCCTGCTGGGTTGCGCCGACCGCGTTGAGCTCCAGCGCATTCTCCAGGTCGCCCGACGACATTCCCCAGCTCA
>WNGF01005284.1_pt1 | contig 35869 bp, 30 predicted proteins | sample 5400641 | NCBI WGS metagenome assembly WNGF01 (sample SAMN13153371, study PRJNA577476) | soil metagenome | isolation source: 80 cm soil or saprolite under grassland replicate 2 | place: USA:California | collected 2016-06-15 | reverse complement strand
CTGCCCCTGGCGTTCGACGCCGTTGCTCGCGTCAATCTTTTTGCCGTCGATCGCCACCAGTTCGTCGCCGGCGTTGACGCCGCCTTCATAAGCGGGCGATCCGGCGATGACGTTGGCCACGACGACGCGGTCTCCGTTGGCTCGCGTGCGAATGCCGAGAGCGCCGGGTTTGTCGGTCTTGCCGGTCGCGTATGGCGAGCCGGGCCGGTAACCTTTGGTCAACTGCAATCCGGCTTTATTGAAATAGGCGGCGAAATCGATCTCGTCGCGGCCCGCGACAAACCGGCTCCAGAAATTGGTCAGGTCAACGCCCGCGACCTTTTCAAACGCGGCTTTCAACTCGACGTCGGTGAAGCCGGGCTTCGGCAGGCCATGATTTTCCAGCAGCAGCCTCATCACGTCGTCGAGGGATTTCGCATTGCCGGTCAGCGCGCGAATCTCGATGTCGAACATCAGGCCGAGCAACTCGCCCTTGGTGTAATAGGACATCGCCGAGTTGACCGAATTTTCGTCGGGGCGGTAAAGCTTGATCCAGGCGTCGAAGCTGGCGGACTCGGCCGATTGTTCGAATCGCCCCGGCGTCTGATCATAACCCGCGATCGTGTTAGCCAGGCCATCCAGGTATTCGTTCACGCCGATCAGCCCGGCGCGGCGCAGCAACAGATCGCCATAATAGGAGGTGACGCCTTCGGAGACCCACAATCCGCGCGTGTAATTTTCGCGCTGGTAATCGAAGGGCCCCAGCGCCAGCGGGCGAATCCGTTTGACGTTCCAGTGATGGAAGTATTCGTGCGATTCCAGTCCCAGGAATCCTTTATAGCCGCGGTCGGATTTGAAGGCCTCGGGCCGCGTCATGCTGACGTTGGAATTCAGGTGCTCCGTGCCGCCGCCTATGCCGGGCTGAATGTGAACGATGAAGGTGTAGTGATCGTAAGGCAGGCCGCCGAAAATTTTCGCGCCCTCCTCGACGATCTTCGCCAGGTCGTTCATCAGCCGGTTGTCGTCGAACTCGTACTGACCCCAGATGGCCACGCGGTGCGGTTTGCCTCGGACGGCGAATTCCAGCAGCTTGTGCGCCCCGATCTCGGTCGGCGAATCTACCAGCCGGTCGTAATCGGCGGCGGTGTAATAGCCGTCGGCGCCGGGTTTGAGCGCGAGCGGCGTCGTGACGCGCCAGCCTTCAGGCGTGATGAATTTTATTCGATGCGGGCGGTTGACTGCGCCGGGAACATACATGAACAGCGAAGCGCCGTTGAAATAGGCGTGAGTCGCGTCCAGATGGCTGGTTTGCGTCGCCAGTTCGTTGGCGTATACGCGGTAGCTTACGCGGACCGTCTTCTGGCTGTCGCCGCTCGCCGCGGTCTCGATCCGCCAGGTGGCTTTGTCGATCTTCCGCCAAGGCAGAGGCCGCTCCGACCCGTCGTCGGCGTTGAAGTCCTGCACGTGGCGAGCGTATTCGCGCGCCAGATACGAGCCGGGCGTCCAAATCGGCAATGAAAGGTCCAGTTGCGGCGTCGTCACATTGTCTATCGTTAAGCTGACTTCGTAAAGATGAGTGTGCGGTTGAGGGAAGGCCAATTTGTAACTCATCTCCAGCGGCTTTGGCGCCGACGCGGGCTGGACGCCGGGCGGGGTCTTCGGTTTTGCCCTCTGCCCGAACGCGAAGGCGGCGAATGCAAGAACCATCAAGATCACGGCGGCTGCGCGCGCGGTCGTCGCAGGCCTAGGGATGCGGATCATCGAGAATCTCCCAATCTATAATTTCCCAATTTTCGTTGGCCCAATTTTCGTTGGTATGACGCGCCGGTACGGTACCGGGAGCGGTAGCGACCGGCTTAATGGGCGCCCGGTCGCTACCGCTCCCGGTACCGTACCTTCCGTTGGTTTGACGTGTCGGCACAGTATCGCGCGCGAGCGGCTGCGCGGCTGTCTGATGAGACAGCCGCGCAGCAGTCGTGTGCGGTACTGTACATCTCGTTTGTTTTACGTGCTGACGCTTGAAAGATAGCACGGGGGGTGTAAGTCGGTACAGCGCCTTTTGCCTGCCGCTCGACCGGCGTGGTAATGTTCATCACATGCGAAGCAGAAGATCGGCCTCACGTAGAAAAATCACGCCGGAGATGGTGATTGCCGGTTACCAGCAGGGCTATTTCCCGATGGCCAGGGGGCGGTTCGGCCACATCGACTGGTTTATGGCCGAGCCTCGCACGGTCATCCCGCTCGACGACCGCTTTCACGTCCGCCGCTCGCTGCGCAAGGTGATCAAGAAATCAAAATACCAGCTCAAGATCAACACCGATTTTGCCACGGTGATCCGCTCCTGCGCGCGCCATGACGAGGTGGACAACGATGAGGTCTGGTTGAGCGATGAGATGATTTCGATCTACCTGGAATTGCACCGCCGTGGGTTCGCGCATTCGGTCGAGGTCTGGGACGGCGAGCGCTTGATAGGCGGCTTGTACGGCGTCTCGTTGAGAGCGGCTTTCTTCGGCGAGTCTATGTTCAGTCGCGCGCCCTCGGTCTCGCAAATCGCGCTCGTGGCTTTGGTCGAAAGGTTGCGCGAACGGGGCTATATCCTGCTCGACGCCCAGATGCGCACGCAGCACATCGCGTCTTTCGGCGCGATTGACCTCATGCACAATGAATATCTCGGCATGCTGGCCGAGGCGATGCTGGATGATCGTAGCTTTGTCTAAATTGCCACAGAGGCACAGAGACACAGAGGCAGAGAGAAAAAGCGGCGCTGCGGTTCCTTCGTCTTTTTCTCTCTGCCTCTGTGTCTCTGTGCCTCTGTGGCTAAATATCGCTATTCACCCAAAATATTGCCCAGACCCACGCCGCCGCCGCTCTGTGTCGGGAAGAACGGTTTGAGCATGCCGGCGAAGGCCGCGAGGTTGCGCGTCTGGATCAGAACTTCGCCCGGCCCGGTGAATTCCGCGACGATGCCTTCGCCGCTCAGGAAGCTGCGGAACCAGCCGGCGGTTGACGCTTTGCGTAATTCGTATCGCATATGGCCCTCCCAGGCCACGAGATGGCCCGTGTCGACGACGTACTGCTCGCCGTAGTTGAGCCGCTTGCGATGGATCGAGCCGAATGACGAGACGAGCAGTAATCCTGACCCCTGTATCTGCAAAACGAACAGCCCTTCGCCGCCGAAAAACGACCGCGCGCCGCCCCAGCGGGTGTCGACCGTCAGGCTCGTGTCACCCGCGAGGTAAGAACTCGATTGGACGAAGAAGACCTGGCCCTTCATCTCGATGGCCGCGATGTCGCCCGGGGAGCCGGGCGCGAAGCTGACTTCGCCCGGGCCGCCCCGCGCAGTGAAGGTGGAAACGAAGGCCGTCTCGCCGCCTACCACGCGCTTCAGCGCGCCCATAAACCCGCTCTTCATTTGCGAATACAATTCGACGTTGCCTGACATCGCGACCATCGCGCCGGCCTCGGCGTTGATCGACTGTTCGGCCTGCAACTTGACGGTGGCCAGCGCGAACGCGCCCTGATAGAGGACTTCATAGCTGTAGCCGCGCCCGCTGCCGCGCCCGTCGCTGTCGATACGTATGCCGCCAGCGCCCACATGACCGCTCGGGGGCGTAGGCCCCACGTTCGCCGTCGGGCTGCTCGCCGTCGCGCTGAGGTTCGATCCGCAAACGCTGCAGAACCGCGCGTCAGTCGGAAGATGGGCTCCGCATTTCGGACAGGTCATCGTGACTCCCTTCGCTGAATAAACTTAAGCGCCCCGCCTCAGAAATATGTTGAGGGTTAATGGAACACGGATGACGCGGATACGACGGATCATTACTGATAAACCGAAAGAAGATCGGCGTCAATCCGCTCCATCCGTATTCCATTAGCCCTCGGCGTAAGCGCTTATCTTCTAGCCGGCCTCATCTTCACCGGGAAATTCAACTCTCCCAGTTCGAGCTGATAGAACGACGCGAAGCCGTTGTAGCGGGCCGTCGCGCCCAACTCCTCTTCGATCCGCAGCAACTGGTTGTATTTTGCGATGCGGTCGGTGCGCGAGGCCGAGCCGGTTTTGATCTGCCCCGCGTTGGTGGCGACGGCCAGGTCGGCGATGAATGGGTCTTCGGTCTCGCCCGAGCGGTGCGAGATGACGGCTGTATAGTTGTTGGTCTTCGCCAGTTCGATCGCGTCGAGCGTCTCGGTCAGCGTCCCGATCTGGTTGACCTTGATCAGGATCGAATTGGCCACGACCTCTTCGATGCCACGCTCCAGATACCGCGTGTTGGTCACGAACAGGTCGTCGCCCACGAGCTGAACCGTGTCGCCCAATTCTTCGGTCAGCGTGGCCCACCCGTTCCAGTCGTTCTCGGCCAACCCGTCTTCGATAGAGATGATCGGGTATTGGCGCGCCCAGTTGACCCAGAACTGAACCATCTCGTCCGAGTCGAGTTTGCGCCCGTCCGATTTTTTGAAGACGTAATGGCCTTCGTCGTAAAACTCCGAACTGGCAGGGTCGAGCGCGATGGCGATCTGCTCGCCCGGCGTGTAGCCGGCGGCGTTGATCGCCTCCAGAATCGCCTCGACCGCCTCGTCGTTCGATTTCAGACTCGGAGCGAAGCCGCCCTCGTCGCCGACCGAGGTCGAATAGCCGCGCTTCTTCAAGACGTCCTTCAGCGTGTGAAAGACCTCGGCGCCCCAGCGCAAGGCCTCGGCGAAGCTCGGCGCGCCCGCCGGGACGATCATGAATTCCTGAAAATCGACGTTGTTGTCAGCGTGCGCGCCGCCGTTGATGATGTTCATTAGCGGCACGGGCAGCGTGCGCGCGTTTGTCCCGCCGACGTGGCGATAGAGCGGAATTTCTAGCTCCGCCGCCGCCGCCCGCGCGGTCGCCAGCGAAACGGCCAGGATCGCGTTCGCGCCGAGCTTCGATTTGTTCGGCGTGTCGTCCAGGTCGATCATCGACTGATCGATCTCGACCTGGTCGAAGGCGTCTTTGCCGACGACGGCGTTGGCGATGGTCTTGTTGACGTTCTCGACGGCCAGCCGGACGCCCTTGCCCAGGTAGCGGAACTTGTCGCCGTCGCGCAATTCGACGGCCTCGTTTTCGCCGGTCGAAGCGCCCGAGGGTACGGCGGCGCGCCCCATCGCGCTGCTCTCAAGCACGACCTCGGCCTCGACCGTCGGATTGCCCCGCGAGTCCAGAATCTCGCGGGAATGAACCTGTGCGATGATGCTCATATTTGTCCTCAGAAAAAGATAGGGGTGTGGGGAGTGGGAAGTTGGGATTGCGGATTGCGGATTGCGGATTGCGGATTTATGAATCTGTTCAGCCGTGAACGCGAAATCGGAACCGAAAGTTTTATCAATCCGCAATCCGCAATCCGCAATCCGCAATCCGCAATCCCAACTCCCCATTGAAGAAGCGGCTATCTTAGCTCGCTAGCTGACATTGTCAAATCATTTTCCAAAATCAACATCGGCGTGGTCGAAACGCCGCAAGCGGGCGCGTCGGGCGGCGCCGGCGCGGAAAGCCTGACGCCGGCGCCTTCGACGTTGTCGCCGAGCCACGTGTAAGGGGCGAAATCGACGCGGCGGTCTTCGAAGGTTATCTGCCCGCCGGACAGGGTCGGGAATGATTCCCGCGTCGCCCCCACTCGCTCCTGCACGACGAATGGAGCGCCCAGCGTATCGCTGACGGCGCGGCTCCACTCGCCGTCGTCGCATTGCCAGCCCAGCACCGCGCCCCGCCCGCAGTGATCGTCGTTCGGCTTCAGAATCAGGTCCTCGCGACGGCCGGCGACGAAATCGATCAGGTCTATGCGCCGGTCGCCGTAGGTCGTGAAGCCCTCGCGCAGGACTCGAGTCCACGGGACGCGCCGGCGCAGCGCCTCCACCTCGTCGCCGGTGAAGAGGCTCTCGTATTGAGGGTCGTCGAGCAGCGCGAAGAGCGCCTTTTTCATTAGCGTCTGGGCGCGGAACGAATTGACCGCGCAGACCGCGCGATCTCCTGTGGCGCGGATCAGCGGATGGCTCAGCCCGGCGCCGCAAAGCAACTCGCCCACGGCGACGCGTTTGTAGACGAGATTGATCCGGAAGTCCCTGACGCGCAGCCACCCGCCTCGGTATTCAAGCTCGTTCGGGTCGGCGATGACCGTGGGGTAGCCGCGCGATTCGAAGTATTCGCGGCAGATTTCATACTCGGCCAGGGCCGGGGACTCCTTCCGGACGACTATCGCTATGTGAGGCTGATCGCGTCCGCCCCATTCACGATAACAACAGAGCAGCGTTTCAAGGACGCATGGTCTGATCTCGATGCGCCGCAGCGGGCGCTCGCGGGCGAATTCCCGCACGACGTCCATCCCGATGAAGATTTCGCCGAGAGCGTCGCCGTAGATCAGCCCGCCGGGAGGGGCGGCGTTGTATTCGACGAAGTGGAACTCCCCGCTCGGATCGAATGAGGCCTCCAGCCGCCCGCTCGCGTCCGGGGCGCCGAAGCCGGGGGCGATCGAGATCAACCGCTCTTCGTCCGGCGTCAGGTCCAGCTCGGCGCGTAATTTCTCGTCGGACAACATGGCGCGATGGAGCCTTTCAATCGCCGAGAGCGCCAGCGTCGCGTCGCGCCTGACCATCTCATATTGCCGCTCGGTGACGAACATCGGGCGCAGGACCGCGCAGATCGGGCGGTCCCCGTAGCGCAGGTTGTATTTGACGGTCCCCTCACAGAGTTTTTCGATCGCGTCGTCGGCGAGTGGGCCTTCGAGCAGGGAGTTGTAATGTTCGATAGCTTCCGCGGTCATTGTCATTATTTTTGGAGAGATATTCCCCCGCATTCTCCCGCCGGCGAAACTCGGAACGGGAAGAGGCGCCGCAGGGATGACGCCTGGTCGTCGTCGTCGCGTAGCTTATATTACCGCAGCCGCGACGCAAACCGATCTTTCTTGATCGGAAATCGAAAGGGCTCCGAGTAATTTTTCCCGCCGCTGAAACCTTCCGCCTCGCCACGTCACTTACCTAAGCGAAACAGAGGTTCAACCTCAATTCTCGAAAAGAATCTGAAAGACTCGAAAGGAAGGCGCCACTATGAAACAATTTCAAATTCGTTTGGCAATCTATTCCGCGCTGGTCTGTCTGCTGTTGTCATTGAACGCGGCGGCGCAGGATTTTCGTAAGAGCTACGAAATCGGCCAGGGCGGCTCGATCAGCGTTCGCAACGTCTCCGGCGACGTGACAGTGACCGGTTACGAGGGCGAGACGGTTCTGGTCCTCGGCTTCAAAGAGGGCCGTGACCGCGACCGCGTCTGGGTCGAAGACAACAGCGCAGGCAATAATGTGGACGTGCGGGCGCGTTATCCCGATAACTGCGACTGCAACGCCAGCATCCGGTTCGAGGTCAAAGTCCCGCGCGCCAACTACAAATTCGACCCGATTTCGAGCACGAGCGGCGACGTCGAAGTGACGGGCGTGAGCGGCGACCTGCTGGCCAAATCAACCAGCGGCAACGTCACGGTCAGGGGCGTCACGGGCGCGGTCAACGCCAAATCTACCAGCGGCAACGTCCACGTCGGGGAGATTAATGGCACGGTGAGCGGCAAATCTACCAGCGGCAACGTAGAAGTCGAGATCATGCAGCTCAGCGGCGCCGGCGACATGGAGTTCGCTTCGACCAGCGGCAACGTCCGCGTCAAACTGCCCGCCAACCTCGACGCCGACGTGAGAATGTCCACCACCAGTGGCGGATTGAAGACCGACTTCCCATTGACCATCGAAGAGCCGGAGCGAGGCTCGGGTCGCCGCGCCGCCGGACGCGTCGGCGGAGGCTCGCGCAACCTGAGACTCTCGTCGACTTCCGGTAGCGTGAGCCTGTTGATGATGTAATATACTTTATCAGTGTGCGATGGACATCGACATCATTGGCACGTATGGCGGATAAGCTTGGAACCCATCTCCGACACTTAATGTTGTTGATGATATGAGAAGTTAGGCTGTCTTGACCATCAGACCTGCTTCTGTTGCGCAACACAGACCCACAACCTGACGGAGGATTTATGGGAGGCTTATTGCAAGACCTGCGCTACGGCGTGCGAATGTTGATGAAACAACCCGGCTTCACCTTGATTGCCGTCATCACGCTGGCGCTGGGCATCGGCGCGAACACGGCGATCTTTCAACTGCTCGATACCGTGCGCCTGCGCAGCTTGCCGATCGACCGGCCGCACGAGCTCGCCGAAATTCGGGTTGTGGGTGGAAATGGCGGCATGGGGCTTAACCCCGGAATATACAGCGGCGTCACGAGACCAATGTGGGAAGCGGCGCGGCGCGAGCGAGGTAAGCGGCGAGTTCTTTCCAGTTCTCCGAGTAGCGCCCTGGCGGGGCAGGTTGTTCCAGCCGGACGATGAATCCTTCGCGTGCCCGGCCAATCGCGCCGTCGTCAGCTACTCGTTTTGGCAGCGGGAGATGGGCGACCGCGAGTTGGCCCCGGACAGCAAGATATTCGCCAACGACCAGCCATATGAAGTAATCTGATGGTTGTTACGCAGATCGCAGTCTCGCTGGTACTCCTATGCGGCGCGCTGCTGTTTGTGCGCAGCTTCCAAAATCTGATGACCTTCGACCCCGGAATGCGTCAGAAGGGCATTTCCATCGCGTTTGTTGGAATGCCGGGGAGCATGCCCAAGGAACGTCTGGAAGGCTTTCATCGCGAGTTGCTTGAGGAAGTGGCGGCTGTTCCTGGCGTTCGAAGCGCGGGCTCGACCACCAACGTGCCGCTGTTAGGGTCGTCCTGGGAGCATGGCATTGATATCAGGGGCGCGCAAGGCGGCGCGAAGTTCACATGGGTCAGCCCCGGATATTTCGAGACAATGGGCATTCCGTTGATTTCCGGAAGGGGCTTCGATCAGCGCGACACGGCCTCATCGAGACGCGTTGCGGTCGTCAACGAGGCTTTTGTGCGGCGATTTTGCGGCCAGGCGAACCCACTCGGACAGGCGCTTCGCACCGGCGCCGAACCAGGTTACCCTTCCACGCTTTACGAGATTGTCGGAGTGATTCCTGATACCCGATACAGCGGACTGCGTGACAACATACCTCCGTCGGTGTTTGCGCCGGGCCTCCAGTTTCCTCAGTTGGGACCGTGGGCGGCGCTGATGATCCACGCCGACACCCCGCACGCGGCGACAGTGCAGGCTGTGAACGCTCGGCTTTCGCAAAAATTTCCGGAGCTGGTTATGGAGTTCGAGGACTTCCGAGTCCGGATTCAAGACGGTTTGGCGCGAGAGCGACTGATGGCCGTTCTTTCGGGCCTCTTCGGCGGGGTTGCCGTGATACTTGCAGCCGTCGGTCTCTACGGCATGGTGTCGTATCTCGTTGCGCGGAGGAGGAACGAAATCGGCATTCGCGCAGCGCTTGGCGCTCGAAAGGAGCAGTTGGTCCGTATGGTGATGCGCCAATCAGCACATATGCTCCTCCCTGGTTTGTCTATCGGGGTTGCCCTCTACCTGGCCGCAGCGCGGGCCGCGAGCGCTCTGTTGTTTGGAATCAAACCGTACGACCTAACGACACTCGTGGCTGCGACAGTCCTGCTGGCGGGAATCGCCGCTGCCGCGAGCTTCCTTCCAGCGCGCCGCGCCGCGAGTGTGGATCCAATGATTGCGCTGAGACACGAATAAATCAGACCGAGGACACGGAAGGAGCGGTTGGCACGCGTCGCTGCCAATACGAGCCATGGAGATGGTAAGCTCACCTTCGATCCTCCGGCCGCAAATACTCCCCCTGACCGCTATATCTATGATCCCGGCGATCCTACCCCGGACCTCCGCGCTTATGAGGAATCCGAAGAGGACAAGGGAAAGGCGCGCTCAGCGGACGAGCGGAAGAAAGAAGCTGAAGAGTATCATCGCAAGATCGCCGAGCAGCGGGATGACATCCTGGTCTATGAAACTGATCCGCTTACTCAACCGCTGACCTTCGCGGGACCAATCTCCGCGGTGATTTATGCGTCTTCTTCAGCGCAGGATACCGATTGGTTCATAACGCTGTCCGAGATAGGTCAGGATGAAAGAATCTTCCAGTTGGCCCAGGGTAAAATTCGCGCGCGATTCCGCAGTTCGATGAAGGCGCCTGAGTTGCTTGAGCCGAACAGGATTTACCAGTACGCCATTGATCTCTGGCACACCGGAATCAGCATTCCCACAGGAGCGCGGCTCCGCGTAGAGATAGCCAGCGCATCCTTCCCCAGATTTTCCCGAAACCTGAATACGGGTGGTCATAATGAAACCGAGACGAACTATGTCGCCGCGCAGCAGACCATCTATCACGACCTACAGCGGCCATCGTACATTTTGTTGCCGATAGTTCCTGAACAATAAACACAACTTACTTGGTTAAACCATTGATCTGAGCCGCTGAGGATTGTAATATCCTGCCGTCGCGCGCCGGAGCGCAACAATCAAACCAAAAAATAACAACAGGCATTTCTCCTGGGTACGCATCGCTTCCAGCGTGCAGTCTCGAACGGCAAACCCATAGGAGACCGCAGCGCGCTTGGGGCTTGACGCGCGCAGTCGCAAGCGATAAACGAGCGGCGCAGGCAAGGCGCACTCGGAAGCGCTGGTTTATATCAGTTCGTCTCCCGCCGAGACTGCACGCTGGAAGCGATGCGTACCCAGGAATTTCTCGAGGAGATTTATATGGCTGAGAAGACCACACGCAGAGACTTCGTCAAGACCGGTATATCCGCCGCCGGCGCCGCGGCGATCTACCACACCAATGTCCACGCGCGGGTTTTGGACGCGAACGACCGCATCAACATCGGCTGCATCGGCCTCGGCGGGCGAGGCTCCGACGTGATGCGGTGGGCGATGGAGGTCGGTAAAAATTCGCGCCCCGCGCAGGTGGTCGCGGTTTGCGACGTTTACCGCAAACGGCTGAACAAGGCCAAGGAGGCCAGCCAGGCCGAACTGGCCACGCTCGATTACCGCGAAGTGATCGCCCGCAAGGACATCGACGCCGTGATCATCGCCACGCCGGACCATTGGCACGCGCCGATCGCCATCGAGGCGATGAAGGCCGGCAAGGACGTTTATTGCGAAAAGCCCATGACTCGCACCGTCGAGGAAGCCAAGAGGTTTTACGAGACGGCCAAGGCCACAAACCGCGTCGTCCAGATCGGCTCGCAAACGACCTCCAGCGACCAGTGGTGGAAGGCCCGCAAGGCCATCGAGGACGGGATGATCGGCAAGTTGATAATGAGCCAGGGGTCATATCACCGCAACTCGGTCAAAGGCGAATGGAACTGGGACATCGATCCGAACGCCGGGCCTGAAGGCAAAGGCGATGATTACATCGATTGGAAGATGTGGCTGGGCGCCGCGCCGAAGCGGGATTTCGTCGCCGACCGCTTCTTCTGCTTCCGCAAATACTGGGACTATTCGGGCGGCATCGCCACCGACCTCTTCTACCATGTGGTCGCGCCGCTCAACATCTGCTGGGGCGAAGCCCAGTTCCCACACAAGGTGATGGCCTCTGGTGGAATTTACGTTTTCAACAAGGACGGCCGCGAAGTCCCCGACACGTTCCATCTGATCGCCGAATTCTCGAAAGGCCATTCGCTCGTGCTCAGCTCTTCGATGGCCAACGCCCAGCACATCCCGGGACTGATCCGCGGGCACGAAGGGACGATCATGATGGTGCCGCAGGGACAGTTCGAGGGCCGCGTTGATCACATCACCGTCACCCCCGAAAACATCGCCAAGAAAGCCTTCGTCGAGAAGTGGGGTAAGGAAGTCGTCGAGATTCCGACCGAGAAGCGCGAAAATCACATGGAGAACTTCCTGCGCTGCGTGAAGACGCGCGAGAAGACCGTGCTCGACGCGCTGACGGCCTACAAGGCGATGACCACCATCGGCATGGCCGTGCAGTCATACCGCGAAGGCCGCGCGCTCTATTTCAACGAGGCGGCGCAGCGGGTGAGCGACAAGCCCGCCGAGGGGATGCAGGCCCGGTCATGATCTGAACGGCGCGAACAAATTGGGCTTTTCCGGATTGGCCATTGGCCATTGGGTATTGACAATTGTTTGCAGGCGTCTCCTGCAAGGCATTGGCCATTGGCCAATGGTCAATGGCCAATTCGTTGCCCTAGTTTTATTTGCAAAGTCATTCTAATTGCTTGTGTGATGGCCTAGTAATACGAAGAGAATATAATGACGAAAGGTCAGATTCTTATACGGCTTAATATCGCGTCGCATTTTAGCGATCCGCCAATGACAATCAAAAATCTGTTTTCGAAGTTTTGAAATTTCCTCATCGATTTTCTGAGATTCAGTCTGTGCTTCTGTCGCTAACTGAGCCAATCGTTGAGAAATGGAAGCGTATTCCTGAGCGTACTTGTTCCTGATTGATTGCAACTCCTGATCCGACATATTTTTTGCAGTAACTTGTTTAGCCTCCAATGACTTCCTCTTTATTGCATATCGATCTTTGATTTCGCCTTGTCGCGAGGCAAGGCGTCGCTGTAGATCATCTCTCTGGTTTTCAAATTGGCGCTTCCGGATCTCATATTTTTGCTTTATGCTGTCTATCTCTGATTGACTTAACGATGTTGGCATTTGCATTTTAGCGTGTGCAGTGAGTGAATCTCGCCAAGAAACGAGCGCGCTCCCCTTATTTTGACCAATGCCTTCAACAGAAGTTACCTTGTAGTATGTAATATCTGCCGCAGTGTGAATTCCAGCGGCTTGGAGACGCACCTTAAGCTTATATCCGATACCTGGAATAGAAGCATCTATAATCCGGCGCCGACTTAAGTAAGCTGTTAAGAACTGGTTCTGCTTTACTTGTAAAGTGTCCGAAATTTCATTCGACTCTCCTTGAATAAGGGATGATATTTGCTGATTGAGCTTGGAAATATCGAACCCTAAGGTTCCTTGCAGTTTTCGTAAAGCATCTGACTCTTCACGATTTAAGCCCAGCCGACGATTATTGATCGAATTAAGCTCCCGTCTAAGTTTCGTTTCGGCTCTTTTCAAGTCAGCTTGCTCTTTGTCATTAAGATCGGAGATTCGCTTTGTAAGAGCCGCCTTCTTTTTGCTCTCTTTGGCAATGATGCTCTTCTTTTTGATCTGCCTATCTTTTATGCTTTGTTCTAGAGAGTCGAAAAGACGGCTTTCTTCTTCTTCGCGGGATCTGATAGCTTCCCTTTCCGCCACAGCAGGATCCTTCCGATAATAATAAAAAAATACCTTTCTATTGATGAAGCGCACCACGATTAGAAGGCAGAGCACGAAGAATATTGAGGGTGTGGCAATGAGATACCAAGTAGTACATGTTATGATGAGAGAGACAATAGATACCGAAGCTGTAATACGAGGGATAGTTACTATAGCGCTAAATGATCTGACGCTGCTTGTTTCAGGCGCTGCAATATAATCTAAAACCCAAGCGGAGTTCTCGGTCGGCAAAGGTACATGGACGAATCCATAAGAATCTGAAGAAGATGATGTACTGCTGATCGACGTTTGTCGCGTTTGCGCTAAATTTACATGATCTGTCAGCCAGTCGGTTCCGGAAGGCAAAGTTCTGACGGTTGATACAGTCTGTAATGTTGGCTGCCCATCCAATGCGGGAATTTGTTGGGGGGCAAGATAAAGTAATGACCGAAACAGAGTAGTAAGTTCTTGGATACGAGTGTCAGTATGCTTTGCAAGGAGTCTGAATGTGGAAGAAGAGTCGGGTTCAACGAAATCCTCCTTGCGAAGAAGAATGAATTCATCGCCTGCGTCGACTTGACGCCACAGGCGATGGTCTATACTTAGAACAACTAGCGATGTGTAAATCGCCCAAGCGGCGAAATGGTCTAGATAAATGCCAAAGTCAAGTTCGGTTCTCGAGGGATGCTGGTAGTTTCGGTGGCCTATCTCGTGACTTCTCTGACCGGCCAAGGCCGGAACAAACATGCCATCATAGTCAATGAGCCGGAGATCTCCATTTGTGACTAACACATTTCCATGCTGAAGATCACCATGACCGATGCCCGCTTCTCTCAGCGCCTTCATCATTGCATGCCAGCGCTCTGCTAGTTGGCGGATCGCTGTTGAGTCGCTGAGGCGCTTCTTTATATATTCATGAAGAAGTTCTCCCTGAACCCATTCCATCTTCAAAATGGGGTACCATTGATTCCTTACTCGGATTCCTTTGGAGAGAAACTCAAATCCGACAACATACGGTAGTTTAACCGTTGCCAAATGTTGACTAATGAGCGTATAACGTTGTTGCTGATCAGTGAACTCCCGTAGGAAGCATCTCACAGCCCAGTCACGTTGACCACAATGCATTCGATAAACACTAGCAAAACCACCTGTAATGGGGCGAGGCAAACCTAGAGCATTGTGTTCAGGTTGACCTGCTTTAAGCTCAGGATCATCGAAGCTCAATTTAGGGTTCTGTATCGCTTCATTATAATCCTGTGGAGTAGGCCAGGGCATCTTCTGATTTTTTTTATAGAGGGACCTCCACGCGAAGCAGTGTCACATCATCGTTGCGGATTAAGTGAGCCTTTCGTAAGTTTGCAATCCAATCCGAAAACGAAGCCGTCTCATCCGAAGTGGCAAAGTCGCGCAGGATTTCCCAAGGCTTTTGGTTTGATTCGACAGCTCTCAAGAACCAGCAAGCGAGCGCATCTGTCATAATGTAAAATATATCTCCTTCATCTAGTGATCCTGACTTCTGCATGCTGCTGTTTAGGATCCCCTCATTGTAAATTGGGTTGCTTGATAATAGAGAGGGCCTGCTGTTGAACTGCTCAGAATCGGTAAACGGAAAAGACGTAATTAGTTTATTGCCCCTGACTTGAAAAAGGCAGCTATCGCCAATAGCTAATGCCTTCCAGCGAGCCAGTTCCCCATTGCGAGAGGTATCGTGTCTAATTGTTAGGCCTACAATTGAGGAAAAAGCTCCGCTGCGCAGCTTTTCTTCTGCAAACCAGGGCAGCGGCGTTTTACTAACGCATTCAAGCCATCGTTTTTGAAGCGCTGGCAGAGATTTAAACAGTTTCCTTTCAGCCAGTTTGCCCCTGCAATATGCGCGTACAAGCATCTTTGCCCAGAGACCAGAAAACGATGTTTCTGTCGCTCCATCTGCTACAGCAAAGCTGAAAGCCTCGGCGCCCTGGTCAATTTGTCGTTCAGGCCAAAAGGCGTCCTCGTATTCTTCTTTACTATTCCCTGCTTTGGGCAGCCAGAATGCTTGGGCAAGAATGTGCATTTCGGCTCTCCGAGGCTATCGCAGGTTACTTGGGCGTGTGCCAATATCCAGAAATCTGATCACCGAAACCATATCGCCGTTAAAGACGAATCCGCGTGTGCCATCCGAAACAGCAATTCCTTCTTGTTGAGCAATACTTCTCATGTAGTCCGGCAATGGACTTGAGATTCGGAACAAGAGTTGTGCGTATTGGTCTGGTAAGCCAGCCTCACTGTCTGGGAACTCGACAGGCATAGCCATCTGCGATGAAAGATGCACATTGAAAAGAAGCACATTGCCATCGCTGCTTGCTAAACTCTTTATTCCATTGGCAGCGGATGTTGGGTCTCCATCAGTTGACTCGCCATCGGTGATATTTATGGCTATTGGGGGAAAACAATCAGGATACTTTGTGAGCCATCCTGAAAGAACGCCTTGAGCGCGAGACAGGGCCTGAGACATTGGCGTGCCACCATTAGCTATAGGATCGAACCAGATAGGGAATTTGATTGTCTGATCGACTAGGCCGCCTACACCATCATCCACCTTCTTTGTGCGTTCCTCGACACGAGCCGGCATTGCGGCAATTTCGCTAATCGGCGCTAACTCTTTGCCTGCGAGCGCTCCAACGAATGCGGGGCCAACCGTTGCGCCATAGCCAATAACGCCAACGTGATAATAATCCCGCACTCCCTCAGATTTTGCGCACTTGATGACTAGATTCTGAAGGAGACGATTAATCGCATCTGCAACACCGTCGGCTTTTTTCTTCGTTGACTCTCCACCTTGAAAAGGGTCTTCCATGGAGCCTGATTGATCAATCAAAAAAAGGAAGCAAGATGGATTTGATCTGCTGATTTCGGCAGTGTAAGGCATTTGTCGCCTCCTAAAAATAGGACTCGTCAATTGTTAATAGGACACATATTATATGAAGCATGTGCAAATTAAAGCTGAATACGGTCAACTACATGAAATGGCGACAGCCTTTGGAGTGCGGGGGCTTGGAACCGCTTTGGTAGTCATCCCCGGATTCTACAGACTTCCGGGACAAGAGACGCAGTGGTTTCCTTTCCATCATTGCCGCAGAATCGAAGTGGACTACCAAAGCGGTCCCAAGCCCCCGCACTCCAAAGGCTCCGCCGATTTATGCACAGGCTTCATATTATATGTTAATAGGGCAAATATCATAATTCTGATTGGCCACAGGCGCAATATAATTTTTCACCCGATTGATGAGTGGTGGCCTCAGCCGATGAGCGGTCGCTCGGCGCGGGCGCGGGCTTTGAGTTTAGTCAGATACTCGCTCAGACGAAGAACTGCCGTTCCACCTTATCGTTCCAGCTCATTCCATGCATTCCATCGTAATCCGAGACTGAGGGCAATCTCCATCCCGCCAGTAACTCTTGATCCACGCTGTAAACTTCCACCCCAATTGGCCGGCAGATAGTGACCGGATCGGCGGCGTTCGGCCCCCAGGTCGGAATCGTCATATCGCCGTGAGGGCAGGTCGAGATGGCGCAGAGCAGGTCAATTTCGGCGAAGAACTCGAAGTAATCGCCCTTTTTGGCCGGACACGGTTTGACGAAATACTGATGTCCACCCTCGGTCAATCCCGTCACCTGGAAGATATTCAGCACGTCATGCACATCGCTCTCGCAGAGGCGATAGGGCGCGACGGCGCGCACCAGATTCGAGTGGCAACATACATCCAGCTCTTCGCCAGTCAACATCTTATGAACGTAAGGATCGCAGCGCGTGCCCAGCAGGTCGTGGCATCCCGCGCCGTCCTCATCAATGCCATAGCCGACGCTGTCACCCGTCACAGTCGCCATCGGGCGCAGGTACGGCAAGCACGACCAGAACCGGTCGAACACCCTCATATGCGCGCTGTGCAGTTGTTTTGTGCGAGCCGCCCAGAAACGTTCGCGCGGGTTGTGTAGGTTCCACGCGTTGAAGTCAACGACCTGCGGCCCTTCGACGGCGACGATCCGGCAAACCTGACCTGCGAGCGCTATCCAGGCTTTGCCGGAACGGATAGGAACGATGAAGCTGTCAACGAGCCTGCGTCGTTCAACCTCACTGCCGAGTCGGCTGTAAAGGGACTGATCTACAAGGAGTGGGGAACCAAATTTAGGTTCATAAAGTGGGCTGGGCATTCGGTAGTCTCCTTTGCTACGCCCCTCGCCAATCGCCGCGTAAAAACGCCAATGCGGTCTCGGCGAAATGGCTGGTTGTCACGCCACTTCCCGTACGCTCGCCGAATATTGGGCCATGCCCGCCGTTCGGGATCACCCATCGGAACTCCTTGCTCTTCACATTCTCTCAGGACGGCATTTTGGTAAGCCATTCTGGATGTATCCTCAATCTACTTCTGTTTCTGAGATTCCATCTCGCGCAACTCGCGGCGCAATACCTTGCCTACGGCGCTCTTCGGCAGTGACGTCATGAATTCGATCAGCGAGGGGACTTTGTATTTCGCCAGGTTGGCGCGGCAGAATTCGATCACCTCGTCGGCGGTCGCGGCCGCGCCGGGTCTGAGCGTGATGAAGGCCTTGACCGCCTCGCCGCGATACGGGTCGGGGACGCCGATTACGGCGGCTTCCAGGACGGCGGGGTGCGTGAAGAGCACGTCTTCGACCTCGTTCGGGTAGACGTTGAATCCGCTGACGATGATCATATCTTTCTTGCGCTGGACGATGTAGAAGAATCCGTCCTCGTCCATCCGCGCCACGTCGCCCGTGTAGAGCCACCCGTCGCGCAGCGCGATGGCGGTCTCTTCGGGGCGGTTCCAGTAACCCTTCATCACCTGAGGGCCGCGGACGCATAATTCGCCGACCTCGCCCAGGGCGACGACGCGCTCTCCGGTCTCCAGGTCGACGATCTTGCATTCGGTCGAAGGGAAGGGGAGGCCGACGCTGCCGATCTTGCGTTTGGCCAGCGTCGGCGTCGAGTGGGTCGTCGGCGACGCCTCGGTCAGTCCGTAGCCTTCGTAGAGCATCGCGCCGCTCATCTTCTCAAATCTCTCAATCACCTCGAGGGGCAGCGGCGCCGAGCCGCTGTTGAAGCGGCGGACGTGTTCAAGCCCGCAGGTCTTGATCTCCGGGTGATTGAGCATTGAGATGTAGAGCGTCGGCGCGCCCGGAAAGAATGTCGGCTTGTGTTGCTTGATCGCCTCGATCAGCAGGTTCGGGTCGAACTTCGGGATCGGAATCTGCATCGCGCCGTTCCAGGCGCCGAGCAGCAGTCCGACCGTCTGGCCGTAGATGTGGAAGTAGGGGATGACCATCAGATAGCGCTCGTCGCCCTGCCTGGTCAGTGGCCCTCCCCAGACCCAAGATTGCAGCGTGTTGGTGTAAAGGTTCCTGTGCGTCAACATCGCGCCTTTGGGCACTCCCGTCGTGCCGCCGGTGTATTGCAGCACGGCCACGTCTTCCGCCGGATCGATCTCGACTCGCGGCAGGTCGACCTCGGCGACGCCGCCGATCAAGGATTTGAAGGAGAGCGCGCCTTCCGGGGCGGGCGGCGCAATGTCTGGCGTGGCCGAATAATCGAGGAGGCTCGTGAGGATGACATGCTCGATGGCGGTGTTGGCGCGGACGCCGAAGATGTTCGACGCGAGCAGGTCGAGCGCAATGATCGCGCGCATCCCGGAATCTTTGGCCACCATCTCGATCTCGCGCGGCGTGTAGATCGGATTGACGTTCACGACAATCGCCCCCAGCCGCACGACGGCGAAGAAGCTGATCAGATACTGTGGGCAATTGGGCAGCATAACGCCCACCCGGTCGCCTTTGACTACGCCGAGATTCTGGAGCGCGGTCGCCAGCCGGTCGACCAGCTTTTTGACGTCGCCGAAGTCGATGAACGCGCCCATGAACGCGACCGCCGGTTTATCCCTGTAAGCCACGCTCGCGATCTGCAGGATTTGATAGAGCGGCTGGTTCGGCGGATTGATCTCGGCGGGAGCCCAAAGGTCGTAGCTCTTGAGCCAGGGTTTGGCCTCATAGACAGATTCGGTTGATGGTGTCATGTCAGTCATAAGTATTCGGCTTCAGTTTCGTTTTGTTTTAAACCTATTTTGTTCAGCCGCAAAGGACTCGATTATTAACCGATCGACTTCGGGATTCATCAAATTCTGGATACTTTGGAACATCGCTACAGTGAGTTGCGGCGCGAGCCGGACGAATTTTTGCGCTGTGGAAGTCTTGTAAAAGGCGATCAGGTCCTTCACTTCAGCCTCGGTGAAGTGTTTGTCGTAAATTTCGAGTCCAACTTTCTCGGCGAGTTCGCCAAAGCTGATACGCTTCGGAAGCAGGAAGCGCGAAAATGAAACAAAACGCCAAGGCGATAAGTCCGGCCAGAAACCCGTTCGTCATGGATTCTCCTCTGTAACTTCGGGATGTTAGGCCGCGCCATTTTGGATTGATTACGCCAAATTAGGCAAGCGACGGGCGCCGGGTTGTAGGTATCAGGTTGTAGAAGTAAACTCAACGTGAATTCAACCCCCAATGACTGCGAGAATAGAGAAAATGGAAGCGAATCAAGATCCCAATGGGCCGGTTCTTCTGCTCAACGAGAAAGACAACGTCGCCGTCGCGCGCCTGCCCATAGCGGCGGGGGCGGAGGTCGTCGCCAATGGCTACAAGGCGTCCGCGCTCGAAAACATCGCGCCAGGCCACAAGATCGCGCTGAAGCCTATCCCCGAAAACGCCACGATCACGAAATACGGCGAGTCCATCGGCAAGGCGACCAGAGAGATCGCGCCCGGCGATTGGGTTCACACTCACAACGTCGCGCCCGATTTCGGCGGCAAGGATTACGAATACGCCACGCGGGCGCACGCGACCGACTACTTTTCGCCTGAAGAGGCCGGGACGTTCATGGGCTACGCGCGCGAAAACGGCGACGTGGGCACGCGCAATTACATTGCAGTCATCGCCACGTCGAACTGTTCCAGCCATGTCGCGATGGAGATCGCCGAGGCTTTGAGGAACGTCGGCCCCGACACTCACGGGGTAGACGGCGTGGTCGCCGTTCCGCATCAGGAAGGCTGCGGCCATTCGCAGGGCGAAGACACCTGGCAGTTGGAGAGGACGATCGCCGGAATGATCTTTCACCCGAACGTCGGCGCCGTACTGATGGTCAGCCTGGGCTGCGAGGTCAATCAGATATCGAAATACATCGAGACGGCGCAGTTGGGCCAGCGCCACTTCCGCAAAGGCAAGCTGATTGTCGGGCTGGAGATGCAGTCTTCGGGCGGGACGCGCCAGACGATCTCGGGCGGCGTGGCGCAAATCGAAGAGTTAATCAAACATTGCCAACAGATGAAGCGCACGCCGCAGCCGATGAGCAAAATTCTGCTCGGCACCAACTGCGGCGGCTCCGACGCGTTCTCGGGCATCTCGGCCAACCCGGCGCTCGGTTACACCAGTGACCTGGTCGTTCGCTGCGGCGGGACGTCGGTGCTGGCCGAAATCCCGGAATGCATGGGCGCGGAGCACCTGCTCACTCGCCGCGCAGTAGATGAAGCGACCGGGCGCAAGGTGATCGACGTGATGAACTGGTACCAGAATTACCTGCGCCGCTTCGGAAGCTCGTGGGACGACAACCCGTCGCCCGGAAACAAGGCGGGCGGCATCACGAACGTCTGCGAGAAGTCGCTGGGCGCGGTGGCCAAGGGCGGGACGACCGCGTTGACGGGCGTCTTCGCTTACGCCGAACGGATCAACCGCCCCGGCTTCGTGCTGATGAACACGCCGGGCTACGACCCGGTCTCGCTCACGGGCATCGCCGCCGGAGGGTCGAACCTGATCTGCTTCACGACGGGGCGCGGCAGCGGCATCGGATTCCCGGTCGTCCCCGTGATCAAAATCTCCACCAATTCGCGCATCGCCCGCCTGATGGAAGACAACATCGACATCAACGCCGGCGCTATCGTCGACGGGAAAGAGACGATTCCGGATGTGGGCCGCAGGATCTTCGACGTGATCCGCCACGTGGCCTCGGGCGAACGGACCAAGAGCGAGATTCTGGGACACAAAGAGTTCGTCCCCTGGCGCATCGGGCCGGTGATGTGATCTCTGTGTGTGGCGCGCGCGCCGCGTGCGCCACACATGATGGCCTACGAAACGATCAAAACCCCCAGGGCATCTGATCGGTACAGTAAGGGGAGCGTGAGCGACCTGGGCGTAGATCAATGGGCCTATTGATCTACGCCCAGGTCGCTCACGCTCCCCTTACTGTGCCGATTTAACAGATGGAGGTCCTTGTCTTTTATGGAAAGGTCGGCAATGGCGCTGAAAAAGACCGCGTGTTTATTGGCTCTGGCGCTTTTCGGCGCCTCTCTTCAAGCCTGTAGAAAAGAGGCCGCGAAAGGCGATCCCAACGCCGGAGCCCCAGCTCAAAGTCAGACGTCGCCCCGGCCCGATTCTCAACAGGCGAACGAGACAGTCGTTCCGGCGCCTGGCGAATTCAAAGAGGTCCTCGTCGGTACGATAGACGATAAGCATGCCGTCCGCATGGAGCTTGAACGCAAGGACTCCGATCTGACCGGCAGTTATTTTTATGAGCGAGCCGGCGCGTTCAACTCGGCAATGAGGACGTTGGAGTTGAAAGGCCGGATTGACGGGGATGGAAATGTCACTTTGGCCGAAACGACTAATGAGAGGGGCAATCCGCGGAAGACCGGCGAGTTCAAAGGCAAACTGGACGGTTTGAGCGCGAACGGCGACGTCAGGCTGAGGTTTTCCGGCTCGTGGATCGGCGGCAGAGACGGAAGGCAGATGCCGTTCAGCTTGGGGCAGCTTCGATTTGATCTTGGCGGATTGAAACTCGATGAGAGGAAGGAGGAGAGCGCGAATAAAAAGCTGCGTTATGAAATCGACACGGCGTTGCCGCAGCTCACCGGCGCCGGCGACGCGCGAGTCGAGAAATTCAATCAGGCCGTCGCGAACCTGGTCGCCTCGCGCACAGGCGAGTTCAAGAAGACCGCCGGTGAAATGGCGCGCGAAGAGGCCGCAGCCACGCAGGACGCCAAGTCGTCGCGGCCTCCGAGCAGCCTGAACGTCAGTTACGAAGTCACCGCCTCCGACAAGGATTTCATCAGCGTTCTATTCACTTTCTTCGAATACTCTGGCGGCGCGCACCCGAACACCACTACCGAGTCTTTCAATTACGACCTGAATCGCAATGCGCCTGTAAGGCTGGCCGATCTCTTCACTCCGAATTCAAATTATTTGAAGGTGATTTCAGACTATAGCGTCAGGGAGCTGAAGAAGCTTGACACTGTGAGTTCGGTCGAGAACGGCGCCGGGCCGAAGGTCGAGAACTTTCACAGTTGGAACATCACGCCCGCCGGGTTGAAGATAACCTTCGATCGCTATCAGGTCGGCCCATATGTCGCCGGCGAGCACGAGGTCGTCGTTCCTTATTCGGTGTTGAAGCCGATCATCAAGCCGGATGGATTGCTGGCGCATTTTGCGAAGTGATCTCGACGACTTGCCCGATCTGAACGCCGTCCTCTGAAGGTTTTGCGCCACCCGCGAGTTTAAACTGACGCAAGTCGATATTATGGTTGACCCGATCTTTAAACCCGCCACTCCCGACGACATCGAGGCGCTGATCGTGATGATGCGCGACCTTTACGCTCACGACGGGCTGGGGCCGCTCGATGAAGCGACTGCCCGCCGCGCTTTGTTGGGAGTCATCGGCGACGCTACGCTGGGACGCGTGTTTCTGATTCTCCTGGCGAATGAGTTCGCGGGATACGCCGTGTTGACCTTCGGCTACAGCCTGGAGTTCCACGGGCGCGACGCGTTCGTCGATGAGATTTATTTGCGCGCCGAGTATCGCGGGCTCGGAATCGGCAAACGCGCGTTGGAGTTTTTGACCGGGGTTTGCGCCGAAAACGGCGTCAGCGCTCTGCATCTGGAAGTCGAAAGAAGCAACACGCAGGCGCAGGCCGTTTACCGCAAATTCGGATTTGAAGACCATGATCGCTATCTGATGACGAAGTGGATTGCGCCAGAAATCCTTTGAGGATGTGAGGCGCGTCGGCAGGTACAGTAGTCGCCCACAAGAACCGGCTCCGCCTCCGAAGCCTTAACCGGTCGCGACGAAAGGCTCCAACGCATAAACGGCGCGCGAACCGAACACTGGGAGTTATGATCCATCTTCAATCTATCAGCTTGAAACCCGCGGCGAAGGAGCGATCGGGCTTTCCGTTCGATCTGCCGCTGATCAAAAAACTCGATCAGCTCGAGTTCCATTCGCCGGTGACTTTCTTCGTAGGCGAGAACGGTTCGGGCAAATCGACGCTGCTCGAAGCGATCGGCGCGGGCGTCAAATTGGCCACGGTCGGCGGCGACGACGTCGAGCGCGACGAGACGCTGGAGAATGCGCGCGCCTTGGGGAGACAGTTGAAGTTCTCGTGGCTGAACAAGACTCATCGCGGGTTTTTTCTGCGCGCCGAGGACTTCTTCAACTTCGCGCGGCGGTTGCAGGCTATGACCAGAGAGTTGCAGGAGATCGCCGACAGTTTCGACAAAGAATACTCCGGGCACGCCCTGGGGTTGGCGAAAGGCGCGGCCCTCGGGCAGCGACGGGCGTTGATCGAGCGGTACGGCGAGAACCTCGACGCCAATTCGCACGGCGAGAGCTTTTTGAAGCTCTTCCAATCGCGCTTTGTGGCCGGCGGACTCTATCTGCTCGATGAACCCGAAGCCCCGCTCTCGCCGCAGCGACAGTTGGCCCTGATGGCGATGTTGAAGGAGATGGTCGATCAGGAGGCCCAGTTCATCATCGCCACGCATTCGCCGATCCTGATGGCCTTTCCCGGCGCGCGGATCCTGAGCTTCGACGATCATCCCGTCAGTGAAGTGGATTACGACGACGTCGAACACGTGTCGTTGACGCGGGCTTTTTTGAACAACCCGCAATCATTCTTGCGGCGGCTGTGACCTCAGATTGGTTTGCGATTGCGGGTACGGGAAAGCGGCGCAGCCGCAAGTACGGTACCGGGAGCGGTAGCGACCGGGCGACGTCGAAAGAGCCTTCTCCGCAGGAACCCGGTCGCTACCGCTCCCGGTACCGTACCACTTGTCGCCTCGTACACACCTTTGAAAACCGATCTAAACTCACGGTTCGCTCATTGGCCCACGCGCCGCTTGCAACTTGATGATTGAGTGCTTAGACTCGTTACCGCCCTGCCGGGGTGGTGGAATGGCAGACACAGAGGACTTAAGTTGTTTGAAGTAATTTGAGCGCGTCGGATGGAAACGCCGGCGTGGATGGAGTCAAATTCGGCGAAACCTTCGCAGCGTCCGCTGAATGGCAACGCCGAGCTAAGGCTAGTGAGACTAGCAAAGTGTAGAGACGAGACGGCTCCCTCCTAAACATCGTTTGTTCGCCTGTTCAAATAAGACAGGCAGTGAAACATGCACGGAGAAGGCATCGTCCAGACCACAAACTGTCGGACTTGAAAAGGGCGGCAGGTGGCCCAAAAGGCCGTGCGGGTTCGAGTCCCGCCCTCGGCACTAAGAGTCGGTAAACTGTTTGCTTGCTATAAGTTGTGCTTCGTGATATCTTCATGGTGTCTATAAAATTGAGAAAATAGACACCATGGAGTTATCAATGAATCAACATCCAAGTCAGCCTTCATCCTCTTACCAAGCGCCGAAATCGCCAGCCTCCAAATATGCAAAGAAGAAGGTATAGAGTGGCGCCACTGCGAGGAAAATATCCTATATGGCTGAGGACTCGCAGCGGCGAAGGAGGCGCGCCGTCAGGGGAGCGGAAACAAACCCCGTCGCCTCTCTCCGCCGCGACTGGAGAACTGTCCGGAGAGCCATATGATGAATATACCCCAACAGGTAAACATCCTAAGTCCGGAATTTAAGGCGAACCCGTTCCCCCTCCTCGGGCGGTTGCGCGCGGAACAACCCGTCTGCCGTGTAACTTTGCCGGACAAAAGCCCCGTCTGGCTGGTGACACGCTACGAAGATGTCAAGACACTGCTTACGGATGAGCGCTTCGCGAAGAGCCGCTATAACGCCCTGACGCCGGAACAGCTTCGCAAGCAGCCGTGGGTACCGCCGATGTTCCGTCCGCTTGAACGCACCATGATCGATCTCGACACGCCGGATCACACGCGGTTGCGGCAGTTCGTGCATAAGGCGTTCACGCCGCGCCTGATCGGGCAGATGCGAGAACGTGTGCAAACGCTGGCGATTGAATTGCTCGACGCCGTCACGCGGAAAGCCGAAATGGATTTGATCCGCGAATACGCGCTGCCGCTTCCTATGACAATCATCACTGAAATTCTGGGCGTGCCGTCTCAAGACCGGGATAAGTTTCACAAGTGGTCGAAGGTCATCGTAGCGGTCGATCAGTTTAACGCGAACTGGCGCGTCATCCCGGCCATCTGGATGTTCAATCGCTACCTGCGCAGGTTTTTCAAAGTGCGCCGTGATGACCTGCGGGACGACCTGGTAAGCGCCCTGATACAGGCGGAAGAGGCTGGAGACAGACTGAGCGAAGACGAACTCCTGGCGATGGTCTTCCTGTTGTTGGTCGCCGGACACGAAACGACGGTCAACCTGATCGGAAGCGGAACGCTCGAATTGCTGCAACACCCCGATCAGATGGAGAAGCTGCGCCGCGACCCGTCTCTGATTAAATCGGCTGTCGAGGAATTGCTGCGTTTCACCGCGCCGGTGTTCATGTCCACCGAACGCTATGCCCGTGAGGACGTGACGATTCAGGGGGTAACGATCCCACGTGGGGAGATGACGCTCGGAGTGATCGGGTCGGCGAACCGGGATGAAACGGTGTTCGAGAATCCCGACACGTTAGACATCGAGCGAGAGCCGAACAAGCACCTCTCGTTCGGACACGGGATCCATTACTGCCTGGGCGCGGCGCTGGCGCGATTAGAGGCGCAGATCGCCATCAACACGTTGCTCGAACGAATGCCCAAGCTGCGATTGAAAGGCTCGCCGGAGACTCTGCGCTGGCGTCGGAGCCTGATCTTGCGCGGGCTGGAATCGCTGCCGGTGGAATTTTAACGGCGCCGCTAGGATACTTGCGAAACGCCGGGCGACGATCCCGCTTTCGAGCGGCTGGCTCGCGCAGTGCGGTAGACGAAGATGGCTACCGAAAAAGCCGTCTGCACGTTACTGCGCCATAAAATCTCTGTTTCGTCTGACCCTCGGACTTCCACGCCGACTCGCCTTCCGCAATTTGATCGGCTATGGAGCACTACCCACAACTACCCACAACGGATAGTACTTTGACACTGTCCAAATACTGTTGTTCTTGAAGGCGTGTGTGGACCTGCCCAAACAATCCCCGAATGTCGCTGAACTTTGCCCGATTCCCGGCCAGACAGGAACCTTGCGGTGACATTGTGAACGATCTAGCAGATTTCACGAACGTCCAAGTATTCAATGTTTCGTTCGCCGGGTGTATTGTCTTTTCCAGATCGCAGTAATTGGAAAGGAGAACTTTATGTCAGGACTCGAAGGCAAGGTCGTCGCCATCACAGGCGCAAGCAGCGGTATAGGCGAGGCGACAGCGCTCCTGCTCGCCGAGCGCGGCGCGAAGGTTGTACTAGGGGCGCGTGGATCGGATCGCCTTGAGGCTCTCGCTGACCGCATCGAGGCATCGGGCGGCGAGGCAGCCTACGCACGCACAGACGTCAAACGGCGCGAGGACTTATCCAACCTCGTCGGGTTGGCAATTGAGCGGTACGGCAAGCTCGATGTTCTCGTCAACAACGCCGGCGTTGCGCCAAATTCCCTTCTCGACGAGCTCCGTGTCGAGGATTGGGAGGAGATGATCGACGTCAACCTCAAAGGTGTTCTGTACGGCATCGCCGCCGCCCTGCCGGTTTTCCGCAGGCAGGGTTTCGGACATTTCGTCAACGTCATTTCCACAGCCGGAATTCAAATCAAACCGACCATGGCGGTTTATGCCGGCACGAAGAACGCCGTACGCGCCATCACCGAGGGTTTGCGCCAGGAAGCGGGCGATAAGCTGCGCGTGACAAGTGTTTCGCCGGGATTCGTCAACACGAACCTCGCGGATTCCATGACAAATCCGGAGGTCAAATCCCAAATTATGGACCAGATGGACAAGATGGCGATCCCGCCGGTGGCGATTGCCCGCGCCATTGCGTTCGCGATCGAACAGCCGGCTGATATTGATGTGAACGAGATAGTTATCCGTCCCACTGCGCAAGTCTAAATCCGCCTCTCTGAAGCGGTGTGCGGCTGGAAGATCGGATTTTTATTAACGTCATCGGACCTTCAATACCAATGCGAAGGGCGTCCTGTTCTCAATTCAGCCGGCTTTGCCTCTGCTGCCGAGTGGCGGAACGATCGTCATCATTGGATCGACGGCTTCCATCAGTCCGCCGCCTGGACTGAGGATGTTGAACGCACGCCCGCGCCATTGATGTCCTGAATCTAGATTTGACGCCAACATAGCGCCCGGCCGATCAACGGCAACTTCTTTCACGAGCTGGTCAAGGAGCCAACGCATGGCCGATGCTTCGGACGAGCTGCTGCCAACGTGAAGCAATGGTGGCAACACCTCCGAGAGCAGTCCGCCGCGCTCGGGATCCAAAGCGATGTGTGCTCCAACGGCGAAGAAGTCATCGCCATCGCCGACCTTCGCTATCTTGTCGGTCGCATCAGCGAATATATTGAGGCCCTCGGTCTGGGGGGCGTTCAAGTCACCAGCGAGCACGAAAGCCCGTTCAGCCGGCAGCACGAACACATCGCCTGTCTTGATGTGAAGCGGGGCAACCTTGTCTTTGATGGTGAGCCAGCAATTGCCCTTCACGACCGCGACAAATTTGATCTTGTTGGGCGGAGGGAACGGAACCCTTAGCGTATGATTTTTCAAAGTCGCGTCCGGTCAGCGCCGAGCTTTCGCTAGCCACTTGACAACTATCTCTACGTCAAGTATCTTGAGGTCGAGATATATAAGGAGCGTTCATAAAATGGAACCATTGACTGGGGGAAGTGGCGTTCACGTTTTTCTGGTGTTGTGGAAGGCGGCAAGCGCGGTTCAGGCCTACGCCGAAAAGAGCATCTCGGAGTTGGAGATGTGCGGCAGCGACTTCGCCGTGCTCGAAGCCCTCCTGCACAAAGGGCCGCTTCCCGTTAACGAGATCGGAAAAAAAGTTCAGCTGACAAGCGGCTCGATCACGGTCGCAGTTGACCGCTTAGCGACGAAGGGGTTGGTTGAGCGGCGCGCGCACGGCGCCGACCGGCGGGCGAGGATAGTTCATTTGACGAAGGAAGGCAGGAAGCTGATCACACGCGCCTACGCCGATCACGCAGCCGACCTGGAACGTCTCGCGTCCGCCTCCCTGACCAGGGCGGAGCGCGAAACGCTCATCCGCCTGTTGAAGAAGATCGGCTATGCGGCGGCAGCCGCGTCAGAACAAAGTGAAGAAGAGAGTACGGCGTGAGTCGTTAATGTCGTTTACTGGGCGCGCCAAATCGGTGAAGAGAGGAGATGTTATGTCTATAGTGAGTGAAGTATTGAGAAATGAGGAGACTCGCGCGGGCGGAAGTCGCACGGTCGCCGGAATCGTGAACAGCGTCGAGACTTTAGAAGGCGGGGGCTTTCTTGTCCGGCGTCCGTTTCCTAAAGCGTCGTTTTCAGAGTTTGATCCGTTCCTGTTACTTGATGAGATGGGGCCAATAGAACTTGCGCCCGGTGAGGCGAAAGGCGCGCCGGACCATCCACATCGCGGATTCGAGACGGTGACCTATCTCCTCTCAGGGGATATGGAGCATAAGGATTCTCGAGGACACGCCGGACGCCTAAAGGCGGGTGATGTGCAGTGGATGACCGCCGGAGCGGGCGTGATCCACTCGGAGATGCCCGCCAGAGAGTTCGCGCGCGACGGAGGGCGGATGCACGGATTCCAACTCTGGGTGAACCTGCCGAAGCGCGACAAGATGATGGCGCCGCGGTACCAGGAGATCCCGAACTCGCAAATCCCTAAAGCGACTTCGGCCGATGGCCTGGTGTGGATAAGTGTGATTGCAGGTGAAGCGATGGGCGAGAAAGCCGTCGTTGAGACGCGCACGCCGATCATCTACCTGCATTACAGGATCGAGCCCGGAGGCGTGGCCAGCCAACAAGCGCCGGTCGCTTACAACGCCTTCGCCTACGTCGTGGAGGGGGAGGGGCTGTTCGGAGTGGAGGGCGAGCGGGCTGGGGACGGGCAGATGGTCCTGTTCGCGCAGGACGGCGACGAAGTGACAATCGAAAATCCGGCGGACGCGAAGGCCACGCTCGAGGTGTTGCTCATCGCCGGAGTGCCCTTGAACGAACCAGTCGCGCGCTTGAGGTGTGTGATCAGGCACAGCACGCATTTTATCTCGCAATGATTGCCGCAAGGATACATCCAGACGCCTGTGAAGCTGATCCTGGATTTCGGCGTGTCGCTGCGGATCGAAATAATGCTGATACGCTTCCAGTGTTTCCCACCCGCTCTTCCAACCCATATATTCAATCAACTCCCGCAGCCGGCATTGCGCCTCTGCCTCTGAATGCGCCGTCTCATAGATGCTCCGCACGATCTGCGTGACGTACCAATGCCGGGCTTGATGGACATCCGCTTCAATCCCGGCGGCTCGACAAGCCGGGTTCCAATAGCGATCACGGAACGTCTTGGGCGTCAGCGGCGTCCTGTGACGCGATATAAATAATGGCGCTTCATAAAGATCCAGCTTTTCGCTTCTCGCGGCTTGCAGATAGTCATTGAGCGCGTAGTGATGGAGATCGAGCCCGCGACGCTCGGTATCACAGTAACGCCGCAACAATTTGGCCGTGGCGGCTGAGAATCGGAGAAACTTGACGCGCTTGCCGTGACTGCCTTTGCTGAATGCCTGCGTCTCCTGAAGCATGCCTCTCGCCACCCAATCGCCCAGGGTCTGCCCCACTACTTCAGAGACTCGGCCGCCGGATTCAAAGAGAATTCGCACGATGCACTGTTCACGTAATCGCCACCCGATTCTCTGACCGCCGGCGAGAATCCGCGCCGGCAACTGGGGGTCGTCAATGACCTGCGGAACCCAAACTTCTCCTACCAGCTTGAAGTAGCTATCCGAGAGGCGCTGTTTCTTCTTTGGCGCAACCACACCACTGATCTGTGGCATGCGCGGCCCTGGGTCATTTTCTGCGAGATGCTCTTCAACCTCAGCGAGCGCGGTCGACAGGCCGTCAACCAAAGGATTGTCGTAATGGTAGAGGCCCTGTGCGCGCATAACTCGATAGTAGAGTTTGAATGCCGACAAGAAGACTCGCACCGTGCTGCGTGTGCCTGCGGTGAGCGAGACCAGTTGGAACCCGGCGTGGTGTTCCTTCAGCTTGCACTTGAGACGAGCGATAGGGAACCTCCAAAGATAAAAGATTGATCTCGTAGGGGAAAGTAGCGGGTTTAGGCGGGAGATGTCACGCCGCCCCACCGAAAGAGTGCTTAATATCGAGGACAATGGAAGAGGCCAGTGAAGCGTGTCCCTTCGGCAAAATGGCGTCGGCACAGGTTTTACTAGCGCCGACGCCATTTTGCCGAAGGGACACGCCTGGCTACTCGGCAATGGTTGAATTCATGACTGAACCTCCGTAGATAAAAACTCGATCTTGAAGGCCAGAATAGAGGATTGATAAGAGCGAGGTCACGCCGGGTTGCCGAAAGTAATCGCTGGAACCGATTCCAAGGTCAAGCACAAATCTGTCAACGGCGTAAGCGATTGTGGCCCCTTCACCCCTCAGGGAATGTCACAATAATCTGATAAACCTTCGGATTAATCCTTTGCATCACCCGATGATGGGATGAGAAATCTTGTTCACCTGCGACCTTACCCTCTTCCTCGTGATTACTCCCGTCCAGCCTGAGAGTAATTCGACCGCCCTTCTCAAATTCCTTCTCTAACTCTCCCCCATTCCACGAAACGACTGTCCCCGCATAATCCCAGCCAAATCCCATCAGCACAAACGGCCTTCCATTGATCCGCTCCAACTCCTTCAATGATGTGCCCAAGCTGATTCCCTGGCGTGTCCTCCAAACGCTCTGTTTACCGGTCAGTTGAATCCGTTCCGGGTGACGCCTTCTCCGGACATCTTTCCAGATCACCTCGATAGTTTTTGCTGGATCGTCTGGGTAAATAACGGCGCCTGATTGGCGCTCTCCCTCACCGATCTCAACTTTGGTGCGCCTAACGTTCCGGCGGCCATAGACTCTCTGCAACTCAGATTCGCTCGTCCGCGGAGTGATGGCGCCAACCCTGAGGTTAGGAACGATCAGGTATGAAGTCAGCTGAGGGGATTCAGCAAGTCTGACTTCGCAGATGAGAAAACAGTACATGATAAACAAGGCCAAGCGTTTGAGGATAATGTTTATTTTATTGTTCATCAGTTTGTCACCATAGCATTCTGGATGCCGTTGAGGAATTGCAGCTTGAGATTGATATGCAAGACAGGAACCAATCACGGAAGGACACTGATATCAATGTGAGCGCCGAAGATCGGAGAATCTCTGGATGATGAGTGGCGGGTGCGCCCAGTTTCTTGTTCATCTACTTTCGATGTCGGAAGATTCTCCATCTCGCCGGGCGGCCCCTGAGTCCAGACGAGTCCACACCTTGTACACTCCACCGCCTTACCCGCGAATCGCTATAAGAGAAGGTGTAGGTCGTTTCGGTCACTTCGACTTCATTCTCGAATAGCCACTCACCGGCTCTTTGGGATTCTTTCTCAATCATCACACGGTATTTGACTGCTCCCAAGACCGGTTCCCATTGCAACGTTGTTTTGTCCTGTCCGGAGCTGAGGACCTCGTTAGCTCGTGGGGAGAGCAGCTTGGGAGGGGGCAGGTTCTCGTAGAGGTTAAATGTGTATTCCAGATTTCCCCGGACACTGACGGGCCGGCCATCTTTCATCGCCGGTTTGAACTTCATCTTCTTAGCGGCCTCAATAGCCTTCTCTGTTAGCCCGTGCGGCAACCCGCGTACCACCCGAATGTGGGAAATAGTACCATCGGCGTTGAACACCATATTCAAAATAACACTCCCTCCTACTCCATTCTGCTGAGCCTCGACAGTATACTGTGCCTTCTCTCTATAGATGATTTCCGGCCTCAAATCCGCGCTCATGGGAGGCACATCCGGTGAGTAGTCAATGTGCGGTTCAACAATGTCGGGAATTTGTAGCTCACCTCTGGCGTCCGGCTTGGCATCACCAAAGCGGATGTGATTGACCTTATATATCGGTATGCTTCGCGAAGCCTCACCTTCCCTTACATCAACGGAATCATTGTCAATCTTTACTAGCGACCCTGTATGAATCTCTCCAGATTGCAGAAAAACCCAGATCCGGATAGGTTTTGCCTCCTGGTTTGTTACGACTTGCCGCTGACTGATGTGCGGGTCAACAATGTCGGGAATCTCTAGCTCACCTCTGGCGTTTGTCGTCGCATCACCAAAACGGATGTGATTGACCTTATATATCGATATGCTTTGCGAAGGTTCACCTCCCTTTAAATCAACGGAGTTATTATCAACCTTTACCAGCCCCTCTACGGAATCATTGTCAATCTTTACCGGCGACCCTGTATAAAGCTCTCCGGATTGCAGAAGGACCCAAATCCGGATTGGTTGTATCTTCTGGTTTGTTACGACTTGGCGCTGGCTGTTGTCTTGCCGGAGAACGATGGGACAGGCAAACATAACTAGGACCATCATCATTCCAACCTGATGACACGATTTCATATTTCAGTCCTTTCTGGCCAGACAACATTGGCACACGCGGCGGTACGGTACCGGGAGCGGTAGCGACCGGGCGCCCGTCGAAGCGCTCTCTCCGCCGGCGCCCGGTCGCTACCGCTCCCGGTACCGTACCAATGTTACTTGGTTTGATTTAGTTGCCGGACGGACACGATTACTGAACCACGCGCGACGCTGACTCAGCCGCACGTCATTGCCTGAAGGATTTCGATTGCGGTTGATCCTGAACGCGTCGCGCTATCCGTTTGGCGCGCGTGGTGAACCAGCCATAAAGCAGCAACAAGATGAGGATGGCGACGAAGACAAGCGATAGGTCGATGTAAACGCCCAGCATGTCGCGCCAATGCCAGGTACGGCTGCACCCTTCCGGTCGCGCCTCGCGCGGGTTGTCTGGATCGTAGCGAATTTCAACCGCGGCTCCCTTGACAAAGGTCGGCGCGGAATCGTTGGGCGCATCAATCGCGTCCACGCCGATCACGGGGCCGCGGTAGCCTGCGGGAGTGAATTCCAGGTTGACGACATCATAATACTGCCTCAACTCAAATCTGTTGATATCTCGATACCGGCTTCGCATGCTGGCGAAATCCCATACCTTGACGCGCGTCACTTCACGAACCGTGGCCGTGGCTCGCGCAGTCATGGCGGAAAAGTCATCGGCGGCGCGCTGATCACGCCAGGCATTGACGAGCGGCAGTATGACGACTAGCGGCGCTACGCCTATTATCACGAGTGAGCCGGCCAGTCGCCACGCCAGGATCAACAACGCCAGCGCCAGCAGGCCGAATACTATCCAAAACCAGGGCAGCATCGTGAATGTGTTACGGTTGGCGTCGCGACCTACAGATTCTGCGCGAGGCAAGGAAGAAAAAATCGCTTTCTCTCCTCGTGGGCGTCTCTTTGAAATGAAGATGGATAAGCAACGCTGGCAACAAATCGAAACGCTCTATCACGCGGCGCTGGAACGCGCGCCGGGCGAGCGCGCGGCCTTTCTGGCCGATGCCTGCGCGGATGACTCCGGCTTGCTCCGTGAGGTCGAAGAGTTGTTGCGGTATGACGGCACGGCGGATCGCTTCATGCAGGACAACGCGCTCGCCGTCGCCGCGCAGGCGCTCGAACCGAATGAGCTCAGTCAGACGGCCCCTCAGCTGTTCCCTGGACAGGGCATCGGAGCGTACAAAATCCTGGCGCTGCTCGGGCGTGGCGGGATGGGCGTCGTCTATCGCGCGCGCGATGAACGGTTGCGGCGCGAGGTGGCGATCAAAGTTTTGCCCGCTTCGTTCGCCCATGACGCCGACCGGTTGCGCCGCTTCGAGCAGGAAGCGCATGCCACGTCGGCGCTCAATCATCCGAACATCCTGACGATCTACGACATCGGCGCCCACGAGGGAGCGCCGTTCATCGTCACCGAACTGCTGGAAGGCGAGGAACTGCGGGCGCAGTTGGAGCAGGGGGCGCTACTGGCGCGCCGAGCGCTTGAGTGCGCACAGCAAATCGCTACGGGACTCGCCGCCGCACACGAGAAAGGCATCGTGCATCGTGACCTGAAGCCGGAGAATCTGTTTGTCACTAAAGACGGGCGCGTGAAGATTCTCGACTTCGGACTGGCAAAACTGCGCCCGCCGCAGCCCGGCGTAGTTGACACCGACGCGCCCACGCAGAAACGACTCACCGATCCCGGCGTGTTGATGGGGACGGTTGGTTATATGTCGCCTGAGCAGGTGCGCGGGCAGGAGACGGATCATCGCTCAGACATCTTCGCGTTCGGCTTGATTCTTTATGAGATGCTGAGCGGGCAGCGGGCCTTTCGCGGGGCTTCGGCCATCGAAGTGATGAACGCGATCCTGAAGGAAGAGCCGGCGGAACTCAGAGAAACGAATGCAAAGATCAGCCCGCAGGTAGAAAAGATCGTGAGGCGCTGTTTGGAGAAGAAACCGGAGCGAAGATTTCAGACGGCGAGCGACCTCGGCTTTGCTCTCGAAGCTTTGTCATCGCCGTCAGGCTCGCGGTTGGAAATGTCGGCCTTGCCTGCTGTGGTGGAGAATGTGGGCGCGTCGTCCTTACGGAATCGTGAGCGGCTGGCGTGGCTGGTGGCGGTGGCATTGTTGCTTGGGATGTTGGGATTCGCGTGGGCGTACTTTACACGCCAACCCATAACCAGCGATGCGCGGGTGATGAGGTACTCTATCCGGCAAGCTTCAGCTCTTGGCGCAAGCGCTCGATTCAACCGAAGCCAGGGCGTTCGCCGGCACGCAAGGCGCGACCTTCCCATTCTGGTCGCCCGACAGCCGCTTCATCGGCTTTTTTGCCGACGGCCGGCTCAAGAAGATCGAGGTCACAGGCGGGCCGGTACTAACGCTCTGCGAGGCGCCGGCCCCTTACGGTGGCGCGTGGAGCCGCGCTGGGGTGATTCTCTTTGGGCAGGTGGCGCGTGGCCTGTTTCGGATTTCTGCGACGGGTGGAGAAGTCACACCAGTGACAACCCCCGACAGGTCACGCCTCGTGAATTCTCATCCCTACCCAACTTTTCTGCCAGATGGTCGTCATTTCCTCTACTGCATTTCGAGTGGGCAGAAGGAGACGCGTGGGGTCTACCTCGGCTCGCTCGACGAGACGGTCAATCGGCGGCTGCTCGACGATTTCACGCTTATCAAGTATATGCCCGCAGTCCCCGGCGACACGGCTAGCGGCGCCGGATGGCTGGTCTTCGTGCGCGATGGCGCCTTGCTGGCCCGGCTGTGCCTCGCCAAAACTCGATTCACCTCTATTTTCAACAACTTCGCTCGTCATTCTCCCAACCACTATTTTTTAGATCAAAATTCGCCGAGGTCTGGGGTCAGAGCAGAACGGCGGTCGCGACGCGCTCGGCGTAA